>ENA-UESL01000347-UESL01000347.1-human-gut-metagenome-genome-assembly--contig:-NODE-347-length-27149-cov-37.316194_pt1 | contig 27149 bp, 30 predicted proteins | sample MGYA00243008_ERZ508009 | MGnify/ENA primary metagenome ERZ508009 (study PRJEB26167, sample SAMN06115396) | human gut metagenome | host: Homo sapiens | place: China:Guangxi | collected 2016-06-08...
GCTACTGGTGAAAAATTAAACATTGGTGTTTGCTTTAGGGATTCGTCAGGAAGTTCATATATTCAGGTATTGGAATACTTTGACAGAATAAACTGCCTCTACTCTCAATCGGCTGTGTTACATCTCCGTCTTGCTTGTGAAGTAGCTAAAGAAGCAGTAATGCTAAACCAATATGTAGAAATGGCGAATATCAGTGGAGTAACTTTCGTTTCTAAAGGATTTGCTCAAGGGAAATCCTCGGATGATATCTTATCTTCTTTATTTTCAAATGTCGTTCCGTTAGCAGTGCGTAAATCAAAGCCTAAAGAAAAAGCGTACTATCCGATTAGCAGGGAACGGTTGTATAACATTATGGATGGGCATCTGAAAAACACTCTAGAATACAATGAATATTTTGAGATGATAGAACCCACACCGGTAAAACGAGTAAACCTTGGAAATCAGGTTCAGTCTTTATTTTTACCGTACACGGCTGGGCGCTCAATTGGAACAATTGCATCTGCCGCATATGCTGATGAAAATACAGCTAAATGTCATTTGTATGACGCTCAAAGAGATATTGCTTTAGCTCTTGGTAATTATACCGAATACTCTTCGGGAGCGATCTTCATTCTTTCACCAAATAACGATTTAAAAGTTGAGAAAAGAGATCAGGTTGATTCTGAAATTGATAAGTTTTGCTGGTATTTGAGAACATTATCGGTCTATACAGAGGTTGATAGCGAGCCTGTGCGTTTAGCAGATAAAGCTGCTCATTGGTATAAGAAAATTGCAGCATAACACCTGACACCTTATCTCCCTCATAAAGGCCACCAACGGGTGGCTTTATTATTGCTAGTATCAGGACTGCTGCACTTTACATTGTTATTGTGCTCTGGGCTTACTCATGTAGAGGTTGCCTTGGAGGGATGTCGTACGGGAACAATCCATCAGGGACCAGTTGTCGCTCTAGCTCAATCGGAACGATAAACCAAGAAGGATAGCCACGGTTAATCGGATATCCTTTGTTCAAAGTTCCATCATTTTCAATGTGACCATTCCAGCGCATTGCTAGGACTTTTTCTGTTCGTCCATCGGCTTCATCATCCCATTCTATCCACGCAAGGGTGAATCCTTTGGGGCCGTTGTTAACGATTACTTCAATAAGCTTTCTGAATTTGTTTTGCGGAGAAGTGACATCTCCAGGGCAGATCATTTTTTGGTTCCAGTACTTTGAACAAAAACAAGGTACGTCATTTTCTTTACACATATTAATCTCCTTGCACATCAACACAATCGACCATTCAATATGTTAGGTAGAGGTAAATCATGGCAACACAGGACTGGGAAACCATCGAGACGGTATTCCTGGACGGCCTATTGTTTATCTACGCTACTTGGCTGCCTATGGTCGCAGGTAATGGAATCAATACTTCCCAGAAAGGCTGCTGATTAAATGTCGTTCCTGCCCAGTAGTGTTCAATTTGATAGGTATAGACGAGGCAGCTATTGCTATTGTTCAAAAGAGTCATATCCCCTCTATGAATCAGATTGTCATCCGCCTCTATCTCATAAATTGGAACATTAGCGTTTCTATACTTTGCTCTGAAAGCCATGGCACCTTTTAATGATTCGCAAGCAAAAATACACTCGTACCGCGAAGGTGCATTAGGGTGCATTGCTCTCCTATAGAATTCAAGGCCCCAGTCAATCGAATAGCTAATCTGTCCAGCTATGGCACTGGCGGAAAGGAAATAGCCATCGCCATGCTTTGATACTCCACGTGGGAATAGACTTGTAACCATGTTGTGCAACTCGATTGGCTGAATAGATGGTGTGATTGGCATGGCGACCATCCCCGGTGAGTAATAATTACCTGAGTCAACTGTGTAATAAGTAGTCATAAAAATCCCAAGAAAATAATGGCATTCACCGACGAACAAGCAATGTTTTGTCGCGAGCACCTCATCGATTTAAGTCAATAATATCTACCCTCTAACTCATAAACACCAGAGGAACTTATGGCAAAACCGGACTGGGGCGAGCTTCAGCAACGGTTCCTGTCCGATCATGCCACAACCGGCGTATCACCGAAGGATTGGTGTAAAGCGCAGGGACTGAACTACGCTACCGCCCGTCGATATATCAAAAAACCATCTGCGCAAACTGCGCAAAAAACTGCGCAGAAGAAATTGCGCACTGCGCAAAAGGAAAGTTGCGCAGAAGAGTTGGTGGACGATGACGGTCTTACTCTTCAGCAGCGCCTATTTGTCGCGGAATACCTGAAGGACAACAACGCCACGCAGGCCGCCATTCGCGCTGGATACAGCAAGAAGACTGCTGAACAAATTGGTTATCAGCTGCTTCAGAAAACTTCAGTTGCGCAGGCCATTGCACAGCAGCAGAAAGCGTCCATTGTGCGCACGCTTGGCAGCGCTGATGAAGTGCTTGAGCAGATGTGGCGCCTGGCCACCTTCGATGCCAACCAGCTTTCGCAGTATCGCCGCGGGAGCTGCCGTTACTGCTGGGGCTTCGGTCACCAGTATCAATGGCGTGATGCTGTGGAGTACGAAGAGAAGCGACTTGAAGCGCTAGAGCACAAACGCCGCGAGCCTCTCGATGTTGGCGGCTACGGTTACGACCATACCAGCGCGCCTAACTCTGAGTGTCCCCGCTGCAATGGTGATGGCATTGGCCAACCGTTCTTTGCTGATACGCGCAAACTGGCACCGGATGCTGCGCTTGCCTATTCCGGCGTGAAGCTCGGTAAAAATGGCGTAGAGATAACCGCCATCAGCCGAGAACGAATGTACGAGGCTGTGATGAAACGCCTCGGCCTGGCTGACAGTGAATTTGCTCAGCGCCTGCAGCAGATTGAAATCGAGCGCCGGCAACTGGAAGTAGAGAAACTACGTAAAGAGCTGGCTGCAGATCCAGAAGATGACGAGCCAACGCCAGTTTCAATCAATATCAACGTAGTCGATGCGCGAGTGAGGGAAGAGGATGGCGATAGCTCCGACGCTTAACATCCCACAGGCTTGTTTTCTGGCTATGCGGCAAAAATTCAAAGCCTATGTAGCTGGCTTTGGATCCGGTAAGACGTGGGTTGGCTGCGGTGGAATATGCAAAGGGTTCTGGGAGTTCCCCAAAATAAACCAGGGCTATTTTGCCCCGACCTATCCTCAGATCCGCGATATTTTCTATTCCACGGTGGAAGAGGTTGCTCACGACTGGGGACTGAAAGTCAAAATCGTTGAGAGCAACAAAGAGGTCCATTTCTACAGTGGCCGCCAGTACCGCGGCACGACAATTTGTCGTTCGATGGAAAAGCCGGACACGATAGTCGGCTTTAAAATCGGCAATGCGCTGGTGGATGAGCTCGACGTTCTGAAAGCGGATAAGGCGCGTCAGGCGTGGCGAAAAATAATCGCGCGTATGCGTTATAAGGTTGATGGTCTGCGTAACGGCATTGACGTCACCACAACGCCTGAAGGATTTAAGTTCGTCTATAACCAGTTTGTTAAGGCTGTGAGGGAAAAGCCTGAACTGAGGTCGATGTATGGTCTGGTACAGGCTTCGACATTCGACAACGAAAAGAACCTGCCGGATGACTATATTCCTTCGCTCCTGGCAAGTTACCCGCCGGAATTGATCAAGGCATATCTGAAAGGCCAGTTTACTAACCTGACCAGCGGCACCATTTATCATCAGTTCGACAGGGTGCTGAATAATTCCAGTGAGGAAGAGCAGCCAGGTGAAGCGCTGTATATCGGGATGGATTTCAACGTCGGGAAGATGGCCGGGATCGTCCATGTATTGCGGCTCGGCTTACCGCACGCGGTAACAGAGATTATCAACGCTTACGATACGCCCGACATGATACGCATCATAAAGGAACGTTTCTGGCTGTATGCCGACGGTGACTACCGCAAGGTCCGCGAGCTTTATATTTACCCGGATGCCTCTGGTGATTCCAGGAAGTCAAACAACGCCAGCAAAACAGATATTGAGCAGCTCCGACAGGCCGGATTTAACGTCATCGTTGATGATGCTAACCCGCCGGTAAAGGACCGCATCAACTCCATGAACGCTATGTTCTGCAATGGTAATGGCGATCGCCGTTACAAGGTGAATGTGGCCCGTTGCCCGGTGTATGCCGACTGCCTGGAACAACAGGTGTGGGATAAAAACGGCGAGCCGGATAAAAAGAGCGATAACGATCACCCCAACGATGGCGCCGGTTACTTCATTGTGAAGCAATTCCCAATCGTTCGACCTGCATTCTCTATTTCACTGGACACGACATTCTGATGGCCAATAACGATATTACTTATGTTCGCCCTGAGGTCAGGGCGGCGATGCCCGTGTGGAAAAAAATACGTGACGTGTGCAAAGGCGCTGATGCTGTAAAGGCCGGTGGTAATGATTACCTTCCTTTTCTGGATCCGTCCGATAAGTCTGCACGCAACAAAAAGCGCAATGCCGATTACATTCAGCGTGCAGTTTTCTACGCGATAACGGGCAATACAAAGGTTGGGTTATTGGGACTTGCATTCCGTAAAGACCCGACCATGACCGCGCCGGATAAGCTTAATTATCTTCGCGATAACGCCGATGGTGCTGGTGCAAGCATTTATCAGCAGTCCCAGCAGGTTACAGAAAATATTCTGGAGGCCGCGCGGGAAGGGCTCTATACGGATTACGCGGCTGAGACCGACGAGGCGATCATCCTTCGCTATCAGGCGGAAAGCATCATTAACTGGCGCACCAAACGCATCAATGGACGTGATCAACTGGTGCTGGTGGTTTTACGCGAGTGCATGGAAAAGGAAGATGGTTTTGCGTACGAGGATGAAATCCAGTATCGCGAACTGGCTCTGGAGAACGGAAAGTTTGTCTGCCGGGTGTGGCGAAAGGCAGCTGATGCAGGCTCTTTTTCCGTCAGTTCCGATTATCAGCCGAAGCCAAAAGGTGAGGAATTCTGGGATGAAATTCCCTTTACCTTTGTTGGTGCACAGAATAACGCCCCCACCATTGATGAGTCGCCTTTAGCTGCTCTCGTTGAAATCAACCTTGGACATTATCGTAATTCGGCAGATTACGAAGACAGCGTATTTTTCTGCGGTCAGGTGCAGCCGGTGATTTCCGGACTTGATACAGCATGGCGCGACTGGCTGCAGGATAAGGGGATCCGTGTCGGTTCGCGTTCTCCTTTCCTGCTGCCGAAGGAAGGGAGTTTTACCTATGCTCAGGCGCAGCCAAACACCCTGGCTAAAGAGGCAATGGACAGTAAACGCGATTATTCTGTTCAACTGGGCGCCCGGCTCATCGAGCAAAACAGCGCTGTTAAAACCGCCACGCAATCGAGCGGTGAACAAACTGCTTCCACATCGGTGCTCGGCATTTGCGTTTCCAATGTCTCGGAGGCCTACACGCTGGTGCTCGGCTGGTGCGCCAGATATCTCGGCATTAAAGACGAGAGCTACCGTTACAACATCAATCAGGAGTTCATTGCCAAAGTCGCTGAATCCGGCATGGTAACGGTAATCGTCAATGCCTGGCAGTCTGGTGCGATTCGCGACACGGATATGGTCAGAGCATTGCAGAGGCTTGATCTGATAGATCCCGCTGATGACCCTGAAACTGTCATTGACGCCATTCGTAACGGCGCGCCTAACCTGATTGGTGGCAATAATGGCAACGGCGAATGACAAACTGCAGGATGAATCCGTAGCCCACGCTATATGGGTGAGTCGCTACAGTACCGGCGTTGCCAACAGGATGATAAAAGTCCTGAATGACAGCGACGCCGAACTTACCGCCCGACTGCTGGTGGCTATTGATACGCTGGACGCTGAGAGCTTTACCGTTTCGCGTCTGGAAGCATTACTGGTAAGCGTCAGGGCGATAAACAAGGATGCCATTCAGTCGGTGTATGCTGCTCTTACTACCGAGCTGCAGGAACTGGCGAAGCACGAAGCTACTTTTCAGATGAGCCTCTTCCAGTTTGCTATTCCCGACGATGTTCTTGCTCTTCATCCGCTGGTGGGAATCTCCCCGGACGCGGTTTATGCCGCGGCGATGGGGCGTCCATTCCAGGGGCGTTTGCTGAGCGAATGGGCCAGCAATCTCGAAGCTGATCGAATGGCGCGGATATCCAATACGGTGAGGCAGGGATTCCTGCTGGGCGATACACAGGAGCAAATCGCAAAAAAGGTCCGTGGCCATGCTAATCGTGGTTACCAGGACGGCGCGCTGCAGATGAGCCGGGCCAATGCAGCCAGCATTGCAAAAACGGCAGTAGGACATCTTGCATCGACAGCCCGACAAAGCTTTGCGGCGGCGAACGACGACATTCTGAAGGGTAAGCAGTGGTTATCTACTTTGGATAACCGGACATCGAAAGATTGCCGAATTCGCGACCGCCTCAAGTACACGCTGGGTAACAAACCGATAGGGCACAAAGTGCCTTATTTGCAGGGGCCGGGGAAAATCCACTTTTGCTGTCGTAGCACCGAAACTTACATCCTGAAATCGTCCGAGGAATTGGGTATCAAAGTTGGCGAAATCAAGGACAGCTCGCGCGCCAGCATGGATGGACAGGTTCCGGCTGACACGAATTACCAGGACTGGTTCTCCCGGCAGTCGTTCACGCGACAAGCTGAGGTTGTCGGAGAAACGCGCGCCAGACTGATTCGTGACGGCGGCATGTCTCCAGATGAATTCTACAACGACAGGGGCGAGTGGCTGACGCTGGAGCAGTTGCGCTTAAAGGATGAGCAGGCATTCAGGAACGCCAGAGTTTAATCAACAAACATTCTTCAATCAGGCTGCCTTCGGGCGGCCTTTTTTATTGGGCCAGGCCCACAGTAACTATCCCAAGGGGACAACATGCTTATTCGTAACATGCTCATTAAATATTATTCGGCAGCTGGTGGTGAAGGTGGTGATGGCGGTGGCTCCGGTGGTGGTGCGACTGAGATTACGCCGGATATCCAAAAGCTGATCGATGAGCAGGTCAATGCTCAGGTCTCTGGCCTGAAAAACAAAAATAGCGAGTTACTCGGAAAGCTTAAAGAGTCCACTGAGTCGCTTAAGCGTTTTGATGGTATTGACCCCGATGCGGTTAAAACCATTCTCCAGCGTTTTTCCGACGATGAAGAGGCGCAACTGATTGCCGCCGGGAAAATTGACGAGGTACTGGACAAACGCACTGAGCGGTTACGTGCTGATGTTGATAAGCAAATCAAAGCCGCGAATGAACGCGCTGATAAAGCCGAAGCGTTCTCCAGTAAATTTCGGGATCGTGTTCTCGGTGATGCTATTCGCGGTGCCGCGATAAAGGCGGGCGCATTGCCGGAAGCATCCGACGATCTCATTCTCCGTGCCAAAGGTACTTTCCAGCTCAACGATGATGGCGAGGCCGTAGCAGTTGATGCAAATGGCGATGTTCTGTTCGGTAAAGACGGCAAAACACCGCTCACCCCTGCTGAGTGGGCTGAATCCCTGAAAGAGACGGCCCCGCACCTGTTCCCACGTGCCGAAGGCACCGGTGCTGGTGGTTATAAACCAGGTGGTGGCGGTAGCAGCCTGAAGCGTTCAGAAATGAGCTCAAGCGATAAAGCGGACTACATTCGCAAACATGGCCAGCAGGCCTATCTCAAATTGCCTAAGTAAGGACTAATCAATGTCTACGACTGTAAATACCGACCTGATTATCTATGACGACCTCGCGCAGACTGCGTTTCTTGAGCGTCGCCAGGATAATCTGGAAGTCTTCAACGCCGCCTCAAACGGCGCGATCATTCTCGATAACGAGCTGATCGAGGGTGATTTCCGTAAGCGCACTTTCTATAAAGTCGGCGGCTCTATCGAATCGCGCGACGTTAACTCCACTGACCCGGTAACGGGTAAAAAAATCGGTGCCGGCGAATCTGTCAGCGTCAAGGCACCGTGGAAGTATGGCCCGTATGAAACCACTGAAGAAGCGTTTAAACGTCGTGGTCGCGATGTAAGCGAATTCTCTGAGGTGATCGGCGTCGACGTCGCTGATGCAACGCTTGAAGGTTATATCAAGTATGCACTTCAGGGGCTTGTGGCAGCCATTGGCGCAAATGCTGATATGACGGTTTCAGCGGATATTGCCACTGATGGTAAGAAAACTCTGACCCGCGGCCTGCGTAAATACGGCGATAAATTTAACCGTGTTGCGCTGTTCGTTATGCATTCCACGACCTATTTCGACATTGTTGATCAGTCTATCGACAACAAAATCTACGAAGAAGCGGGCGTGGTGGTTTATGGGGGCCAGCCAGGCACGCTGGGTAAACCTGTACTGGTAACCGACACTATGCCTGTTGATGCGATTCTGGGGCTGGTGGCCGGTGCGGTATCCGTAACGGAATCGCAGGCTCCGGGTTTCCGTTCTTACGACATCAACAACCAGGAAAACCTCGCAGTAGGTTATCGCGCAGAGGGTACGGTTAACGTTGAGTTGCTGGGTTACAGCTGGGATGAAACGAAGGGCGCTAACCCTGACCTGACCAAAATCGGGACTGGTGCGAACTGGAAAAAACATTTCACCAGTAACAAATCCACTGCAGGTGTACTGATTAAGCTGGAAGCCCCGGCGGGGGAGTAACCCTGTCAGTGGATAAAACTTCCGCAACTGCTGACAGTACCGACGCGGTGACCGTTTCGCTCAAGTACATCAGAAATGGTGCCGGAGTCTCAGGGGCATCTGTGGCGTGGGCGTCTACTGGCGGCACGCTAAGTGCTTCGACGTCACAGACAGGATCTGCTGGTGGCTCGACAGTGAAACTCACCTCTGATACGGCCGGCTCCTTCACGGTGACGGCTACCGTTGACGGCGTGGTGAAAACAACTGAAGCGATCGCGTTCACTGCTCCAGCGGGTGGTTAACTGATGGGGCGAAAGCCCCGTTTCTTTTGGTGAGGATCCGATGACCGTTTATATAACAATCCAGGATGTTGACGAGTTGCTGGGGGATACCTGGGCTGCCGCCGACAAAAAGGGTAAAGCCGTGCTACAGGCAAATACCTGGATGACGGCGCTGAATCTTCAGGATATCGAGCCGGAGGATATCCCCGAAGAAGTTAAGCAGGCCGGAGCGTTTATCGCTTCCGTAGCCGCTGCAGGCAATCTGTATCAGCAAAAAACAGATTCCGGCGTGGTGACGAGCAAAAGTGTCGAGGCCGATGATGTGAAGGTTTCACGCACTTTTGCCGAGCTTTCAACCACCAGCACTGAATTACTCGATCCTGATTTGCAACTGGCGCTGGATATGCTCAAGCCGTGGATGATTAACCCTTTCCAGACGTTCTTTGTGAGGGCGTGATATGTCCGATTTGAAGGTGGTCCCATTTCAAAAGCCAAGCCATCACAACATCGATAATGATCAGGTAATTCGCTTACTGAAACAAGCTTTGACGCATGCTGAAAATGGCGGCTGCCACAGCGTCGCAGTGATACTACTTGATGATGAGGGTAACGCTATTGATTGCTGGCATAACGGCGGCCGACCTTATGTGATGGTTGGCGCTATGGAGTCGCTTAAAACCGAATTTATCCATACCCACATTGAGCGGCGGTAAGGAGGTAACATGCAAAATTCAGATGTGCATTATGCCGGTGACGGGCTCGGCCCTCGCGATGTGTTTGTGAATGGAAACCCGATCAATCATGTCGTTTACGCAAATCCGGCAAAGGGCGTTGTTGAGTTTGCATCTCATCCACTCCGGGCTAAACGAAATGGTGAAATCTATACCCGCAACCTTCGCGGCACTGTGATCGTTACTTTTCGTCAGGGCGGTGGTGAAAATAATGGGCATTCGTGATGAGTTGCAAACCGAAGTCGCCGTGGCGTTCGATACCGAGCTGCAGGATGCGGTAAAAGACTTCGCTGGCAGTTACACCGTTCGCGGTGCATGGGATCCTGTCACGGAAACCGGCAGTGAAACGGTGGTGACCTATTCAGGGCGCGGGGTTCTGGCGCGGTACAAGCTACGCCGTATCGATGGCGTTAACATCCTGCATGGTGACCTGAAATTAACCGCCCTGGTTAACGAGGTGACTGATAAGCCAGCAGTCGGGCACTTTATCACTGCGCCGGATCCTATTACTGGAACACTCCAGCGCTACGAGGTTATAACGGCTGCCGCAGATTCTGCCGGAGCTGCGTACTCCATTCAACTGCGGAGGGCGTGATATGGCTAAAGGCTGGAATATTGACCCGGCAGCATTCGCGGGGCTGGTGGCCGAGGATGTCAAACTTCGCCAGAGAACGATCGCTATTCAGTTGCTGAATGAAATCGTTCAGCGATCGCCGGTCGGTAACCCTGAGCTTTGGGCCATCAACGCTACTGCTGTTCAATACAACAAAGCAGTGGGTGAGTGGAACGAGTCTCTCTATGCCGACCCTGCGAACCTGACGAAAACCGGGCGGCTCAGGAAGAAAGTCCGCGTTAACGACAGCATGGATATCCGGCGCCCGGCGGAATACCGCGCAGGCACGTTCAGGGCTTCGCATTTCGTCAGCCTTGGTTCTCCGGATTACTCAGTGCCAACTGAGCCGGATCCGCGGGGCACGATGACATTTCTCAACGGCAAAAATATCATTGACCAGGCTCCGGCCTATTCGGTGTTGTATATCCAGTCAAACCTCCCATATTCCGTGCCGCTGGAGAATGGTCACTCAACGCAGGCGCCGACAGGCGTCTATGCCGTCTCGTTTAATGGTGTGATTCAGGCCTACAAATGACCCTTACAGAAATCAGAAACGCTGTCATTTCACGAATGACGGCGCAAACAGCTATTGCCTCCGATGCGGTGGACTATCCCAACGGGCCGATATTTGACCCGAGCGGCCGCGATATCTGGGCACGCTTCACCAATATTTCAGGGCAGGCGGGAGCCAACGAAATCGGGGCCGGGCCGGTAGTCCATCGAACCGGTGTACTCATCATTCAGCTATTTGTTCCGGTCGGTTCCGGCACGCTGCTGATATCTCAAACCGCAGACCAGCTTACGCAGCACTTCGAATTCCAGAATGACGGGCGACTGAGTTACTTCGCTGTATCAGCGGTCCCGGCGGGCGAGGCCGACGGCTGGTCCCAGATAAACCTTCAAATTCCCTATCGCGCTCTGTAGCGCACAATAACAGGAGGCTCCTGTGAGTTCAGGCGCAAAAGTAGTTACCGCGTTTATTCGCGAAACCACCCCGGGTGTTACACCTACCGTTGGCGTTTGGGATCTGCTTCGGCGTGCCTCATTCGGCCTTGCTCCAACCCAGAACACCAACGACAACGACGAAATCGGCGGCGACCGAATGACGCAAGGCGTGTCACGCGGAACTATTGATGTTGGCGGCGATGTTGGCACCAAATTCCGCTGGAACCAGCACGATGCTTTTCTGGCGAGCTGCTTTGGTGCTGAATGGCTGAACAATGTGCTCACAATGGGTAACAGTCGCATTACGTTCTCAGTAGCGTCCTACGCTGAAGATGTGGGCATTGCGCAGATTGCCCGCGGCTGTCAGGTCGCAACCCTGCAGATCGAAATCCCGAATGATGGCGATATCACGGCTACGGTCACGTTTGCTGGTCTGGACTGGGAAACGAAAGGCGACGATACCAGCTTCTTCACTGCCCCGACTGATAATGCTGGCGCGCTCCGTTATTCATTCAAGGAGGTTACAGCCCTTAGCCTGAATGGCGTTGCGGGTGGCAATGGGTTCTGCGTCGATACCTTCAACATCCAGTTTGACAACAATATGCAGACCCAGCGTTGTATCGGTACCGGTTCTGCGTTCGCCGGCGCAAACATTCCTACCACCTTCACACCATCCGGCCAGGTGACTCTGTCGTGGTCAAAAGCTGCGTGGGAGCTTTATAAGAAAACGTTCACTGGTGAAACGGTGCCGTTTAGCTTCACGCTGGAGAATGCTGAAGGCGCTTATACCTTCGACTTCCCGGAAGTGCAGATTTCCGGCGACTGGCCAGATGCTGGCAGCACTGACATTGTCCAGGTTCAACTCGATATCACGGCAGCCAATACGCCGCCTACGATTACGCGAGCGCCGAAAGTAGCCGCTACGGCCATCAGCGTAGCGCCACTCACATCATCCGGTGCGATTGGCTCAACTGTTAACCTGACCGCCACATTAACCCCAGCAGACTCCAGCGACACAGTTGAATGGACGTCTTCGGATCCGGCGATTGCCAGCGTGGCTTCAACCGGCCAGAAAACGGCGCAGGTCACGCGCAATGCTGCTGGTAGCGCGACCATTACCGGCAAAGTGCGGACCTTTACTGCAACGTCTGCAATTACCGTCACTGCCCCTTAATTTCCCTGACCCGTACCGCAGCACATCGCGGTTCGGGCTTTTTATGGAGCCTTTATGCTGATTATATCCACTCAAATTGACCTGAACGGCGAGCGTTGGTTTTTCCCCTACAAGAAGCCAGAGGGCAGTAAGAAGAAATTTACCCCAGAAGAAGAATCGCTGTTCAAACTTCGCCTGCTGGTGGCCAGCAGTGAGAGTCCAGAATATCGCTCTCGCAACGCTTTGGTGCGCCGCCACATCGATAAGATGGACGCAGGCTACCAGGTAGGAACAAAAGATTTTAACCTTGCCAGCGTGGGCGATATCGACTCTGTTGATGACTTGCTAATCGACAACGTCGCCCGGTTTCTGCTGAAAGGCTGGGAAGGTGTTGGTCAGTTGGTAGATGGCACCGAAGTCGCAATCGACTACACGCCAGAAATTGGGATTGTCATGCTGAAGCAGCACCCTGAGCTGTACTGGCGGATACTGGCCGAGGCTGCAAATATTGCTCAGGGTAAAGAGCTGCAGACTCAGGAAACCGTAAAAAAGCCCTCGAAGCGCAGGAATGGTTGAAGGAGTTCGGCGGAGAGCAGGGCGAAAAAGCAAAGTGGCGACGGGAGAAATTAAATCTCCCGCCAATCCCTGAGCCTGAAATCGACGCAGTCACTGGGGAGATCCTCAACGCTTACGCCATGATATCGCGCGGCAGGCAGTATGCCGGAATGGCCGGTGTGCCGCTCCCGTTGTCCCTGAGCGATATTGACCGCTATCTGGTTTCACGTTCGATTCTGATTGATCGTACCGAGTTTGACGCGGCGATACTCGCTCTAGACGATGCATGGCGCAATGAGTGGGCGACGGAGCAAAAGAGACGGGACAATACCAAATAGTCGTAGCATTGCGATGCACAATTCATGTGTTAGGATGTTTCTGATTGTAATTATGGGAAAACTAACTATGAAAAAAATGGTCGTAGTGGCATTAGGAGCAATGGCTTTAGTAGGCTGTACGTCGCCCAAATATAATTATGCCCCAACAACGCAAAGTTTAAGTGAACCGCCTGTAGGTTCAGTAAACACCTCCTATGTTGGTGACTCTTTGTTAAGTCAAGGCGTCTTAGCAAAATATGAAGGGATAAAAGTCACAGCGCCAGCCAGAGTTTCATGGGGTTATACAGTGACTCCAGGTAACCTGAAGAAGGTCGGTCAGGACGGAAAGTCCGAGTTCTATATGCCTACGGGAATGGCTGAATCTGCGAATGTTCAGAAAGCTGCGTTAGCTGATATGTGGCAGGCACTGATGGTTAAGGAAGGCACTCGGACGCTTTGTGTCATTACCGTCTTCTCAGTATCTACTTGCGAAGACAATATGCCAATTGAGAAAACCAATCTTAATATTAGTTCTTCTAACAACTTCCAGCAGACGTTGCTTTATAATGGGCGCGTAGGTAATAAAATTAACATTGGCTACCGTGAGTCGTCATCTGATATGGCAAGACCAGCGTTTAACAACGATGTGGAATACGACTTATCAGAATCTAAGGTTATCGGCTATAAGGGAGCTAAAATTGAAGTCCTTGAAGCTACCAACCAGAGCATCCGATACAAAGTAATTAGTAACTTTAGATGAGATGATTTTTTAGTAATAAACCAGGCCCACTTGAGTGTGCTTTTTGCTGGCGGAGGGTAGGTGTGTGGAGCCGATTTTTGGATTTTTACTCTTTGGTTTAGCGGTCGTTGTGGTAACAATTGTTGCTGCAAAGCGTAACGGGGTGGGTATTGGCATTCTCTACCTCATTGGCATGTGTGCAATAGGTTTTGGATTGGTAGTGTTGACATCCAACATTACTCACGGGAATGGCATAGCAGCAGGGTTTGCGGCTTTTATTTCTCCTGTACTGGGATTGCTGGTGGCATTGTCATCTTCTACATCAGAAAGACGCGCTGTTTTAAATGGCGAGTCAGGAGAGTACAAAAAATGTCCTTTTTGTGCTGAGTCTATCCGGAAGGAAGCCATTAAGTGTAAGCACTGCGGCAGTGATCTAAAAGAAACAACCTAAGTTGAATGAGCCCACTCAGGTGGGCTTTTTATCATTGTTTAAAAATTCCTAGCCCGCCTAATCGGCGGGTTTTTTATTGCCCGGAGAAAGGTAAATGACTGAACAAACATCACGCCTTGCGATTATTCTCGACAGCTCCGGGGCTGAAAAGAGCGCAGATAGTTTAGCCAGTGCTCTAAACAAAATAACGGCAGAGGGTGAAAAAGCTGAGTTCGCAACGGATAACCTTTCCGCAGCTACTAAGGACCTGAATTCCTTTCTTAAAGTGGGTCCGAAGCATGCCAGTGACAATGCGAAGGCGACGAAGGAACAGCGAGAAGAGATCGAACGACTGCTGGATAAGCTTGACCCTACGTCAAAGGCGTTTGATGAACTCGATAAAGCTATGGAGCGGCTGAAAAAGGCAAATCTATCTGGTGTGCTGGGGGCTGAGGAATTCACCCACTACAGTTCTATTATCGATCAAACTCGCAATCGTCTTCAGTCTGCTCAGAATGAGTTGACTGGGTATACGCAGGCCCAGAGAGAAGCAGCGAAAGCAGCTCAGGATTCAGCAGCGCAACAGGCACAGCAGGAACGAGTTCTTTCTCAATTACAGGCTCGCCTTGATCCAGTCACTCACGCATTACAGGCTCTGGACGAGCAACAGCGGCAGATCTTCGAGTATACGTATAGTGGTGCGCTCAGTATCCAGCAGTATGACGCCTACAGCGCAAAAATTGCCGAAGCCCGTCGGGAATTGAACGGAGAGGCGCAGGCAGAACGTGATGCAGTAAAAGCACAGGAAGAACAGCGCGCATCATTGCAGCGATTAGTCGGCCAGCTCGATCCTTTCTCAGTAGCACTTGATAAAATCAAGAAACAGCGAGCTGAACTGTCGGCAGCCAAAGACGCCGGGCTGCTTACGCCTGAATACCACGCAGAGCTTTCGAATAAGCTGGATTTGACGGAGAAAGGGCTCAATCAGGTCAGCAATGAAATGCGGTATGGGGCCATCTCGGCAGGGCAGTATAAAAATGCCATGCGGTTACTCCCCGCGCAGTTGAATGATATTGCTGTTGGCCTGGCTGGTGGTATGCCTTTATTCACTATCTTCATGCAGCAGGGTTCGCAGATCGCTGATTCGTTTGGCGGTTGGGGTAATCTTTTCGAGATCATAAAACAGCAGTTGCTGGGGGCCGGAAATGCCGCCGATGAATCAAGTGATTCCCTGTCAGATAACGCTAACTCATTGTCTGAAAATGCAGAGAATGCCAAAAAACTCACTGGCTTCCTGAATCCCATGACTATCGGAATCGGTGCTCTTGTTGCCGTTGTGGGTACTCTCACATATGCCTGGTATAAAGGGAGTCAGGAGCAGCAGGAATTCAATAATTCTCTTGTTCTCACCGGGAATGTTGTAGGGAAAACGACAGGACAGCTCGCTGATATGGCCAAGGCTATCGCCGACAGTACCGGGAATCCTACGGCGGTTGCCGCCCAAGCCCTTAATCGGATTGTTTCTGGCGGGAAAATCGCGGCAGATTCAATGCAGTCGGTAACTGAGGCTGTTGTCGCAATGAACGATGCGACCGATGAGTCTATCGATAGCATGGTGGCGGACTTTGAGAAAATCGCTCAAAACCCGGTGGCTGCCATCGGCGAGTTGAATGATAAATATCACTTCCTTACTCTAGCGACCTATAACCAGATAAAAGCATTGCAGGATGAAGGAAATCAGCAAGATGCAGCGAGACTGGCGACAGAGACATATGCTGCAACTATGAAGCAGCGTGCAGATGAGATTGCTGAAAGTTTGGGTGCCTTACAGTCAGCATGGAAATGGCTCGGCGACGAGGCCAAAGGCGCATGGGATGCAATGCTCAATATTGGTCGTGAACAGACTCTCGATGATAAGTTAGCGACGTTGAATGAAAATATTGCTGATGCGCAGAAAGGATTCAAGGAAGGTGGTTTTTGGAATGGATTTAATGCCAAGTTCTCGAATCTTCCTGAAATGATAAAGCAACGTGACGCTATACAGTCACAAATTACCTCAGAGGGAGCATTAAATGATGCAATTAACGAATATAACAAAAAACAGCAAGAGGGAATCAAAGCCCAAACTTATATCAATACGCTGACTGAACAGACATTAACTAACGCCCAAAAGCGAACCAGGGAACAGGATAAGTTAACCAAAGCTCTGGAAAAAACCAGGGCGGCCGGCACGTCAATAAGCGCAGAGGAAGAGTCCAGACTTCGCGCCAATATCAATGAGAAGTACAAAGACCCCAAAACACCCAAAACGCCAAAGGGAAAAACCTATACCGAGGACGCAGCAACTCGGCTGCTCTACCAGATAAACCAGCAAACCGCCGCTATGCAGTCCCAACTGGATGCCAGTGACAAGCTGAACAGCGCAACACAGGCGCGGGTTAAGTTCGAACAGCAGATCGCTGACCTCAAGTCTAAAACGCAGCTCACAGCTGACCAGAAGTCTATTCTTTCCCGTTCTGACGAAATCCTGCAGGCCTACAAGCAGCAGGAGGCGTTACAAAACTCGGTTAAGACTCTGGACGACTATCGGAAGATGCAGGAGCAGGTTAAGACTAAGGATGAAAAGACCAACGATCTGCTTAAAACCCGTCTTGAGCTTCTGGAAAAGGCAAAAGCAACCGGGCAATTGAAACCCGGTGAGTACGACAAGACCCGGGCAGACATATACAAAAATACAGACAACCAACTGCCATCTACAGTGCGCAGCGTTGTGGGCAATACCACGCCGACTGGTGGACAACTGTCAGGCACATATGGAGGAATGCAGCAGCAATACAGCCAACTCGACCAGGCCCAAAAAGATTTGGACGCCTGGCTTTCACGGCAGGAGGAGGCATATGCCAAGGCTGGTGTCATAACGGCAGAAGGCGAAGCCAGGATGCAAAAAACTCGCACCGATGCTGCAAACGCTGCTGCGGTTATAGAGGCCCAAAAAGACGCCATCATTACCAGTACTACGCAAAGCATGATGGATAGTGGATTGAGTATTCTGGCCGATGGTTTTGGTCAGCAATCCGGCATTTACAAAGCAGCTTTCGCAGCCAGTAAAGCCTATGCGATTGCACAGTCCATGGTAGCGATCAACGCTGGTATTGCACAAGCTGCAAACATGCCGTTTCCATCAAACTTGATTGCAATGGCATCTGTGGCAGCGCAAACCGCGAGCATCGTTTCCAATATCAAGGCTGTTGCGGATACAGGGTTTGCTTCCGGTGGTTATACCGGTCCCGGTGGGAAGTATCAGCCAGCCGGCATTGTCCACAAAGGCGAGTATGTCTTTGACCAGGCGTCAACGAACCGGATCGGCGTCACTCAACTTGAAGCGTTGCGAAATGGTCAGCCGCTGGATGCGACGCTAGGTCGTTCTGGATTTGGTACCGGAGTGCAGAATGTCAGCAGTAGCCAGAAGACGGTCGTTCACGCACCAATAGTGCAGAACAATAATCTGCAGGGCATTACACCGGAACAGTTGTCCTCAACGCTTAACCAAAACAACGGATTAATGAGTAAGCAGCTATCAAAGCAAATCAAATCCGAAATGGCCGGTGAGGTTATTAGCCCAAAGGGTGAGTTTGGAAAGGCGTTGAAAAGTCGATATGTGAGAGGATACAAGGAATAAAAGGCCAGGGCTCTGGCCTTATGGCTCACTCTTTACTTATTTCGTTTTCTAAATCTGCAACGGCTCTTTTTAAGAACGCCAGTGTTCTCTTGCGAATCTCTTTTCGTAATTCTGCTCTAGAATCAATAAACTCATCAATAGTAATGACGATATCGGCAGTATTAATTCCATACCGTTCGTTGGCCTCATCGTCCTCAGATATCGTTAATCCGTAAAGAGTGTTCTGATCTTTTGTTTCGTGAAGAGTACGGTATTCCATAAATCCTCCAGAGGTTAACGGTGAAATTATATTCTACATGCTTTTTAGGGGGAGGGTATGCCTGACATTTTCTACCCGCATGACTATCTACCGATGCCGTTACAGGATGGGTACGGATTCCAGCCAGTAAGCCCGTTAAAGCGAACGCAGCTTACCACAGGGCGCGCGCGGCAGCGTCGGGCATATACATCAACCCCGACTCAGGCCAGTGTGTCATGGTTCATGGAGACTGACGGGCAGGCTCAGTTGTTTGAAGCCTGGTATCGGGAAAAAATAACGGATGGCGCTGACTGGTTTTATATGAAGCTACAGACCCCGCTAGGTGTGGAGTTTTATAAATGCCGGTTCACTGATATCTACGAGGGTCCAACACTGGTGGCGCCGGTTTACTGGAAATTCACCGCGACACTCGAGCTATGGAAGCGACCTGTGCTGCCTGATGGATGGGTCGATTTCCCTGATTTCATTATCAACAGCGATATTCTCGATCTGGCAGTCAACAGGGAGTGGCCTGAAGCATGACAATTCTCAACCGTCTTTATGCCAGCAGCGGGCCTGAAGTCATTATTGAAACGCTGCAAATCAATATCGGGGATGAGGTCCATTACCTGTGCAACGGGTACGACGATATCACCGCGACAACAGAGAACGGAGACACCGTTGAGTTCAAAGCCTGCGCGATGGATGTCGCATTACCAGCACGTAATGATGATGGAACTCAGGATTTAAAATTTGCGCTCTGCAACGTTGATGGCAAGGTTTCAACGGCCATTCGAAATACCATTAACAATCTCAACTCGGCATCTCTGACATATCGTAGTTTCATCTCCACGGATTTAGCCGCGCCAGCTGCCGTCCCTTACACCCTGGCGATTAAGCCAGGTTACTGGACAGCGACAGAAGCACAGATCACTGCGGGTTACATGAACGTGCTGGATACTGCGTGGCCCCGTAATCGTTACACCCTGAATTACTTCCCCGGCCTGCGTTACGCCAACTAAGGAAAATCTATGTTCAATCCTGAGAAATACCGTTCAGTCACCTGGCTGAAGGGCGGCAGGGTGTTCCCGCAACTCGACTGCTTTGGCATTGTGAACGAGATACGACGCGATTTGGCGATGCCGGAATGGCCTGATTTTGCCGGTGTGACCAAAGATGGCGGCGGCCTCGATCGGGAGGCCAGAAAGCTGATGCTTTCCCTGCAACGTTGTGAGCCCTGCGAGTGTGCCGGTGTGGCGTGCTACTCCGGCTCATCGGTAACGCATGTGGGGATCGTCGTCAGTATTGGCGGCCAGTTACATGTAGCCGAATGCAACCCGGGAACGAACGTCACGTTTCTGCCGTTGCCGCGATTTAAGCGGCGCTTTGTCAAAGTGGAGTTCTGGCAGTGATTAGAATCTACCCCTCCCGGCTACCTGGTGAGCCGCTTGAAACGCATGAACACAGGGCGATGACGCTGCATGCGTGGATGGTTGAAAATGTTGAAAGCTACAGTGAGCGTGAGAGACATCCTGTATCGGTTGAACTGGGCGGCGTTAACATTCCGCCTGAGCAATGGCCATTGTGCTATATCAGACCTGAAAGCGATGTGCGTATCTATCCCGTACCCTACGGGACGGGGCTTGAGATAGCCGCGTGGGCTGCGGTGGCCGTCGCCGTTGCGTCTGCCGCATACACGCTTTTCATGATGTCGGGCCTGGACTCCGGCGGATATTCCTCTTCGACAGGCAGAAGCCTCGACCTCAATCCGGCAAAAGCGAACACAGCCAAACTGGGTGACCCCATCCGTGAGGTCTTTGGCCGCCGCCGCATTTACCCGGATTACGTGGTTCAGCCGGTTACCCGGTTTGACCCTGCCGATCCGACGATCATGCGGGTTCATATGCTGGTCTGTCTGGGGATGGGTAATTTCTCATTCTCTGATGGTGATCTGCGTGTGGGAGATACGCCAGCATCATCCCTTGATGGATTCAGCCACACCCATTACTCACCTGGTGCCGATGTATCCGGCGATGAACGTAGTGAGAACTGGTTTAACTCCACAGAGGTGGGCGGAACGTCTTCAGGCACTGGCCTTGATATGGCGCAGACCTCACCAGATTCAGACGATATTATCGCGGACAGCATGACTGTATCTGGCGCAACCGTAACATTTACCGGGCTTGATACGGATGACGACGATGATGAAGATGAGGACGATAATGCGCTGCCTGACAGCTGGGTGGAAGGGACCATTGTAGAGATTAAGGCGCCGACTAATTTCCTGATCACAACTTCATCCGGTTACAGCGTATTTGCCAGTAAGCTGATCACTGAACTTGCACCGGTAACAGGCATGCCAGTGACGCTGAGTTTTAACAGCGTCGATTACGATTTGTTCATTGCCTCCATTACTCCTGGACAGGATGCGGTGCCGGGTGAGGGCGGTAGTGCGGCAAAAATTCAGGCCAGTGCAGCGCCCACTACCTATGATTTTTCGGCAGGCAGCACCACGTTTACGCTGACCTGGCAGGGGGCAACTTATCCGGTATCTCTGGTTGCTGATTATGTGAATATGTCCGGCCTGCTGGCCGCTATCTCGGAGGGGCTGACCGGTTCGGGTCTGGTCGCGCAGGACAATGGCGGAACCGTGTTGATCACGGAGGAATCCAGCCCGTTTGTTGGTGGTTCACTCACCTCGTCATCACTTCCTGTGTCTGTTTTCGGCGATACCCCAGTCTATACAGCCGGCACAGCATCCAGCGGTGGCAGTGCAGCTGTCACGGCTAATGTGACCCTGGCCTATAACAGTGCCACCGGGACCGCCTTTTCAGGTATGCCGGAAGGCACGCAGCGATTGTCCCTGGCACATCGCGGGAATGAATATCAGATTGTTGCCACCGACGGGACCACGGCGACCGTCAGCCGCCTGGTGATCGGTGTGGTTGACGATACCTGGCCGGGATTCTCCCCCAGGACGATGATCGACTATGAAGCCACCGGCCTGAACGACAGCGACACCTGGATGGGCCCGTTTCTGGCCTGCCCTGAAAACGAAACCGTTGATGCCTTCGAAATTAATATGTCCTTCCCGAGTGGACTTTGTGGTTTTGACAGCAAAGGCAAAAAGCGTATTCGTCACACCGGGATCGATGTGCAATACCGGGTGTACGGGAGCGGTGGAAGCTGGCAAAACGTCTCGTTTGCTTATGCTGAGAAAAACGTTAATGGTCTGGGGTTTACTCACCGGATTGCATTACCTTCACCTGGCCTGGTTGAGGTTCGCGTCCGCAGGCAGAATGAGCAGGGCAGTAACAACGCCCGAGACAACATGTACTGGCAGGCACTCAGGGGGCGGCTTCTGACGCGTCCGGCCTCCTATGCTGGCGTGACTCTGTTGGGCGTAACGGTCGAGACTGGCGGGAAGCTGGCGGCACAGTCCGATCGCCGGGTGAACGTCGTAGCCACACGCGTTTATGACTCAGGTACACCGCGAACGATTTCCGGCGCGCTGCTGCACGTAGGCAATTCCCTTGGCCTTCAGATGGACACAGAGACCATCAGCGAGCTGGAGTCGATGTACTGGACGCCTGGCAACGAGTATTTCGATTTTGCTACCGGCGACAGTCTCTCCGCCCTGGAGATGCTGCAGAAAATCGCGAATTCCGGGAAATCCTATTTCCTGCTCAGTGATGGCCTGGCGACGGTCGGGCGTGAAGGGGTTAAGCCCTGGACAGGTATTATCACGCCGCATGAAATGACGGAAGAGCTGCAAACAGGGTTCTCAGCGCCGTCTGATGACGATTATGACGGTGTTGACGTTACCTACATCAACGGCACTACCTGGGCGGAGGAGACAGTCCAGTGCCGCACGACTGACAATCCGACACCGGTCAAAATCGAGGATTATAAACTCGATGGTGTTCTGAACCGGGACCACGCCTGGCAGATTGGTATGAGACGCCTGATGAAGTATCTGCATCAGCGGTTGACGTTCCAGACCACAACGGAGCTGGATGCGCTGTGTTACAACGTCGGCGATCGTATTGTCCTGACGGACGACATACCGGATTCAGCGACGACAATCAGCTGCCTGGTGGAATCTATGTCGACTGTTGATGGCATCTCGATACTGACGGTCACTGAGCCGCTCGACTGGACGTATCCGAATCCCCGTGCGCTGATCCGTTATCAGGATGGATCGGCGTCGGCGCTGATGGTGGCAACAAAGGTCGGGGATTATCAGCTGTCAGTCCCCTGGCTCAGCGAGTTCGACGACATTGATTTCACCACACCGTCCATTGAGCCAGTGAGGCTGATTTTCTGTGATTCATCGCGTACGGGCTATGACGCGATTGTTTCAGAAATTGCCCCGCAATCTGACGGGACGTGCCAGGTCACCGCAAGAGAGTACCGCGCGTCATTCTACGACTACGACAACGCCAGCTACCCCGGCGACGTTGCATAAAGCATAAATAACTCTCAACAACCCGCTTCGGCGGGTTTTTTGTTATAGGGCGACTATGAGCACATACAAAACGAAAAATCCTTTAGGGTCCGCTGCCGTAAAGGACCTGTACGATAACGCCGAAAACGTGGATAAATTCGTTAATGACAGGACAAAAGAAGAGCTCGATGACCGGTTAGGAGTGCTCCGCAAAACCTGGTACGGCATGGAGATGATCTTCAGTCGCTTCATCACGTATATCACGGGGCGTGGCGAGCAGGCGGTTGCATCTATTGGCTGGCAGGAGCTGGGAAACTGGGCGACAGGCCTCACAGTCGATAATCGCCAGCAAATCGTTTACTACAATGGATCCTGGTATAAATATCTTGGAGAGCTGGAACATGTCATCGCGGGGGATTCTCCGGAGAACGATGGCGGGGTGTGGTCGGCGGAAAACCCGACGGGAAAATGGTCGAATATTGGTGATGCAGCTCTTCGCTCAAACCTGCGTTCAAGCGAAGAGGGGTTCGGTGCAGATTTAGTTCAAACGACAATAGGTAAAACTGTCGGAGAAATTGCCAGAGCGCCAGCAGTCATCACGGGCCGGGTAAATATCGTTAATGCCCGATGGAATGCCCCATCGTTGTATGCAGAAGAGCCTGAAGCTGCTGCAGCAAATGCTGCGGCAATAAACATGATGTTTTCGGCAGGCGGAAGACATGTCGAACTCGATACTAAAGCCCGTTGCGTTAACTCCCCTCTGATCTTCCAGAGTAGTCTTGGTATTTATGGCGCAGGCCGGGAGACCACCTCTCTGATTTGGACAGGGGGCGATCTGCCTGCGCTCGCTCGTCCGAATTACACGGACAAAGATGCTAAGGGCTTTTCCAATGTGCGCGTGCATAATCTGAAAATAGTAGATCAGGCACTGGTACGGAATAGTTATTACACAATAGACCTGTTCAACGGCAACAGTAGTGGGCTTGACAATTGCTGGATTGACTGCCCCGGACGTTACGACGCGGATGGGAATCAGATTATCACCTCCGACCGCTATGGTGTTGCTCTGGGAATTGCCAGAAACAGCACGCTTAAGGGTGATAATGGCTTTGTATTTCATGTACGCAATTCACGAATCGCCAAAGACACATTAATGGCGAATGGTACCGACGGATATATCTCCGGCTGCGAGTTATGGGGGGATTTCAGAAACCGGGCTGTAGAAATTAGTGGCGGATGTACTGTTGATGGCGGGACACAAATTGTTCCAGGGCATGAGTCGGGGATATTTTTATTTAATGACAAAGGCTACAACATTGATACGCTCAAAGTCATAGGAGTTTACTTTGATGGCTCCACTGACGTGGATTTATTCACGGGCTGGGGGATTTTGTCAGCGGAAGGAATTGGACTCGTTAATGCGAATATCAGCAGTTGCAATTTCTGGCACATGAATAAAGGTGGCATTTATGTTGCCAAAATATATTCGTCCAACATCAAATCCAATACATTTACCGATTGTGATTCCGACGACACCGGGGAAGACGATATTTACTGTGATGATGTGTATGGCTCATCGATCATTAACACACATTCCCGCAGTCTTGCACCTAAGAACAACGACGCAACCAGGGGGAACCTCGGCAGGAATTATTCCATTACGGCGAAAGTGGGGTATCCACTGAGCGAGCTGGGCGGACCGGTAAGCTTCAATACAACCTACTCCCGCAGCCGTGTGACGAACCCGACTTATGCACGACAGGCTGGCGGATCATTCGCCTCATCCTTTCCGTATGGTGCGCTACCTGACGCAGCTGCACGCTACGGTGAAATCATTGTTGTAAACGGGAAACCGTATGCCTCGGATGGTGCATCGTGGCGTGATATGTCGGGCGATCCACTCGCCCTGGAAACGGCGACTGACCTGCATGCACTGACAGTCAGCTATCCATACTACACATCCGATATTACGATGCACAGCAATATACCCGCAGGCCTGACCGGTGCGGCGCAGATTGAGGTTGGATATATATCGTCAGGATACAGGGTCATCACGGTAATTTCCCTGAAAGCCTCGGGAGGGATTTATAAACAGCTCTTAACTGGGGGTTCAACACCAACATGGGGCTCATGGTTAAAAATTGCATAAAGGGAGAGTGATTTATGAGTTTTACCGTCTCTAAAACAATCCGTAAATGCGGCTATTACCCTGATTTAGGTATTCAGGAGCCAGCAGAGGACATTACTGTCGATGTGACTTATGAGGTGACCGGGATAAAAAGCCTTTACGGTCAGCTGGGTATTGCCACCTACAGCATGTCCACAGCAGGCTGTTCCGTAGTGGGCGAAAGGGATTTTGAATTTGAGTGGGCTGGTAACGGAAATCCTCTCGATGCTGCTGAGGACGCTCTAACTAAACTGATTCAAGGATAATGAAAACGCCCCGACAATAGCGTCGGGGGGGAATAAATATTCAAGTTACTGCCTTAATTCTGCCACAGTATATCCATCAGGAATTTTTGCGTCTACGTTTACTGCAGCATTTATTTATCCCGGCTAAAACTGGAAACGGCAGAACCATCAGAGCTTAAGTACGATGGAGAATTCCAGTCTTTTCCAATCAGTGGGTCGTCTTTTTTATCAGGTTTCGAGTTTAGCGTGTTGTTAATAGCGTTGTCAGAATCTGTAAATTCAGATCCGGATAACATTTGGTCATTACCATCCTCAAGAGGACTTGTGCTGGTTAAAGAACCATCGCTTGAATATGTTTCCTGTCCATTGATTTCATTTTGAATGCTATCAGTTGTGGTTCCGTCATCATTAATGCAAAACGAGCCGCCAAGACCATTGTCCTCACAATCTTCAGCATACGTAGGATGTAAAAAAAGAATCAGGTACAGTACTAGTATTCCTGTTATGTTTTTTTTCATTTTTTACTCCAGAGTGGATTGGCTTAACTAATTGATACTAAATGGATTGTAACTCATATCGTGTGAATGATTGTAAAATACGGTTAACAATTATCTTGATAAACATACGAATCATCGACAATGGACGCTATGCAGTTGAACAATTAGTAGTTGATGGCGGGCATGACTTCAGGAATTGTTGGACGGGCTGGCCGAAAACTGGTGAACGGTGATACCCGGCTGCAGGTGGGCGACGTAATCGGGGGTGGTGTTAGGTCCGTTTACAATGCAATACACCTACAAAAAATCCCCCCGAGCAGGCACACCCAGGGGGAAAGTACTTCATAACATTATTGCTGTGTGCGACTTTGCGCACTCCTATCCTCTAGGAAAATTCCTGGATTATCGAGATAAATTTAACAGGTAGGAGGAGGGGGAATGGGGAGCTGTTCTCGTGGGGTGAGTGGATTCCTGTCTGATCGTGGTATGAAGATGAGTAACAGAATTTTAACTGCTGTTGTCTGAAGTTAACATCCGGGATAATAGGTTTAGTAATTGTTGATGGTGTATTGGTTTCAAAATGAATGTGAAAGGTACGTTATCATTCGAGCAGTTTTTAGCAGTTAAAGATAAACTTATTGATATTTCAGATACATGGTCAGATTTGTGGGCTTTGACCTTTTACACTGGGGCGAGCGCAGGAAGGTTGATTGCTCTTAGGTACGACCATGTTGACGACAATGCTATGCTGCTGCAGGGATCGCGGCACTTGAAAGCGCTGTGCGTTGAATTAAGTCCTCCAGCAGTAGCAATACTCAATCGCAGACGGGAAAAATATCCAGACGATATCTTCGTTTTTCAAAGTCATTCGAACCGTGTGAAGTATGAACGACGGCCAGTGACTTTGATTGCGTTCAATACTGCTCTAGGCCGGGCGGCTAAACCATTATCAGATGTTACGGTGAGCAGTAGCAGCGCCAGAAAAGTGTACCGGTACACACCTCACAGTTGACCGCATACAAAGATCTGCAGGGTTAGTAGTTGCTAATATTCAAGCCAGAGATTGTATGGCCGTTCACCATTATCGATGTAAAAGAGGTGCGAGTTCTGCTGCGATAGATTTTTTGCGTCCTACCTCAAAACAGCATGCATTTTCGCATCCTGAAGGACAGAATCGGCATCTAAATTCCAGCAGGGCGGTCCTTCTTCCACGCCAAGAGCGGACGTAACCTAGTCATCTGTGGATAAAAAAATCTTAATAAACTGAAATATAGGATAATGAATCACTACTGTTTAATTACTTGGTATCACATCTTTTTATGGTGATTTCAGTGTGATAATGTATTTATTCCCGCTTGGTCAATAAGTGAGGCTGTCATGGGCGCAGAACATAAGTTAAAGAGCTTAAATGTCATGGAGTCAGAGATTGATTCTCGAATTAAAGAATTCAATGCAAAACGTAATTATAACCAGAGAAAAGGTGAGATGTTCTCCATTGCACAATTTGTTTTGG
>ENA-UESL01000356-UESL01000356.1-human-gut-metagenome-genome-assembly--contig:-NODE-356-length-26903-cov-6.937300_pt1 | contig 26903 bp, 18 predicted proteins | sample MGYA00243008_ERZ508009 | MGnify/ENA primary metagenome ERZ508009 (study PRJEB26167, sample SAMN06115396) | human gut metagenome | host: Homo sapiens | place: China:Guangxi | collected 2016-06-08...
GGGGGTGTAAAATAAAAGAAGGAAAAACCACGAAACAGGAGGTAAAAATTATGCGGTTACGGAAAACAATGAAGCGCACGGCGGCAGCTGTGCTGGCGCTGAGCATGGCGGTGTCGGCAGTTGCGGCCCCGGCCTCGGCTGCTTACATCTGTGATGTGAGTCAGGGCAGTGTGGAAGTCTCGGTGAATGAGAAAGGCGAGAAGACCATCAAGGTCGGCGACGACAGTGTCACCATCAAGAAGGACGGCACCAAGGAAACGACCGGAAAAGGCATCAAGGATGATGGTACCGGCGTAGAGGGCATCATCATCACCGGCGACAACACCAAGCCCACCGAGAGCCAGAACGCAGAGGAAGAGAACACTTCCGAGGCCGAAAAGTCCGGCGAAAACACCTCCGAGGTTGAAAAGTCCGGCGAGACCGAGGAGCAGGCCCAGGAGCCCGGCTCTCTGGAGCTGCTGGCCCCGGAGGACGAGGAAAAGCAGGCCCAGGAGAAGGAGACTGAGGAGAAGCCCGCCGACTCTCAGGAGCCGGAACAGACCGAAAAGACCGAACAGGCCTCCGATCAGGTGATCGAGTACGACCAGTATGACCCCGAAGCCCAGCAGGAGGCCGCAAAGCCCGCCCCCAAGCCTGCTGCGGAGCAGGAGACCGGGGAGAAAAAGACCGCTGAGGAGAAGACCTACGGGGACACCAACGCCCCCGCCTCCATCACCGAAAAGGCTCAGGAAGCCGCCCGCAATGTGGTGAAGATCATCAATAACTCTGCCAAGGCCCTGAAGGTCATCCTCCGTGACCTGAAGGTGGATGCAGGGGAGACGACCCAGAACGCTGTGACCGTTTCCGGCAAGGGCGATGTGACTCTGGAGCTGGAGGGTAAGAATGAGCTGACTGGCGGCAGCGGGGACAGGGGCAACCAAAATAGAAGAGCCAACGGAATATGTGTGATTGAAGGCATAGGTCAGTACGGTGAAAGTCTTCCGGCAGGCAAGCTGACGATCCAGGGCAAGGAGGGCTCCTCTCTGTCTGCCACCGGCGGCTCGGGCACTCAGGGCGGATCCTTTGGCATATGTGCTACTAGTGGAAAGCTGGATCTGGTGAATGCAACGGTTACGGCCACCGGCGGTTTCGGCGGCGGCGATGGCATATCTGCCAACGATGAAGTTAACATCAAAAATTCGAAGCTCATTGCAAATGGCGGCATTTACACCAATGGAAAGTTCACTGTTGGAGAAGGCGGCGAGGTCATTGCCATTGGCAAGGATGCGAAGACTACGGACGGAAAAGCCGAGGGTGGTAATGCTCTTGGCTTCTGGGGCATAGGCAGCGGCTATGAGGTCCAGAAAGGCGGCAAGCTGACGGCGATCGGCGGCAATGCAGAGTCGGAAAGTGGCGATGCCGAGGGAGGCAATGCCCTCTGGGGAGAGTATGGCGGCATCGTGTCCGCCGGTGAGACTACGCTCATCGGCGGCAATGCCAAGTCGAGCACGGGCAAGGCCACCGGCGGCGATGCTATCACGGGAAATAGCTATTACTTTGAGCGGGTCACGGTGAAGGAGGGTACCTTCACTGCTGCGGGCGGCAAGGCAGAGAACGCCACCGACACAGCCACCAATGGCAACAGCGTCAAGATCACCCCGGTGAATTACGGCGATGGTAGAAAGCCTGAGCTGAAGGTTGAGGAGGGCGGCACCTTTGTTACCGCCAAGCCGGGTGAGTCGGATGATAACGGAAACGGCATCACCGGAGAGATCAAGATCAACACCCAGGGCGGCAAGATCGAAGAGGTCAAGAACGCCGAGGTAGTCAAGAAAGAAGACGGCACGGTTGATGTGGTCGGCGATCTGGTCGGCGTGGAGACCGGCAATCTCAAGTATGAGCTGACGGCTACGGTGGAGCCCACCTGCACCACCCCGGGCAAGCGGGTCTACACCTGCACTACCGAGGGCCATACGAACGATACCTACGAGGAGACCATCGACGCACTGGGCCACCACTTTACCGCAGTTGAGGTAGTGGCACCCACCTACACCTCCGAGGGCTACACCATCTACAAGTGCGAGACTTGTGATGAGACCGAGAAGCGGGACGTTGTGCCTATGCTGGTACCCGAGAGCAACGGCAGCTCCTCCGCTGTCACCCTGACCGTTACCGGGGCAGGGGCCTACGAGACCTCCATGGCCGACGGCCGGTATGTTGTGGCGGTGCCTGCTGAGACTGCCGTCCTTTCCGGCTGCCTGGGCAACCTGAAGGAGCTGAAGGCGCAGGGCGTGAACACCCTCGTGTTCCGCACCCAGCTCCGTGAGACCGCCCTGAACATCGACAGCATGCTGTCTCTGGGCGTGGACGACACCCTCTTTACCCTCACCCACTCCGGTGAGAGCGCAGAGCTGACGGTGGGCGGTTTTGCACACAACGAGCTGCTCCACTAAATAACCAACCTCCCAAGGCGGAGAGCTTCCGCATCTCCCCGCTTTGTACGAAAAGCCCCCGGCACGTTCCGCATCGTGCCGGGGGCTTTTTGTTAATGTGACGCTTACGAACCGCCCAGACAGGCGGCAAGATCGTCCTCCGGCGTGGTGATGGGCCGGAGGTCATACTTCTCCTGCAAAACAGCGGCCACCCCGGGGGAGAGGAAGGCGGGCAGGGTGGGGCCGAGACGGATGCCTCGGATGCCCAGCGCCAGCAGGGCCATCAGCACACAGACCGCCTTCTGCTCGAACCAGCAGAGGATGATGGAGAGGGGCAGCTCGTTGACCGAGCAGTCAAAAGCTTCGGCCAGACCCAGCGCGATCCGGATGGCACTGTAGGCGTCGTTGCACTGGCCCACGTCGAGGATGCGGGGCAGACCGGCCACCGTGCCCAGCGGCAGGTCGTTGAGCCGAAACTTGCCGCAGGCCAGCGTCAGGATGACGGTGTCGGGCGGGGTCAGCTTGGCGAAATCCGTGTAGTACCGGCGGGAGGGGCGGGTGCCGTCGCAGCCGCCGATGAGGAAAAAGTGCCGGATGGCACCCTCGTGGACGGCTTGGACGATCTCCTCCGCATGGCTCAGTACGGCATGGTGGGCAAAGCCGGTGGTGACCACACTGCCGCCGTTCATGCCCGGGATGAGGGTGTCCTCCGGGTAGCCGCCCAGCTCAAGCGCCTTGGCGATGACCGGCGAAAAATCCCGGTCCTCTCCGATGTGGGTGACGCCGGGATAGGAGACGACAGAGGTGGTGAATACCCGGTCGGCATAGCTGGGCCGGAGGGGCATGATGCAGTTGGTGGTGAAGAGCACCGGCGCAGGGATGTCCTCAAACTCCCGCTGCTGGTTCTGCCATGCGGTGCCAAAATTGCCTTTCAGGTGGGGAAAGCGCTTTTTCAGTTCCGGGTAGCCGTGGGCAGGCAGCATTTCGGAGTGGGTGTAGATATTGATGCCCTTGCCCTCGGTCTGCTCCAACAGGCACTTGGCGTCGTAGAGGTCGTGGCCGGAGATGACGATGAAAGGCCCTTTCTCGATGGTCAGGGGCACCTCCACCGGCTCCGGGTCGCCAAACGCACCGGTGTTGGCCTTGTCCAGCTCAGCCATGACCCGGTAGGCCATCCGCCCGGTGTCCTCCACCAGCTGGAAGAGCTTGTCCTTGTCCCGCTCCTGTGCGATGGCCCGCAGCGCCGTGCAGAAAAACAGGTCGATCTCGCCATCGGTATAGCCCAGCACCCGCGCGTGGTAGGAGTAAGCCGCCATGCCGCGCAGCCCAAAGAGGACAAAGGAGCACAGGCTCTTCCGGTCGGGGTCCGGCTCCTGCCACAGCTTCTGCATATCGTAGTCCGACACTGGTGCAGGTGCAGGGCTGGCCGAGGCAAAGGCTTCCTGCTTGGCCTTCCAGACCTTATCGGTCAGCTGCGCCACCGTCTGGGGGTCGAAATCAACATTGGTGATGGTGGTGAACAATCCTTCCGTCAGCAGGAGTGCCTGCGGGGGCTGGATGGGTCTGCCGATGTCCAGCAGCAGGGTGGCAAAGCCGATGAGTGCCCCGGTGAGCTTGTCCTGCGCGTCGGCTGTCTCGGCTGATTTGCCGCAGACACCCGCTTTTCCGGTGCAGGCCGTGCAGTTTGCCGCCTGCTCGCATTGATAACAGAACATCATTTCGTCCATGCAAAAACCTCTTTTCGTTTGATGAAAGGAGTATGAGCGGGACAGCAGACAGTTATGCAGACAGGCGGGCAAAACAAAAGGACCGCACCCTCGCGGATGCGGCCCTTGTAGATCAGGAAAAGCTTAGTAGGTGATGCCCTGAGCCATCATGGCGGTAGCGACCTTCAGGAAGCCGGCGCAGTTTGCACCGACCATCAGGTTGCCCTCGGAGCCAGCGGCCACGGATGCATCGTAGGAAGCGTGGAAGATGCCCTCCATGATGCCCTTCAGCTTTGCATCGACCTCTTCGAAGCTCCAGCTCAGACGCTCGGAGTTCTGGCTCATCTCCAGACCGGAGGTGGCCACGCCGCCAGCGTTGGAAGCCTTTGCGGGTCCGTACAGGATGCCGTTGGACAGATAGACCTCGATGGCCTCGGGAGTGCTGGGCATATTAGCGCCCTCGCAGACCACGGTGCAGCCGCCCTTCACCAGAGCCTCTGCGGACTCCTTGTTGATCTCGTTCTGGGTAGCGCAGGGCAGGGCGATGTCGCAGGGGACAGTCCAGACCTTGGTGCAGTCAGCAACGTAGGTCGCATCCTTGTGGGTCTCAGCATACTCCTTGATACGGCCGCGGCGGACTTCCTTCAGGTCCTTGACGTAGGCCAGGTCGATGCCGTTGGGGTCGTAGACATAGCCGTTGGAGTCGGACATGGTGACGACCTTGGCACCCAGCTGGGTGGCCTTCTCGCAGGCGTAGATAGCGACATTGCCGGAGCCGGAGATGACTACGGTCTTGCCCTCGAAGCTGTCGTTGCGCATGCACTTCAGAGCCTCAGCGGTGAAGTAGCACAGGCCGTAGCCGGTAGCCTCGGTACGGGCCAGAGAACCGCCGAAGGTCAGGCCCTTGCCGGTGAGCATACCGCCCTGGAAGCTGTTGGTCAGACGCTTGTACTGGCCGAACATATAGCCGACCTCGCGGCCGCCGACGCCAATATCACCGGCGGGGCAGTCCACGAACTGGCCGATGTGGCGGTACAGCTCGGTCATGAAGCTCTGGCAGAAGCGCATGACTTCCATGTCGCTCTTGCCGTGGGGGTCGAAGTCAGAGCCGCCCTTGCCGCCGCCCATGGGCAGGGTGGTCAGGCTGTTCTTGAAGGTCTGCTCGAAGCCGAGGAACTTCAGGATGCCCTGATTGACAGAAGGATGGAAGCGCAGGCCGCCCTTGTAGGGGCCGATGGCGCTGTTGAACTGGACGCGGTAGCCGCGGTTCACCTGGACCTTGCCCTGGTCATCGACCCAGGGTACACGGAAGGTAATGATGCGCTCAGGCTCGACCAGACGCTCGATGAGGCCGGCCTTCTCGTACTCGGGATGCTTCTCCACGACGGGCTGGATGCTCTCCAGGACCTCGCGGACAGCCTGCAGGAATTCGGGCTCGTTGGCATTGCGCTTTTCCAGGCCCTCGTAGACACGCTTCAGATATTCATTCGTCAGCATAATGATATACTCCTTTTCCCTTAACTCTATTGTGTGGAGGCTCCGTCTTTCCCGTTTCCCACGGCGGGGTTGATAAGCCTCTGACCACTTTGCTATTATAAAGCTTTATCTGCCGATTTACAAGATGGCCCGCCCCGCAAAAACCGGAAAATCTTTCAAAATACAATGGAAAAGATGAATGCACTTCACGAAAAAGACGGGACACATCAAAAAAATTGCGATAAAACCTGCTTTTGTAAAGAAACAAAAAATCCCTGCACCGGCCCGGAACAGGCGGTACAGGGAGGAAAAGTCTTACTTCAGCAGCTTCTCGCAGGCATCAGCGGCACCCTCGAGGAACTGTCCGCCGTAGGTCTCGATCATGCCGGCGTCGGACAGCGCAGCCAGCTGCGGGTCGATGGGGCATTTGGCCAGAACGGGCAGGTGATGCTTTGCGGCCACCTCGTCCACATGGCTGTCGCCGAACACGTTGATGTGCTTGCCGCAGTCGGGGCAGACGATATAGCTCATGTTCTCGACGATGCCCAGCATCGGCACCTTCATCATCTCGGCCATGTTCACGGCCTTGGCCACGATCATGCTCACCAGCTCCTGCGGGCTTGCCACGACGACGATGCCGTCCACGGGCAGGCTCTGGAAGACGGTCAGGGGGACGTCACCGGTTCCCGGAGGCATATCCACGAACAGGAAATCAACATCTTTCCAGACCACATCAGTCCAGAACTGCTTGACCGCACCGGCGATGACGGGGCCGCGCCAGACGACGGGGTCTTCCTCGTTCTCCACCAGCAGGTTGATGCTCATCACGTCGATGCCCATCCGGCTCTGGATGGGCCAGCAGCCCTTGTCGTCGGCCATGGCGCGGCCATGGATGCCGAACAGCTTCGGGATGGACGGGCCGGTGATGTCGGCGTCGAGGATGCCGCAGTGGTAGCCGCGGCGTGCCATTGCACAGGCCAGCAGGGCGCTGGTCATGCTCTTGCCGACGCCGCCCTTGCCGGATACGACGCCGATGACCTTCTTGACGCTGCTATTGGGGTTGGGTGCGTCATGCTGGGGCGCAGCATTGCGGGAAGAACACGCTGCCCCGCAGTTGGAGCAGTCATGGGTACATTCTTCGCTCATTGTCTCGTTGCGCACGGCCGTGGTACCGGGGTGCGCTTCCTCCTTGCATTCTTAGATCCGGTCTGGCGGAACATTCCCGCCAGATACAATATATATCATATCATAAAACTGGGAAAGAAACAACCCACGGCCCCGCTCATATTTCCCAGAGCAGTTTACATATTTATAAAAAGATACACTGGGGAAAGGGAGGGGTGCGCTGTGCGGCAGAGCTATCTGAAAAACGCAGCCTTGATGACCGGGGCGGACGTCCTGCTCCGCCTGGCGGGCATGGGGCTGCGCATCTGGCTGGCGAACGCTCTGGGCGGCGAGGGGATGGGGCTGTACCAGCTGGTGCTGGCGGTCTATTCACTCTTCGTCACGCTGGCGACGGCGGGCGTCTCGGTGGCGGCCACCCGCCTGATGGCCGAAGAGCTGGCCCGCAGCCCGGCGGAGGCCCGGGGGATGCTTCACCGTCTCCTGCTGGCGGGGGCCGGGCTGGGCGTGCTGGCGCTGGCGGCGCAGTTCGGGCTGGCGGGCCTCGCCGCAAAATGGTGGCTGGGCGATGTCCGCGCAGCGGGGGCGCTGCGTGTCTCGTCGCTGGGCCTGCCGTGGATGGCGGTGTCGTCGGTACTGCGGGGCTTTTTCATCGCCCGGCGGCAGGTGGAGCCAAACGTCCTGAGCCAGCTGGCCGAGCAGACCGTCCGCATCGGCATCGTCTACTTTGCGCTGGAGCGGGCCGACGTCCTCGGCTGGGACGTGGGCGGGCGCTGCACGGCAGTGCTGGGCGCAACGGCGGTCAGCGAGGCCGTCAGCACCGGGCTGATGGCACTTTTTTACCGTAAAGAGGCCCGCCGCTGCTTCGGCGCGCGGTCTGCCTGCCGCCCGCAGGAGCCGGGAAAGCGCCTCTGGGACATTCTCTGGCCGGTGGAGGGAGGACGTTGTCTCGCCAGCGCTCTCCACACCGCGGAGAATATGCTGGTGCCGGCCTGTCTGGCAGTCTATCTGCAGTTTTCCGGCGGGCGTGCCGAAGCCGTGGCCCAGTACGGCAGCCTCAAGGGGATGGCCCTGCCTCTGCTGACCTTTCCCTTCGGACTGCTGGGAAGCCTTTCCGTCTTGCTGATGCCCGAGATCACCCAGGCCCACCTCCAGGGCCAGAACGGGCGGCTGGCGGCTCTCATCGACAGGATGCTCCGGCTCACCGGCTATTTCTCGGCGCTGGCAGGCGCGGCGTTCTGGGTGTGGGGTCAGCCGCTGGCCGAAGCCCTCTACGGCAGCGCCGAGGCGGGCAGCTACCTCGTCATCCTCGGCCCGGCCATGCCGCTGATGTACCTCGAGAGCATGGTGGACGGTGCCATGAAGGGGGTAGGGGAACAGAAAGCCGTCTTCCGGTACAGCATGTGGGACTCCTGCCTCCGCATTGCGGGCGTGCTACTCCTGCTGCCCCGCTTCGGGATGAAGGGCTTTCTTTTTGTGATCTTGCTGTCCAGCTTCTACACCTGCACCGCCAACACGGGGCGGCTGCTGTCCAGCTGCGGCCTTCCGCTGCGTCTGTGGAGGTGGCTGGGTGCACCTGGCTTTGCGGGAGCCGTCAGCGCCGGGGCCGGGCTGGCCCTGCGGCATCTTTTAGCGGACTGGCTCACCGGCGGAGCCCCCTTGCAGCTGGCGGCGGTAGCGCTGGGCGGCGCGGGGATGGCAGCGGTCTGCTTTGCGGCGGCGTGGCCGCTGGGCCTCGGCGAAGAGCTGCGGGCCGTGGCGGCAGGGGAGAGGCGGCATAAGAAAAATGTCCAAAAAGTGAAATAGCTGGACACGGGGGAGAGAATCGAGTATAATACTAAAGATATTATGGGGTGATAGGCCCTTGAAATGAAAAACGGCAGCTGACATCTTCGGATGCCGGCCCCCGATGCAAAAGAGGATATGCTGTGAAGGAAAAGAAAACAAATCTGCTGCAGGTACTGGCCCGCCGGGCTCTGCTGGTGGCGCTGGACGGAGCCATCGTAGCCTTCAGCTTTTATTTCGCCCTGCTGCTGCGCGCAGACGGTGCTGTCGAGGCCTCCTGGTGGCCCCACAACCGCGCCCTGCTCTACGCGAATCTGCCCTGGATCGTGGCGGTCTACCTGCTCAGCTTTCTGGCCGGGCGGCTCTACACCATCCTTTGGAAGTACGCCGGGGAGCGTGACCTCATCCGTCTGGCCGGGATGATCGCCGTCCCGACGGGCATCGTCTATCTGGTCAACCGATGCTTCATCCACGGTGTGCTCTTCAACTCGGCCAACGCCATGGCGGCGGTGCTCATTTTCCTGTTCATCGGCGGGAGCCGTCTGGCCTGGCGGCTCTTCCTGAACCACCCGCTGGGCGAGCGGCTACGCGGCAACGCCAGCAAGGACCCCAACCGCCCTGTCATGATCGTGGGTGCGGGCGAAGCTGGTGCGTGGGCTATCAATGTCTGCAAGACCAACACCAGCTACGGCCATGTCATCGTAGCCGTGGATGATGACCCCAACAAGCTGGGCCAGACCATCCACGGTGTCCCGGTGCGCGGCACACTGGAAGAAATTCCTGACCTGTGTACCCGCTACAACATCCATACCATCATCGTGGCGATCCCGACCCTGAAGGGAAACCGCCTGAACCACGTCATCGACCTCTGCGTCTCCACCCACTGCGCCGTGCAGATGCTCAGCGACCCCCAGCTGGTGGGTGCAGGCACACCCCAGCAGGGTGCGTTCCGTGAGCTGAACACCGCCGATTTCCTCTCCCGTGAGGAAGTCACACTGGACACGGAGAAAATTTCCGGCTACCTCACCGGCAAGACCGTTCTGGTGACGGGCGGCGGCGGCAGCATCGGCAGCGAGCTCTGCCGTCAGGTCATGCGCTTCAAACCTGCAAAACTGCTTATCTTCGATATTTATGAGAACTGTGCCTATGAACTGCTGATGGAACTGCAGCAGAAGTATGGCCGTGATGTGCCGGTCACGGTGCTGGTCGGCTCCATCCGGGACAAGGCCCGTCTGGACGAGGTATTTGAGACGTACCACCCGACGGTGGTGTTCCATGCTGCCGCCCACAAGCACGTCCCGCTGATGGAGATCAGCCCCGCCGAGGCCGTCAAGAACAACGTCTTTGGCACCAAGAATCTGCTCACCAGCGCCAGCGAACACGGCGTGGAGCGGCTGGTGCAGCTCTCCACCGATAAGGCCGTCAACCCCACCAGCGTCATGGGCTGCACCAAGCGCTTGTGTGAGATGCTCATCCAGACCTTCGCGGGCAACACCGACATGAAGTGCGTCGCCGTCCGCTTCGGCAATGTGCTGGGCAGCCACGGCAGCGTCATCCCGCTGTTTGAGGCACAGATCAAAAAGGGCGGCCCCGTCACCCTCACCGACCCCAACATCGAGCGCTACTTTATGACCATCCCGGAGGCGGCACAGCTGGTGCTACAGGCCGGTGCGCTGGCCGAGAGCGGCAGCATCTATGTGCTGGACATGGGCGAGCCGGTCAAGATCATGGACCTTGCAAAACAGCTCATCCGCTTCTACGGCTATGAGCCGGGCGTGAACATGGATATTAAGATCGTGGGTCTGCGCCCCGGCGAAAAACTCTACGAAGAGCTGATGATGGACGAGGAGCAGGACAAGATGCGCTGCACCGTCCACAATAAGATCTTCGTGGCTCCGCCCCGGAACATCGACCTGGGCGAGTTCTACCAGCAGCTCCAGGAGCTGTCTGCCGCCGCCGAACACAACGACGACAGCGTGGTGGAGCAGTTGGCCAAAATGGTGCCTACCTTTACCCCCACCCGCGAGAACCTCAAGCTGTAAAACCGCTGGCTGCACGGCACCTTTGCTGTGTAAAAATATATGAGAGGGATGTACAATCATGGAAAAGAAACCGTTTTTGACTGAGTCGATGGCTCAGGACATCATTCAGGACGTACCCACCCCCTTCCACGTCTATGACGAGAAGGGCATCCGCGAGAACGCCCGACGCATCAACAAGGCATTCAGCTGGAACAAGGGCTTCCGCGAGTATTTTGCGGTCAAGGCCCTGCCGAACCCCGTCATCCTCCAGATCCTGAAGGAAGAGGGCTGCGGCGTGGACTGCTCCTCTCTGACCGAGCTGATGCTCAGCGAAGTGTGCGGCTTCAGCGGCAGCGACATCATGTTCTCCTCCAACCAGACCCCTGTGGAGGACATGAAGAAGGCTTACGAGCTGGGCGCTTATATCAACCTCGATGACGCCACGATGGTGGACTTCCTCGACCGGGTGGCCGGTGTGCCGGAGAACATCTTCTGCCGCTACAATCCGGGCGGCACCTTCCAGCTGGGCGAGAGCAAAGAGGGCTTCCAGGTCATGGACAAGCCCGGCGACGCCAAGTACGGCATGACCGAGGAGCAGATGATCGACAGCTACAAGAAGCTGGCGGCAAAGGGTGCCAAAAACTTTGGCATCCACGCCTTCCTTGCCTCCAACACCATTTCCGACGCCTATTATCCTGAGCTGGCAGGCATCCTCTTCCAGCTGGCTGTCCGCGTCCAGAAGGCCACCGGCGTGCATATCGCCTACATCAACCTGTCCGGCGGCGTCGGCATCCCGTACCGCCCCGAGCAGACGGAAAACGACATCATGGCCATCGGCGAGGGCGTTCGCAAGAAGTTTGAAGAAATTCTGGTCCCCGCCGGCATGGGCGATGTCTCCATCTTCACCGAGATGGGCCGCTTCACCACCGGCCCCTACGGCGCTCTGGTAGCTACTGCCATCCACGAGAAGCACATCTATAAGGAATACATCGGTCTGGATGCCTGCGCGGCCAACCTGATGCGCCCCGCCATGTACGGCGCTTACCACCACATCACCGTGCTGGGCAAGGAAGACGCACCCCACGACCACAAGTACGATGTGGTCGGCGGTCTGTGCGAGAACAACGACAAGTTTGCCATCGACCGTATGCTGCCCAAAATCGACATCGGCGACATCGTGTATATCCACGACACCGGTGCGCACGGCTCTGCCATGGGCTACAACTACAACGGCAAGCTGCGCAGCGCCGAGGTCCTGCTCTGCGAGGACGGCTCTCACCGCCTCATCCGCCGTGCCGAGACTCCCCGGGACTACTTTGCAACGCTGGACTTCCTGCCCTTCATGAAGCCGCTGCTGGGCGAGTACAACGACGACTGAGCACGCTTCTGACTCCATCACACCAGAATAAAGCGAGGAACGACGCAGATGTTTTTTGGATTCCAACTCACCTGTGGCCTGATGCTGGTCTTTTACGGCTATTCGGTCATGAAAAATCCACGGGTCTGGGGCGACCAGGGCCGTCAGGCCGTCAAGGCCGAAAATTTCCCCGAGTACTGCCGCCAGAACGGCCTGTTTTTCCTGAAAGCTGGCTTCATCATGGCCCTCATTGGTGCGCTGGACGCGCTGGTAACGCTTTCGGGTCTGCTGTACGTTCTGCTGTACCTGTTCGGGTTGGCGTTTGCGTTCTACCCGCTGACCCGCTGGTGCAAGGAGAACGAGGGCTTCTCGTGGCCCTGGCCCCGCGTCGAGAGCGAGAAAAAGCGCATCAAGAAACTGCGCCGGCAGCAGGAGGCCGAAAAGGCGGAACGAGAAGAAAAGTAAATAGCAAAAAATAAGAGGCCGCTGTAAAAGCAACCTCTCAGTCTCACTTCGTTCGACAGCTCCCCTACCGAGGGGAGTCTCTGGCGAAGAGATTGGGCTTTCTGCCATGCCAAAGCCTCCCCTCGATAGGGGAGGTGGCACGGCGAAGCCGTGACGGAGAGGTTGAACACAGCAGCCTCTTTTTGTTTTCTTAAATCAAACCATTTTCTTTGCAGTAGTGATAAATACCATCCTCAGCACAGGTGCCGCAGACCTCGCTGGCGATGGCTTTCAAATCGGCAGAGGCGTTGCCCATGGCAACGCTGTGACCGACAGCCTGAAACATTTCTATATCGTTGTTGCCGTCACCGAAAGCCATTGCATCCTCAGGCGTCAGGCCGTAATAGGCCAGAACTTTCCGGATACCGGCTCCTTTTCCGCCGGAGCTGGGGATGATGTCCACCGCCCTGTCCCACCAGGCGGCGATCTTTGCGCCGGTGGTGCCCTTGAGGATGGCGGGCCAGTCCTGCCTGCGGCAGCCCATCAGCAGCTGGAAAACTTCACCTCGGGAGACTTCATCGAACTTATCGGAAATGACCGGTGCTCGTCCGCCGATGGCGTAATATGCCGTCAGATCGTCATCCGTTCCGTTGGAGAGCAGCTGCGTCCGTCCTGCAACCGACACCGGACGACCAAGCGCTGCGGCGTTTTGGATCAGCGTCTGCACATCCTGCGGCGGGATGGGGCTGGCAAAAATATCTCCGCGACGGTCGTAGCAGTAGGAGCCGTTGTAGGTGAGAAAGACATCGAACTCCACGCCGTCGAATCTCGGCACAATGAGCGGAGAACGCCCGGTGGCGACGGCCAGCAGGATGCCGTTTTGCTGTAAGCGGCACAGAGCGTCCAGTGTCCGCTCAGTGATACGCTTTTTCTCCATGTCGATGAGGGTGCCGTCGATGTCAAAAAAGATGATGCGGGGCTTGTGCATGGTGCTGTACCTCCAATGCAAAAAGAGGGGAGAGACTTACTTGCGGGCCGTGGGCTGGCCCACGATGTCGTAGATGGCCTCCTCGGCGGGGGCCTGCTTATTTTTATCCAGTGTGTCGAACTGCTTTACGATCTGGGGGTCTTTCAGTTTGATGACCTTGCCGGAGAGGTAGTGGAGGGTATTTTCCTCGGGAATGTCGAGAAAGCTGATACGGACGGCGCAGAGGGCCTGCGTCTTGGTGCCGGTGCGCTCATTCATCTTGCGGTTGCCGTACTTGATGTCGCCCAGCACCGGCTTGCCCAGATAGGCCAGATGGGCGCGTATCTGGTGAGTGCGGCCGGTGATGAGGCCGATGCGGCAGAGGGCGAAGGGGCCAGCCGTCCGCAGCACATCCACATCGGTGATGATCTGCTTGCGGCGCTCGTCTTGGGACTGGTGGGCGTGGATGCTCACCTTGTTGTTCTTCTCGTCGTGCTCCCACCACGCGGTGAACCGTCCGCTCTGGGGGATGCCCACCGTGATGGTGTAATACTCTTTTTTGAGCAGGTCAGTGCGGATGATCTCGTTCATGTCCCGGAGGGCGGCGTAGCTCTTGGCCGCGATGACGAGGCCCTCAGTGCCGCGGTCGAGGCGGTTGCAGATGCCGGGCTTGAAGCGGTTCTCGCCCTGGGGGTCGTACTCGCCCTTCTGGGCCAGATACTGGGTGAAGGCGTCCACAAGGTTTGCGTCGCCGGTGCGGTCGCTGTGGCAGAGCAGGTGAGAGGGCTTGTAAAGGACGGCAATGTTCTCATCCTCGTAGATGACCGTCACCTTGGGCTGGTTCTGCTGCTTTTTGGGGGCGGGCTTCCGGGCGGGCTTTGCACCCTCAGGCGGGAAGAATTCGTCGTTGATGTAGAGCTCGATGAGGTCGCCGGCCTTGATGCGGTCTTCGGGTACACCCTTTTTTCCGTTGACTTTGATGCGCTTGTTGCGGAAGCTCTTGTATAAAAGGCTGGTAGGGAAGTCACGGGTCACGCTCTGGACAAAGCGGGAGAGGCGGACACCCTCGTCGTTGGCGGTGGCAGTGTATTGTTTCATGTTCGTTTTCCTTATATAAAAAGTATCTGATACATCTATAATAATCTACTCTCCCCATGAAGTCAACGCAGAATATTTTCTGTCGGCTCTTGTCTTTTGCCGAAAATGGGGTACTATAAAAGAAACGACTACAAACAAAGGAGCGCAGCTATGGCAGGACAGAACATAAGCCACGAGGGTCACCGGCAGCGGATGCGCGCCCGGGTGGAGCAGTACGGGCTGGAAAGCCTTGCACCCCACGAGGCACTGGAATATCTGCTCTACATCACCAACGCCCGCCGGGATACCAATGGCATCGCCCACGCGCTGCTGGAACGGTTCGGCAGCTTTGCCGGCGTGCTGGAAGCCAGTGAAGAAGAACTCTGCCGTGTGCCGGGCGTCGGCCCGGCCAGCGCCCGGATGCTGCATCTCCTGCCCGAGGTGAGCCGGTACTACGAGCACAGCCGCACCAGCACCGAGGGTGCGCTGACCACCATCGAGCGGCTGGCGGCTTACCTGAAACCCCGCTTCGCCGGGGCAAAACAGGAGAAAGCCCTGCTCCTTTCGCTGGACAGCCGCAGCCGGGTAAAGAGCGTGTACTGGCTCAAGGAGGGGAACAGCCGGATGGTGAGTCTCGAGGTGAAGGACGTCGTCTCGGCGGCGCTCCGGGGCGGGACAGAAAGCGTCGTGCTCTGCCACAACCACCCCAACGGTGTGCCGCTGCCCTCCCGCGAAGACCTCGCCGCCACCGAGAACATCGTCCGTGCGCTGGGGCTGGTCAAGATACGCCTGCGGGATCACATCATCCTCGCCGAAAACGACTACTTCTCCATGCGGGAATCCAACCGCCTGCCTTTCTACGACTTTGAGACTGGCGCAATGTTACGCCCATATGGAAGAGAATGATTTACATTATAAAATAATTGTGGTATAATGACTGCAAGAGATACAACTAATCGTAGTTTTGAAAAGGAGGGCTTTTTGTGGCAGAGGAAAAATTCCATCTGGTGTCGTCCTACGCCCCCACGGGCGACCAGCCGCAGGCCATCGCACAGCTGGTAGAGGGGGTAGAGCGGGGCGACCGCTGCCAGACCCTGTTGGGCGTCACCGGCAGCGGTAAGACCTTCACGATGGCGAACGTCATCGCCCAGTGCAACCGCCCGACGCTGGTGCTGGCCCACAACAAGACGCTGGCCGCCCAGCTCTGCACCGAGTTCCGCTCGTTTTTCCCGGACAACGCCGTGGAATATTTCGTCTCCTACTACGACTACTACCAGCCGGAGGCCTATATCCCCAGCACCGATACCTATATCGAAAAGGACAGCGCCATCAACGACGAGATAGACCGCCTGCGCCACTCGGCTACGGCAGCGCTGTCGGAGCGGCGGGACGTCATCATCGTCGCGTCGGTGTCCTGCATCTACTCGCTGGGCGACCCCATCGACTATCGCAGCATGGTCATCAGCCTGCGGCCCGGGATGCAGATGGAGCGGGACGAGCTGTGCGAAAAGCTGGTGACGCTGCAATATGAGCGCAACGATGTCAATTTCATCCGCAATAAGTTCCGCGTCCACGGCGACATCGTAGACATCTATCTGGCTTATATGAGCGAGCTGGCCATCCGGGTGGAGTTCTTCGGCGACGAGATCGACCGCATCACCGAGTTCAACCCCCTCACGGGCGCCAAGCAGAACGTGGTCAAGCATGTTGCCATCTTCCCGGCCAGCCACTATATCGTCAGCGCCGACAAAAAGGCTGCCGCCATTGAAAAGATTCGCGCCGAGTGCGACGCGCAGGTGAAGCAGTTCACCTCGGAAGGTAAGCTCATCGAGGCCCAGCGCATCCAGCAGCGGACGAACTACGACATTGAGATGCTGACGGAAGTGGGTATCTGCAAGGGCATCGAGAACTATTCTGCCGTTCTGTCGGGCCGTGCGCCGGGCAGTATGCCCACGACTCTGCTTGACTATTTCCCGGACGACTTCCTGCTCTTCGTAGACGAGAGCCATGTTACCCTGCCGCAGGTGCGGGCCATGTACGGTGGCGACTACGCCCGAAAAAAGACGCTGGTGGAGTACGGTTTCCGTCTGCCGTCGGCCTTCGATAACCGCCCCCTCAAGTTCGAGGAAGTGGAATCCAAGCTCAACCAGATGATCTTCGTCTCGGCCACCCCCGGCGAGTACGAGCGGAAGAACAGCACCCAGGTGGCCCAGCAGGTCATCCGGCCCACTGGTCTGCTGGACCCGCTCATCTCGGTGCGCCCCGTAGAGGGGCAGGTGACGGACCTTCTGGGCGAGATAAACGCTCGCATCGAGCGGCATGAGCGCGTCCTGGTCACGACGCTGACCAAGAAAATGGCCGAAGACCTGACGGATTACTTCACCGAGCAGGGGATAAAGGTCAAGTATATGCACCACGAGGTGGATACCTTCGAGCGGATGGAAATCATCAAAGACCTCCGCCTCGGCACCATCGACGTGGTGGTGGGCATCAACCTGCTGCGTGAGGGCCTCGACTTGCCCGAGGTCAGCCTTGTGGCCATCCTCGACGCCGACAAAGAGGGCTTCCTCCGCAGCGAGACGAGCCTGATTCAGACCATCGGTCGCGCCGCCCGCAACGCGGAAGGTCTGGTCATCATGTACGCCGACGAGGTGACGGACAGCATGGACCGTGCCATCACCGAGACAGAACGCCGCCGCGCCATCCAGATGGCCTACAACGCTGAACACGGCATCGTCCCGAAGACTATCGTCAAGGCCATCCCGGATTCGATTGAGATCAGCGACAAGGCTGAGAATGCCAGGATGAACACCCGGCGGATGGGCAAGCTCGAGCGCGAAGCCGCCATTGAACGCCTGACCCGGGAGATGAAGGAAGCTGCCAAGCTGCTGGAATTTGAGCACGCGGCCTTCCTGCGCGACCAGATCGACCGCCTGCGCCGGGGCGAGAATCCCACTGTGGATTCCTCGGCAGAGACGGAGCGGAAGCAGAACCATGCACAGACACAGAGAAGAGGGAGAAAGTACCTTGGCAAACGATAAAATAGTCATCAAGGGTGCGCGGGAGCACAACCTGAAAAACGTGAATCTGACCCTCCCGCGTGAAAAATTCATCGTTATGACCGGCCTGTCCGGCTCGGGCAAGTCGAGCCTTGCCTTCGACACCATCTACGCCGACGGCCAGCGCCGCTATGTCGAGAGCCTGTCCAGCTACGCCCGGATGTTCCTTGGCCGGATGGACAAGCCCGATGTGGACGAGATCACCGGCCTGTCTCCGGCCATTTCCATCGACCAGAAGACCACCAGCCACAACCCCCGCTCCACCGTGGGTACCGTGACGGAAATCTACGATTATCTGCGTCTTTTGTACGCCCGCGTGGGCGTGCCGCACTGCCCGGTGTGTGGGCGGGTCATCAGCCAGCAGAGCGTGGATGAGATGGTGGACGCTGTGCTCAAGCTGGAAGAGGGGACGAAGTTCCAGGTCCTCGCGCCTGTCGTCCGTCAGCGCAAAGGCACTCAGCAGAAAGAGCTGGACGCCGCTCGCCGCGCCGGTTACGCCCGCGTAAAAATCGACGGTAACATGTACGACCTCGACGAGGAGATCGCGCTGGAAAAGAACATCAAGCACACCGTGGAGATCGTCGTTGACCGTCTTGCCATGCGCAAGGGCATCCGCGGTCGTCTGGCTGACTCGCTGGAAACGGCGCTTGCCCTCACCGGCGGCGTGGCTGAGGTGGATGTCATCGGTGGCGAATGTATGACATTCAGCCAGAATTTCGCCTGCCCTGAGCACGGCATTTCCATCAGCGATTTGTCACCCCGGCTCTTCTCCTTCAATAACCCTCTGGGTGCCTGCGAGAAGTGTACCGGCCTCGGCACCTTCATGCGGGTGGACGAAGAGCGCATCCTGCCCAACCGGGACCTCTCGATTCGGGAGGGGGCTGTCAAGGCCAGCGGCTGGTACTACGCCGAAGGCTCTGTAGCCGAGATGTATTATCTGGGACTGGGCAAAAAATACGGCTTTACGCTGGATACGCCCATCAAAGAAATGAGCGCCGAGGCCGTCAACGCTCTGCTCTACGGCACCAACGAAGAAAAAATCGAGATGCACCGCACGAATGAGTTCGGCAGCGGCGTCTATTATAATACCTTTGAGGGCATCGTCGAGAACCTCGAGCGCCGCTTCCGCGAGACGAACAGCGAGTGGATGAAGGAGGAGATCGGCAGCTTCATGTCGGGCGTCGAGTGTCCCGCCTGCCATGGCAAGCGCCTGAAACCGGTGGTGCTGGCTGTGACCATCGGCGGCAAAAACATCAGCGATTTCTGCGAAATGTCGATTCGGGACGAGCTGAAATTCATCGCCGACAATGAGCCGAACCTGACCGAAAAGCAGAAGCAGATCGGCGGCCAGATCATGAAGGAGATCAAGAACCGCCTGCAGTTTTTGCAGAGCGTGGGCCTCGATTACCTCACACTGGCCCGGTCGGCAGGCACCCTGTCCGGCGGCGAGAGCCAGCGCATCCGCCTGACCACCCAAATCGGAAGCGCTCTGTCGGGTGTGTTGTACGTGCTGGATGAGCCGTCCATCGGCCTGCACCAGCGCGACAACGATAAACTTATCGCAACGCTGAAAAATCTCCGCGACCTCGGCAATACGGTCATCGTGGTCGAGCACGACGAGGATACCATGCGCAGCGCCGATTATATCGTGGACGTCGGCCCGGGCGCGGGCGTCCACGGCGGCGAGATCGTGGCCGCAGGCTCCGTCAAGGACATCTGCAAGGCCAAGCGCAGCATCACCGGCGACTATCTGTCGGGCCGCAAGCGCATCGAGGTGCCGCAGACCCGCCGCCCTGGCAACGGCAATTTCCTCACGGTGAAGGGTGCGCGCGAAAACAATCTGCGCAACATCGACGTAAAATTTCCGCTGGGCGAGTTCGTCTGCGTGACGGGCATCTCCGGCTCGGGCAAGTCGAGCCTCATCAACGAGATCTTGTATAAGACCCTCGCCTGTGAGCTGAACGGCGCCCGCTCCCGCGCTGGCAAGTGCGATGGGGTAGAGGGCCTCGAGTTCGTGGATAAGGTCATCGGCATCGACCAGCAGCCCATCGGCCGCACGCCCCGCTCCAACCCCGCCACCTATACCGGCGTGTTCAACGACATCCGCACGGTCTTTTCCCAGACGCAGGACGCCAAAATGCGGGGCTACGGCCCGGGACGGTTCAGCTTCAACGTCCGGGGCGGCCGCTGCGAGGCCTGCGAGGGCAACGGCATCCTCCAAATCGAGATGCACTTCCTGCCGGACGTCTACGTTCCCTGCGAGGTCTGCAAGGGCGCACGCTACAACCGCGAAACGCTGGAAGTCAAGTATAAGGAAAAGACCATCTCTGACGTGCTGAACATGACCGTGGAAGAGGCGGTCGTCTTCTTCGCCAACCAGCCGAAAATCGCCCGCAAGCTGCAGACGCTGTTGGACGTGGGCCTGGGGTATGTCACGCTGGGGCAGAGCGCCACGACCCTTTCGGGCGGCGAGGCGCAGCGTGTCAAGCTGGCCAACGAGCTGGCCCGCCGCAGCACGGGTAAGACCGTGTATATCCTCGACGAGCCGACTACCGGCCTCCACATGGCTGATGTCCACCGCCTCATCGAGGTGCTGCAGAAGCTGGTGGATGCAGGCAACACCGTCATCGTCATCGAACACAACCTCGACCTCATCAAGTGCGCCGACTACATCATCGACCTCGGCCCCGAGGGCGGCAGTGCCGGCGGCATCATCGTCGCCGAGGGTACGCCGGAGCAGGTGGCCGAGGTGCCGGGCAGCTTTACCGGCCAATACCTCAAGCCCTTGCTGGAAAAGGACGCGAAACTCCGCGCAGAGGGTAAATAAAGCAGTATAAAACAGAGCCACAGTCTCCCAAAAGACTGCGGCTCTGTTGTTTGCAAAAGTTCCAGATATAACAAAAAGCTCTTCAGTCTCTCGACTGAAGAGCTCTGGTCCAGCAAGACTGGACAAATCCGAACTTTTTTCCTCCGCCGAATCAGCGGTCAAAGTGTCCTCAAAACGGACGGTTTGGGTGCCATCCTTGTAGTTGAACGTAATCAGCATCCGGTCATCGTACAGAAAAATGGCATTGACAAAAATCTCGATCAGCGCCTTCCGCTGCTTTTTCTGCGAAATATCGAACTTTCTAAATTTCATCCGCCAGAACCGGATGAAATCCTCATTGAAGCTGGGCTTCTTCAATTTTTCATCTGCGATTTTTGCAGTCAGCTCATCTTTCTGGATTTCCAGCGCTTCCAGACGCTCTTTCGTTGTCCGGGTGTACAAGCCGTCCTCGATTGCCTTCATCAGGTTGTCCAGCTTTTTGTTGACCTCTCGCAGTTGCTTTTCCAGCAGCGGGATCGTGGTGTTCTCCTGATTCTGCACATCCATGACCAGTTGAACGATCTTGTCGATCACCGCATCGTCCTGAATCAGCTTCATGGTCTCCCGGACGACCAGATCTTCCAGCCATTCTTTCTGCACGGTCTTTTTGTTGCAGCCCTTGCGCCGCTTGACGTTGGCGCATACTTAAATTTTTTCAGTAAGTGTTTCACCATCTTACGCATACTCGCACGGGCAGTTTCTTTTTTCTGCAGGTCTATTACGCTCGCATTACTGAATTTCTGCGTTTCCAGCCATCTCCATTGCAGCGTTCGATTGACGCAGGTTGAGTTATCGGCAGATACAGAAAACACAACGGGCGGCTCTGGTAACAGAGCTGCCCGTTGTGTTCGTTTATGAAAAGGAGAACTTAGATCTCATACCACTTGATCTCGTTGGCATCCAGATGCAGAGCAAAGCTGCTGCCGCCGGTGGTGTAAACGGTGGTATCCTGCGGCTCGTAGGTGTTGTTCACCACGCAGTACTTGCCGTTTTTGACGTAGGCGTGCACCTCCACGTTGTAGTTGGAGCTGAACCATGTATGCAGTTCCTCCTCGCTGTGGGCACTCCACAGGATAGCGCGGTAAAGGGTGCGGCTGTTGGCAAAACTGTAAGGCACACCGCTGATGTACACGGCACGACCCTTGCCGAAGTCGTGTGCCGCCATCTGCACTTCCTTATTCCGCTGCACCAGCACTTCCGTGCCTTCCAGGGCATAAATGTTCTTCTTTCCCTCACCGAAGTCGATGGGTTTGTCAGCATCCTGCAAGATGAAATGATTCGGATGCTCTTCCCAGTTGTACTTGTCGTAGTTCAGGGTAAAGCCATTTTCTTCCTCCACGCCCAGCACGCTGGCAAGCTGGAGAATGTGGCCCTGATACGGGTGACCGGAAGGCTCACCCACGCCGATAAAGCCGCCGCCGTTCCAGACGAACTTGCGGATAGCGGAGGAGATCTCCGGGTCTTCCCACCAGATGCCGCCGGTGTGTGCGGTGTCGGCATCGCCGACATTGATAATGACATCCAACGAATCCAGCAGATGCGGGTCGTTCTTGATATCCTCAAAGCTGATAAACTTCACATCAAAGGGCGCACCGGACAGCATCTCAATGACACCGGCATAGCTATAGTTCTGCTTGTAATAGAGGGCGTGATGCACCATGTGACAGCCCCAAGCTCGCATTTTACCCCAACAGTTCAGCACGGCCACTCGCTTGACACAGTAGGGTGTGGTGCCCTTGATATTCTCGTACAGTTCGCGGAACTCGTTGCAGACGCTCTCCACGTAGTCCACGAACTCCGGGAACTGCAAGGCCAGTTTCAGATAGCCGCCATAGCCGATGCGGTCGATGGGCTTGCGCAGGATAGCGCGGCGGGCTGTAACCCAGTTCTCCTTGGCTTCCCGCACCGGGTCGCCGCCTTCGTGGAAGGTGTCGGGGAAGAAGTACGGCAGGAAACGGCCCTCGGTGTACTTCACGCCCTCAATGTCAGAGATCAGGCGCAGGGTGGAGCCGTTGCCCACGCTGCCCACCACGGCATCCAGCCCGATGGTCTTGAACTCCGGCATAAAAGGCTCGGTGCCGATCCAGTGATCGCCCAGGAACATCATCGCCTCGCAGCCGCACTCGTGCGTGATGTCCACCATTTCTTTGGCCAGCTTTGCTACTTCGCGCCGCTGGAAGGCCTGAAAATCACGGTATTCCTTGCTGGGCACACGATACTGGTTGTTGTAGTAGCCCTGGTCGATGATATATTCCGGGCGGAACTTGTAACCCACTTCCTGCTCAAACTGATTGAGGATATAGGGGCTGACCGAAGCAGAATAGCCATACCAGTCCACGAACTTCTCCCGCTTCAGCTCGTCGAAGATCAGGGTGAACTGATGGAAGAACGTGGTGTAGCGGATGACGTTCACATACGGATGCTCTGCAATGAATTTCCGCAAACGCTCCATGGAATATTTGTGGGTCTTGGGCTGACGCACGTCAAAGGTGATCTGGTGCTCAAAATTCGTCCAGCCGTTGGTGGTGGCATTGTACATATGCACCGGGTCCCAGATGAGGTAAGCCAGAAAACTGACGGTATACTCATGGAACGGTACGGCCTGTACGGTCACACTGCCGTCGGCGTAGCTCCACTGCTCCGGCGGCACGGGCTGACCCGTGGAGCGATCCATGACCTCCCACCAGCGGGTGATGTCATCGTGATCGTTCACTTTCATCAGCTCCGGGCTGATGCCTTTCATCAGAGGGATGGTCACGGTGTCGCCGGGGGCGGTGTAGAAGCCCGTCATAATGTAGCACTGCTGCACCTCGTCCGGGTTTGCTTTGGCCCATGCGTTATCCTTGCGGGTGGTATAGTAGGTGGAGTAAATTTTGGCATCCGCATCCTTGAGCTGCTGCGGAAAGTCGGTGCCGTCGCAGTCTCGGATGGCATCCGCGCCCCACTTTTTCAGAATCTCCAGCGTTTCGGGCACCACATCCAGGTCGGTCGGAATAGTAACGCGCCCGGTCTTGCACTTATCTTCCATAGTTTTCCTCTCTTATCCTTAATCCTGATAGGTTGCGTTGTAAATGGCCAGTACTGCCAGCAGCAGTGCCACGCCCACAAGCATGATGCCAAGCCCTGCCAGCTGTCCAGTCATTTTCCAGCCTGCCACAACCAATGCAATGGACAGCACAAACAGCACGATCATCAGCACGATGCGCAGGGCAGGATGCGTTTTCCAGAATGTTTTCATGTTTTGTCACCTTATCCTTTCAAGCCGCCCACCGTCATGCCCTGCGTCAGCTGCTTCTGCACACAGATGTACAAAATCAAAGTGGGCAGCATCACCAGCACAAGACCTGCGTACATGGTGCCATACTGCGCAGCACTCTGCTGAGCCTGCATCAGATTCAGCAGACCCACCGGCAGAGTACGGGGTGCGCTGGTGGAACTCATAAGGGTCATGGAGATGATGTACTCATTCCAGAAGGACAGGAAGTTGAACAGGATAATAGTGATGATGGAGGGCTTTGCCATGGGGAAGATGATGCGGGTCATGGTGGAAAAATAGCTTGCACCGTCGATATAGGCGGCCTCCTCAAAATCGTGGGGCAGGGTGGCAAAGTAGCCCGACAGCAGGTAGATGGTAAAGGGCAGCGCGGTGGCGGCGTATACCACCGCCAGCACCACCAGATTGTTCAGCAGAAAGCCGCTGCCGAAATGGCCTTTCAGCCACACATCACCATCACGCAGCATCAGGAAGATGGGAACTACGATATAGTTGACATTGATGAACAGACCTGCCATAAACAGCGTGTTCAGCAGCTTGCTCCCCTTGAACCGGAAACGGGACAGGCAGTAAGCTGCCGGCAGCGCAATCACCAGCAACAGCACCAGAGCCAGCGCGGTGACGATGACCGAGTTGAGCATATATTCGCCCATCTTGGCTCCATTCCACGCATTGACGAAGTTCTGCCAGTAGAATCCGGCAGGCAGTGTCCACGGATTGCCGTAGAACTCCGAGTTCTGCTTGATGGATGCCATAAACACCCATGCCACCGGCACAATGATCGTCACAGCCAGCAGGATCAGCACAAAATAGATGAAAAATTTGTACAGGCCCTCCGCCGAATGGGAGGATTTTTCTTCCGTTTTCTTCATGTTTTTCCTCCTTAAAACTCCAGCGGTTCACGGCTGGTGGCACGATTGACACAGGCGGACAAGGCGAACGAGAACAGGAAGATAACCACACCGATTGCCATGCTGTAACCGTACAGACCTGCATCTTTCTGGCTGTACATATAGTTCAGGGCCACATCCGAGGCACCGTTCGGCCCGCCACTGGTCATCGCCTTGACGAACAGGAACGCCATATTGATGGTGGAAATGATAAAGAAGGTCAGGGTGGTACGGATGTTCGTCCAGACCAGCGGAATCGTGATCTGGAAGAATTGGGTCAGACGGCCCGCTCCGTCCAGATTGGCACTCTCGTACAAGCTGGCAGGCACCGAGGACATGGAAGCCATATACATCACCATGTAATAGCCCACAGCCTGCCAGACCATAGCAATGATGATGGACGGAATGACCAGCTTTTCGCCTTTCCAGAGGATAGGGTCAGTCATATCCCGGAACAGCCCGATGATGCTGTTCAGCATGCCATTCTCCGGCTTATAGATGGCAGAGAAGATACCGGAGATGACGACCACAGACAGGATGTTCGGGATGTAGAAAATGATGCGGAAGAAATTCTGCCCCTTGATTTTTTCGCGGGTCAGGATGGCTGCAAACACCAGCGCAAACGCAAAGGTGATGATAGTAACGACCACCACCAGCAGGATCATGTTCTGCATGGAGCGGATGAACTGGGTGTCCTTCAGCAGATGCTGAAAGTTTTTCAGCCCGACAAAGGTTTCGTTTGGCGAGTAGGCTCCACGCTCATACAGGCTCATGCGGAACACATTGAGGGTTGGCAAGATCATAAAAATGAAAAACAGGATGGTGGCCGGTGCCACACAGAGGAACACGAACCGTTTGCGGCTTTTGTCAGATTTCATGGACAAACCGTTCCTTTCTACTAGAATCCAGAAACCCAAAAAAGCGGAGGCGGTCAAAACCGCCTCCGCTGGGCAGGGCCTTGGAAGCTGTTTTCGGATGCAGCTTCGTTCTTACTCGATGATGTTGGCGCGCATCTGGTCGCTGGCGGACTTGATGCCATCGATCCACTGCTGTTCCGTCGTGCTGCCGGAAACCAGCGAGTTGACGGGGTCAAAGAACACCGTGCGGACTTCCACACCGGGGATAGCAGTGAAGGAAGCAAAGTTGCCCATAGCTGCCTTTGCGCCGTTGTCGTAGATGGAGTAGAACATCTTGTTGTCACCTTCCAGACTGTCGGCGATGCCCAGCACAGGCTGGATAGCGCCGCTCTCGGCAAACAGCTTGCAGGCTTCGTCGCTGTACAGGTAGGCTACAAACTGCTTGGCGGCATCCTGATGCTCGGCACCGGCGGGGATCCATGCCTGCTCAAACCATGTATAGCTGTACTGATCGCCGCCAGCCTTGACTGCAGGCAGAGCAGTCATGCCCCACTCGAAGCCATCCGCACGGGGAGCTTCGCCCATTTCGCCCACGATCCATGTACCGTTGGGCATGAACAGAGCCATGTTATCCAGCACCAGCTGCTGATTCTGGGTAAAGTCCTGATCGTTCGCCTGTGCCGGAGTGATGGGGTTGGTGTAGGAGGCCAGTTTGGTCACGATGTCAAAGCAGGTCTGTGCTTCGGCAGTGTCCCAGATGCCTTCTTCATAATGGGTCGCCTTGTTGAAGAAGTCGGGGCCGCCTGCTGCATACATCAGCGCATAGAAGAACGCATCAAAGTAGCCGGTGGTGGGGTAAGTGAACAGGTAGGTGCCCTCTGCAGCCGCCTTGTCACCCAGTTCCCACATTTCATCCCACGTGGTGGGCACATCCCAGCCTTTTTCTTTCAGGAACCCTGCATTGTAGAACAGACCGCAGGGGCTGTAGAACATGGGAGCCAGATAGGTCTTGCCATCACCGTAAGGGTTGGTAAGAGAAGTATCGGTAAAGCCGCCGGCGATCTTCTCGCTGACTTTCTTGCTCTCGCCGGGAACCGTCATGCTCAGCACATCGGTGATGTCAGCGATCAGATTGCCCTTGATGAACTGCTCGGTCAGGGCAGCTTCACGGCCGGTGGCCAGATGGACCACGTCGGGGTAGTCGCCGCCCTGCATGGAGGGGCCGATGACGTCCTCCAGCTTTTTGTCGGTGGTCAGGTCCACCTTGATGCCGGTCTGGGCGGTAAAGGCCTCGGTGACCTTCTTCCACATCTCAGCGCCATAGCCGGTCTCGATGGCAGCAACCTTGATGGTGACGTCCGCAGCCACTGCGGAAGAAGTAGCGGCAGAAGATGCCGCGCTGGATGCGGTGGAGCTGGAAGAACCGCCGCAGGCGGCCAGGCCCAGTGCAGCGGCACCCACGCCAGCCACTTTCAGAAAATTGCGACGAGAAATGCGTTTCATAGTGTATCCTCCATCATAAAGATTCCGTTCAAAACCACAACCGGGACAAACAGGTTTTGTCCGAGAGGGTCGTGTGATTTATTGATTT
>ENA-UESL01000359-UESL01000359.1-human-gut-metagenome-genome-assembly--contig:-NODE-359-length-26818-cov-18.611682_pt1 | contig 26818 bp, 20 predicted proteins | sample MGYA00243008_ERZ508009 | MGnify/ENA primary metagenome ERZ508009 (study PRJEB26167, sample SAMN06115396) | human gut metagenome | host: Homo sapiens | place: China:Guangxi | collected 2016-06-08...
TTCCTTTCGTTCTTCTTCTGTTTTAGGCTTATTCCTCTCAGCAGCTTCCGCAATCTTTTCACCTGGTTTTTGTACGTTTATAATAGGATTATGTACTATGCTTTTGCGGATAAACAACGGAGAAATATTTTTTTTTGCGAGTTGCAGCATGCTCTTTCGGCTGTTTGTTTTCTGTTTATTTCTATAGCTACTTGTACATACATATTTCCCATATTTTTTCTTCTTTTTATGTAAAACAAACTTATGAATAGCATTAGGTATTTTCATCTTCTTATTCGTATCTTTATATAAAAATCAAGAATATATGAACTATAAGACTATTATTTTCGCTTTATGTCTGGGAATGGCAGGCACATTGGCAGCGCAGTCCATATATCCCGGCCAGCATGTGGGAAAGATGAAAGTGGAAACGAGTGCTCCGGTGGTGATAAAGGGTTTTGATTTGAAAGACATCCGTTTGTTGCCAAGTCGATTTCGTGATAATATGCTGCGTGACTCTGCCTGGATGGCATCGATAGATGTGAACCGGCTTCTGCACAGTTTCCGTACGAATGCCGGTGTATGGGCAGGTCGTGAAGGCGGATATATGACCGTAAAGAAGTTGGGCGGTTGGGAATCACTGGATTGCGAACTGCGCGGACACACTACAGGGCATCTGCTGTCGGCATACGGACTGATGTATGCCGCTACGGGCAGTGAAATTTTCAAGTTGAAAGGCGATAGCATAGTGACGGAATTGGGCAAAGTGCAGGATGCGTTGGGAAATGGCTATCTGAGTGCATTTCCCGAAGAACTGATAAACCGCAATATTAAGGGACAATCTGTTTGGGCACCATGGTACACATTGCATAAATTGTTTTCAGGTTTGATAGACCAATACCTGTATGCAGACAATATGCAGGCATTGGCTGTTGTGACGAAAATGGGCGATTGGGCCTACAATAAACTGAAACCGTTGAGCGAAGAGACACGCCGGAAGATGATACGTAACGAGTTTGGCGGCATCAACGAATCGTTCTATAATTTGTATGCCGTTACCGGGGACGAACGTTACAAGTGGTTGGCGGAGTACTTCTATCATAACGATGTGATAGACCCGCTGAAGGAACAGAATGATGATTTGGGTACCAAACATACCAATACATTTATCCCGAAAGTAATTGCGGAGGCGCGTAACTATGAACTGACGAAGAATGAGGAGAGCCGTAAGTTGAGCGATTTCTTCTGGCATACGATGATTAATCATCATACATTTGCTCCGGGATGCAGCAGTCAGAAAGAACACTTCTTCGACCCGAAGCAATTCTCTGAATTTCTGAACGGCTATACGGGCGAGACTTGCTGTACCTATAATATGCTGAAACTGTCCCGTCACCTTTTCTGCTGGACGGGCGATGTGAAGATTGCCGATTATTACGAACGTGCGCTTTATAACCATATATTGGGGCAGCAAGACCCCGAAACGGGAATGGTATGCTATTTCCTGCCTCTGCTGAACGGTGCGCATAAGGTGTACAGTACAAAAGAAAATTCTTTCTGGTGCTGTGTAGGCAGTGGTTTCGAGAGCCATGCCAAGTATGGAGAGGCTATCTATTATCATAACGACGGGGCTATTTACGTCAACCTTTTCATCCCTTCTGTTGTAAGCTGGAAGGAGAAAGGCATGACTTTGCGTCAGGAAACTGCTTTCCCCTCGGAAGAAACGACCGTGCTGACCGTTGGGGCGGAACAGCCGGTGCAGACTACGGTCTGTTTGCGTTATCCGTCGTGGAGCGGCAAAGCATCTGTCTTTGTCAATGGAAAGAAAGTGTCCGTGAAGCAGAAGCCCGGTTCTTACATCGCCCTGACACGCTTGTGGAAGTCGGGCGACCGTATCGAAGTCACGTACCCTATGCAGGTGTCTCTGGAAACGACACTGGACAATCCTCGAAAGGCCGCACTGCTCTATGGACCTGTAGTACTGGCAGGTGAGCGGGGGACGGAAGGCATGCAGGCTCCGGCGCCTTTTTCCAATCCGGCGCTTTACAATGATTACTACACGTATGATTATCATGTTCCGGCAGATTTGAAAACTGCTCTGGAGATTGATGTAAAACATCCCGGACGTGCCTTGCGGCGTGTGGGGAAGGAGCTGAAATTCGCAACTACGCAGGGAGATGTACTCCGGCCTCTGTATGACATGCACCGGCAGCGGTATGTGGTGTATTGGGATTTGATGAAATAAGTACTCATTTGATGCCGGAATTATCATGAAGCGTTTTTATTCTATATGTATCTTCTTGCTCCTCATTGGTGAGACGTTTACAGGCATGGCTGCCGAATGGCAATGGTCGGTACGGATTCCTTCGATGATTTCGCAGGAAACCGAAGCGCATCCGCAGGCTTTTCTCTGGATACCTGCCGGTTGCAAACGGGTGAAAGCCGTAGCGGTAGGCCAGCATAATATGTGTGAAGAAACCTTGTTTGAAAATCCGGTATTCCGCAGACGGATGCAGGAAGCGGGCATCGCATTGGTGTGGATTACGCCCATACTCGATTTTCCGTGGAATGTGAATACGGGATGTAACGATGCGTTACTCACCGCATTGGACAGTCTGGCGGAGACGAGCGGCTACGATGAGCTGAAAGTTGTCCCGATTGTTCCTGTGGGGCATTCGGCAATGGCTACTTTCCCGTGGAACTTCGCCGCATGGAATCCGGAACGTGCCTTGGCAGTAATTTCCTATCACGGTGACGCTCCGCGCACCAATCTGACAGGCTACGGCGGGGCCAACCTGGAGTGGGGGCGCACGCGCAACATCGACGGTATTCCCGGTTTGATGGTCGAAGGAGAGTACGAATGGTGGGAAGCGCGTGTCAATCCGGCTTTGGCTTTTCGTATGATGTATCCTGAGAGTTGCATTTCTTTTCTTTGCGATACCGGTCGGGGGCATTTCGATGTGGCAGACCGTACAGCCGATTATATCGGTCTCTTTCTGAAGAAAGCCGTAGAGTACAGGATTCCCGCTGATACGGATTGGAACAAACCGGTTGCCTTGAAGAAACTGAATCCCCGCGACGGCTGGCTTGCCGAACGTTGGCGTACGGGTACAAAAGAACCGCAGGGAGAAGTACGTACGGCACGCCTCGCGAAGCAACCCCGCCGTGCAAAACCTGCTCCTTATTTGCAATATAAAGGCGACCGCCATGACGCTTTCTGGTACTTCGACCGTGAGATGGCGGAGCTGACCGAGGAGTGTTATCGTCAGGAGCGTGACTTGCTGCCGCAGTATGTCAGTTTTATGCAGGAAGGAGAGCTTGTTCCATATACTCCGCAATCTCATGTTACGCTTTCTGCCCGTTTCTTACCTGAAGCCGACGGAGTAACGTTTCATTTGAAAGCGGTGTATACCGATAGCCTGCGTGCTTCCTTGACAGATGGGCATTCGGCTGCCGTGCCGCGGATTGAACGTATTTGCGGTCCGGTGAAACAGGTTAATGATACGACTTTTGTTCTTGACTTCTACCGTATGGGCACGACCAATAAAAAGCGGACTCCGAGTATCACGCTAGTAGCAAGTGCCGGCGGAGACCGGCAATATAAGGAGTGTGTACAGGAACTCAGCTTTAATATTCCTTACCCTCTTACCGAGGGGCGGAGACAATGTATTCTTTTTCCCGGTATCGGGGATGTAAAAGCCGGAACGGAATCCGTTACGCTCGATGCGACATCCGATTGCGGGCTGCCCGTGTACTATTATGTAAAGGAAGGCCCTGCGGAAATCAGGGGGAATAAGGTGATATTTACCCAAATACCGCCTCGCAGCAGGTATCCGCTGAAAGTGACGGTGGTAGCCTGGCAGTACGGCATCGCCGGAAAAGTACAGACAGCAGAACCGGTAGAACGTACGTTCTTTATCGTGGAATAATCTTTTTCGGATATGGATTAAGCGTCCTGAGCTTTTTATCCGTATTTCTGCATAATGAAAGAGAGGGTGCATAATAAATACCTTTAAAGTGAAATATAAAAATATGTTTATGGCAATGAATATAAAGAAAACTGGATTTCTGTTAGGTGCGTTTGCATACGCCGCCGTTTTGTTTGCGGATAATACCCGGGAGTTGAAACTGAGCTCTCCGGACGGGGTGCAGCAAGTTGGATTCTATCAGAGGCAGACAGCTCCTGCCGTCAACGGCTTGTTCTATCGCGTCTCTTTCAAGGGACAGCCCGTTATAGAGGAATCGCGTGCCGGTCTGGAACTGGATAACCGCATCTGGGAAATGGCATTGGGGCAGCGCAAGCTTATACAGCCTGCCTGCTGGATGGATAATCTGGAAGTCGATTCAGTGACTTATGCACCGACAGTGGATAATACATGGAAACCTCTTTACGGTGAACGCAGCGAAGTACGCGACCGTTATAATGCGGCAACACTTCATCTTTCCAAGAAAGACGGCTCTTTCTATCGTCTTGACATAGAGGTGCGTGCTTACGATGAAGGTATTGCTTTCCGCTATTTCTTCCCCGAACACCCTCGTGCCACCTTCCATAAGGTAGTGGGGGATTTGACGGAATATACCTTGCCTGCCGGTACGAAAGCCTGGTCGGAACAGTGGGCGCAGGCTTTCTTTGAGCATTTGGATGTCAACGAACTGAAACGTCCCGTAGAGCGCGCCCTGACGCTGGAACTGCCCGGCGGTCTGTGGACTGCATTGCTGGATGCCGATGTGGACGACTGGTGTCTTACCAAGTATCAGGCTTCGGCGGAGAAAAAGAATACGCTGACTTCCGTAATGTACAGTCCGGTAGATGTGGTGACCTATTATGCCACCCCGTGGAAAGTGATAATGACTGCGGAGAAACCGGGAGAGTTGCTGGAACATAACGATATAATCCAAAATCTGAATCCGCCTTGCGAGATAGCCGATGCCGCTGAATGGGTGAGACCGGGTACTATCATGCGTGAGACAACCATCAGCACCGAAGGGGCTATTGCCACAATCGACTTCTGTGCCGAACATAACATTCCGTATATGCTTTTCGACTGGTTGTGGTATCTGCCTTGTACTTCGCACGACGGAGACGCTACCAAAGTAGTAGACAAATTGGACATGCTGCGTGTGGTAGCTTACGGAAAAGAAAAGGGAGTTGGCATTTGGGTGTACGTCAACCAGCATGCCTTGATGAAGCAGGCGCGTGAACTCTTCCCGATACTTCGGGAATGGGGCATTGTGGGTGTGAAGTCCGGCTTTGTGCAGTATGCCAGCCATCGTTGGGCTACGTGGTTGCACGACCTGGTTCGCCTGGCTGCCGAGAATCATCTGATGATGAATATCCACGATGAGTACCGACCTTCGGGTTTCAGCCGTACTTATCCCAATCTGCTTACTCAGGAAGGGATTTGCGGGAATGAGGAGTTTCCGGATGCTACGCACAATGTGACGTTGCCTTTTACACGTATGATAAACGGTGCGGCGGATTATACGATTTGTTATTTCGACAAGCGCCTGAAAACAACGCATGCGCATCAGTTGGCGGCATCATTGGTATTTTACAGTCCGCTGCAAACAATCTTTTGGTATGATAAGCCCTCTTTCTATCATGGCGAACCGGAAGTGGAGTGGTTTGAGAATCTGCAAACGGTCTTTGATGATACGGAAGTATTGGACGGAACGCCGGGCAAGAACATTACAATGGCACGGCGGAAAGGACAGGAGTGGTTCTTGGCGGCTATGACGAATAACGACGGCTCGAAAGAGAATGTACAGCTCTCTTTTCTTGATAAGGACAAATCCTATCTTGCATATATCTATACCGATGGTGGAAAGGAAGTAAAGACCCGTACGCAGGTGAAGTGCTCATATCTGCTGGTGGATGCTTCCAGGACAATGAAGTTCGATTTAAAACCAAGTGGTGGAGCTGCCGTTCGTTTTGTGCCTGTAAGTAAGGATGAAGCGAAGAAGTACAGGAAGTATAGGGGAGAAGTATTATAAAAATACGGTTGCCGTTGAGTAATCGGCACGGTTGGTTCGTATTAGCAGATGAATGTTTTTAATGAATCAAGGTACGATAATACAAGGTAATTGAAGTTTTGTTTTCGGGATATTTATTAGTTATAAGATGAAAAGATTAGCACTGGTTATTGGTATGTTGTGTACCGTTTGTTTGCAGACGGAAGCGCAATATGTGTCCGAAGTGTGGGTGGCGGATCAGGGCAACGGAACTTACAGGAATCCGGTGTTGCACGCCGATTATTCCGACCCTGACGTTTGTGCGGTCGGTGACGATTTCTATATGACCGCTTCCAGTTTCGGCTGTGCACCGGGGCTGCCTGTTCTCCATTCCAAAGATTTGGTGAATTGGCGTATCGTCAATTATGCCTTGAAAGAACTGGAGCCGAAGGAATTTTATAATTCCGCCCGCCACGGTAAAGGGGTATGGGCTCCGTCCATACGTTACCATAAAGGGGAGTTTTACATCTATTGGGGCGACCCGGATTTCGGTATCTTCATGGTAAAGACAAAAGACCCCGCCGGTGAATGGGAGAACCCCGTACTTGTGAAAGCCGGTAAAGGAATGATAGACCCTGCACCGCTGTGGGATGAGGACGGACATGTGTATCTGGTACATGCCTGGGCCGGCAGCCGCTCAAAGATGAACAGTATTGTGGTGGTATGCGAAATGAATGCGGAAGGCACGCGGGTTATCAGCAATCCGGTACTTGTGTATGACGGAAACGATGGAGTGAACCATACGGTAGAAGGACCGAAGTTCTATAAACGCAACGGCTATTATTATATTTTCGCCCCTGCGGGTGGTGTGGCTACGGGCTGGCAGTTGGTGTTGCGCTCTCGCAGCGTGTACGGCCCGTACGACCCGAAAATTGTAATGGCGCAGGGTAAGACAGATATTAACGGGCCTCATCAGGGGGCATGGATCGATACGAATACGGGTGAATCGTGGTTTGTACATTTTCAGGATAAGACGATGTACGGACGTGTGATTCATCTGAATCCGATGACCTGGGTGAATGACTGGCCGGTAATCGGTGTGGATAAAGACGGTGACGGTTGCGGTGAACCGGTCACTATCTATCGCAAGCCGGATGTGGGCGGGACTTATTCCATAGAGACTCCTGTGGAAAGTGATGAATTCAATGCTCGCCAGTTGGGGTTGCAATGGGAATGGCATGCCAATTATCAGGATACGTTCGGCTTTACTTCGGATTTGGGTTTTGTTCGTATCTACGGACATGTGCTTTCGGAGAATTTCGTAAACTTTTGGGAAGTGCCTAATCTGTTGTTGCAGAAGTTTCCGGCAGAAAAATTCACGGCCACTGCCAAACTGAAAGTATCTGCCAAAATGGACGGACAGCAATCGGGACTGATTGTAATGGGTTGGGATTACAGTTATATAGGTGTGGAAAAGGTCGGCGAACGGTTTATACTGAAACAGGTCGTTTGTAAAGATGCCGAGCAGAATACGCCGGAGACGGCTGTCCGTCTGGCGGAAATTCCGGCAAGCCGGATTTATGAAGCCGGTCTGTATCCCAATTGTGAAAGGGAAATCTATCTGCGGGTAAAAGTGGAGAAAGGCGGTATCTGCCGTTTTTCTTACAGTTTGGACGGCAAGAAGTATATGTCTGCCGGAACTCCTTTTGCAGCCCGTCAGGGAAAATGGATAGGAGCTAAGGTAGGATTGTTCAGTACGGCTCCTTACGGTAAAGAACGCGGTTGGGTGGACGCCGACTGGTTCCATGTTGAGAAATAATAGAATAAAATCGGATATGAAGACAAAAGCTCTGTTGGCAGCTTTGGGCATATGCCTGTTAGCTGCCTGTACTACTACGGAAAATAAGTTTCGCGTTGACGAGGCGTTGGATTATTGTAATTGCCAGGTAGAGCGTACCTTAAATCGATTGCATGATGCAAATGGTGCGGTGGACTATACCATGATGCCCCGCAATATACTGAATGGTCAAAGCGATTGGAACTGCCGTAAGGCAACGAAAGAGGAATGGTGTGCCGGCTTTTGGCCCGGTGTGCTGTGGTATGATTACGAATATAGCGGTGACAAGCGGATAAAAGAGGAAGCGGAGAAGTTCACCGCCTCTTTGGAGTTTCTTTCCAAAACACCCGCATTCGACCATGATTTAGGCTTCCTTATCTTTTGCAGTTACGGCAACGGTTATCGTCTGACACAAAATCCGGCTTACAAACAGGTGATTCTGGATACGGCGGATACATTGGCTACATTGTTCAAACCGCAGGTGGGTACAATGCTGTCTTGGCCCCGCAATGTAGAATTGTTTGGCGGGCACAACACAATCATGGATAATATGATAAATCTGGAAATGCTGTTTTGGGCGGCAAAGAACGGGGGGAATCCTTATCTGGCGGACATTGCCATTTCGCATGCCGATAAGACGATGAAGTATCATTTCCGGCCTGATTATACCTCTTATCATGTAGCTGTTTACGATACGCTGACCGGTGATTTCGTCAAAGGGGTTACACATCAGGGATATGCCGACAGTAGCATGTGGGCACGCGGTCAGGCATGGGCTATCTATGGATATACGGTAGTTTATCGTGAAACCAAAGATTGCCGTTACTTGGATTTTGTGCAGAAAGTAACGGATGTATATTTGGAAAAACTTCCGGAAGACTATGTTCCCTATTGGGATTTCAACGATCCCGCAATACCCGATGCTCCCCGTGATGCTTCGGCTGCCTGCGTAGTGGCTTCCGCATTGCTGGAACTTTCCACTTATCTGCCTGGTGACAAAGGAGAGCGGTATAAGGATGCGGCGATGAAAATGCTGAAGAGTTTGAGTACGGAAAATTATCAATGCGGTGAGGCAAGCCCGGCATTTCTGCTTCACTCTACAGGACATTGGCCGGTGAAGTCGGAAGTAGATGCTTCCATTATCTATGCGGATTATTATTATATAGAAGCGTTGTTACGGTTGAAGAGATTGCAGGAAGGGAAACCGGTTATAGGCTGATGTACAAACTTGCTGTCCGGTATGATGCAAATGGAGAAATACACTTGATGATTTCTTTTAGGCACGGAAGACACGGATTTCACGGATTTTCTTTATTCTTTTTCCGCGAAATCCGTGTTTTCCGTGTAACCCGCACCTAAAAAGAAACAAATAATAAGCGAATTTTTGCCTTGACACACATTCCTTTTTATAAGCCTGCCATAAATTACAGGGTTCACCCGTCAAGCGCCACCAGCAGGGCATAGTGAAAGGTGAAGGGGATATGAACAAACATTGTTTTATCCCAAATACACTATCTGTTCGACGAAAACACACCATGTATTTCCATCAAACAGACCGTACGTTTGCGGTCGACAGACCATGTGTTTACTCGGGAAGCACGCAATTCCTCCACCAAACAAGCAATACAACACATTGTTCATTTTCAACAGAATAAGTAATCAACAAGCTGTTGAAAACTTCTAAATAAGATTTTAGTTAAAACATTGTGGGGAATTGTGGGGAAATGTGTACTTTTACCGTCGCTTATTATAATAAGGTGAAAATGATACGCTTTTTAGGCAATATTGAAGCAAAGACGGATACAAAGGGACGTGTATTTATCCCTGCCGGCTTTCGGAAACAGTTGCAGGCTGCTTCCGAGGAGAGACTCGTATTGCGTAAAGATGTATTTCAGGACTGCCTGATACTCTACCCCGAAAGCGTCTGGTTCAAAACGCAAAACCAACTCCGGCAGCGGCTGAACAAATGGAATGCGAAACACCAACAAATTTTCCGACAGTTTGTAAGCGATGCGGAAATCATGATTCCCGACGGGAACGGACGCATCCTGCTACCTAAACGCTACTTGCAAATGGCAGGCATACAAAGCGAGGTACGCTTTATCGGCGTGGACAACACCATCGAAATATGGGCGAAAGAAAAGGCTGAACAGCCCTTTATGAACCCGGAAGAATTCAGCGAAGCGCTGCAAGATATTTTAGGAGAGGAAAACCTGGGAGAGGAAGAAGCAGAGACAAGCGATAAGAGCGTAGAGTAATAGAACGATTGTAATGAAAGAAAAATGAAAGAAGAAACGACATATCATATTCCGGTACTGTTGATGCCAAGCGTTGACGGAATGAATATCCGTCCGAACGGAACGTATGTAGACGTGACATTCGGCGGCGGCGGCCATTCCCGCGAGATACTCTCCCGCCTGGGAGACGGTGGAAGACTGCTTGGTTTCGACCAGGATGAAGATGCCGAACGGAACATCGTAAACGATCCGCACTTCACTTTTGTACGCAGCAACTTCCGGTATCTGCATAACTTCCTGCGTTATCATGGCATCGAGCAGGTAGATGCCGTACTCGCCGACCTCGGTGTGTCGTCACATCATTTCGACGATAGCGAACGGGGGTTCTCGTTCCGTTTTGACGGCGCCCTCGATATGCGGATGAACAAGCGTGCCGGACTCACAGCCGCCGACATCGTAAATACATACGATGAAGAACGCCTTGCCGACATTTTCTATTTGTATGGAGAATTGAAGAACAGTCGCAAGCTGGCATCCGTTATTGTCAAGGCACGTGCCGCTCAAAAGATTGGCACCATCGGGGAATTTCTGGAAATTATCAAGCCCCTCTTCGGACGTGAAAGAGAAAAGAAAGAGCTTGCCAAAGTGTTTCAGGCGTTGCGCATCGAAGTCAACCGGGAAATGGAAGCGTTGAAAGAGATGTTATATGCAGCCACGGAAGCATTAAAGCCGGGTGGAAGGCTAGTGGTAATCACCTATCATTCGCTGGAAGACCGCATGGTGAAAAACATCATGAAGACCGGCAACATAGAGGGCAAGGCGGAAAAAGACTTCTTCGGAAACGTACAGACGCCTTTCCGTCTGGTAAACAATAAAGTGATTGTTCCGGATAACGATGAAATAGAACGCAACCCGCGCTCGCGAAGCGCCAAGCTGAGGATTGCGGAAAAAGTGTAAGAATGAGGGAAGCGATAAGGCTGTAAAGAGATAGAACGATGAATGAAACAAATAATAAACAAGAGGAGCAAAAAGGCGAAAAGGTGAAAAGACGGACTTCGCTAAAGAACATTATAGGCGGTGATATTCTGGCTACGGACTTTTTCCGCCGTCAGACGAGGCTGCTTGTCCTCATCATGGTTCTTATTCTGTTCTATATCCATAACCGTTACGCCTGCCAGCAGCAGATGATAGAGATAGACAAGCTCAAGAAAGAACTGATAGATATAAAATACGATGCCCTGACACGCAGTTCCGAACTGATGGAACGGAGCCGTCAATCGCGTATCGAGGAATACATCGCAACGAAAGAGAGCGATTTGCAGACTTCGACCAATCCGCCGTACTTAATCAAATAAGTACGGATAATGGTAAGCAAACCGATAAACAAGTAAACTGTAATATAGTATAATAGTAAATCGAAACAACCTTGGCAGTAAACAAGAAAAATATAATGACCCGCTACTTCTTCGTAGTCCTCGTCATGGGACTGATAGGAGTAGCTATTATCGTAAAAGGTACTGTCATCATGTTTGCCGAACGTCAGTACTGGCAAGATGTTGCCGACCGCTTTGTAAAGGAGAATGTTAGGGTGAAGCCCAACCGCGGCAATATCCTTTCATCGGATGGTAAATTAATGGCGAGCTCCCTACCGGAGTACCGTATTTACATGGACTTCAAAGCGGGTGGAGAGAAGAAAGACACCATGCTTATGAATCATCTGGGAGAAATCTGCGAAGGATTGCACCGGATATTCCCCGATAAAAGTGCCGCCGAATTTAAAAGACATCTGTTAAGAGGACGTAAAAAGGGTAGCCGCAATTACCTGATTTACCCGAAACGTATCTCCTATATCCAATACAAAGAAGTTAAAAGGCTGCCGGTATTCAAACTAAACAAATACAAAGGAGGCTTCCATGAACAGCCTTTCAACCAGCGTAAGAAACCTTTCGGTTCTCTGGCGGCACGTACACTCGGCGACCTCTACGCCGATACAGCGCAAGGAGCCAAAAACGGTATCGAGCTTGCCTTTGATACGCTGCTGAAAGGACGTGACGGTATCACCCATCGCCAGAAGGTGATGAACAAATACCTGAACATAGTGGACATTGCTCCCGTAGACGGTTGCGACATCATTTCCACCATCGACGTGGGGATGCAGGATATTTGCGAGAAAGCACTGATAGACAAGCTGAAAGAGATAAACGCCAGTGTGGGCGTTGCCGTATTGATGGAAGTGCAGACCGGAGAAGTAAAAGCCATTGTCAACATGATGAAAGCGGGCGACGGCAACTATTACGAAATGCGTAATAACGCCATCAGCGATATGCTGGAGCCGGGTTCCACATTCAAGACAGCCTCTATCATGGTAGCCCTTGAAGACGGAAAGATTACTCCCCATACGGAAGTCGACACAGGCAACGGCATCATGATGATGCACGGCCGCCCGATGAAAGACCATAACTGGCATCGGGGCGGATATGGCAAAATTGATGTGACACGTATTCTGGAAGTATCATCCAATATCGGCGTTTCATATCTTATCGACAAGCACTACAGCGACAACCCGCAGAAGTTCGTAGACGGATTGAAGCGTATCGGTATAGACCGCCCGCTCCACCTGCAAATATCCGGAGAGGGCAAACCTAACATCCGCGGTCCGAAAGAACGGTATTTTGCCAAGACCACGTTACCTTGGATGAGTATAGGATATGAAACGCAGGTACCGCCACTGAACATACTGACTTTCTATAATGCCATTGCCAACAACGGTACAATGGTGCGCCCTAAATTCGTAAAAGCGGCAGTGAAAGACGGTGAGGTTGTCCGTGACTTTCCTACGGAAGTTATCAATCCGAAGATTTGCTCGGACAATACGCTGACACAGATACGGGAGATTCTGCGCAAAGTAGTTGCCGAAGGTTTGGCCAAACCCGCCGGAAGCAAACAGTTTGCCGTAGCCGGCAAGACGGGTACGGCGCAGATTTCGCAAGGTGCCGCCGGCTATAAGGCGGGACGGGTGAATTATCTCGTCAGTTTCTGCGGATACTTCCCGGCAGAGGCTCCCAAATACAGTTGCATCGTTTCCATACAGAAGCCGGGACTTCCGGCATCGGGCGGCTTGATGGCAGGTAGCGTATTCAGCAAGATTGCAGAAAGGGTATATGCCAAGAATCTGCGGTTCGATATACGCAGTGCAATAGACAGCACCACCAATGTAATTCCTGCGGTAAAAGCCGGGGAGATGAACGAGGCATTATGCGTGCTCAACACATTGGATGTTCCGGTGCAGAAACAGTTTGAGGTAGAAAACAAGAGAGAGTTGTGGGGACACAGCCAGGCTGCCCCGTCCGCCGTTATCCTGCAAAATCAGAAAGTTTCTGACGGCATAGTTCCCAGCGTAGTGGGCATGGGGGCCAAGGATGCTGTTTATCTGCTGGAAAGCAAAGGACTTAGAGTACGCCTCAACGGCATCGGCAAGGTAAGAAACCAGTCCATCGCAGGCGGAAGCCGATTGATAAAAGGACAGACAATAGCCTTGACATTACGTTAATATAAGAATATACATTATTATATAATAAGGAATGAAATTAAGCGAACTATTAAAAGCGATACAACCGGTACAAATTATCGGCAGTACGGAGAAAGATATAACAGGAGTGAATATCGACTCCCGTTTAGTTGCGGCCGGACATTTGTTTATGGCAATGCGCGGTACGCAGACCGACGGTCACGCATATATCCCTACCGCCATTGAAAAAGGCGCTATAGCCGTACTGTGCGAAGACATGCCGGAAGAAACAAATCCTGATGTTACATATATCCAAGTAAAAGACAGCGAAAATGCGGTGGGTAAGGTTGCCACCACTTTCTACGGTGATCCCACTTCCAAAATGGAGCTGGTGGGCGTAACCGGTACTAATGGCAAAACAACCATTGCCACCTTATTATATAATACATTCCGTTATTTCGGATATAAAGTCGGACTGATTTCCACGGTATGCAACTACATTGACGACCGGCCCGTGCCGACCGAGCATACCACCCCCGACCCGATTACCCTTAACCGCCTGCTGGGTGAGATGGCAGACTCCGGATGCAAATACGCATTCATGGAAGTCAGCTCCCACTCTATCGCACAGCAGCGTATCAGCGGTTTGAAGTTTGCCGGCGGCATCTTCACCAATCTTACGCGCGACCACCTGGATTATCACAAGACTGTCGAAAACTACCTCAAAGCAAAAAAGAAGTTCTTCGACGACATGCCTAAGAACGCGTTCAGCCTGACCAATCTGGACGACAAGAACGGACTGGTCATGACCCAGAACACACGTTCGCGCGTATATACGTATTCATTGAGAAGCCTCAGCGATTTCAAGGGAAAAGTATTGGAGTCTCATTTTGAAGGCATGCTGCTCGACTTTAACAACCATGAGCTGGCCGTACGCTTTATCGGCAAGTTCAATGCTTCCAACCTTCTTGCCGTATTCGGCGCAGCCGTACTGTTGGGAAAGAAAGAAGAAGATGTGCTCGTTGCCCTCAGCACTTTGCACCCTGTAGCAGGCAGATTCGACTCTATCCGCTCTCCGAAGGGCATTACCGCCATTGTGGATTATGCCCATACTCCGGATGCGTTGGTGAATGTGCTGAATGCCATCCACGGCGTACTGGAAGGCAAAGGCAAAGTGATTACCGTAGTCGGCGCAGGCGGCAACCGTGATAAAGGGAAACGTCCTATCATGGCTAAAGAGTCCGCCCGTTTGAGCGACCGTGTCATCATCACTTCCGACAATCCCCGCTTTGAAGAGCCGCAAGACATCATCAACGATATGCTGGCAGGATTGGATAAGGACGATTTGCAGAAGACAATCAGTATCGCCGATAGAAAAGAAGCCATAAAGACCGCCTGCATGCTGGCGCAACCGGGAGATGTCATTCTCGTAGCCGGCAAAGGACATGAAAATTATCAGGAGATAAAAGGAGTGAAGCATCATTTCGATGACAAAGAGGAACTAAAGGCGATAATGTTTTAAAGTGATAAAGTAAGAAATTATGTTATACTACTTATTCCAATGGTTAGATAAATATGACTTCCCCGGTGCGGGTATGTTCGGCTATACATCTTTCAGGGCATTGATGGCTATCATCCTGGCATTGCTCATTTCGAGCATCTGGGGTGACAAGTTCATCGACCTGCTGAAACGCAAACAGATTACCGAGACGCAACGGGATGCCAACATCGACCCGTTCGGCGTAAACAAGGTGGGCGTACCGAGCATGGGCGGAGTTATCATTATCTTTGCCATTCTGATTCCCTGCCTGTTGCTGGGCAAGCTGAATAATATCTATATGATTCTGATGCTTATCACCACTGTGTGGTTAGGTTCATTAGGGTTTGCCGACGATTACATCAAGATATTCAAGAAAGACAAGGAAGGCCTGCACGGTAAGTTCAAGATTATCGGCCAGGTAGGCTTGGGACTCATTGTAGGGCTTACCCTGTATCTCAGTCCGCAGGTCGTTATCCGTGAAAACATCGAGGTAGAGAAACCGGGACAAGGCATCGAGGTAGTGCATGCCGCCAAAGAAATTAAGGCTACACAGACTACCATCCCTTTCTTCAAGAGCAACAACCTTGACTATGCCGACCTCGTGTCCTTCATGGGAGAACACGCACAAACGGCGGGCTGGATACTGTTCGTGCTCGTCACCATATTCGTAGTAACCGCCGTTTCCAACGGCGCCAACCTGAATGACGGCATGGACGGCATGGCAGCGGGCAACTCCGCCATTATCGGTCTGACACTGGGCATACTGGCATACGTATCCAGCCATATCGAATATGCCGGTTATCTGAATATCATGTACATACCGGGTTCGGAAGAGCTGGTAATCTTTATCTGCGCTTTCATCGGTGCACTTATCGGCTTCCTCTGGTACAACGCCTACCCGGCACAGGTATTCATGGGCGATACAGGTAGTCTGACCATCGGCGGCATCATTGCCGTATACGCCATTATCATCCATAAAGAGCTGCTGATACCTATCCTATGCGGTATATTCCTTGTAGAGAACCTGTCGGTAATTCTGCAACGGGTCTACTACAAAGCCGGCAAACGGAAAGGGGTAAAACAGCGTCTCTTCAAACGGACGCCGATACACGACCACTTCCGCACCGGCATGAACCTGATAGAGCCCGGTTGCAAAGTAGTATTTACCCAACCGGCACAATTGTTCCATGAATCGAAGATTACCGTCCGCTTCTGGATCGTAACCATTGTACTGGCAGCAATAACAATTATAACGTTAAAGATAAGATAACAACCCAATGAAGAATTATGAATGAAAAATGAAGAGTTACCGATCTTAATTATAATAGTATATGAGTAGAATTGTAGTTTTAGGAGCAGGCGAAAGCGGCGCGGGAGCTGCCGTACTTGCCAAGGTGAAAGGTTTCGACACGTTCGTATCCGACATGTCTGCCATTAAAGACAAATACAAGGAACTGCTGAACAAACATGGCATTGCCTGGGAGGAAGGACAGCACACGGAAGAGCTGATACTGAATGCCGATGAAGTGGTAAAAAGTCCCGGCATCCCCAACGACGCTCCGCTGATTCTGAAATTGAAAGAAAAAGGCATCTCCATCATCTCCGAGATAGAGTTCGCCGGACGTTATACAAACGCCAAAATGATTTGCATCACCGGTTCTAACGGCAAGACTACCACCACCTCGCTCATTTACCACATCTTCAAGAGTGCGGGACTGAATGTAGGGCTGGCAGGCAACATCGGCAACAGCCTTGCCTTGCAGGTGGCCATGGAGAAGCACGACTATTATGTTATCGAACTCAGCTCCTTCCAACTGGACAATATGTATAAGTTCCGCGCCAATATCGCCGTCCTGATGAACATCACCCCTGACCATCTGGACAGATACGATCACTGCATGCAGAAGTATGTGGATGCCAAATTCCGCATCACGCAAAACCAGACTCCGGAAGATGCTTTCATCTACTGGAACGACGACCCCATCATCCGCAGAGAGCTGGAAAAGCACGGCTTAAAAGCCCATCCCTATCCTTTCGCCGCCGTAAAGGAAGACGGCGCCATCGCTTATGTGGAAGACGGTGAAGTGGAAATCAACGAACCGATTGCTTTCAATATGGAGCAGGAAGAACTTGCCCTGCGAGGAACTCATAACCTGTATAACTCATTGGCTGCCGGCATTTCCGCCAACCTTGCAGGTATCCGCAAAGAAGATATCCGCAAAGCCTTGTCCGACTTCAAAGGTGTAGAACACCGTCTGGAAAAGGTAGCGACCGTACGTGGCGTCCAATTCATAAACGATTCCAAAGCAACCAATGTCAATTCCTGCTGGTACGCCCTGCAAAGCATGACAACCAAAACCGTGCTTATCCTCGGCGGCAAAGACAAAGGAAACGACTATACCGAAATAGAGGATTTGGTACGTAGCAAATGCTCCGCGCTGGTCTACCTGGGACTGCACAATGAAAAGCTGCACGGCTTTTTCGACCGTCTCGGTCTGCCGGTAGCCGATGTGCAGACCGGCATGAAAGACGCGGTAGACGCCGCTTTCAAATTAGCCCGGAAAGGCGAAACAGTATTATTGAGTCCCTGTTGCGCTTCCTTCGACCTTTTCAAGAGTTATGAAGACCGGGGCGACCAATTCAAGAAATACGTAAGAGAGTTATAAATGGATTTATTAAAAAGCATATTCAAAGGAGACAAAGTAATCTGGATTATTTTCCTCTTCCTCTGCCTCATCTCCATTACAGAGGTGTTCAGTGCTGCCAGTACGCTTACCTATAAGAGCGGCGACCATTGGGGGCCTATCACCCAGCACAGCATTATCCTGATGGTAGGCGCTGTGATTGTGGTCCTCATGCACAACATCCCCTACAAATGGTTTCAGGTATTCCCTGTCTTCCTGTTGCCGGCTTCCGCAATACTGCTGATACTGGTCATGATGATGGAACGTATCAACGGGGCGGCGCGCTGGATGACGTTCATGGGCATACAGTTCCAGCCCTCGGAGATAGCCAAAATGGCGGTTATCATAGTCACGGCTTTCATCCTGTCCAAAGGGCAGGATGAGGACGGCGCCAATCCGAAGGCTTTCAAGCGGATTATGATAATAACCGGAGTTATCTGCCTGCTCATTGCTCCGGAGAACTTGTCCACGGCGGCATTGCTGTTCGGGGTAGTCTTTCTGATGATGTTCATAGGGCGTGTCTCTGCAAAACGACTGTTGATGCTGATTGGCAGCCTGGCATCGGTAGGCATTGTTGCCGTAACCTTCCTGCTGATGACAAAGAACAGCGACATACCTTTCCTGCACCGGTTCGACACGTGGCGTGCCCGTATCGAGAAGTTTACGAGTGACGAGGTAGTGCCTGCCGCAAAATTCGATATAGACAAAGACGCCCAGATAGCCCACGCACGTATCGCTGTCGCTACCAGCAATGTCATCGGCAAGGGACCGGGCAACTCCGTACAGCGTGACTTCCTGAGCCAGGCATTCTCCGACTTCATCTTTGCCATTATCATCGAGGAACTCGGACTGGTAGGAGGCGTCATAGTCGTATTCCTTTACATCTGTCTGTTGATACGTGTAGGACGTATCGCAAAGAAATGCGACCGCACCTTCCCCGCCTTCCTCATCATCGGCATAGCCCTGCTGCTGGTGTCGCAGGCCGTCTTCAACATGATGGTGGCCGTGGGACTGGCTCCCGTAACCGGGCAACCGCTGCCGCTTATCAGCAAAGGAGGTACTTCGACGTTGATAAACTGCGCCTATATCGGCATGATACTGAGTGTGAGCCGGTACACCGCCAAGCTGGAAGAACAGAGAGCGCACGATGCCCAAATCACCATGCAGGTGGAAACCGGCAACGGGAACGAAAGCACCTACAGCGAAGCGCAAAGCGCTGCCGAGCCGACAGCCAAGATGCTGAACAGCGATGCCGAATTTGAATAAGATTAATTATCAGTAGTAGCAAGTAGATAAACTCAGATATGGAAACAAAGAACAACAAGCCGCGCATTATCATCAGCGGTGGCGGTACGGGCGGACACATTTTCCCGGCCGTATCCATTGCCAACGCGATTAAGGAATTGCGTCCTGATGCGGAAATCCTGTTCGTAGGTGCAGAAGGCCGCATGGAAATGCAGCGTGTACCCGATGCCGGCTACAAGATTATCGGCCTGCCCGTGGCGGGCTTCGACCGCAGGCACTTGTGGAAGAACTTTGCCGTATTGGTGAAACTGGCACGCAGCCAATGGAAAGCGCGCAGCATCATCAAGCAATTCCGTCCGCAGGTGGCAGTAGGCGTGGGCGGCTATGCCAGCGGCCCTACCCTGAAAACGGCGGGAATGATGGGAGTGCCTACCCTGATACAAGAGCAGAACTCCTATGCAGGTGTCACCAACAAGCTGCTTGCCAAGAAAGCCTGCAAGATATGCGTTGCCTACGAAGGCATGGAAAAGTTCTTCCCTGCAGAGAAGATTATCATGACCGGCAACCCCGTCCGCCAGAACTTGCTCGGACATGCCGTTGCGCACGAAGAAGCCGTAAGCTACTTCAGCCTGAACCCGTCCAAAAAGACCATCCTGATACTGGGCGGCAGCCTCGGGGCACGCACCATTAACCGCACCCTGACCGCCGGCCTTGACGTCATCCGGCAGAACCCCGACATACAGTTCATCTGGCAGACCGGCAGAATATACATCGACCAGGTAAGGGACGCCATCACCGCGGCAACCGGTGAAGCCGTACACCACCCGCACATCAATGCCATACCCAACCTGTATGTGACGGATTTCATCAAAGACATGGCGAAGGCCTATGCGGCTGCCGATTTGGTAATCTCCCGTGCCGGCGCCGGCTCCATTTCGGAATTCTGCCTGCTTCACAAGCCTGTAATCCTTGTCCCCTCGCCCAATGTGGCAGAAGACCACCAGACCAAGAACGCACTGGCGCTCGTCGATAAAGACGCCGCCATCTACGTAAAGGACGCGGAAGCCGAAGAGAAACTCCTGCCCGCAGCACTGGATACGGTAAAAGACAGTGATAAACTGAAAGAATTGAGCAACAACATCGCCCGATTGGCATTGCCCGACTCGGCAACCGTCATCGCCAAAGAGGTGCTGAAACTTATTAAATGACAAGTACATGAATATAGAAACCATAAAATCCGTTTATTTCGTCGGTGCCGGCGGCATCGGCATGAGCGCACTGATACGCTATTTTCTATCCAAAGGCAAGTTCGTGGCGGGATATGACCGTACGCCAAGCGAACTGACCGGGCATCTCATTGCAGAAGGTGCACAAATACATTATGAGGAAAACACCGGTCTCATCCCTGAAAATTGCAAGGACAAGGAAAGCACACTGGTGGTGTACACCCCTGCCATTCCTCAGGAGCATGCCGAACTGGCCTATTTCCGGGAGAATGGTTTCGAGATACATAAACGTTCCCAGGTATTGGGCACGATTACCCGCAGCAGCAAAGGACTCTGCGTTGCCGGTACGCATGGCAAGACCACCACAAGTACAATGGCGGCGCATCTCTTCCACCAGTCGCATGTGGGCTGCACGGCTTTTCTCGGAGGCATCTCCAAGAACTACGGAACAAACCTGCTCTTATCTCCGGCCAGTCCGTACACCGTAATCGAAGCCGACGAGTTCGACCGTTCGTTCCACTGGCTTTCTCCCTATATGAGCGTTATCACCTCTACCGACCCCGACCATTTGGACATATACGGTACGCGCGAGGCTTATCTTGAAAGCTTCCGCCACTATACCACCCTTATCCAACCGGGAGGGGCACTGATTATCCGGAAGGGGCTTGCCTTGCAGCCGGATGTACAGCCGGGCGTAAGAACTTATACCTACTCCCGCGACGAAGGAGACTTCCATGCCGAGAACATCCGCATCGGAAACGGTGAAATCGTCATCGACTTCATTGCTCCGGACACCCGCATCAACGATATCCGGCTCGGTGTACCTATCGGCATCAACATAGAGAACGGCGTGGCAGCCATGGCGCTTGCACACCTGAACGGGGTCACCGATGAGGAAATCAGACAGGGAATGGCCAGTTTCCGCGGCGTAGACCGCCGTTTCGACTTCAAGATAAAGACGGACAGACTCGTATTCCTCAGCGACTACGCCCATCATCCCGCCGAAATCGCGCAAAGCGTGAAGTCTATCCGCGAACTTTACCGGGACAAGAAGATAACGGCTATCTTCCAACCCCATCTCTATACCCGTACCAGAGACTTCTACAAAGACTTTGCAGACAGCCTCTCGCTACTGGACGAAGTGATTCTGACAGAGATATACCCTGCCCGCGAACAACCCATTCCCGGTGTCAGCAGCCAACTCATATACGACAACCTGCGCCCGGGCATCGAAAAGTGCATATGCAGGAAGGAAGACATTCCCGACCTGCTCTCGAAGAAACCGGTTGAAGTGCTGATAGTGCTGGGAGCCGGAGACCTGGACAACTATGTACCTTCCATAGCCCGGCTGCTCGAACAGCGCAGCAAAGCGTAAACCGTAAAACAGTAAACAGCAAATAAGCCTATGATTAAAAGGATTCTACTTTCTATCGTCCTGTTGCTCGTCCTTGCCTACCTGATAGTGGCCGTTACCGCTTTCAACCGGAAGCCGGCGGGTCAAGTGTGCCGTGATGTGGAGCTGGTTATCAAAGACACGGTATATGCCGGCTTCATCACGAAAAAGGAAGTAGCCGCCATGCTGGAAAAGAAAGGCGTCAGTCCCATAGGCAAGCACTTGGACCGTATCCGCACCAAAACGTTGGAGCAGGCGCTCTCCAAGCATCCGCTCATCGACGAAGTGGAATGTTACAAGACGCCGAGCGGCAAACTCTGTATCGAAGTAACCCAGCGCATCCCTATCCTGAGGATAATGAGCGCCAACGGCGAGAACTACTATCTGGACAATAAGGGCACGGTAATGCCGCCCGATGCAAAATGCGTTGCGCACCGTGCCATTGTGACCGGAAACGTAGAAAAGTCGTTTGCCATGAGGGATTTATATAAGTTTGGTGTATTTTTGCAAAAGAATTCGTTCTGGAACGCGCAAATCGAGCAGATTCATGTATTGCCCGACAAAAACATAGAGCTGGTACCGCGCGTAGGCGACCATGTCATCTACCTCGGTAAGCTGGACGACTTCGAACGGAAACTGAAACGGGTAAAGGTATTCTACGAAAAAGGATTGAACAAGGTAGGCTGGAACAAATATTCCCGTATCAGTGTTGAGTTTGGTAACCAGATTATCTGCACGAAAAGAGAATAGTTACCGCGCAGCAAATAGTAGACAGTAAATAGTAAAATAGTAAATAAAACAGTTATGGCAACAACAGATTTCATCGCCGCTATTGAGTTGAGTTCTTCCAAGATTTCCGGTATCGCAGGAAAGAAGAACAGTGACGGAAGCATTCAGGTGTTGGCCTATGCACGCGAAGATGCGTCCTCGTTTATCCACAAGGGGGTCATCTACAACATCGACAAGACAGCACAGGCATTGACTTCCATCACCAACAAGCTGGAAAACCAGCTCAACAACTCCATTGCCAAAGTATATGTAGGCATCGGCGGACAGTCATTGCGCACAGTAAAAAACGCGGTGAGTCGTACACTGGACGAAGAAGGCATCATCTCGCAAGAGCTGGTAGACTCTATCTGTGACGAGAACCTTGAAGTGCCGTTGGCAGACATGAGTGTACTGGATGTGGCCCCCCAAGAATACAAGATAGACAATACCCTGCAAGCCGACCCGGTGGGCGTGGCAGGCCAGCACATCACAGGACAGTTCCTCAACATCGTGGCACGCGCCTCACTCAAGAAGAACCTGGAACACAGCTTCGAGCAGGCAAAGGTAGAGATAGCCGACCTGCTTATCGCTCCGATAGCGTTGGCAAATGCCGTTTTAACGGAAAACGAGATGCGTTCGGGCTGTGCACTGGTAGACTTCGGCGCCGATACCACCACCATTTCGGTCTACAAGAACAATATTCTCCGCTACCTGAGCGTATTGCCGCTGGGTGGCAACACCATTACCCGTGACATCACGTCCCTGCAGATGGAAGAGCAGGATGCCGAAAAGCTGAAACTGCAATACGGCAACGCCCTCTACGAAGAAGAGGAAGAGAGCGAGACACCCGCCGTATGTGCACTGGAAGACGGACGCGCCATTGAGCTGGCCACGCTGAACAACATCATCGGAGCACGCTCCGAAGAAATCCTTGCCAACGTATGGAACCAGTTGCAGCTCTCCGGTTATGAGGATAAGCTATTCTCCGGAGGCGTATTCACCGGAGGCGGAGCAAACCTGAAGAATATCGAGGAAGCTTTCCGCAAGCAAAGCAAAATAGAGAAAGTAAAGACGATGCGCTTCGTGCATGACACCGTTCACGGATTCAGTGACGTACTGGCCAAGGATGGTATGCAGAATACCTTGCTCGGCCTTCTTGCCGCAGGCAACGAAAACTGCTGCCTGCAGGAGGTGAAACCGGCACAACCAGCCGGCAACCCTGCGTCCACCCCCGCTGACATGTTCGGTAACGACGAAGCCCTGAAAGAACAGGAAGCCGCAGCCCGTGCCGCCAAAGCGCAACGCGAGAAAGAGGAAAAGGAGCGCAGGGAGAAAGAACGCAAAGAGCGGGAGAAGAAAGAAAAGGAGAAGAAAAAGAAAGGTCCCAGCTGGTTTGAAAAGACCTTCAACAAAATCTCCAATGAGATATTCTCGGACGATGATATGAAATAATTAAAAACTCTATAATCATGGATGATATAGCACAATTCGATTTTCCGACCGATTCACCGAAAATCATCAAAGTTATCGGTGTGGGTGGCGGTGGCGGCAATGCCGTAAACCACATGTACCGGGAAGGCATACATGATGTAACGTTCGTGCTGTGCAACACAGACAACCAGGCGTTGAAAGACTCCCCCGTTCCTGTGAAGCTGCAACTTGGCAAAGAGGGTCTGGGAGCCGGAAACCGTCCTGCCCGTGCCCGCAAGGCAGCCGAAGAGAGCATCGAAGACATCAAGGCCATGCTGAACGACGGTACTAAAATGGTATTCATCACTGCCGGAATGGGCGGTGGCACAGGTACAGGTGCAGCGCCTATCATTGCACAGACCGCCAAAGAAATGGACATCCTGACTATCGGCATCGTCACTATCCCGTTCCGCTGGGAGGGCGACAAGAAGATAGACCAAGCACTGGACGGCGTGGAGGAAATCAGCAAGCATGTAGATGCCCTGCTGGTTATCAACAACGAAAAACTGAGCGAAATATATAGCGAACTCTCCGTAGACGATGCTTTCGACAAAGCCGACGACACCCTCTCGGTAGCCGCCAAGAGCATTGCCGAAATCATTACCCTGCACGGAAAGGTCAACCTCGACTTCAACGATGTGAAAACCGTACTGAAAGACGGCGGCGTGGCCATCATGAGTACCGGCTACGGCGAGGGAGACAACCGCGTGAGCATGGCCATCCAGAATGCCCAGCACTCTCCGTTGCTCAACAACAACGATATCTTCAACTCCAAGAAAGTGCTGCTCAACATTTCGTACAGCTCGCAATACAAATTGATGATGAGCGAAATGGACGAAGTGAAAGAGTTCATGAACCGCTTCAGCCGCGACTTTGAAACCAAGTTCGGTATGGCCGTAGACGACAAACTGGAGCAAAAGGTCAAGATTACCCTGCTTGCCACCGGCTTCGGCATCCAGGACATCCATATGAAAGAGATGGACGACCGCATCACCCAGCGTACCGCAGAAGAGCAGAAGCGCCTTGCCGAACTGGAGGAAGAGGAAGAGCAAAGACGCTCACGCCGCGAAACCTACTACGGAAAGGATGCCAACACCAAGTATCAGCGTCTGCGCCGCCGGCATATCTATATCTTCAACCCCGAAGACCTGGACAACGCCGACATCATCAGCATGGTGGAAAACTCCCCTACCTACCAGCGCGACAAGAGTACCCTGGCGGCAATCAAGGTCAAGGCGGAAGAAGCCGGCATACTCGCCACCGAAGAAGCGCAGGAAGCAGAAAGCGGCGGCAACGGCATAATCACTTTCTAAACCGACTGCCGTTCCGGACTTCAGCCGGAAACAGTACATTGTAAACAGTAAAACAATAAAGAACAATATGGATTTATTTGAAAGAGTCAGCGAAGACATTAAAAACGCAATGAGAGCCAAAGACAAAGTAGCTTTGGAAACCCTGAGAAACATCAAGAAAGTATTCCTCGAAGCCAAGACCGCTCCGGGAGCCAATGATACCCTGACCGATGCCGATGCCCTGAAAATCATTCAGAAGCTGACAAAGCAAGGCAAGGACGCCGCCGAAATCTACGTGCAGCAAGGCCGTCAGGACCTTGCCGATGCAGAACTGGCGCAAGTAAAGGTTATGGAAGCATACCTGCCCAAGCAGATGTCTCCCGAAGAACTGGAAGCTGCCTTGAAGGAAATCATCGCCGAAACAGGCGCTACCAGCGGTAAGGATATGGGCAAGGTAATGGGCGTAGCCAGCAAGAAACTTGCCGGGCTTGCCGAAGGACGTGCCATCTCGGCCAAAGTAAAGGAATTGCTGGGATAAGCGTTCTGCCCAACCCAATACGTACAGAGCCGTACTTCAAGCTCCCCTCCGGTTGGAGAGCAGTTTGAAGTACGGCTTTTATTGTTTCCATGCCTATGACACGCCCGTTTCCCCCGGAAGAAACGCCCGTTCCCTTTCATAGAAACGAGAATTTCCCTTTAAGGAAACTGAAATTTCCCTTAAGGGAAACGCGCGTTTCTCTACAGGAAACTCCAGGAAACACGTAAGGAAACGGAATGCCCTTTGAAACGGAACTCAATCAAACAATTCTTTCAAGACTTCCAAAGACTTTAATACGGGAAAATCCGGCAGATGCAAACGGTAATACTCGTTCATAATCGTCAGACAACGGGCACGCTCCATGCGGCTCATGGCAAAGAGATGCATCGTTTCGTAGTTCATACGCATCAGCCTTGTGAGACGTGCCGCCTCTTCCGGCGCTATATAGTCGGAATGCAATTGCGGACGCAACGGGGTAAAGCAGGCATTCTGCAAATCAAAATAATCGCCGCCGTGATAATCTTCCAAGTTCGGATACAATCCGAGAAAACGCGACAAACGCATCAAAAAGACCAGATGAAAATTGGCAAAGCCACTGCCGCATTCATCCAACCAGACAATGGAATGCTGCAAATAAGCGAATAAAGGACGGTTTTCCGCCTCCTCGCGCAGCGCACGATATAAGAATTCGGACAGAAACAAAGCGATGGCAGATTTATAAGGATCGTAAGGAATCGAAGTAAAAGGATAGAAAGACTTTGCCTCTTTCACCTTATATATAGCAGTATTCGGACGGAAATCCGCTTCCAGCTCCACCAAAGACAGAGGTTGGAACAGTACCGACTTCACCGCAGCCTTGCGCGAACGGGACACCGGAACCAGGAAAGAAGCCCGTCCGGACACCTCGGTATAGATGTCTACAATAATAGAAGTATCCTTATACTTCAAAGAATGCAATACGATTCCTTGCGTTTTCTGTAACATTTCCGTCCTTTAATCAAGTTTCAATCCGGCTAACAAAGCTACAAAAAAAGCGCGAAACTACGGAACTTAAAGAAGAGGAATAAAAAAAATGAAGCAAATACAGAAAATTTAAAAAAACATAATATACCTGATTAACAATAAATAAAACCACATAAAAAAGAAAAC
>ENA-UESL01000382-UESL01000382.1-human-gut-metagenome-genome-assembly--contig:-NODE-382-length-25940-cov-77.838418_pt1 | contig 25940 bp, 5 predicted proteins | sample MGYA00243008_ERZ508009 | MGnify/ENA primary metagenome ERZ508009 (study PRJEB26167, sample SAMN06115396) | human gut metagenome | host: Homo sapiens | place: China:Guangxi | collected 2016-06-08...
ATGGAGAACGCCGTGGGCATTGCGGCGATGGTGAAAGCCGATCGCTTACAGATGCAGGCCATCGCCAGTGAGCTGAGCGCCCGGTTAAACACGCCGGTTGAAGTTGGCGGCGTGGAGGCCAACATGGCCGTAGCGGGGGCGCTAACAACGCCCGGATGCGCCGCACCGCTGGCGATCCTCGATTTAGGAGCAGGATCTACCGATGCCGCCATTATCAATAGCGACGGCGTAGTGAGAGCGGTGCATCTGGCCGGTGCAGGAAATATGGTTAGCCTGTTAATTCAAACTGAGCTGGGCCTAAACGATGCGTTTCTGGCGGAGGAGATTAAAAAATACCCGCTGGCAAAAGTGGAAAGCCTGTTCAGTATTCGCCATGAGAACGGCGCGGTAGAGTTTTTCCGCGAACCGCTCAGCCCGACAGTCTTCGCCAAAGTGGTGTATCTGAAAGAGGGGGAGCTGATCCCGGTAGATAACCTCACCTCGCTGGAAAAAATTCGTCTGGTGCGCCGACAGGCCAAAGAGAAGGTTTTTGTGACCAACTGCCTGCGCGCATTGCTTCAGGTTTCACCCAGTGGCTCCATTCGCGATATTGCTTTTGTAGTGCTGGTGGGCGGCTCCTCGCTGGATTTCGAAATCCCGCAGATGATCACCGATGCGTTGGCGCACTACGGCGTTGTCGCCGGACAGGGCAACATCCGTGGTAGCGAAGGGCCACGTAATGCGGTGGCAACCGGGCTGGTTTTGGCCGGAATGGCGAATTAATCGTGCAGAAAACAGCCGCCGCAAGCGTTTAGCTGCGGGGTAAATCAAATAAAGGCGATGTTCTCTTTGATATCCCGACGAAGTTGGGTACATAGTATAAATGTGTCTCTCACGTGGTTAATTTTAAGGATAAGAGCATGCCAACAGCAATTGAGAAAGCATTGGATTTTATTGGTGGTATGAACACTTCGGCGTCAGTACCCCATTCAATGGACGAAAGTACCGCTAAGGGAATCTTAAAGTATTTGCATGACTTAGGTGTGCCAGCGAGTCCGGAAGCTGTAATGGCACGAGGTGAGCAGGAGGGATGGAATCCCGAGTTCACGAAAAAAGTGGCCGGATGGGCAGAAAAAGTCGCCTCCGGTAACCGCATCCTTATCAAGAATCCAGAGTATTTTTCAACCTATATGCAGGAGCAGCTCAAAGAGCTAGTGTGAGCTGACTATCGAATCAAACGCTAACGGACGTTTCCATCTCTGGATGGGGCGTCCAAAGGAGGGCTAGTGACATGCTTGTTGCCAGGCAGGCGTTTCGCACCGCAAAAGCGAGGTAATCTAATAGCTTTTCTTTAACTCCTGCACATAGAGATATTATCAACTTCTCAGTAGTACCTGGATTATCCGTGGCGACTCACCTCACAAAGAAGACTCAATAATCAGAATTATATTGCGTCAACCTCATTATATTTACTGAAATATTCTTTTATTACTAAATTTTCCACAGATTATTGATAGTCATTAGCAAGTCCGTTGCTGAATAATATTTGCATTCGCAGCCCGAGCAGCAGCATCCAGCACACCTGTTATTTTCAATCCAAAGCCCACAATTTTCCTTCACTTCAGCGATAGTGGCCCATGTGTATCAATCAAATCTACAACTATTTTTCTCTCCTGAGTAAAAGACCATTCAAAAAATATTTGTCAATAAATTCTATAGTCTTGGTACAAATTGACATTTGTTTGAAAATCTTTGTGTTAAGTACGCTGTGAAATTAACGCAAAAATGTTCATTTACTGGGAGGTAATAATCCTATTTATAACAAAGAGTTTTCATGTTTGTATAAAAAACAACCTTTCAGACTTTTATAAAGATCCCGCAATATTCTTTATTCTATTAACATCACATTAACATTGTGGGTATGGTTAGGGTGTAAAGTATTTGTTATGCTCCAAGTCAATTAATAATATTCACTAGGGAAAATCCTATTTCACCATTTCTTGATAAATGAGCTCATTGTTGAGAAAGGAAATTTATTCCTTATTTGACAAATGGTTAAAAAACGAATCCTGGAGGAGAATCTACCCTATTAATAAGGAGGCTCATGTGCGGATTTTTGTACCCCTAAGGCACACAATATTTTATTTTTTATTTGCAGGTATGATCGTATGTGGTACTGCGAAAGCCTATAACGGTACACCGAACACAGCCCGAGTTGCGTCTGTGACGCTGAAGGAAAGTATTCTTTTTGCTTTTGACCGTGACCCATCAATAAGTCAGCAGGCCGCGCAAATGGGAATCGGCCAGGCGCAAATAGACGAAGCACGAAGTGGTTGGATGCCGCAAATATCACTTAATGGCAATACAGGGCATAGCCAGACGACAGACTCAAGCGGCTCACTAAAAAACTCAGCAGCATGGGGGCTAAGTCTGACGCAGCTTGTCTATGATTTTGGCAAAACGAACAGCGCAATCAGTCAGTCTGAAGCACAACGAGATAGTTACCGGTACCAGCTTATGGCTACATTGACTGGTGTCGCTGAGAAAACGGCTCTCAGCTACGTTGAAGTCAGACGCTATACCGAACTGACACAAGCAGCGAAAGAAAATATTACTGCGCTTAAAAATGTTCAGCATATGGCGCGATTGCGCGCAGAGGCTGGTTTGAGTTCTACGTCCGATGAGCTTCAGACGCAAGCGCGTGTCGCGGGAATGCAGGCAACGTTTGAACAATACAATGCAGCGCTGAGTAGCGCGCGGGCAAGACTGGCTGTTTTAAGCGGTATTGATGCAGAGCAGTTGCAACCCGTGCCTAAGGCATTAGTCGTTCGAGAGGATTCTCTTGATAATATTGATTATTCATTAATTCCATCTGTGCTCGCCGCAAGGACAATGGAAACGTCTGCTCAGTATGCCGTTGAAAAAGCAAAATCACAGCACTGGCCGACTCTAAGCCTTAAAGGTGGACGTACGCGTTATGAATCGGATAACCGAAGCTATTGGGACGATCAGATTCAGTTAAATATTGATGCCCCTATTTACCAGGGCGGTTCGGTTTCAGCGCGAGTTCACCAGGCTGAAGGCGCAAGAACAATGGCGATGTCGCAAGTCGATCAGGCTCGATTTGATGTACTACAAAAAGCGTCAGTTGCTATGGCGGACTGGTCTGGAGCACACGGTAGAATGAATGCCGGGAATATACAATTGCAGAGCGCTCTGCGTGCTCGCGAGGTTTATAAAAATGAATATACCCTTAGCAAAAGAAGTATTAATGACTTACTAAGCGTTGAACAAGACGTCTGGCAAGCAACGCTATCAAAAATAATGGCTGAATATGATAGCTGGAGTGCCGCAATTAATTATGCCACTGCCCTGGATAATTTATTGCCTGCTATAGGTGTTGAAAAAAATGCTGCGGCGAAATTACCTGATCTAAGTTAGTAACGAAAAGAAAACGCTGCAAAAATTGCTGAAAAAAAACTGAAGACAATGGGAGTCTTTCCCAGAGATTGCTACATCTGAATGTTGGCAATCTGTGAAAGATGGGGGCGCCTGTAAGGAGAAAAAATATGAGTTCAGTAAAAATTGTTGATGTCATTATCCGAAAGACGGCTGAAAAAACAGTTCTGACAGGTGAAGGGAACCTCTCTGTTTCTGTCTCTGCACCCAGCGTTATCGAAGTCCATGGTTCTGCACAGGATGTGGCACGCTACGTGCGACAGGGTAAGGATCTCTTGCTTTACATGAAAGATGGCAGCGTGATCCGCTGCAACAATTATTTCATGGAAGATCCTGAAGGTAAAAACCATTCAGAGTTGGTCTTCAACAATGAGGATCAACTTACCCATATATCGTTTGCTGAGACCGGAGAAGCGTCTGGGCTTGCGACTACTGAACTGACTTCTCATGCGACAACCATATCCAGTATCGAACCTTTTCTCGAGCAAGGCAGTGCCCTGAGCGATGCGCCTTGGGGCTGGATTGCAGGCGCGGCATTAGGCGGCGGCGCGATTGGCGCATTGCTGGCAAATGGTGGTGATGGCAAAACCAAAGTCATTGATAACACCAAAGAAGTTGAGAGCGCAACGCCGACCTTTTTGGTAACGGACAAAGCGGGTGACAAGCAGGGTGTGCTGAGTGCAAAAGAGGTCACGGATGATAACACCCCAACCTTCAGCGGTACCGGGCAACCTGGTGCGACCATTCAGATCAAAGATAGCAGCGGCAGCACCATTGCCAGCGCCATGGTCGGTACAGACGGGACCTGGACGGTAAAGCTTCCGACGCAGACGGACGGAGAACATACCTGGTCCGTGGTGCAGATCGACGGCAGTAAAACCACGACTGCAGGCAGCATTACCGTGACTGTCTCAACGGCTGACGCGGCCGTTACGCTCGCCACCACCGCAGGCGATAACATGATTAACGCCAGTGAGCAGTCCGCAGGCTTTACCCTCTCCGGTGCGAGCAAAAATCTCGCGCAGGGGACGGCGCTCACCGTCACGTTAAACGGTAAAACCTATACCGCAGAAGTGGGCGAAAATGGCGCATGGAGCGTGAAGGTGCCCGCAGCAGACGCACAGGCGCTGGGTGATGGAACCTGGACGGTCAACGTCAGCGGCAAAGATGCAGCGGGTAATACCGTAAGCGGTAGTCAGACGATTGGCGTGGATACCGTGCCGCCGACATTATCGGTCGATGCGATTTCTCAGGACAACATCGTCAATGCCGCAGAGCACAACCAGACCCTGACCCTTACCGGTAAAACGAACGCGGAAGCGGGCCAGATTTTAACCGTGACGCTGAACGGCAAAAACCACACAGCAACGGTAGGTAGCGACGGCACCTGGTCCGTTACGCTTCCTGCCAGTGAAGTACAAGAGCTGGCTGACGGCAACCATTCGTTGACCGTGAACGTCAGCGACAAGGCGGGTAACGGCTCTTCAACCACCTCTAATTTCACCGTTGATACCTCCGCACCCGTAGTTACGATCGATACCGTAGCGGGCGACGATGTTCTCAATACCAGCGAGCAGAGCCAGGCGCAAATTATCTCCGGCAAGGCGAGCGGCGCGGCAGCGGGCGACGTGGTCACGGTTACCCTGGGCGGCCAGACCTTTACCGGTGTCGTACAGGCCGACGGCAGCTGGAGCGTTGGCGTGCCTGCCTCCGTCATCGGCGCACTGGGCGAGGGCAACCACAGCATTTCTGTCTCCGTTACCGATGCCGCGGGCAATACCGGCAGCGCGACGCACGGCGTGACGCTGAGCGGCAATCCGCCAGAATTGACGATTGACGCCATCAGCCAGGACAATGTTCTTAATGCTCAGGAGGCTATGCAGCCGCTGAGTCTGAGCGGTACCAGCAATTTGCCGAACGGCAGCGACATCACCGTTACACTGAACAACGTCAACTATCAGGCCACCGTTGAAAACGGCATCTGGAGTGTCCAGGTGCCGGTTTCCGACGTTCTGAATCTGGCAAATACCCTCTACACCGTCAGCGTGAGCGGCACGGACAGCGTGGGTAATAGCGGTTCTGCAGACGCTAACCTGCTGGTCGATACGGTGCTGCCACAGGTGATTATCAATACCTTTGCGGGCGACAACCTGGTCAACAACGCCGAAGTGGCGGTGGACCAAACCCTGAGTGGGCGCGTCACTGGCGCGGCGGCGGGCGATACCGTTTCTATCTCCGTTGGTGGCAAGAGCTATACCGCCACTGTAGGGAGCGATCTGACCTGGAGCGTGACTATCCCGTCAGCGGATCTCAAGGCATTTGGCGACGGCGATTTGACCTTCAGCGCTTCGGTCACCAATGCGCACGGCAACACCGGCAGCGGCGAACGTGATATCAACGTCAACGCTGAGCTGCCTGGCCTGCGCGTGAACACGATTTCTGGCGATGACGTGATCAACGCCATCGAACAGCAGCAGGATCTGACCGTCACCGGCTCCAGTACCCATCTGGCTGCAGGCACGCAGATTACCGTTACCATCAACAACGTTGACTACGCTGCCGTGGTGAGCGCCAGCGGTAACTGGCAAATTGGTATTCCTGCGTCCGATCTTCAGGCATGGACGGCAGGAGATATTACGGTCAACGTTAGCGCGCAGGACGCGTGGGGCAATACCGTTTCTGCTGAGCACCCCATCGAACTGGATCTGAACGCCGTAGCGGTCACCATTGATATCATTAGCAGCGATGACATGCTGAACGCGGCCGAAAAAGGGGCTGAGGTGACGCTGTCAGGTCAGACGCAGGGTGTGGAAGCCGGTCAGACCGTGGTGGTTAAATTTGCCGACCAGACCTTTACTGCGCAGGTGCAGCAGGATGGTTCCTGGAGCCTGACCGTTCCGGCGAGCGCAATGGAAACCCTGATCGACGGACGTGCGCAGGTGAGCGTCAGTGTCACCAATGTGAACGGCAATAGCGCAGAAGCCTCGCGCGTCGTCACCGTGGATACGTTGCCACCGACTATCACGATGGACAACCTGACGTCCGATAACATCATCAATGCGGCGGAAGCGCAGCAGGATCTGGCGGTCAGCGGCACCAGTAATGCCCAGGCGGGACAGACTGTTACCGTGACGCTGAACGGTAAATCTTACCAGACCACCGTCCAGACGGACGGAACCTGGACCCTCAATGTACCGGCCGCCGACGTAGGCGCGCTGGTAGATGGTACGGTGACGATCACGGCTACTGTGAGCGATGTGGCGGGCAACAGCAGTAGCGCCGATCGCGTGGGGCTGGTGGATGCCACCGTGCCGCAGGTGACGATCAACGATTTTGTCACCGATACCAATACCGTTAACCAAATCGCCCACTCTCAGGCGCAGATCCTCAGCGGCTCCGTCACCGGCGCAGCAGCGGGTGATTTGGTCACCATCACCATCAATAACGTCGACTACACCACTGTGGTAGACGCGGTGGGCAACTGGAGTCTCGGTCTGCCAGCATCTGTTGTTCAGGGGCTGGCCGACGGTACCCTGACGATTGATGTCTCCGTAACGGACCAATCCGGCAATACTGGCAGCAATTCGCTGGACGTTGTCGTTAACACCGTGACGCCGCAAATCGGCATCAATATCCTGGCAGCGGATGATGTGATCAATGCCACTGAGAAAGGCGAAGATCTGCTGCTCTCTGGCACCAGTAATCAGCCTGATGGCACCACTATCACGGTGACCCTGAACGGCATCAACTACACCGCCACCACCGATGCCAGCGGTAACTGGAGCGTTAGCGTACCTGCGTCTGCGGTGAGCGCGCTTGGCGAAGCGAACTACACCGTGACTGCCAGCGTCACCGACAGCGTTGGCAACAGTGCCTCGACCACCCACAACGTGCTGGTGGATAGCTCGCTGCCGGTAGTGACCATCAACACCCTCGCGGGCGATAACATTGTTAACGCCTCGGAAGTTACGGCAGGGCAAACCCTGACTGGTAAGGTGAGCAACGCGGCGGCGGGCGATACCGTTACGATTATCCTCGGCGGCCAGACGTACACCGTTACCGTGCAGGGCGATCTCACCTGGAGCCTGCCGTTAACCGAGAGCCAGTTAAGCGCGCTCGGCAACGGCGAACTGACCGTATCGGCAAGCGTAACCAACGCACACGGCAATACCGGTTCTTCTTCCCTGGACTTCACCATTGACGCCCAACTGCCGGGTCTGCGTATTGATACCGTCGCCGGTGACGACGTGATCAACGTGATTGAACACGCGCAGAATCTGATTGTGTCAGGCACCAGCACCGACCTTGCGGCGGGCAGCACCGTTACCGTGACCATCAATGGTAAAGACTACGCTGCAACGGTTCTGGCAGATGGCACCTGGCAGGCGTCGGTTCCGGCGGCGGACGTCTCCCAGTGGGCGGACGGTTCGCTCACCATCAGCGCCAGTGCGCAGGATACCTCCGGCAACCCGGTGAACATCGGCACCGTCGTGGATGTGGATCTCTCCGCGGTGGCAATCAGCATCAACAGCGTGACCGCTGACAACGTGCTGAACGCGGCGGAAAAAGGCCAGGACCTGGTGTTGAGCGGCACCTCAAGCAACGTTGAGGCAGGGCAGACCGTCACCGTCACCTTTGGCGGTAAAACCTATACCACCACGGTCGATGCCAGTGGCGACTGGTCCTACACGGTTCCAGCGGCAGACCTGAACGGCCTGAAAGATGGCGACGCCAGCGTGCAGGTCAGCGTGACCAACGTGAACGGCAATTCGGCCTCTTCCGCGCAGGAATACAGCGTCGATACCACCGCGCCGACGGTCACCATCAACACCATCAGCAGCGACAATATGCTGAATGCGGTTGAAGCGGCGCAGGATCTGACCCTGAGCGGTACCTCAAGCGCCGAAGCCGGTCAGACGGTCACTGTAACCTTCAATGGCAACCAGTACACCGCGCAGGTTCAGGCGAACGGTATCTGGACGCTGAACGTTCCGGCAGCCGACATGACAGGTATCGCCGACGGCAATGCGGCGGTAACGGCGACGGTGTCGGATAAAGCGGGCAACCCGGCGAGCGCGGGCGCATCCGTGCTGGTCGACACCACCGTGCCGCAGATCAGCTTTAACATCGTGGCAGGCGACGACATCATTAATGTCGCCGAGCACGGCCAGGCGCTGATCGTTTCCGGCAACGTGAGCGGCGCGCAGGCGGGTGACGTCATCACCGTAACCCTGAACGGCAAAGATTACACTGCAATGCTCGGTGGTTCAGGTAACTGGAGCATTGGCGTACCAGCCTCTGACGTTGGCGCGCTGGTGAACGGTGACCACACGATCTCCGCAACCCTCACCGACAAGGCGGGCAACAGCACCACAGCAACGCATGACGTTGACGTCTCCCTGACGGCACCGGTGATTACCATTAATACCCTGGCGGGCGATGACGTGATCAACGCGACCGAGAAGGGCCAGGATCTTCAGCTCTCCGGAACCAGCAACCAGCCGGACGGCACCACTATCACGGTGACCCTGAACGGCATTAACTACACCGCCACCACTGACGCCAGCGGCAACTGGAGCGTGACCGTTCCGGCGGCAAATGTTTCCGCATTGGGCGAAGCGAACTACAGCGTCACGGCCAGCGTGACCGATACCGCAGGTAACAGCGCCAGTACCAGCCATGGCGTACTGGTGGACAGCGCGATCCCAGTGGTAACCATCAACGCTATCGCTACCGACGACGTGATCAACGCGGCAGAAGTAGCCACGGGGCAGACTCTGAGTGGTAAAGTCAGCGGCGCGGCGAGTGGTGATGTTGTCACGATTAATATTGGTGGTAATACGTACACGGCGAAGGTTCAGGATGACCTGAGCTGGTCGGTAAATGTTCCAGCGAACGTCTTAACCGCTATCGGTAACGGCTTACTGACTGTGTCAGCAAGCGTGACTAACGGCCACGGCAATAGCGGCTCTGGCGAGCGCGACATCACCATTGATGCCAATCTGCCTGGCCTGCGCGTTGATACCGTGGCGGGCGACGATGTGATCAACAGCATCGAACACGCGCAGAACCTGATCGTCACCGGCTCCAGTGAGGGCCTTGCAGCAGGCTCCGCGCTGATGGTAACCGTGAACGGCAAAACCTACTCCGCCACGGTGTTGGCAGACGGCACCTGGAGTGCAGCCATCCCAGCGGCAGACGTTAGCGCACTGGCGGCGGGTACCGTGTCGGTCACAGTTAAAGGCGAAAGCGCGGCGGGTAACCCTGTATCCATTACTCACAACGTCACGGTCGATCTGGCTACAGTCGCCATCAGCATCGATGCCATTGCCACGGACGACGTGATTAACGCAGTGGAAAAAGGGACGGACCTGGTGCTTTCTGGTTCAACGACCAACGTGGAAGAGAACCAGACCGTCTATATCACCTTTGGCGGCAAATCTTATACTGCAAGTGTAGATGCCAGTGGTAACTGGACGGCAACCGTGCCGACGGCAGATTTGGGCAGCCTGAAAGACGGTGATGCCAGCGTACACGTTAGCGTGACCAACGTGAACGGCAACAATGCTTCCGCCGGTCGTGAGTACAGTGTGGATGCGACCGCGCCGACGGTGTCTATCGAGATTGTGAGCGATAACAACATCATCAATGCGGCAGAAGCACAGGTCGATTTGGTTGTTAACGGCGTGACTAATGCCGAAGCCGGACAGACCGTGACCGTGACCCTGAACGGCCAGAATTACACCACCACCGTACAGGCCAACGGTAGCTGGAGCGTGACCGTACCTTCTGCGGATCTCGGCTCGATTGTTGACGGCGACTATACCATCACCGCAGCGGTGTCCGATAAAGCGGGCAACCCGGCCTCGGCGGATCGCGACGTGCTGGTCGATACCACGGTGCCGAAACTGACCATCAATACCGTTTCTGACGATGACGTTATCAACAGCGCTGAACATGCGCAGGCGCTGATTGTCACCGGTTCTGTGACCGGCGCGGCAGCGGGTGATGTAGTGACTGTCACCATCAACAACAAAAATTACACCGCGACCCTGGATGCTTCAGGCAACTGGAGTGTGGGGGTGCCTGCGGCAGACGTCAATGCGTTGACTGCCGGAGATTACACCATCAGAGCGGCGCTGACCGATAAAGCCGGTAACAGCAACAGCACCACACACGACGTGGAAGTGAATCTGACCGCGCCGGTGCTGACCATCGACGTAATTTCTGGTGACGACGTCATCAACAGTACCGAAAAAACGCAGGAACTGACCCTTTCGGGCACGGCATCCGGTCTGGCGGTTGGTACCGTCGTTACCGTGATGCTCAACGGTAAAGCCTACAGCGCCACCGTCGATATCAACGGACAGTGGACTACCACCGTTCCGGCGGACCAGGTGGGAGCGCTGGGTGAAGCCTTGTACACCGTCACCGCGTCGGCAACGGATAGCGTGGGCAACAGCACCAGCACGTCACACACAGTGAATGTGGAGTCTGTATTGCCTGGCGTGACCATCAACACCATTGCAGGCGACGATGTGATCAACGCCGCCGAGCTGGCGAACGGCCAGACCATCAGCGGTAAAGTGGTGAATGCCGAAGCGGGCAACACTGTGACCGTAACGATTGGCGGCAACACCTATACCACGGTGGTAGAGAGCGATCTGAGCTGGTCCGTTAACGTCCCGGAATCCGTATTGACGGCGCTGGGTAACGGTGAACTGACTGTAACCGCCAGCGTAACCAACGGCATTGGCAACAGCAGTACCGGGGAGCGCGATATCACCATCGACGCGAACCTGCCAGGGCTGCGCGTTGACACGGTAGCAGGCGATGACGTAATCAACAGCATTGAGCATGCGCAGAATCTGATTATCACCGGCTCCAGCAATGGCCTGAGTACAGGTACAGTGCTGACCGTGACCGTCAACGGCAAAACCTACCCGGCAACCGTGCAGGCGGATGGCACCTGGAGCGCGGCGATCCCGTCAGCGGACGTGAGTGCCTTAGCTGCGGGAACTATCACTGTGACCGTTGAAGGCCAGAGCAGCGCCGGTAACCCGGTCTCTATCGACCACAACGTGACGGTGGATCTGGCGACCGTGGCCATCAGCATTGATGCTATCGCGACTGACGATGTGATTAACGCTGTCGAGAAGGGTGCGGATCTGGTGCTTTCGGGTACCACCTCCAACGTCGAAGAGAACCAGACCGTCAACATCACCTTCGGCGGTAAGAGCTACACCGCGACCGTGGATGCAGATGGAAAATGGACGGCGACCGTGCCATCGGCTGACCTGGCGGGCATAAAAGACGGCGATGCCAGCGTGCAGGTGAGCGTGACCAACGTCAACGGTAACAGCGCGTCTGCGGGCCGCGAGTACAGCGTGGATGCGACCGCACCGTCCGTGACCATCAGTACCCTTGCGGCTGACGATATCCTGAACGCCACGGAAGCGCAGTCAGACCTCGCCATCTCCGGCACCAGTACCGCCGAGGCGGGCCAGACGGTGACCGTGAGCCTGAACGGTAAAAACTACACCACCACCGTAGGCGCTAACGGCAGCTGGACGCTGAACGTTCCGGCGGCGGACCTGGCGGGGTTAACCGGCGGCAGCGTGACCGTCACCGCGAGCGTCAGTGACAAGGCGGGGAACCCGGCGTCGGTTGACCACAACCTGACGGTGGACGTGACCGTGCCTGCGGTGACGATCAACACCATCGCGGGCGATGACGTCATTAACGTGGCTGAACACAATCAGGCACAGATTATCAGCGGCTCCGCCACAGGCGCGGCAGCGGGGGATAAAGTCACCGTCACCATTGGCGGCCAGACTTACACCACCGTGCTGGACGCGGCGGGCAACTGGAGCGTGGGCGTTCCGGCAAGCGTGATTGCCGGCCTCAGCGACGGCAGCGTGACCGTCACTGCGTCAGTGACTGACGCGGCGGGCAATACCGGCAGCGGTACGCACAATGTGACTGTTGATACCGGGCTGCCGTCAGTTGGCTTCGATACCCTCAGCGGCGATAACGTGCTGAATGCGGTGGAGAAAGGCCAGGATCTGAACGTGAGCGGTACCAGCGTTAATCTGGCGGAAGGCACCACCGTCACCATCACGCTTAACGGCAAACAGTACACCGCCACCACGTCGGCGGACGGTCGCTGGAGCCTGACGGTTCCGGCAGCCGATCTGGCGGGCCTGGGTGAAGCTAACTACACCCTGAACGCCGCGGCGACCAACGCGGTGGGTAACAGCGTGAGCAATACCGCAAACCTGCTGGTCGATACCGCGCTGCCAACCGTCACCATCAATACCGTGGCGGGCGATAACGTCATCAACGCGGCGGAAGTGGCCGCGGGGCAGACCCTGAGCGGTACCGTGGCCCATGCGGAAGCGGGCAACACCGTAACCGTGACGATTGGCGGCAACACCTATACCGCGACGGTGCAGAGCGATCTGAGCTGGTCAGTGAATGTGCCGTCTGACGTGCTGACGGCGCTGGGCAACGGCAGCCTGAGCGTGACCGCCACCGTGACCAACGGCCACGGTAACACCGGCTCCGGCGAGCGTGATGTGACTATCGACGCCAACCTCCCGGGTCTGCGTGTCGATACCGTGGCGGGTGATGATGTGGTCAACAGTATTGAACACAATCAGAACCTGATCGTGACCGGTTCCAGCGACGGTCTGACCCCCGGCACCGCGCTGACCGTGAACGTGAACGGCAAAGACTATTCCGCCACAGTACTGGCAGACGGCACCTGGAGCGCAGCGGTTCCGGCGGCAGATGTGGGCGCGTGGCCGGAAGGTACCGTGAAAATCAGCGTCACCGGCGACAGCGCGGCGGGCAACCCCATCACCATCAGCCACGACGTGACCGTCGATCTGGCGAGCGTGGCGATCAGCATCAATGCCATCGCCACCGACGACGTGATCAATGCCGCTGAAAAAGGTGTTGATCTGGTGCTTTCCGGCGCGACGACCAACGTCGAAGCCGGGCAGACCGTGACCGTGAGCCTGAACGGTAAAATCTACACCACCACCGTTGATGACAGTGGCAACTGGACGGCGACCGTGCCATCGGCTGACCTGGCGGGCATAAAAGACGGCGATGCCAGCGTGCAGGTGAGCGTGACCAACGTCAACGGTAACAGCGCGTCTGCGGGCCGCGAGTACAGCGTGGATGCGACCGCACCGTCCGTGACCATCAGTACCCTTGCGGCTGACGATATCCTGAACGCCACGGAAGCGCAGTCAGACCTCGCCATCTCCGGCACCAGTACCGCCGAGGCGGGCCAGACGGTGACCGTGAGCCTGAACGGTAAAAACTACACCACCACCGTAGGCGCTAACGGCAGCTGGACGCTGAACGTTCCGGCGGCGGACCTGGCGGGGTTAACCGGCGGCAGCGTGACCGTCACCGCGAGCGTCAGTGACAAGGCGGGGAACCCGGCGTCGGTTGACCACAACCTGACGGTGGACGTGACCGTGCCTGCGGTGACGATCAACACCATCGCGGGCGATGACGTCATTAACGTGGCTGAACACAATCAGGCACAGATTATCAGCGGCTCCGCCACAGGCGCGGCAGCGGGGGATAAAGTCACCGTCACCATTGGCGGCCAGACTTACACCACCGTGCTGGACGCGGCGGGCAACTGGAGCGTGGGCGTTCCGGCGAGCGTGATTGCCGGCCTCAGCGATGGCAGCGTGACCGTCACTGCGTCAGTGACCGACGCGGCGGGCAATACCGGCAGCGGTACGCACAATGTAACCGTTGATACCGGGCTGCCGTCAGTTGGCTTCGACACCCTCAGCGGCGATAACGTGCTGAATGCGGTGGAGAAAGGCCAGGATCTGAACGTGAGCGGTACCAGCGCCAACCTGGCGGAAGGCACTCTGATCACAGTGACGCTGAACGGTAAACAATACACGGCGACAACCGCTGCAAATGGAAGCTGGAGCCTGACGGTACCGGCGGCGGATCTGACTGCTCTGGGTGAAGCAAATTACACTCTGAGCGCGACGGCGACTAGCGCGGTGGGTAACAGCGTCAGCAACACCGCAAACCTGCTGGTGGATACCGCGCTGCCAACCGTCACCATCAATACCATTGCGGGTGACAACGTTATCAATGCCTCCGAAGTGGCTGCAGGCCAGACTATTAGCGGTAAAGTCGCCAACGCAAAGGCGGGCAGTAGCGTAACGGTTTCTATTGGTGGGAATGATTACATCGCAACGGTTCAGAGCGATCTGAGCTGGTCCGTTAACGTGCCGTCTGACGTGCTGACGGCGCTGGGGAATGGCGAACTGACCGTTACAGCAACCGTCACTAACAGCCACGGCAATACCGGTTCTGGCGAGCGAGATGTGACTATCGACGCTAATCTACCGGGTCTGCGTGTGGACACCGTGGCGGGCGATGATGTGATCAACAGCATCGAGCACGGTCAAAACCTGATCATCACCGGTTCCAGCGACGGTCTTGCTGTTGGTACCACGCTTACCGTAACGATCAATGGCAAAACCTATGCAGCATCCGTGCTGGCAGACGGCACCTGGAGCGCGGCAATCCCGGCGGCAGATGTCAGCGCCCTGACTGCGGGGACGGTAACCGTCACCGTAGAAGGCCAGAGCACGGCGGGCAACCCGGTGACTATCAGCCATGACGTCACTGTCGACCTGGCGACGGTAGCCATCAGCATCGATGCCATTGCCACCGACGACGTGATCAACGCGGCTGAAAAAGGTGCGGAACTGGTGCTTTCGGGCAGCACGTCCAACGTGGAAGAAAACCAGACCGTAACCATCACCTTTGGCGGCAAGTCTTACACCGCGAAAGTTGATGCCGACGGCAACTGGACGGCAACCGTGCCGCCCGCCGATCTCACCGGACTGAAAGATGGCGACGCCAGCGTGCAGGTGAGTGTCACCAACGTGAACGGCAACATCGCCTCTGCGGGTCGTGAGTACAGCGTGGATGCGACTGCGCCAACCGTGACTATCGATACGGTTGCGGGCGATAACGTGATCAACAGCAGTGAAGCGGGGACGGGTGTCACAATTTCCGGCTCGACAACGGCCGAAGTTGGTCAGACGGTGACCGTGACGCTTGGCGGAAATAGTTATACCGCGCAGGTTCTGCAGGGTGGTATCTGGAGCGTTAACGTGCCAGCGGGTGACCTGACGGCTATGGCGGACAACGGCTACACCGTACAGGTGAGCGTGAGCGATGCGGCAGGTAACACCGGCAGTGCGAATAAAGCGATTACGCTCGACACTACGCCGCCAACCGTCAGCTTTAATATCGTGGCGGGCGATGACGTGATTAACAGCCTGGAGCATACCCAGGCGCAGATTGTCAGCGGGACAGCAACCGGCGCGAACGTCGGCGATAAGCTGGTCATCACCATTGGCTCAAACCAGTACACCACCACCGTTGATGCCAGCGGTAACTGGAGCGTGGGCGTACCGGCCAGCGTGATTTCTGCCCTGACTGACGGCACCGTAACCATCAGCGCAACTATCACCGACAGCGCGGGTAACAGCAGCACCCAGACGCACAATGTCGTGGTGAATACCGCCTCCGTGGCGCTGACCGTCAACACCCTCAGCGGTGATGACGTGATCAACGCGGCGGAAGCGGGCAATGCGCTGGTGATTAATGGCTCCAGCGCGCAGTTTGCCAGCGGCACGCAGGTGACCGTTACCCTGAACGGCAAGAACTACACGGCCACCATTCAAAACGACGGTTCCTGGAGCACAACGGTACCGGCTGCAGACGTGGGCGCACTGGCCGATGGCGCGAGCTATCAAGTCTCTGTTTCGGCGCGGGACAGCGCAGGCAACAGTGCTTCGGCAACGCATGGCATCAGCGTGGATACCACGGCGCCAGTCGTCAGCATTGCCACGATTTCCAGTGATGATGTTCTGAATGCGGCTGAGGTGCAGCAGCCGCTGACCGTACACGGATCTTCCAGCGCGGAAGCGGGCCAGACGGTGACCGTGACGCTGGGTGGCAAAACCTATACCGCGACGGTCGCAAACGACGGCACATGGACGCTCAATGTTCCGGCAGCCGACCTTGCCAACCTGAGTGAAGGCGCGTTGACCGTCAGCGCGTCGGTGAACGACAAAGCCGGTAACAACGGCCAGACCACGCATACCCTGACGGTTGATACCGTGGCACCAACCGTCACCATCAGCACTGTGGCAGATGATGATATCGTCAACAACGCCGAGCAGTTGGCGGGCCAGATCATCAGTGGTACCACTACGGCGGAACAGGGCCAGACGGTGACGGTCTCCTTCAACGGGCATAGCTATCAGGCGACCGTGGCGGCGAACGGTGCGTGGTCGGTCTTCGTACCGGGCCGTGATTTCCTCGGCCTGACCGATGGGGATTACACCCTCACCGCGACGGTGAGCGATAAGGCGGGCAACCCGGGCAGCGCCACGCACGATGTGACGCTGAGCGGTGACGTGCCGACGATTGCTATTAACACCTTTGCTGAAGATGACATCGTTAGCGCGGCGGAGCACGGTACGCCTCTGGTCGTCAGCGGTACCACCGACGCACCTGCGGGTCAGACAGTGACCATTACGCTTAACGGCAAAACCTACACCGCAACTGTGCAGAATGACGGCACCTGGAGCTACACCGTTGGCAGCGCGGACGTGGCAGCGCTGGCAGACGGCGGGTCATATGTGATTCACGCCGTGGTGAGCAATACCATTGGTAACAGCGCCAGCGCCGACCACACCGTGACAGTTGATTTGACCGCACCATCAATGGGGATCGGCATTGATTCGCTGCAAAACGACACCGGCCTGAGCGCGAGTGATTTCATCACTAACGACAGTAAGGTCATCGTTAACGGCTCACTGACCGCACAACTTGGTAATAACGAGAAAGCGCAGATCAGTCTTGATGGCGGTACGACCTGGATTGATCTGACCGTTACTGGTTTGCAATGGCGTTACACCGACGGCCGCACCCTGACAGACGGTACGTACCAGTACCAGGTTCGTGTGATCGACAATGCGGGTAACGTTGGCGCAACGGATAGCCAGGACGTGGTGGTTGACCTGACTGCGCCAGCGGCCACGACCATTACTGTGGATTCTGTTATTCAGGATACCGGACTGTCTGGCAACGACTTTATTACCAGCGACAACCAGATCAGCCTGAAAGGGACGCTCGGCGCGGCGCTGGGCAATGGCGACCACGCGCAGATTAGCCTGGATGGCGGTCTCACATGGACTGTCGTCAGCGTCAGTGGTCTGAGCTGGACGTATGTAGATGGCCGTACGCTGGCCGATGGTGATTACAACTATCAACTGCGAGTTATTGATAACGCAGGTAATGTCAGCGCGACCACAAGCCAGGTGGTCACCATTGATACCGTCGTACCTGACGCCAGCAAAACGATCTCTATTGATAGCATCAGCGACGATACCGGCCTGAGCGGCAGCGACTTTATCACTAACGATACCTCGCTGACGCTGCACGGTTCGCTGGGGGCGACTCTGGCCGCTGATGAATACGTTCAGATCAGTATTGATGGCGGTGTGACCTGGCAGAACGTAATTGTGACTGGCAACAGTTGGTACTACGTTGATGGGCGCATGCTGCAAAACGCCACCTACGATTATTATGTGAGGGTAGTGGATGTTGCCGGAAACATCGGTGCTTCCGCGCATCAACAGGTGACCGTTGATACGGTCGCTCCTGACGCGGCTATCACAGTAACAGTGGATAACATTACTGTTGATACTGGCTTCGATAATAATGATTTCCTGACCAGCTCAACGTCATACACTCTGCACGGTACGCTGGGTGCGGAACCTGGCAAAAATGAGTATGTCCAGGTGAGCTTTGATGGTGGGGCTACATGGGCCTACGCCACGGTGAATGGAACAAGCTGGAGCTATACCGATACCCGCACGCTCAGCGATGGCGATCACCGCTATCAGGTTCGCGTGGTGGATCAGGCCGGTAACGTAGGGGCGACGACCTCTCAGGTAGTTACTGTCGATACCGTGGCACCGCAGAATGGCATCACTATTGACAGCATTAGCGAAGATACCGGGCAATCCAGCAGCGACTTCATCACCATGGACACCACGCTGACCATTAACGGTTCTCTGGGCAGCGCGCTGGCAAGCGATGAGCGCGTGCAGATAAGCCTCGACGGCGGCAATACCTGGGTTGACACAACCGTAACTAACCAGCGCTGGAGCTACACTGATACCCGCGATCTGGCTGACGGTGATTACACTTACCAGGTGCGGATCGTCGACCAGGCAGGCAACGTCGGCTCGACCTCTTCGCAGGTGGTGACGGTCGATACCACGCCGCCAGCCACGGTCGGTACAGTCGTCAGCTATACCGACGGAGAAGGTGAACGCCAGGGCAGTTTTGGCGCATCGGTGGCAACAGATGACAGTTCCCCAGTCATTAACGGGACACTTAACCGTGCGCCGGACAATGGCGAGATTGTACAGTTGTATCGTGATGGTGTGCTGCTGGGATTGGTGACGATGAGCGGTGCCGCCAGTTGGTATTTCCAGGACAGTGGTCTGAATGACGGTAATCACACCTATACGCTGCGTGTCACCGATCTGGCGGGTAACCACACCGATTCAGATAATTTCGTGTTGAAAGTGGACACTCGCATCCCTACTACCACTGTGAGCATCACCGCCCAAACGACGACAGACACTACCCCCATTCTGAGTGGTTTGGTATCGGCGGAACTGACTAACGGCGAGTATCTCGTTATCAACGTGAACGGTAAAACTTACACCTCTGAATCAGGCGGTGCGGTAGTGGTCGATCCGGATAATAACACCTGGTATTTGCAGATCCCGGACAGCGATGCGCTGAGCGTGAAGAATTATGATGTCACCGCACAGGTGAAAAGTAGCGCCGGCAACGGAAATACTGCTGATTTGACCACCGGCAGCCTGGTCGTGGGTAATGAAGCCTCATTGACACCAGCCTGGTCATTTACCGCCGCGAATTATTCCTATTCTTCCAGTTATATGCTGGATTCGGATGGGCTGTGGACGATTATCGCTAATCAGCAGTTCGCCTCGGCGAACTCCAGTAGCCGTAACTCTTACACCGTTTCAGGTAATTTCTCTATGACGGGGAGTTACACCACGGGTACTTACGCAGATATCAACCGCGACGGGCTGGCAGACGTGCTGGCTGAAGGGACAAGCTACTCGTACATGGTGCAGCTAACTAACAATGGAGATGGTACATACACCTCCAGTACGCTGACCAATATGGGCGCTGCGGTGTGGTATGGCGCGGTGGTCGCCATTGATATTCAGGGAGATGGTTACACCGATTTCGTTATTGGTGATGCGGGGGGGCCTGACTCCAGCACCTTCATGCTCAATAACAAAGGTGTGCTGACCGGTAGTTCTAAGGCCGGGGCATACACCAACTTTGTATCAGGCTCGACGGTAGGTAACTACGTCAGCCTGATTGAAGCGTCCGGTGTGGATTTGAATAACGACGGAAAAGTGGATATTGCCCAGCATACGACCAATGGGGGGAACAACAATGCGCTGTCGACCATGTTTAACCAGGGCAATGGTTCTTTCACATGGGGGCAAAATTTTACCAATACTATGTACAGCGGCTATGGTTCTGGCGCGGCTTCCAGTGCGGTAAGTATGACCTGGGCCGACTTTAATGGTGATGGTTACATGGACCTGTATATGAGCATGTCCCGTACCTCCAGCGGAACCAGCCAGGGCGGCGTGTTAATGCTGAACGATGGTAGCGGTAACCTTCTTGCCGGTACTGCGGTTGGAACAGCGACCACGGATAAGTTTGTGGGTAACGTCAGCGTGGCGGTGGACTGGAACCTCGACGGTAACATGGACATCATCAAACTGGCGAACAGTGGGCAGTCCTATCTTTACACCAACGATGGACTGGCGGGGACAGCAAGTTTTACAGCTTCAAAGTTCAGTACCGCTACGTCAACCCAGGTATCCGGAGCGGCTCTGCTGGATTACGACTGGGATGGTGCACAAGACCTGCTGATTTTCCGTCAAAACGGTACGGTTTTACTGGAGCGTAATACCAATACGGTTGCGCCAGGAACCGCATTGCATTTGAAGATCGTCGACAGCGAAGGCATTAACGCCTTCTTTGGCAACACTGTCCAACTGTACAACTCGGCAGGTCAGTTGGTCGCCAGCGAAATCATCAATGCTCAGTCCGGGATCGGCATAAATGATTCTTCGTCGCTCATCAGTTTTTACGGTTTAGACCCCAGTGAAACTTACCGTGCGGTGCTGGTTCGTGCCATTAACGGTGTTTCAAGTAATGCAACCTGGGATGGACTGACGGCAGGAGACGGTAAAGAGAGTTATTCCCTGACGGCTGATGCTGCCACAGGCGGACACCACGGAACCCTGACAGGTACTGGATACAACGATACCTTTATAGCTGAGGCGGGTACTTATACCTACAACGGTTCTGGTGGCTGGACGACAACCTCTGAACACGACACGTGGAGCAGTACAGGCGGCATGGATGTCGTGGATTATCGCCATGCTACTTCCGGTGTAACCGTCGATCTTGGGCGGTCTACGGCCCAGAGTACCGGGTTCGATACCGCGACGCTGGTTAACATTGAAGGGATTAATGGTTCCAACTACAACGACGTTATTACCGGCAACAGCGGCGATAACCAGTTCGAAGGGCGCGGCGGTAATGACACTTTCAATATCGGCAGCGGCGGTCACGATACGTTGCTTTATAAGCTGATCAACGCTTCGGATGCCACGGGGGGCAATGGCAGTGATGTGGTCAACGGCTTTACCGTCGGTACCTGGGAGGGGACGGCGGATACTGACCGTATTGACCTGCGCGATCTGCTTTCCGATAGCGGCTATACCGGCACGGGATCGGCGAGCTATGTGAATGGCGTGGCGACGTTGGACAGTGGGGCGAGCAATCTCACTGACTATATCCGGGTGGTACAAAATGGGAGCAACACTGAGATTCAGATCGACAGAGATGGTACGGGTAGCCAGTTCGACCCGACGACCGTCGTGACGCTTAATGGTGTGCAAACCGATTTGGCCACGTTGTTGGCAAATCATCAATTGTTATTAGCGTAATCAAATGAGCTGCGAGGGGAGAAACTCTCGCAGCTATTCATTTCTTTACATAAAAATTGATAACAAACAGAAAAATAAAGATTTTTTTTTCATTTTTATTAGGATTCTGTTCGTATTGATATATCAATTAAATGACATAATTTCGATGCGTGACAATGTTGTTGGATAGGAAGTAGCACTATGAAGACTCATCCGCTTTATGAGCCATGGTTACAAGCCATGTTTATTATTGCGAAACATTACCGGCTTGATTTTTCGTTAGAACATGTCCGGGTGGTGATTAATCACGAAAGCCAGTCACCGCGTCAACTGGTCCTCGAAGATATGGCTCGCCATTTGGGATTAGGATTGAGGAAAGTTTCGGTGAATGCCGAATTACTCGATCCCTGGCGTTTGCCGTTGATTGCTGAGTTTACTGGCGGTCAAATTGCAGTTATCAACCGGATGGATAAAGAGGGGAATGTTAGTCTTCAATTCAGCGGCGATAGCGGTCTCGAAACAGTATTAACGCGAGAGGAGCTTGCGACGCGCCTGCTAGGGGGGTTCGTGCTTCGCCCTCTTGAGTCAACGCCGGACGCACGCGTTGATGACTATATCAAACCTTATGAGAAAAACTGGTTCTGGCAGCTGGCGCTGAAAGACTGGCGCCGTTATGGCGATATCATGCTGGTGGCGATGATCGCGAATGTACTGGCGCTTTCAGGCATGGTGTTTTCTATGCAGGTGTACGATCGCGTAGTACCGTCACAGTCGGAAGCAACGCTATGGGTCCTCTTTGGTGGGGTCATGGTGGCTATTACCTTTGAGTTCATCATGCGTATGCTACGCGTCCATCTTTCAGATGTAATTGGTAAACGCGCAGACCTGCGGATCTCTGAACGCGTATTTGCTCATGCTCTGAGAATTAAAAATGGTGCGCGGTCAAAATCCACGGGCTCTTTCATCGCTCAAATCCGCGAGCTGGAATCAGTGCGAGAGTTGATTACCTCCACGACTATTGCGGCAATTTCCGATCTCCCCTTTTTCCTGTTGTTCGTTTTTATCCTCTGGATGATCGGCGGGCCGCTTGTGCTGGTGGTATTGCTGGCCGTTCCGCTGCTGCTAATCCCTGGACTGCTGGTACAACGTCCATTAGGACGGCTCTCCAGCGAAGGGATGCGCGAGTCGGCGATTCGTAACGCCACATTGGTAGAGGCGGTACAGGGCCTTGAAGATATCAAACTGATGCGTGCTGAGCAGCGTTTTCAAAATCAGTGGAATAACACCAATGATGTCGCCGCTAATGTGGCGATGAAACAGCGTTGGCTAACGGGGTTACTCCTGACCTGGACCCAGGAGGTTCAATCCATCGTTTATGCTGTGGTGCTGCTGATAGGTTGTTATCTGGTGATTAGTGGAGATATGACTACCGGCGCGTTAGTGGGTACCTCTATCCTTGCATCGCGCACAATTGCTCCACTTTCGCAAATTTCCGGCGTGCTTTCACGCTGGCAGTCAGCGAAAGTTGCACGCAAAGGGCTTGATGATCTGATGCAACGGCCAATTGACGATCCGCAATCCGGCAAGAAAGTCCATAAAGCCCATCTGCGTGGAAATTACGTCATGGAAGATGTGAGTTTCTATTACGATGAGGAAGAAAAACTTGATGTATTAAATATATCACGTCTCCAAATTCAAGCCGGGGAACGTATTGCCTTGCTGGGACGTAACGGCTCAGGAAAAAGTACGCTTCTGCAACTTCTTGCGGGTATGCAGGAACCCCAGCAAGGTTCCATCTTACTTGACGATATCTCACTCAATCATCTTGATCCTGCTGATTTACGCCGGGACATGCAGCTACTCAGCCAGCAGGCTCGTCTGTTCTTTGGCTCAGTGCGCGACAATATTATAATGGGCAATCCCTTAGCGACTGATGAGGAGATCCATCAGGCGCTGGCGATAACAGGAGCATTGGATTTCGTTCGTAAACAGAAAATGGGTCTGAATTACATTGTAAATGAAGGCGGGGCTGGTCTGTCTGGCGGTCAGCGACAGGCGCTATTGCTCACTCGCGCACTCTTAACATCACCTAATATTTTGCTGCTTGATGAACCGACGGCCTGGCTAGACGAGGTGAGTGAGAAACAGTTTATCGGCAGTCTGAAAGGCTGGTTGGGAAAAACGCGCACACTCATTGTCGCTACACACCGCTTACCTATCCTTGAACTGGTTGACCGCATCATTGTGCTGGATAACGGCCGAATTGTTATGGATGGACCACGAGATAGCATTCTTCGTGAACATGGTATGGCTCCACAAAAAGCGGGCCAACGTACGGTAACAATGAAAAAAGCCACTTCTCAAAAAACGGTAGTTAATGAGGAGGGCGTATGAGCGATTTCAGTCGTTTTAATAGTCGTCTTCAGGAACCCCATCTTCCTCGCTCGAGTCTGGTGGTATGGAGCGTGGTGTCTATGCTTGTTGTTTTCATCGCATGGGCGGGGTGGTTTCAACTTGATGAAGTTACAACCGGAAGCGGTAAAGTAGTGCCTTCTTCACATGAGCAGGTTATCCAGTCGCTGGAAGGTGGAATCATCCATAAATTGCTTGTGCAGGAAGGCGACATCGTTGAACGCGGGCAGCAGGTTGCGCAACTGGATCGCACAAAAACAGAATCCAGTGTTCTGGAAAGTGAATCCCGGTTAAATGCGGCGCTGGCAACTGCTTCACGTTTGACTGCCGAAGTGAATGGTACAGAACTTACTTTTCCGGCTGAACTGGATGATGATGTCGACCTGGTCAGACAAGAGACAGCACTTTTTACTTCACGCCGCGAAAGTCTGGAAAAGGGGGTTGCTGGATTGCGTCAGGGGATGGCGTTGATTCAAAGAGAGTTGGCTCTCACCCAGCCTTTGGTAAAGCAGGGCGCTGCCAGTAATGTGGAAGTTCTTCGTCTGCAACGGCAAAAGAACGAATTAGATAATAAAGTGACAGAAATGCAGAATCAATACGTTGTGCGCGCACGCGAAGAATTAGCTAAAGCGAATGCCGAAATTGAAGCGCAACGTTCTGTAATGAAAGGCCGTGAGGATTCATTAACCCGACTGACTTTCAATGCACCGGTGAGAAGTATTGTTAAAGATATCGATGTGACGACAGTCGGTGGTGTTATTCCGCCGAATGGAAAACTGATGACTCTGGTTCCACTGGATGACCAAATGGTTATTGAAGCAAAAATCTCTCCCAGAGATGTTGCATTCATTCACCCAGGACAGAAAGCGTTAGTTAAAATTACCGCTTATGATTATTCTATTTATGGTGGTCTGCAGGGTGAAGTGACGATGATTTCACCGGATACAATCCAGGATGATGTAAAACGTGATGTCTATTTTTATCGTGTCTATATCAGAACAAACACTAATCATCTTGAAAATAAGCAGGGTAAAGAGTTTCCTATATTTCCTGGCATGATTGCAACTGTAGATATAAAAACAGGTAGTAAATCGATTCTTGATTATTTGTTAAAGCCATTGAACAAAGCAAAAGAGGCGTTACGCGAAAGATAAAAAAAAGCGATCGACGCAAATCGATCGCTTGTAACTTACCACAAGCTAGCACGAAAGAATGGGGGGGGATTTAACTATTTTTCAGGATGTATATTCAGATAGTGCATGACATAAGCAAAATACAGACCTGCATAGTTTTCGACAAGCTGAATAAATGAAGGATAAATCTCAATCAATCCGTCTGCTCTTTCTCTCAGGTAACCAGTGTCCTGGGCAACCTTTATAATCCTGCTGACATGAATCCGTGACACAAAGAATTCTTTGGCCAGTACATTTGATGAATAATTAATGACTGCACCACGACTGGTCAGTTTTTCTATAGCTTGCAAGTAAAGATAAAGCATAATCATTCGCCCACCATCTTTTTCAATAAATATCCCGACTTCAGGCAGGATTTTTTTGAAGGTTACTCCGCGAAAAAGATATTGGGATGCGCGTTTGAAAAAATCATACCGTGGCGCTTCATCATCCAGTGAATCAGCAAGTGCAATAAGACGATCACTCACGGCTTCTCCTTTTGCTTTCTTCTCTTGAATATATTCTTTCAGTTCAAACGGCCAGACAGAAGAAACCATTGCATTATTACAAATACCATATCGTGGAAAAAATGTCATTCCATTATCAATATCATCTATCAGGCCATCTCCAGCTATGGCTACAGTCTCCCCTGTCCTCTTGTCATAAAGAGCTATATGTGATTCATTATATCCTCTCCAGGCCGAAGAAAAAGCCTTTAGATTCAACCACCATAAAAACAAATATCGTTCTCCCTCACTGACATGATATACCCACTTTTTAT
>ENA-UESL01000383-UESL01000383.1-human-gut-metagenome-genome-assembly--contig:-NODE-383-length-25833-cov-41.501437_pt1 | contig 25833 bp, 24 predicted proteins | sample MGYA00243008_ERZ508009 | MGnify/ENA primary metagenome ERZ508009 (study PRJEB26167, sample SAMN06115396) | human gut metagenome | host: Homo sapiens | place: China:Guangxi | collected 2016-06-08...
AACAAAGGGGGCTTTACTTTGTTCCCGCATTTCATAAAGACCGAATCCCATAGCGATTACAACAACAGAGGTATTGCATGTTGATTTAAACGCCGGATTGCTCATTGTATCCTGGATTGATGCGGAAAATGGTAGTCCAGTTATCGATATTAAACCTTACATTCCCAGTTTAGATCGTGTGGAAAATCCAATAACCCCTGAGTATTTATCTAACTGGCCCAGTTCTTTAGAAAAGTCTGCTGATTTTGACTGGTCTTCAGTTTTTAATTATTGATAAAGCCACAAAATTAGATTTTACTTGCAAGTCTCTTCCATGAGCGATCCTGAAAGTTTTACCCGGAATATTTTGTATCAGTAAACAGGCTATATTGGGTAAGTCAGGGTTAGCTGACAAGATGGCTCATGTAGGTATAGTGAATGAACGAGGGCTTATCCCTGCCTCTATGGGGTGGGGATCTGCTGCTGCAAAATACTGGCATAGAGGGGGCGATCAATATTGGCTCCGCTCAGTATTACGGCCACTTTTTTGTTTTTCTGTAATCGGCGTTCCTTTATTAATCCCGCGAGGCCAGCGGCTCCTGCTCCTTCAGCCATATTATGCGTATCTTCATGATAGATGCGAATGGCATGGCAAACTTCATCATCGGTGACCCTGATAATGCGCTCTGCACCGCGCTGAATCATGGCAAATGATTCAGCCAGAGGCATACGACAGGCAAGGCCATCGGCCATGGTATCGGCGCTTAGCGTCGTGATAATTTTCCCTTGTTCAAAGCTTTGTGCGAATGCGTCAGCCTGGTCAGAGACAATACCTACTATTTTTGTCTTTAGACCAAGCAAATCCCGGGTTTGTATTAAACCACAGATGCCTGAACCCATTCCGACAGGTACATAAACGGTATCCAACTCAGCCACGGCATTAAAGAGTTCCAGCGCGTAGGTTGCAACGCCAAGGATAAGGTCTTTATGAAATGCGGGAACAAAGTAAAGCCCCCTTTGTTGCGCTATCTCAGCGGCTTTAGCGCGCGCTTCATCAAAATCAACACCGTATTCGATGATTTGTCCGCCCAGCGCCTGCATGGCGGCATTTTTTTCACGGGAATTACCCTTTGGTACAACCAGGTAGCAGGGCAATCCCGCTTTTGTTGCCGCCAGAGCCAGGCTTTGTCCGTGGTTCCCTCGTGTTGCGGTAATGATACCGTTAATATTAGGTTCCCGTTTTAATAAACAGTTAATAAAAATGATCCCGCCTCTTATTTTAAAAGCGCCGGTTGGTGTATGATTTTCATGTTTAACCCATACTTCGCAATTTAAACGTTTACTCAATAAAGGCCATGTATATTGTGGCGTAGCTGGCATAACATGGTATACCGCGCTGGCTGAGGCGCGTAGTTCATCTATATTAAACATAGTTGACACTCTCTGGTTGTAAGTCTTGCTCCAGAGCGTAGCAACCGATATTGTATGGGTAAATAATTATATTGTATGGCAGGCAATAATGTGGGTCCCAACATTAAAAGAGACAAATCAACCTAAATATATTCTCCTGGTGGAAGCTATTGCCGAGGCGATTGAAAAAGGTGAACTCAAAGTGGGGGAGCGTTTACCGCCGCAGAGACAGTTGGCCTGGAAGTTAAACCTGAATCCGAGTACGACCATGCAGGCCTATAGGGAAGCCGCCCGGCGACATCTGGTTAGCGGTGAAGTGGGACGCGGGACTTATGTGCTTCCAGGGAGCAAGGAGGCATCACTTTTTTTGATAAAGAACCCACTACCGTTAAAAGAGCGTATCGATCTTTCAACAAACCTTCCTGCTATCGAGCAAGATAATCGCGACCTGGCTTCAACGCTCATGGAGCTCACGATGTCAGCTGAGTGGGGCGGTGTGCAAAGCTATTTAACGCCGGATGCCATTCAATCAGGAAAAATTCGGGCTACTGAATGGCTTAAATTACGTAAGGTAAGTTATTTACCTGAAAACATAAAATTATGTGCCGGAGCGCAGCAAGGTCTGATGACGGTTTTGCTTTCTCTTTGTCAGAGGGGAGAGTCGATTCTGGTAGAAGAGCTCACTGCACCCGGGATCAAGGCTGCATCGCGGCAACTACATTTACCGTTGCACGGAATTATGTCAGATGAACAGGGCATAATTCCGGATGAGTTTGATCGAATGATTCGTACCACAGGTGCAAGAGTGGTTATTTTAACCCCTTCTCTGCAGAATCCTACGGGCACGGTTATGGGACATCGGCGGCGTGGTGAGGTTGCTGATATTATCAATAAATATCAACTCATAATGATTGAAGACGATGTCTATGGCGGATTGATTAAACAGCCACCGCTGAGTGTTTTATTACCGGAGCGAACCATTCTTATCAGCAGTTTTTCGAAAACGGTGGCTGCGGGCTTGCGACTGGGATATATCGCAGCGCCAGTCCCCCTGTTAAGCAAGATAGATCCGGATGCTCAGCTAACGCATTGGGCGGTATCTTCGCTAAATCTGATGATAGCGAATCGGTGGATTGAGGATGGCACGGCTGAAAGAAGATTAAACTGGCAACGCAGAGAAGTTGCACAACGCTGGCACCTGGCGCGTAAGCTTGTAGGACAATATATGCTGAATGCGACCTGCCCAAGCCCACATGTTTGGCTTACAGCCCCTTTTGAAACACCTGAACTGGTCCAACTCTGTTCTCAGGCGGGAATTAATGTTGTATCGGCAGATGTTTTTGCGGTACGACAGGCCCCGTTGAATGCAATTCGAATCAGTTTAACAGCCGCTAAAAATCAGGTTCAATTAAAAAGCGCTTTGGAGACTATTGCCACTTTATTGGCGGTTTAACCGAATCAAAAAATGTAAGCTGTAGAGGTGCTCCAATGAAAAAGTCCTGAATTCAAACGTGAATCCGCTCAGTTGCCTGTCGATCAAAATTACACCGTTTCTGACCCAGCTAAGGCTATGGATGTTGGTCTTTCCACGATATCGTTGGGTATTACAGCGCGCTCAGGCTGCATGAATATAACGGTGGGCTATCATCTAACGAATCAGAAAACGATACTGGAAGAACGCTAAAGTGGTGGCCAGTTTTAGTTGACCACTACACATATTTTGCGTGAAGCGCCATGCGCGCCGTCCAACGGTAATACTCAACCCAGGTCGCTGCATATCCTCTCGGAGCATACCCGGCGATATTTTCCCGCGTGCCGATATTTACGGCTCAAGAGTAATAGGCAGTAATCAGGCAGGATCGGGCTCACCGGGTTGCCCATCTGGCCGCTACAGTTCAGCAAGGTTAATGCACAACTGGAGCAGCTATGAAAACGATGGGTTATGCCGCACTTAATGCCACCACTCCGCTGGTTCCCTTCAGCTTTGAACGACGCGCTTTGCGTCGTAACGATGTGGCGATTGAGATCCTGTGGTCCGGGGTGTGCCACAGCGATCTGCATCAAACCCGGGATGACTGGAAAGAGTGGGGGGCGACCGTTTATCCCTGCGTTCCCGGGCACGAAATTATTGGCCGGGTAAGTGAGGTTGGCAGTGAAGTTAGCCGCTATCAGGTTGGGCAGATGGTGGCCGTCGGGACGATAGTCGACAGCTGCCAGGAGTGCGATCAGTGCCGCCGCCATGAAGAGCAGATGTGTCGCGAATTTCCGACGGTGACCTACAATGGCCGCGATCGCATTTCGGGCGAGATCACCTATGGCGGCTATGCGAAGCATATCGTGGTACGCGAAGAGTTTGTCTTAAATCTGCCGGAAGAGCTCGATCCTTCCCGCGCCGCGCCGCTCCTGTGTGCCGGTATTACCGTTTACTCCCCGCTGCGAACCTGGAATGTGGGACCGGGCTCACGCGTAGGGGTGATTGGCATCGGTGGCCTGGGGCATCTTGCCGTACGTCTGGCAGAGGCGCTGGGCGCTACGGTCACCGTGATTACCCGGAGCGCGGCAAAAGCTCAGGAGGCGCATGAGCTGGGGGCGAAACATGTTTTACTGTCGACCTCAGCAGAGGATATGCAGCGGGCAGGCTCCTCGTTCGACGTGATCATTGATACGATTCCCACCCGGCACGATCTCTCTGCGTACGTGCAGTTGCTGGATATTGAAGGGGCGCTGGTGATTGTCGGCAATCTGGGCGATATGGACGGTTTCAGCACCTTACCGCTCATCCTGGGCCGCCGCCGCATTACCGGCTCACCTTCCGGCGGCATTGCGCAAACCCAGGAAATGCTGAATTTCTGCGCGCAGAAAGGGGTTTACCCGGAGTGCGAGATCATCCCCATCCAGCAGATTAACCAGGCGTTTGAACGCATGGAACGGGGAGAGGTGAAGTACCGTTTCGTGATTGATATGGCCTCGCTGTCGGCCTGATGAGGACGGCTGACATCGGTGAACCGCTGTCAGCCTTTGCTGAGCTTTAGTAGGGGCGCCCGGTCCCGGCCGCCAGCGACAGGGCTTTATCGCCGATCGGCGTGATACCAAACTGACGCTTGTACTCACGGTGGAACTGGCTGACGCTTTCATACCCCACGCTTATCGCCGCCGTCGAGGCATCCGCATCTTGCGACAATAACAACCGTCTGGCTTCAAGAAGCCGTAGCTGCTTCTGGTACTGCAGCGGACTCATGTTCGTCATGCGGCGAAAATGGTGGTGCAGCGTGGAGACGCCCATACCGGCAATCCGCGCCAGCGCTTCGACTTTTAACGGCTGCGCATAGTTATCGCGTAGCCAGTCCAGGGCCACGGATATACGTTGCCCGCTGGAGCCGGTCAACACGGTTTCCCTCAGGGTCCTGCCCGCCGGGCTGGTGAGAATACGATACAGTATTTCGCGCTGAATGAGGTTACCCATGTAGCCTTTATCCTGCGGATGTTCGTTGGCGTTCAGATAGCGTAGCAGCGCATCAAGCAGCGGGCCGTCGGCCGGCCCCAGGGACATTCCCTCATCGCTGTATTCCGCCTCATTTCCGTACTGTTTCATGTCGATCATCACTTCCCGGGCGAGAGATAAGTCCAGCTGAAGCAGCAGCGAGATAAACGGTTGTTCAGCGCTGGCTTGCATCACTTCGGCGACGGTCGGCAAATTGACGGCGGTCAGAAGAAAGTGGGATTCATTATAAGCATAGGTTTTTTCGCCCAGACTGACGCGCTTCTCCCCCTGAATAATCAGCGACACGCTGGGCTGGTAGAGACAGGCACAGGGCGGCATCGGGCGGTGTAGTTCGACAACGCTCATGCCGGGAAAGGGGCAAAGAATATTTTCCCGCCGTCCGGTATAGGCTCTGATTTTCTCTCTGATCTCACCACGTCGCGACGCCATTTCCTGTTGCCAGCGTCTATGCTGTGAGTCCGGATGGTTATCAGGCATGGTCTGGCTCCTCAACTGAGTGATGTAGGCTTTACCTGGCCACAGGGCAGATAAACGATCGGCCGCGTCGGCACCCACGATATTATGTACCGACAGGCTGCGCAAACGGACGGTGTTCCCCGCGCTGCGATTCACACAAAAGGTTAAACCGCGCTGACCCATCATCAGCGCCATGCCGGCGAAGATCCCGGTTAGCCCGACAGCAAGCAGACGGATGAGATGATATCTGGCGCTTGTTACTCTGATGGTTGGGGGGATGTTGGCTGAACCTGAACGCGGGGAAAACTCATGCATCAACCAGCGGAAATAAACCGAGATTATCCAGGCGCTGAAACTCCCCTCCGGCCTTTGCCAGAGGGGGAGCTGAACAATTATTCCCAGCGTTTCAGCAGCAGGCTGGCGTTGACGCCGCCAAAGCCAAACCCGTTCGACAGCGCATACCGCATCTTCTGCGGGCGGGCCACCAGCGCCACCAGGTTCAGGCCTTTCGCGTCTTCATCGGGGTGATGCAGGTTCAGCGTCGGCGGCACTATCTGGTCACGCAGCGCCTGAATGGTGAAGATGGCCTCAATCCCGCCGGCTGCGCCTAACAGATGGCCGGTTGCTGATTTCGTCGACGTAATGGCGACGGGATGGGTAGCAAACAGGCTTTTAATCGCCGCCAGTTCGCCTTTGTCTCCTACCTGAGTCGAGGTGGCGTGGGCGTTGATATGGTCAATCTCTTCTGCTGTCACCCCCGCCTGACGAATGGCCATTTCCATGGCCCGGCGCGCGCCGTTCCCGTCTTCCGGACCTGCGGTCAGGTGATAAGCATCTGCGCTGGTGCCATAGCCCACCAGCTCTGCCAGCGGGGTGGCGCCGCGCGCCAGGGCGTGTTCCAGCGACTCAATCACGATAAGCCCGGCGCCTTCTCCCATCACAAAACCATCGCGGTCGCGGTCGAAAGGGCGGGAGGCCGCTTCCGGCTGCTCATTGGACGCGCTGGAGAGCGCCCTGGCTGCGGCAAATCCGGCAAGGCTGACGCGATGAATTGCCGCTTCTGCGCCGCCGCAAAGGGCGATATCCGCCTCGCCGCTGCGGATCATCCGTGCAGCATCGCCAATGGCCTGCGCGCCTGCCGCGCAGGCGGTGACCGGCGCGCCGATGGGGCCACGGAAACCGTGGGCGATAGACACATGCCCGGCGGCCAGGTTGGCAAGAAAAGAGGGGATGGTGAACGGAGACAGGCGACGCGGCCCGCGATCATCCGTTGTATGTACCGCATTGGCGATCTCGCCAAAGCCGCCGATCCCGGTGGCAATGACCGTTGCGGTACGATCTTGTTCTGCCGGTGATGCCGGCGACCACCCGGCCTGCGTCAGCGCCTCACGTGCGGCGACCAGCGCAAACTCGATAAAGCGATCCATCTTTTTACGTTCCCTGGCCGGGATGGTTGCCAGCGGATCGAAGCCGTGCAGCGGATCGCGTTCGATGGACGGAACCTGCCCGGCCACTTTGCAGGGAATGTCTTCGACCAGCTGCTCGCTAAGCTTTGTAATACCTGACCTGCCTGCCAGCAGCGACTGCCAGACGTGCTGTACGCCGCAGCCCAGAGGGCTGACAATCCCCATCCCGGTCACGACAATGCGTTTAGCTGAAACGCTCATAATCAACTCTCCTGTAAGATCAGTGTGCCGGCGGCTTGTTCATCAATGGAACCAGCAGCGCAGCAATCAAAAAACCGATCATGATGAGGTAAAAAGCATCGGAAAATGCCTGTGTTCGCGCCTCCCGCAGCGTCAGAGCGGAAAGATTCTTTAGCGCAGCCGTATGAGCGGCATCCGGCGAGATCCCCTGAGCGACAAAGTTTGCCGCGCTGCGTTGAACAAAATCGCTCATTGCCAGGTTGGCGTTATTCAGATGATCCGCCAGGCGGCTGTAATGCAAATTGGTCCTGTCGTTAAGCACCGTACCGCACAGGGCGATGCCGATGGCGCCGCCGAGGTTGCGCATTAAATTAAACAGCCCGGAGGCCAGCTTAAGGCGTGCGGGAGGCAGGCTGCCCAGCGTCAGGGTCACGGTAGGCGCGACGGCAAACTGCTGCGCCAGCCCGCGAAAAGCCTGCGGTAGCAGCAGCTGGTCGGCGCCCCAGTCGTGGGTTATCGGCACAAAGCTGTACATCGAGACCGCAAAGCCGACCAGCCCGGCCATCAGCAGCCAGCGCAGGTCGACGCGGTTGGCGAGCCACGAATAAAACGGGATCGACATCACCTGGAACAGGCCGGTGGAAAATACCGCCAGGCCAATCTCCAGGGCGCTGAAACCGCGCACGCTACCGAGGTACAGCGGGGTTAAATAGATGGTGGCGAAGATGCCGACGCCGGCCATAAACGAGAAATAGCAGCCGAGGCTAAAGGTTCGGTCCTGCAGGGCCCGGAGATCCATGACCGGCTGCGGATGGCGCAGGGTGCGGATAATAAACGCCACGCCGCACAGCAGGGCGATCAAGGCGGTCGTCGTCAGGGTGGCGTCGTCAAACCAGCCCCAGCGCGGGCCTTCTTCCAGGGTATATTCCAGGCAACCGAGAGACAACGCCAGCAGCAGAATACTGAAGTAGTCCGCGCCGCGCAGCAGCGAGGGGTCAGCGGTATCCACTTTCACCAGCAGCGGTACGGCAACCGCGATGTAAATCCCCGGAACCACATTAATAAAAAACAGCCAGTGCCAGCTGAAGTTTTCGGTGATCCAGCCGCCCACCGTCGGGCCAAGCGTGGGAGCCAGGGAGGCCAGGCCGCCGATCGTCGCGGCGGCAATGACCCGCTGTTTTCCCTGGAAAAAGGCGAAGGCGGTAGTGAAAACCAGCGGGATCATCGACCCGCCGGCCAGTCCCTGCAGGGCGCGAAAGGCGATCATGCTCTGGATGTTCCACGCCCAGCCGCACAGCAGACTCATCAGCGTGAAGCCCGCCGCGGAAGCGGCAAACAGCCAGCGCGTTGACATAACCCGTGCCAGCCAGCCGGAAAGCGGGATAATAATGATCTCGGCAATCAGGTAGCTGGTTTGTACCCACACGGTTTCATCGTCGCCCGCTGAGAGGCCACCGCCGATATCCCGCAGCGAGGCGGACACGATCTGGATATCGATGAGCGCGATAAACATCCCCACGCACATGCTGGCGAAAGCGAAGATCTTCTTCGTCATCGGCATCGACAGACCCTGCGGAGCGGGCAGCGCCTGAGCGGTGCTCATCGGCGGCTCTTTTCGTTCACGGTGACGATCACCGATAGCCCTGGGCGCAGGACGTCAAGTTTTGCTCCTTCTCCTTCCAGCGCAATGCGGACCGGCACGCGCTGAACGATTTTAGTGAAATTCCCCGTCGCGTTCTCCGCAGGAAGAATGCTGAAGCGTGAGCCGGTCGCCGGCGCCAGACTGGCAACATGGCCCTTAAAGGTATGGTCCGGCAACACATCGGCCACGATGGTCACCGGCTGGCCGGCCCGCATATGCGCCAACTGGTTTTCCTTGAAGTTGGCGTCAATCCACAGGCCGTGCGCGGGAACCAGGGACAGCAGCTGCGTGCCGCTGCTGACAAATGAACCGGACCATGCGCGGCGGTTGCCAATTACCCCATCGAACGGTGCGCGAATTTCGGTATAGCTGAGGTTCAGCGTGGCTATCTCGAGGTTAGCCTGGGCCTGTGCCAGGGCGGCCAGCGTTTGTTGCTGGCGGGCATCCAGCACCGCCAGCTGGCGTTCGGCCGCGGTTTTATCCGCTTGTGCTTTATCCTGCTCGGCGTGCGCCCGGCGGTAATCGGCGGAGGCGTTATCGCGAATTTGTGCGGAAATCGCGCTCGACGCGGCCAGGGCGTGATAGCGCCGGTTGTCGTTAGCCAATTTTTCGGCCGCCGCCGTGGCGGCCTGTAACGAGGCCGCAGAGCCGGCAATGGTCGCCTGCTGTAGCTGCCGGGTGGCAATGACATCGGCCAGCGCGGCCTGTTGCGCCGCCACTTCTCCGGCGGCTTTTGCCAGGGCGGCGCGGTAATCGCGGTCGTCAATGCGAATCAGCAGATCGCCTTTTTTCACCGCCATATTGTCCTGCACCGCCAGCTGCTGGATATAACCGGAGATTTTGCTGGAGATGGCGCTAATGTCGCCGCCAACATAGGCATCATCGGTTGTCTGCATAAAGCGCCCGCTATGCCACCAGTAAGCGCCGTAGCTCGCTGCCGCCAGCGCGGCGACGGCGAGTGTCGCCAGGACGAGGACTCTTCTCTTACTGGTCGGATTCATGGCTGGCATCTCTGTAGGGCTCGGGTTGAAACTTTTGTCCGCTATCGCCCTCGCGTTTGCGCAGCAGATATTGGTGACGGTATTTCATCATCGGCGAGGCTGCGGGTCCCGGCACCATGGTGTATTTACCCGGGATAATCTCTTCGCCGGTCGCTTTATCGACCAGCATCGGCTCCACCGGTCGCTGGGTTTCACTTTCCACCAATTGCATCTGACGGCCTTCGGGTGAGAAGTGGCGGTTACCCCATTCCGCCAGCGCCAGCAGTACCATGCGAAAATCGCGGCCGCTTTGCGTGAGGTGGTATTCGTAGCGCGGCGGTGTACTGCTGTAGCAAACCTTCTCCAGCAGGCCGTCGTCTACCAGCGCCTTCAGGCGGCGTGAAAGAATATTGGGCGCGACGTTGCTGCTTTTCTGAAACTCGTCAAAGCGGGTAAAGCCCGCGAAGGCGTCGCGCAGGATCATTATGCTCCAGCTGTCACCGATGCGACCAAGGCTACGGGCGATGGGGCAGGGAGCGTGGCAAAGCGGTTCATTTTTCATGGGTTGGCCTGGATAGAGAGGTGGCTTTCGAGAGCAAATTGACATAGTAACTATCAAAATGCAAGTTACTTAAAAAACGATCTCTCTCAGCAGATTCATGGCGCCGGCGTTAAGGTTGACGCGCGCGATACCACTACGGGGTGACACGGCTTAGCGCAAAGCGGTGGTGCAGCGGGCCGGAATGGGTAAGGGAGTGACGGAGCAGAATCTGACGGTCCGCTCCGCGGCAGGAGCGGACGTTATGCTAATCAATGATGAGGGGGTCAGACGGGATAGTACGTGTAGCCAGTTTCTTTTGAAGTATTATGACCAGGACGGGAAATACAGATGCGGCTAATGCACTAACAACCAACAGCGTGTTTAGATTTTGCGTGGTTATTTCCTGGTCAGGGAGTAATAAGGAAGACAGAAAGAACGCGAGAGTTGTTATCAGGTACATCATGGCTGTCTGTAGGGAAGTAAAACTGGCTCGTTGTTTATCCTCCGGAAACGGGACTACAACCGATGAAGCGCAAACCAGCCGGCTGTATGAAGCACCAAGAAATAAGGTTATAAATAGAAATACATTATGATAACCCATCGCGGGAATCAGCAAGCTTGCTACAAAGAGTAGCGTTGAAATTATCGCCAACAGCAGAGCAGATAAACGCGATGTCAGCATGCCTGTTATTTTTGTCGTCAGATAACCAGCTATCCCGCCGCTTAAAAATAATAAAGGTAATAGGTTTTGTTGGGCGCCCATATACTGCGTCATTAATGGGGTCAGAATGGGAATGATCAGCATTGGACTAAATTGTACCAGAGCAGTACAAGAGGCGAAAAGTAAGGTTGGAGAATCAATAGATAGCTTCCTCTGCACGCCCGGCGAGAGCGTATCCTTGGGGATAATAAATACTATCAACGGTAAAGATAACAGACAAAGTGAACTGATTAACCATAGCGCAGTATGCCAACCATAGTGCGTGCACAAAAATAATATAGCTGGCATGCCGACGATACTGACCAGCGAAAATGATGCAATGACCGTTGCCAGCATTTTTCCACGTAAGTTTACCGGGGCATAATTTATCAAAATACTCATACCCACGCCCATTGTCGTCCCCCCCACCAATCCTGCGCAAAATCGTAGTGCCAGAAGAGTGCCAAAATGAGTCGTGAGTGTGGACAAAAATGTTAGCGCTCCCAGCAGCACCATATTCTTGAACAAGAACTGTTTTTTATTAAACAGGTCAATCCAATAAAAGGCCATGATTCCAGAAAGTACCGCACCCAGCGTATACATACCGGAGACATAGCCAGAAAATGATACAGGAACCGAAAATCCGTCGGCCATAAAAGCAAAAACAGGCGTTAACGCCATATATTCCAACGCATTAGTGAACTGGACAAAAGCCATAACAATGGCTATCCGCATGAGGGTTTTATGATTAAACGTCTGTGTGACCAGTGGCATAATAAGCAACCTATGGATGAAAGATATCCGAGTTTAACCACTATCAATGATGTTCATTAGATGGTAAAAATGGCACTTATTATTATCAAATGTGGGATAGTTGATGCGTTCAGCTCTTGATTTTAATGCCCTGAAAGTATTCATCGCGGTAGTTGAAAGAGAAAGTTTCGTGGGGGCAGCGAAAGTTCTTGCAATGCCGACATCAAACGTGAGTCGTTGCATTTCTCAGTTAGAAGAAAAACTGAATCTTCAGCTCATTGAGCGCAGCACCCGACATATGAAACTCACCCAGGCGGGGCATCTACTCTATACCCGAGCGAAGCCATTACTGGAGGCGCTTGAGCAAACTGAGACAGAATTAACGTTGCGGCAAATGCAGCTCAAGGGGCCATTACGCATCTGTATTCCCAATGAGATCGGTCCTGCATTGCTGGGTTCTGTTATTGCCGATTTCGCCTGTCAGTATCCGGATCTGGAGATCAGCTGTGTGACTAATTTGTCAGGTCTCGAATCCCTGAGAGATGATCTGGATTTAGCTATCATTATTACCCGTGGTCAGATGGATGACAGTGACTATATAGCCCGGCATCTGGTGACTATTCCTTGCACCATTGTTGCCGCGCCCTCCGTCATTCAGCGCTACGGCACCCCTTCTCATATCCGGCAGTTTGAAGAATTACCCTGCATTACAACGGTAAGCGCCCTGAAAGGTGCCCCCTGGCAGTTTGTCACTATGAAGGGGGGATTTGAGACAATTAAGGTGAATGGGCATTATCGGGTAAACAGCGGAGAGATGGCAGGGCGCGCTGCGGTAGCCGGCGTTGGTTTTGCCATCCTGTCGAAACAAGCCTGCCAACCCTATATTAGCGATGGACGGTTAATCGAGATTGAGTTTGAACAATCGCCAGCCCCATTGCAGTTGTTCGCACTTTATTCCGATCGGCGTTACTTGCCGGCTAAAACAAGAGCGCTCATTGATTTTATGCATCAGAAGTTGAGCAATATATCTTTAGCAACGTAAGGCGGTATGGAATCGCGACAGAGAGTCCCGGTGGGATAATGAATCTCTACTTAACCCAGAGCGTCTGTTTTTTCGCTCACCGTGAATTTTATGGCCTGGTTTCCTCTGCGCGTCGAGCCAGGTCACGTAACGGTGAGTGAAAAAACGGGGAACAGGTCATCGATTTCTATTCATTTTCCAGCCAGTCAATGAAGAACCGGGTGAAAGCGGTAACCGGTAGCGGCTGCAGCCGTCGCTGCGGATAGACAAATTGCAGCCCGACATTTTTTTTATCAAAGCGGCTAAACCCAATAAAACTTTCAGCAAACAGCAGTTGTAGCCTGCCTTGTTCCACATCTCGCTTGACATCCCACCATGATTTGCTGGCGATACCCGCATCAGCCAGCACCCACTGGCGGAGTAGCGCGCCATCGTCGCATACCATGGCTGGGGTAAAGCGTAATGTGCTCTGTTGACCGTCGTGCTCAAAACGCCATTCGTTCATGACCATTCCGCGCAGCTCCAGCGCCAGGCATCGGTGGTGGTGTAAATCCTCAATGGCGCCCGGAGTGCCTGCCGCCCGAAGATAGTTAGCCGAGGCGACCAGAACCCGATGATTCGGGCGGATATTTCTGACGACCAGGCTGCTGTCTGGCAGGTTTCCGAAACGAATGCTCATGTCCAGACGATTGGCGACCAGATCTTTGACATTTTCGCCCAGGTATACCGAGGTTTTCACTGCCGGATGCAGCCGGGAAAAATCGAGCAGCGCCGGGCTGAGATACTGTCGGCCAAAATCGGAGGGGGCCGAAATACGGATATTACCGCTGAGCACCCCTTCTTTTTGCGTAAGTAGCGACTCAGCATGGTTCATTTCATCCAGTACGCGCAGCGCAGCGTGGTAGAACTCCTCACCGGCACGCGTCATGGTAATGGCGCGAGTGGAGCGGTGGAACAGACGGGTCTGATAACGCTCTTCAATCGCCTTCAGCCTGGCGGTCATGGTGGCCGGCGAGAGTCCCATATGGCGACCGGCGGCTGAAAGCCCGCCGGCCTCCACCACGGCAACCAGCAGTGCCATATCTTCAAGCTTTCCCATTATTCAGTAATCCTGAAAAGACAATCATATTTTAATGCCATTATCAAAATATCGCTCACCCCGTAAAGTATTTTCAACAATTCATTACGGGGACAGAAAATGGAAAATCGTACGCTTTTTGATAGCTACTACCTGAAGGCGCTCAGCCTGAAAAACCGGATTGTGATGGCGCCAATGACCCGGGCACGGGCGTTACAGCCGGGAAACGTGCCCTCAGCACTTATGGCGGCGTACTACCAGCAGCGCGCCAGCGCGGGGTTGATCATTACAGAAGCCACGCAGATTTCACCTCAGGGGCAGGGATACTCCTGGACACCAGGTCTGCACTCCGCAGAACAGGTTGAAGGATGGCGGCTGAGCACAGAAGCCGTTCACCGTGCGGGGGGAATTATCTTTTCCCAGCTCTGGCATGTGGGGCGCATGTCATATGCGGGTTTCCAGGAAGATGGCAAACCTGTCGCGCCGTCTGCGCTCGCGCCCGATGCCCAGGTCTGGGTTGTTGATGAGCAGGGGGAAGGGCATATGGTCGATTGTCCGGAGCCGCGGGCACTTGAGCCTGCCGATATTCAGCAGATTATTGCTGATTACCGGCAGGCCGCACTAAATGCGATTAACGCCGGTTTTGATGGTATTGAGGTGCACGGTGGTAATGGTTATCTGATCGATCAGTTTCTTCGCCGGACATCGAACAAACGTACCGATGAGTATGGCGGTAGCCTGGCTAACCGGATCCGTTTTGCGCAGGAGGTGCTGGAGGCTATCAGCGGCGCCATCGGCACTACGCGCACGGGCATACGCCTTTCCCCATTCATCACCCAGCGCGGAATGAACGACCCGCAGGTGATTGAAGCGATCCTCGCGCTGGCTGCATGGTGTGAAAAGAAAGGTATCGCTTATATCCATCTGGCAGAGGCTGACTGGGACGATGCCCCGCAGGTACCTGCTGAATTTCGTCAACGATTACGCGCCACCTTCAGCGGCACGCTTATTGTCGCCGGCAATTATACCCAGGACAAAGTGGACAAGCTCCTTAAGGCGGGGCTGGCCGACCTGTTTGCCTTTGGCCGCCCGTTCATTGCCAACCCTGACCTGCCGTACCGGCTCAGGAATAGCCTTCCATTAGCGACGGTAAGCAATCCCGCCACGCTTTTTGGCGGCAGCAGCGCAGGCTATACCGATTATCCGTTCTACAAAATCGACGAGGCGTAAAGTGATGGCGAAAAAAACATTAATCATCGGCGGGAGTTCCGGCATTGGCTTTGCTGTGGCTGGCGCTCTGGCTGAACAGGGAGAAAGCCTGATCCTTGCCGGACGGGACGGAGAAAAGCTGGCGCGGGCCAGACAGTTACTGAGTCAGGAAAGTGCATCTGTGGATACTGTCGTCCTTGATATCAGCAAAGAGGCGGAGGTGATCCAGCTTAGCCAGACGCTCGGAGAGGTCGATAACATTATTGTGACGGCGGGATCGCATGCGCCCGGCGGGGCGCTCACTTCACTGGATCTGAACGAGGCCCGGCTGGCTTTCGACAGCAAATTCTGGGGCAGTATCCATGTCGCCAGGCATCTGAGTAAAAATAGTAGTGCCCGCGGCACTCTGACGCTGACCAGCGGCTTTGTTTCCCGCCGCACTGTCGCGGGCGCTATCGTCAAAACCACCATGAACGCGGCCCTGGAGTCCGCCGTTAAGGTGCTGGCGAAGGAACTTTCTCCGCTGCGGGTAAACGCGGTGAGCCCGGGGCTGACAGATACCGAGGCTTACGCCGGTATGGATCCTGCTGCCCGCGAAAAATGGTTTGCGTCTGCCGCTGAAACTCTACCGGCAAAAGCTTTCGGGCGGGCAGAGGATATCGCAAAAGGCTATCTGTTCGTGATGGACAATCCCTTTGTCACCGGATCCCTGCTGGATATCGAAGGCGGCGCGCTGATTAACTAATCCTCACATTTTACCCGCAAGCGGCTGAAATACGCCCGGGTTACCTGTTTCTTTGAGGCAACACAAAGGACCTTTTATGCAAAAGTTGACGATTTATCCTACCCGGCTGGCGGCGCTTATGCTGCTACCCGTGGCCAGCGCTGCCTTTTCTGCACCACCTGCGCTGGTGAAACCCCATCAATTGATTGCGGAAAATAGCCGGTTATCCGCCCGCGAGGCCGCGCTTGAAACCGTCGCGAGACGTTACGCAACATTCTGGAATACAGGTGATGAAGCCCTGGCCCGTGAGGCGCTGGCCGATAATTTTGTCGATAAGACGCCGCCTGAGGGCCGCAAACAGGGACCGGAAGGCGCACTTCTGGCCTCCCGTGCCTTCCGTACCGCCGTCCCGGATCTGAGTTGCGAGATTGAGCAGATGATCGTTGCAGGCGATCGAGTCGTATCGCACCTTCATTTCCGCGGACATTTCACCGGAACCTTCGGCAAACTGAAAGGTAAGGGCCAGCAGGTTGATTTTATCGCGACGGATATCTATCAGGTCAGGAATAATAAAATCATCGCGAACTGGCATATTGAAGATAACCTGACCCTGATGAAACAACTGGGTGGGTCATAAAATGACGGCTTAGGGAAGAGGGCGTATTGCCAGGCAGTATGCCGAGAGACGGGCATCAACATCAGCATTTATCCTCAAGCCTGTCTGGAGCGGCAGGCGAAAACGAAAAGGTGTGAGGTCGCGCGTAATCTACGAAGAGAAATGCCACCGGGATTAGAGACAATCCGCGTTCAGCGCTCTTTCTTGTCCGCCTTTGGCATCTCTGTCCGCTGGTACCGCAGCGGGTGGCTATTTAATCAGGAGGGGGGTAACCACACGCTGGTTTTTTAAAAGGGTCTCAGCAGGCACGACTCGTTGCGCCATTTATGCAGAAAGAACGCGATTTCGTCAATTTGACGCCCGCTGCTATTGGCTTCTCAGGCTATCTCTTTTTGTGCATGTTCACTGGTTTCGTCGTGACTGACTAAGCGGGCAATCAGCAACCGGGAGTAGGCTGGCAGAAGTTCACGTTCTGCTTCCTCACTTAAACATCAGTCCAGGAAACAGGCCCAGATAATCTATCCTCAGACAGAGGCACACCTAAAATGGCTGCCTCTTGATAAATGGGCATTAATTTTGGATGTTATTTTTCATATCCGTATAAATTAATCCTACCCGATAAGTACTCACCTAAATATACTTCACTGATTTTATTAAAGCCTTTCTTCGTAACTTCATGTTCTAACCATTCATTGTCTTTATTAAGGATTTCTAGCAGATCATGGTTGGCTAAACCGTCCACTATAATAGGGTAGCGTATATTTTCATCGCCACTTTGTATGATGGTTAATTGCCCATTTTGTTCGAGAACCACGCGTTTTAGTTGTTCTATTTCATAAATGCCATTTGCTCTTAATTTGAACATTAAATCATTTGCAGAAACACCATTCCGTAAACACTCCTTGACATTAATGCTGCCATTGTGTACTAAAGTAATAGGTTTTCCATCAATAATTCTTTTAACTAACCGATTGTTTTCTTTAAAAAATTTAAGAGAAAAGACCAAGAAAGTCCATATGATTAGGACCAGGACAAACTGGAGTACTGTTATAGATTCGTTGTAAATTACGCCTCCTATAATCCCCCCCAGCACATAGTTTTGAACCTGGTCCATTGCGGATGAGGGGGCCAGATTCCCTTTTCCCATAAGATTTATTTGAACAATTAAACACAGTATCCCCAGCCCCAACTTTATAATGATAGGTAAATAAATTATCATTTCTACACCTCAGTTTTTTATGATTTCTATTTCTGGGTTTACTAACGAAACCTCTACTAAATTGTATGTTTTTTGATCCGGACTTAAGTTGACTCGATAAAAAAGATCGTTAACTTTAACGATAATGCCATCAGAGAGTTGTACTGAACTGGAAAATATAGCATTCACATCCACATCTTTTTTTTGTGATAAGGACCTGACAAAATTAACCATTTGTGATGATTGGGAATGTATATTTTTACTATCAGTATAATCAGCATATTGCACACCGGAAATGAAGAGCAAAAATAAGAAGGCTATGATTGTTAAGTCACGATATTTAGTTTGCAAACGATGGCGCATGTACAGACTAAAAACAACGATCAGGATAAATAAAGTACTAAATATAACGATGTATTTTAAATAATCATTGATGCTAGACTGCGTTTGTAGATAATCTATGCTATAAAATCTCATATATGTATAATCCCTAACCCCTCAAGACCCCATTTTTATTATAGTAACACATAGCCATTATCCGTTCTGGTGTTACTTAACAGCTAATAATTATCAGTTATCAGCTGAGATTTGTCATTATCCTTTTAGTCAACTGCAGAGATCTGCTTACGATGACCCAAGGCACCTCGATGTAAGTAAACATTCAGAACTTCTGCTTCTCGCTCACAGCGGACCTTCAGTTCACTCAGAAGGTCCGCTGGTGCCAGGAGCGGACGTAATAGAATTGTATCGTGTTACATCGTTCTGGGATGAAGAACAAAATCCAACAATAAATCACTCAATGATTGAACAGCGATTCTCTGGCTGAGATATTTTCCTGCTCATTATCTTCTGCTGTTCTATATTTCATAAAGCTGTCTGCTGAAAACAATCAATCGGGTGATAAATTGCTATGTCAATGACACGCAGGGATTTTTATAAACTGGCTTTTGGCTCCGCTATCGGCCTTGCAGTGCTCAAGAACAGCCCAGTCGCGGTTGCACAGGGGATCTCCCTGAAGAAACCACTTCCATACGGTGCCGGGCAGAAAGGAGAAACGGCGGGAGGATTGCCACCGGAAGGTTCGCGATGTTCAGTGGATGATTTTGACTATCAGATTAAATATCAGCGGGCTTTTGAAGCTGTACTCTGGAATATGCCGGCAGTGGCGATTTATAGTTTCCGCCGCGCAGCTTTCGACAACTTAGGGCTGAAAGATAACGATATTATCGCCTATTCAAAACCAGCAACACCGCATCTGGAAGCCATTACCGCAAACAGCACTACGCCGTATATCACCGCATTCACCGATCTGCAAAAAGGTCCGGTCGTACTGGAAGTCCCGGCGGCGGGTCCTGATGGTAGTCTGTATGGTCAGATTGTTGATGCGTGGCAGTTCACCATTGCTGATGTTGGCCCTGCCGGCCTCGATAAAGGTAAAGGCGGTAAATTCCTGCTGACCCCTCCGGGCTATAAGGGTGCTATTCCAGAAGGTTATCTGCACGTCCCTTCACCAAACTACCGCGTGGCATTTGCCTTTCGTTCAGTTCAGGCTCCGGGCAAAACTACAGAAGATGCGTACCACTATTCCAAACGTATGAGAATGTACTATCTCTCTGAAGCGGCTAATCCGCCGACTCAGAAATTTGTCGATCCAGGTAACAAACGTTACCCGACACTGCCGTACTACGATGAACGACATTTTACCGATCTGCACGCGGTTGCAAGTGTTGAGCCGGTGCGTGAGCAGGACAAAGTCATGCTCGGGATGCTCTCATCACTCGGCATAGGTCACGGTATTGAATTTTCCCCGGATGAAAAGACCACAAAAGCAATGCGCCAGGCGGCTATTGATGCCTGGTTCTACATGCAGTACTGGTACGACAATTTCCCGAAAGAGAAACTCTACTGGCCTGATCGCCACTACGCTTCCCTGCTGCAAACTGATGACAACAAGAAATTTACGTTCATCTATGAAGATCGCATCGATCTGATTAACCGTGCCGCTGAATACTTCTGGTGTACCTATATGCCGAAAGTTCTGAGTGATACCCCGGCAACACAGTATCTGATGTCTGTTGCAGATAAGGACGGCAACCTGTTGGAAGCGGGCCAGACTTACAAAATCACCGTTCCGTCAAAAATGCCGGTCAAGCAGTTTTGGGCCCTTACCGTCTACAATCGCGACACCATGTCCTTTATCTACAGTGAAAGCGAGCGCACGACCTTGTCTTCTTACGATCTCGACAAGATGAAGAAAAACAACGATGGCAGTGTGACGCTGTATGTCGGCCCTAAAGCACCTGAAGGCCTGGAAAACAACTGGATCCCGACCAGCGGAAAGCGCCCATTACCGGCCATGCGTTTCTATGGCCCGACCGATGAACTGAACAACAAAACCTTCAAGTTAGCCGATTTCGAACGCGTATAAACGATTAACCATTTCCGGAGTACGATATGAAGAAGTTAATCCTTGCCGCTGCGCTGTGTGGTGTAGCAATCCCTGCGTTCGCGCAGATCAGCGATAAAGTAGCAGAAGATGCTTATATCTATGGTTTCTCCATGGACGAAGCCTACAAATTCTTCTACAACACCGCGGTAAAAACTGACACCCCTCTGAACCGTTTCCAGAACATCAGGCACCTGGCGGACGACACTTATACAGATCACCCAACCATCAACAACGATACCCTGCACTTGCAGGGATGGCTGGACGTGAGTGCTGAGCCGGTGATTGTCAGTGTGCCGGATATGGATAAAGGTCGTTACTGGATCCTGCAAACCATGGATATGGGCCACTACACCACCTCCATGATTGGTTCTCGTACCCGTGGCACCAAAGGTGGTCATTTCATGTTCGCTTCCCGCTCCTGGAAAGGTGAAGCACCACCAAGCGTGACTGAAGTTATCCGCGTTGACTCCGACATTCTAAAGCTGATGGGGCGTATCATGGCAACCAGCCCGGAAGACACCAAAGTCGCGCTTGGTTACATGGATGACTGGAATATCCGTACATTGTCTGCATACCTTGGCGAACCAGGCCCTAAAGCAACGGTACACAACTGGCCTGATCCAGCAAAAACCAACTGGCTGCAACGTGTGAACTTCGTTCTGTGCGAAGGCGATATGGGGACTGCGGATAAAAAATGGATAGATCAGTATAAAGTGGTTGGTATCGAACCATGCAAAACAAGCTTCACCGCTGAACAGTTGGCTGCCGCGAAAAAAGGTGAAGTACTCGGTTATGCACATCTGAAAGAACTGCTGCCGACAATGAAATCCTCAAAAGGCCTTCTGGGGACACGGGAAGAACTGCAGAATCAGAAGCGCGATCTGTTTGCTGAAGGTACTATGATCGGTCAGTGGGGCCTGCCACCGGAAGAATCTGTATACCTGCAGATTGCCAAGGGTAATGATGGTCAGAACATCAATGGCACTAACGGTAAGAAATATCGTCTTCACTTTAAAGCACCGAATACCAGTCAGTTCTGGTCCTTCACTGTTTACGGCACTGATAACATGTTAATGGCGCATAACGACATCAACCGGCACAGTCGTGGCGATCGTACGTTGAAACCTGACGCTGATGGTATGTACACCATCAACCTGAGTGCCAAAGGTGATGCCAAAGATAACAACTGGCTGCCGATACCTGAAAAAGATGCTTACATCATCATGCGTCTCTATGGTCCGGACCAGGCTGCAATTGATGGTAAATATCCAACCCCTGTTCTGGAAGTTGTGAAATAGCCGATTACCTGAATTCTGATTCTATCAGAAAGGAGCCCCTGTCACTGATTGTGTCAGGGGCTCCTTAGTATATGTAAGAGGTATGAGCGCATTGTCACATAGAGATTTAGTAGTGCTTTATTATTTCTATCCCAGGCAACGTCCGCTTCTCGCTCATAAGGGACAACCATACTCAAATCTCCTACATTGCAGGAGATTTGAGTATGAACACGTCACCGTGGAACAAAGACCGTATCATCGGCCAAAAAAGACCACTTCAGATATCTCATATCTGGGGGACCCGAATCCGGCTTGAACTGGAAGGCAAAACGCGCGATTTAGCTCTGTTCAATATGGCCCTGGACAGTAAGCTTCGAGGCTGTGATCTGGTCAAACTCAAAGTATCTGATGTGGCATATGGTAGCTTGGTTTCAAGCAGAGCAACGGTGTTGCAACAGAAAACCGGTAGCCCTGTGCAATTTGAGATAACCAAAGGAACAAGAGAAGCTGTTGCGGCATTGATAAAGCCTGGCAATTTGCACAGTAAAGGCTTCTTTTGACGTTAGCGAGAGTGAATTACAACCGGGAAAAGTGCTATCCGGTTACGGCATTCTCGTCAAAAGATAATTTAAGCTCAGCAAATTAATGACCGAATCCGTCTCACTTCAGGATGATTCTCGGTCGCGGCTTCATGAAAAATATCATCCAGCCAGCCGGGAATTTCAGCGTCTGTGAGTTCATCAGGAATAATGACATCATAAAGCCGGGAATATTTTTGCTCTGTCATGTCAACACGGAAAACCAGCCAGCGATCGCCTTCTCGTTGGACCCCAATGTGTCGCCCAAAGACATCAAAAATCAGCATCATTACTGCGTTTAACTCCGTGATGAGGCTAAGTGAGGTTGAATTTTTCAAGACTAACTGAATGGTCAAAACTGAGCAAACGGAGTAAGCAGTGTTCGCTATGCTGATGAATATTGAGCCGTAACAAGACAATGATAAGATTGATTTCTGTCTGGTCCCATTAAGGAACCCATTATGAACAGGCTGATTCGCAAAAATTATCCTGAGTTAGGTGAGGTAAAGGCCCCCTACGTTCACTCCGTGAGACATGGCGATACGCTCTATATCTCGGGGCTTACCGCATTTGGCACACCCGCACAACAATCAGGCATCGTTGAACAGGCTGAGGAGATATTCAGTCAGATTTGTAAAATCGTCACCGCAGAGGGTGCTGATTTCTCGTCCCTCATTAAAGTCACTATTTTCATTACCTCTTTTGACGAGATCAACGCGCTGCGCGAGGTACTCTACCGCTATTACGGCGATCACTTGCCTGCCAGTTCGCTGGTGGAAGTCAGCCGTCTCTTTGCACCCGATCTCAAGATTGAAATTGAAACGCTATTTGCCCTCTGATTAAGCTTAATGCGATGAAATAAATACCGAGGCTTGCTGGGCTGGCGGAACGGCAAAATTACGCTGCATACGTTTTATCTCCTCCGCCGGTGGCAGGCCAAACAGGCGTTTGAACTCGCGATTAAACTGCGACGGGCTTTCATAGCCTACGGCGTAACTCGCGGCGCTGGCGGTGATCTGCTGGCGCACCATCAGCATGCGCGCCTGGTGCAGGCGGACCGATTTCACATACTGCATCGGCGGCATCCGGGTTATCGCTTTGAAATGGCTATGAAACGTCGGCACACTCATTCCTGCTTCCAGCGCCAGCTGCGTCAGCGTGAACGGCTCAGCGTAGAGAGCATGGATGCGCTGTAGCACTTTACCGATTTTGCCGAATTGCCCTTGCAAGGCCAGCGCGGCGCGCATTGCGTTGCCTTGCTCGCCTGTCAGAACCCGGAAATAGAGCTCACGCACCCGCGCAGGGCCAAGGATCGCCGCCTCAAGCGGATTGTTCAGAACTTCTAGCAAACGCAGCACCGCTGTTTTTACCGCGTCATCCATCGGACTCGACATCATGCTTTGCGGCACGGCGGGGGGATGCGGGGCACCATGCTGTTCAATCTGTAACATCAGTTCAGCGGCAAGCTGAAAATTCAGATGCATATAAATCGCCAGCAACGGATGTTCTGCCGAGGCGTCGGTTTCCATCACAAACGGCACCGGCACCGAAACCGCCAGGTAGTGCTGCTCATCATATAAATAGGTCTGCTGGCCGAAATAGCCGCGTTTGCTGCCCTGGCAGACAATCACGATCCCCGGATCGTACAGCACAGGTGTTCTGGCAAGCGGCCGGTCGGCACGCAAGATTCGCACATCAGGCAGCGCGGTCAGGTTGTACCCCTCCTGCGCGGCCAGTGTTTTCATCATGCTAATCATCCCGGACATCACGGCACCTCATAAAATCAGGCAATAAAAAGAGAAGATTCGGCCTAAAAATAGGATAGTACAGAGAATACCATGCAACCTTCACTGTTCATGGGAGTTCTTTTTTATGACATCGGTAAAAACGATTTTAATCACTGGCGTCAGCAGCGGCTTTGGTCGTGCGCTGGCGCAGGAAGCACTCACCGCAGGTCATCGGGTTATCGGGACCGTGCGTAATCACCACGCAAAGCAGGCTTTCGAGGCCCTTGATGCACAGCGGGCTTTCGGCCGCTTGCTGGATGTTACGGACGCCGGGCGTATTGCTGAGGTGGTAGCGGAGGTTGAATCGACCGTCGGTCCGGTTGATGTGCTGGTGAACAATGCCGGTTACGGCCATGAAGGCATCATGGAAGAAGCCTCGCTCGAAGAGATGCGCCACCAGTTTGAGGTGAATGTGTTTGGCGCAGTGGCAATGATGAAAGCCGTGCTAGCGGGCATGCGCCAGCGCCGTCGTGGCCATATTATTAATATCACCTCAATGGGCAGTTTTATTACTCTGCCCGGCATCAGCTATTACTGTGGCAGCAAATTTGCGCTGGAAGGCATATCAGAAACGTTAAGCAAAGAGCTTATCCCGTTCAATATACACGTGACCGCCGTGGCGCCAGGGTCGTTTCGCACCGACTGGGCCGGGCGTTCAATGGTACGCAGCGCGCGTAGCATCCCGGACTATGATGCTCTTTTCGAACCCATTCGGCAGGCGCGTATGGAAAAAAGCGGCAAGCAACCCGGCGATCCCGTGATGGCTGCCCGCGCCATACTGACAATCATTGAGAGCCAGAACCCACCCACGCATTTATTGTTGGGCAGCGATGCATTGAGTTTAGTGCGGCAAAAACTCGCTGCATTAGATAAGGAAATCGAGCAATGGGAAACACTAACACGTTCAACGGATAGCGACTTACCGGCTTAGACGGGAGTGTATTGGATAACCCATAATGGCCGGTTGCCCATACGGCTATTTTATATCGGGCATCGTGCTGATGCCCAGCACATGAGTGATGTTGACTTTGCGGACGTGCGGTGAAGTCAACGTCTCCTCTAACTTAACGCCACCCTGGCGCCTCTGGCCAGAGTGCTAAGTGCCAGGAGCGGACGTTGTTAATGGCATGATGTATGAACCCATGGAGAGTCGATCATCTGTACTCCTGTTAATCCATACGGGAAATATTGTTATCAATAGCCCTACAGCGGAAGCGTTAACTGTATATTTGCACGCTCTCATTGAGCCTGCCACTTTGTTAAAGCAACTCTTACAGTTTAAAAGAACTTTCGCGGGATGTTACTCGGCTAAATAACCACCATCGATTGGATAAACGCCTCCGGTACAGAACGCTGATTTGTCTGAAAGCAAAAACAATATGAAGTCTGCTATTTCTTGCATTGTTGCCATCCTTTTCATAGGGTGGCTATTTGCGAAACTACGTACGATATTTTCAGGAAATTCAGTCATTCGTGGGGTTTGGACATAGCCCGGAGCGACTGCGTTGATTCGAATGTCCTGGCTTGCAAATTCTAACGCTGCGGTTTGGGTTAAACCGATTATACCGTGTTTAGCCACGGTGTAAGGTGCTAATCCAGGAATGCCAACCAGGCCATTTACTGCAGATAAATTAACGATAGAACCACCAAATTTCATCATCTCAGGTATTTCATATTTCAGACAGTAAAAAACGCCGCTCAAGGAGGTGGCAATAACCTTATCCCAGTTTTCAACCGTTTGCTCTGTTATGTTTTTACCATGTTCACCGGTTAAGCCTGCATTATTTACAGCATAATCAAGTCTGCCGAACTGTTGGATAACCTGAGCGATCATTTTCTGTACTTGTTCCGGTTGTGAGACATCACAGCCGATCCCCAGCGCTTGTGGTCCCTGTGAAGTTAATCGTTTCGCTTTTTGTTTAGCCTGCGCTGAGGAACGGGATACAATAACGACCTTCGCGCCATATTTGTGTAATTGCTCTGCAACTGCCTCACCGATACCTGCAGTACTTCCTGTTATGACAGCAACTTTATTCTGGAAATTCATAATTCCCCCTATGAAGTAGAATGGAGTCTTTCATCGGGGTGAGTATACAAATTAGCTGTGACAGTTTTTGTCAGTACTCTTTCTCCTCGCAGATCCCTTCTTTGAATCTCCATTTTTTCAATAAAACCGTTCTGCTTTCACTATATGTAGAATCCAGCTGTGCCAGCTCTTTAATTTTATCAGTTCTAAAATGACGAAAATCATTTCTCATCTCACACCAGGCCACCAAAAGCCAGCATG
>ENA-UESL01000387-UESL01000387.1-human-gut-metagenome-genome-assembly--contig:-NODE-387-length-25776-cov-139.609090_pt1 | contig 25776 bp, 27 predicted proteins | sample MGYA00243008_ERZ508009 | MGnify/ENA primary metagenome ERZ508009 (study PRJEB26167, sample SAMN06115396) | human gut metagenome | host: Homo sapiens | place: China:Guangxi | collected 2016-06-08...
GAATGGGTTCATGTGCAGCTCCATCAGCAAAAGGGGATGATAAGTTTATCACCACCGACTATTTGCAACAGTGCCCTTTCTCCTGCTTATACGACACGATGGTCAGATATTCCTGCAGCGAAACTGGCGTAAAACTTTGGCGATTTCACCTTGAAATTCTCAGCCTAAACTGCCTAATTACAATAAGTTAGATGTGAAATCGCCATGGCGAAATTATTGACTCAAATTTCTGTCAAGGACCTCGTTGATAGCCTTGTCCAGTTCATCCTGAATCACTTTTGACATACGGCTAAACTCATAAGTCAGCGTACGCCCTTTCACACGCTTACGCGCGAACTTGTCCTTTTCTTCAAAAGACCAGAGTGGGGAAACCACTGACTTTTCCTTGGGAGATGGATCTATCAATGCCTGAGATGCCTGAGAAATCAGCTTCAGTATACTGGCTTTCTGTTCGTCTTCTGGTCGCTCGCCTTCACTCAAAATTGCATCGAGCTGAGCTGATACAGACTGAATGAGTTCTTCAGGCGTTAATCCCTTTTCACTGAGTTTTTCATTAACTTCTAAAAGAAGTTTATAGTCACTAAACGATAGCTCCGACTGAACCGGGAACAGAGAAATCAAGTCTTGCGGTACGGCCGCCGCCTGCAGCGCCCTGGTAACTTTAGCTTGAGATAACCCCTCCAGTTCAGCAATTTCCTTTTGATTAAATCCGGACTCTTTAAGAGCGATCAATCTCAGGCCAATCTCCCGAAGATTATGTTCTTTAGCTGTCTGGATATCTTTAGCCAGTTGGCGAGCTTCATCAGCTGATAAATGCTCTTCGGTAACCATTACATCAAGGCCTGTACGGACAAAAATTACTGAGGCTCGCCGTCTTGAACCATCCAGTATCTCAATCCTTTCACTTTGCTTAATACCAATACAGGGAAAGAACTGCTGAAACTTAATCGTCTGGATAATGGATTTCAGGGACTCCCTGGTCAGTGCAAGTTGATCTCTTCCGTTGTTTTCCTGGTTTACGAAGGTCTTACTTTCAACTTCAGATGCAGGCACCCGAACAAACCTGAACGTTACCTTCCTGCCGGTTTTTAAGGTAAATACCTGGCTTCTACCGGTGTCCGTCATTTCCGCAATTGACGCCTGGGTATTTAACTGTCTGCCGATAGTTTTTCTTTTCTCATTCGACATCACATACCTCCGTTAGTACGAATGAACTCGATGCGATCAAAGACTGCCTTCGCAAAGTCTTCCGCTGCTGATTTTGCGCTTTTTAGTGCCTCTGTACTTCCATCATAGGTTGCTGGATTTGCTGAAATAACTGTGTCAAAAGTCTCCCCACAGCGTTCGAAACCATCCAGTCTCGGCAGAACCATGTCTAGCATATCGGCACCGAAAACCTCTTTGGCCTGACTATGGCAAATTTTGTGATCAGACTTGTTCAGGATCTTGGACATGAAGCCGACATTACCGATGAGATTGCAGGTGTGCCCATCCATTTCAATGGAATCTATGAGGGCAGGGAGGCTGGCCAAAAACTTCAGGGAAGAATGAAAATCAACCGTAGCCGGTGGAAGAGGGGTCAACATCAGGTCTGCCGCCCCAATACAGTTTTTCAGGAACGCATCAAGGTGAGGACCACTATCAAGGAAAATAAAGTCGTAGTCATGCTGGAGCTTATCGATAATGTTATCTTTAAGCACAGCATGAATATTTTTCCCTGGAAGATGTTCTTCACACAATCCCTTCCAGCCTTCAGCAAGGAATGCATCGTCAATGGAAGCGGGGATTACATCAACACCAGGGATAATAGACGGTACTATAAAATCGGAAAGTAATTCTTCACGAGACACGTTCTGGAGCATGGCCTGAGCAGCCGTATTTTCAACCAGGCCCACTGAATTTTCATGGCTCAGGAACATTGTCAGAGATGCCTGCGGATCGAAATCGATGGCCAGAATACGCAGGTCTTCGAACAGAAGCTGAGGATGAGCTCGAAAAGCATGTGATAATGAAGCGGTAGAAACTGTCTTGGAACCACCACCTTTAAGATTACATACAAAAATCGTAAAGGCTTTATCAAAGCGATCCCTGTACTTGGGTACTTTACGATGGTTATACAGATCGATGACATTCTGAATCGTCATCGCGTATTTCATCGTATTGCCAGAAGGTTTCTTTTTGAAAATGTAGCCACCGGCTTCCATTTCGGCCACAGCATACTCAACACTGCCTTTACTGAGCTTAGGCAGCTTATACAGAGCGGCTTTGCTGTATTCCTGATAGAACTCGGTAAGCTTCAATTCCTCTTTTTGCTGGCGGATACTCTCGCTCAAAGATGTCAGAAGCTTACCTGCACGTGTAGCAACTTTCCGTAACTGCTCAATATTGTCCATTTATCACCTCATGACGTTTTTTGTCATTTTGAACAAAAAGAGTCATGTTGCAAGCAAAAAATCATATTGTTTTGATTTCGCTCTCAACAGGAGGGGGGAGAAGTTCGACGGGCGTGCCACTCAATCACAGTGCCGCAACACGCAGACGCACTTATGACCATCACACAACAAGTCGTACAAAAGGGTATAGAGAAAGGTATCAGCGCTCGCCGCAGCCATGTAACCGAGCGTAGCGAGCGAACTGGCGAGGAAGCGAAGAGGAACCGTTCCGGCAGATAGCTCTTACGCTCAACACAAGAAGAGTTTTCCATCCTCTGTGGGAAACAGGTCAACTTCGCGGACGGCCCGGACTGTGGGAAACAGGTCAACTTTGCAGACGACCGGGACTGTGAGAAACAGGTCAACTTCGCGGACGGCCCGGACTATGGGAAACAGGTCAACTTCGCGGACGGCCCGGACTATGGGAAACAGGTCAACTTCGCGGACGGCCCGGACTATGGGAAACAGGTCAACTTCACGGATGGCCGGGAGTGTGGGAAACAAGTCAACTCCGCGGACGGCCCAGACTGTGGGAAACAGGTCAACTTTGCAGACGGCCCGGACTGTGGGAAACAGGTCAACTTTGCAGACGACCGGGACTGTGGGAAACAGGTCAACTCCGCGGACGGCCAGGACTGTGGGAAATAGGTCAACTTTGCAGACATCCGGGACTGTGGGAAACAGGTCAACTTTGCAGACGTCCGGGACTGTGGGAAACAGGTCAAATCCGCGGACGGCCCGGACTATGGGAAACAGGTCAACTCCTCGGACGGCCCGGACTGTGGGAAACAGGACAACTTTGCAGACGTCCGGGACTGTGGGAAACAGGTCAAGTTAGGCAAGCACTATGGGAAATACAGCAATTTTAGTATCCCCCCATATGTCAGCAACAAACTAAGGGGGAGGAAACAAAAAATACAGGCTATTGTTTTTTATCAAGAAAATTAAACAGCAAGCGACCATCTTCTTCAGTGGTATATGTTACCTTTAATGGCGTCTTCTCATTAATTTTCTTCAGAGCAGGTTCCAGGAAGGTACGCTTCATTTCAGCAATATTGTTTTTCTGCGAGGCAGGGAGCATAAACCTTTCACATAACCAGTCATGTGTGGTGATCCAGACACCAGTGCTCCGGAACTGACACAGGCTTTCATAAAGCCGGATGACACGAACACTATTAAGCTGGCCACAGTCATAGAGAGAATAGGTAGTGAACTGGGAGGTTAAACCGACAAGGAATGGCATGACCTTGTAGTTAAATTCAATCTGCCAGGAACCCCGACCTCGCTTCATTCCTGCTTCAGCCAGCCACGGACGTTTAACTTCTTCAAACTCACCTTCTTTTGGATAAAAGGTAACCGTTGATTCGCCCAGAGCATTTACCCCAGCCTTCACATCACGACTGGCGACAGACGTAGCGACATTGAAGTATTTGACGTAATCGGAAACGCTGATTTTGAAGAGCGGCAATACGTCAGAGTCATCTTCCTGGTTGTCATTAAAATAGGCCTGCATGAGGCATAACCACAGCACACGTTTTGCCTGAAGAGGCAGGTAATATGCAGCTTCGGTCAATTCGTTAGATTGCTTTATACTGGCGCGTTTTTTAAACGTTTTAGTAGCTGGCAAGAGTGCTTGAGTATCCATTTCAATGCCTATGGGTAAATTTTTACCCACCCATAATGACAGTGAAAACAGAAATTGCAAGCTATCGCGATAGTTATCCACCGGAAAAATCTGCACTTTATCCACAAGTGGATAATTGAGAACTGAACTTGACCTCTTTCCCATAGCTTGTTGATGCGTATCCCATAGCTTGTTGACACAAAACCCACTGATACGTGATTAATTTCCCATATTATGTTTACCAGTTGCCCATACAGGCCCCCTCTCAGGCCGCACTGTACGCGGCTTTCAGGCTCCCTAAAAGGTGTAAAATATAGAAAAAGAATAAAAAAGTACTTTATAAAAATATGCCCGTGGATAAGTGGATAACCCCGAGAGGGAGGTGATTTTTCAGGCATTTAGCGTAAGCAGAATTTATAAGTTTTGTTCCATGGTGCTTCCTCGCTCACTCGGGGCTTCGCCCTGTCGCTCGGCTGCGGCGAGCACTGCTGGCTCGATCATATCCGTGGGCGGAAGATACTACTCCTCCCCCGAGTCGCTCTCCAGAGCCCGCTACAGCGAGACAACCCGCACGAAGATTTCTATCGTCCCTGCAGACATATTCGAATCGTTTTTATTAACCCTGGCTCCCGTCGTGACAGAACACTACTTCCTGTAAAAGGGGGAGTAAGGCCCCTGAGTCACACACCTGAAATTAATAATGCGGAGTTTTACGATAACCTGATTACCCATGACCCTCAGCCAGCTTCAAGAGCCGATATGGCATCGGCGGGCTTGCCACGACTGCATGCCCCAATTCAACAAACATACTCTTGAGGTCAAAACGATGATTAAACCGGAAGCAGTATTCAGCAAGATGCCTTGGTAATGCTTCGCTCCGAGCTTATGACAACTGCCCCGCAGCGAGTTCTTCACATTCCCTATCATCGTGTTTACCCAGTTGAATGCCGGATGATCCAGCAAATCAAGGTTGCCCCCGGTGACAACACCCAGGTGCTCACAATTGGCCTCCTTGACCGCTTTGAAACAGGCCAATCCATCGGATATCACCGCGCTACCACTGGCAAGATGCCGTTTTGCCCAATCAGCAATGACGTTGGTTTTGAAACCATCGACCACCGTCATCCGCATCTTGATTGGATGCCCTTCCTTGTTCAGGGCTACTGCTGCCACAAACGGCGTCTTGCCTGCCGCGCCCCGACCCCGTTTGCCACCACGGCGCTCTCCACCCCAGTAGACATCATCGAGCTGAATGATGCCGCTGATGGGCTGCTTGTCATCGGACTCTTTCATGGCTTGCAGCAGCTTGTGCTTGAGCATCCAGGCGGTGTCATATTTGACGCCCAACTGGCGCTTTAGCTCCATCGCTGACAAGCCTGTTTTGGTTTGTGACAACAGGTGCATTGCCAGAAACCACTTGGTCAGTGGGAGCTTGGTGTTTGCGAAAATCGTGTTTCCAGTCAATGACATCTGGTGACGGCAGTGATTGCATTGCCACACACGTGGCCGCCTTCTCAGGCGACAACAGGTCTTGTTGGCACATTCAGGGCAGACAAAGCCGTTCGGAAAACGCCAAGCGAGCAGCGCGTTTTCGCACTGCGCTTCAGTGCCATAGTCCTTGAAAAAATCAAACAGGCTGTAGCCTTTCTGGAATTGGACTTTGCTTTTGGCCATGATCTCGCACCTCAGTAACTGTACGTAAGATCAGTATAGCTCGTGGTGACTGCTAATCATGGGTAATCAGGAATCTTTTTATGCGATACATACACGATTTCTACCTTCGTTTTTTGCATGATATAAAGCACTATCCGCTTCTAGTAGTAATGTTTCTTCAGTCTTTATATGTGAGGTATTATCTGAACAGGCAATACCAAAGCTCATGGTGACAGAAAAATTGCCTTCATTCCTTTCAAACTTTAGATCAGAAATTGCTTGACGGATACGCTCTATAATTAACAGAGCATCTGTGGCATTGGTTTCACCCAGTATAATTAAAAACTCCTCACCACCATAACGCCCAACACAATCATGACTCCTTAAGTGGTTAGTTAAACTTTTACTGACCTCCTTCAGCGCTGTATCACCAGCAACATGACCATATGTGTCGTTGACATGTTTGAAATGATCTATATCAGCAAGTATTACAGTAGTAGGCTGTTTTTTTCTTGTGTCTTTTTCTATGGTGTTTTTTAGGAATTCCATTATAGCGCCCCGATGAAAAACACCAGTAAGTGCATCCCGAGAAGACTGCTCTTTGAGTTGCGCCAATGCATTTACCAACTGATTGTTTAAGTCATAAATGCTTTGATAAAGACGGCTTTTTTCGACTAAAAATGATATTTGGCTTGCAAGGTTAATAAATGTTTTTTGGTGGGCATCAATGTATGTGTTTTTTTCTTTGCTAGAGAAGAAAAGGAAACCGATAGGCTTACCATCTGCAATGAGCGGGCAGGTTAAACTTGATTGAATGCCTTCAGAAACTATTAATTTAGTTGATAATGAGTTAGGGTTTTCAGCTAAATATAGTTGCAGGTCGTTAAGAATGCGGGGTTGTTGTGTGGTTAGTACCCCCTCTAAACTACTACCACTTAAAAAAGCAGTATATCCCTTTTTGATCATTATTTTTCCTGGGTAATTGCTTTTTGCCCAATGAGCGAAAACCCGCTCATAATCATCAGATATTAATGCGCAGCCGATCCTATCGTAAGGTATTATTACATGAAATGTGTCATATATGCGATTTAAAACCTCATCAAGAACACTGCCTTTACTGATTTCAGTGGATATTTCTTGAATTTTATTAAACCCATCAAGTCGGGCATCAAACCAGGCAGCCAACTGAACAAGATCAGATTCAAAATCGAGAATGGATTTTATGTTGTTATCCTTCGGGAAAGATAAGGAACATTTGCCTTTTTTAATTTTTTTTATGGCTTCTCTGTATAAAGCGAACCGTTGAACTGATAGTGTTACATTGTTCATATCTTGTCCTTATCGGTACTGGGTTGACTTTTTATAGCATAACGTCTGTTTAATCGATGATGCGAACAATACCTTGAGATCGTGATTTCCATCAAGATCTCTATCGCAGCGTGACATAATGGGTCATCAAATCACCTTCGCCGACAGTAAATTCAGCAGCAAGCGCCATCAGACCCGTAAAGCGATTTTTGCCCCTTCATGATCCCAGAAAAAGATCGTGAATATAATCAATTAGCTACCTGATTACCCATGACCCTCAGCCAGCTTCAAGAGCCGATATGGCATCGGCGGGCTTGCCACGACTGCATGCCCCAATTCAACAAACATACTCTTGAGGTCAAAACGATGATTAAACCGGAAGCAGTATTCAGCAAGATGCCTTGGTAATGCTTCGCTCCGAGCTTATGACAACTGCCCCGCAGCGAGTTCTTCACATTCCCTATCATCGTGTTTACCCAGTTGAATGCCGGATGATCCAGCAAATCAAGGTTGCCCCCGGTGACAACACCCAGGTGCTCACAATTGGCCTCCTTGACCGCTTTGAAACAGGCCAATCCATCGGATATCACCGCGCTACCACTGGCAAGATGCCGTTTTGCCCAATCAGCAATGACGTTGGTTTTGAAACCATCGACCACCGTCATCCGCATCTTGATTGGATGCCCTTCCTTGTTCAGGGCTACTGCTGCCACAAACGGCGTCTTGCCTGCCGCGCCCCGACCCCGTTTGCCACCACGGCGCTCTCCACCCCAGTAGACATCATCGAGCTGAATGATGCCGCTGATGGGCTGCTTGTCATCGGACTCTTTCATGGCTTGCAGCAGCTTGTGCTTGAGCATCCAGGCGGTGTCATATTTGACGCCCAACTGGCGCTTTAGCTCCATCGCTGACAAGCCTGTTTTGGTTTGTGACAACAGGTGCATTGCCAGAAACCACTTGGTCAGTGGGAGCTTGGTGTTTGCGAAAATCGTGTTTCCAGTCAATGACATCTGGTGACGGCAGTGATTGCATTGCCACACACGTGGCCGCCTTCTCAGGCGACAACAGGTCTTGTTGGCACATTCAGGGCAGACAAAGCCGTTCGGAAAACGCCAAGCGAGCAGCGCGTTTTCGCACTGCGCTTCAGTGCCATAGTCCTTGAAAAAATCAAACAGGCTGTAGCCTTTCTGGAATTGGACTTTGCTTTTGGCCATGATCTCGCACCTCGATAACTGTACGTAAGATCAGTATAGTTCGTGGTAACTGACTGCTAATCATGGGTAATCAGGTACGATAATGTCATTGCTAGAAACTTTCCTGACCGATTCTCAGGGGGCAACAATCCTGTTCCTTGCCATGCTGATCTACTGGCAAAAGCGATAAATCCATGCGGGCTGGCCTTTGGCCAGCTTCGCTGTATAAGGGGAAAAATTCGGCATATCCAGACATTTCACTAGGCAATTTGAATTCAGATATCTATGCTAGGGATCCCTAAAACAGGAGGTAACAAGATGAAACTTCAAGATATACAGATAGATAATACCGTAAGGAGTGGTCTTAATTCTTTCACTGATGGGGTGATTATTCGTGATACAAAGGTATTGATCACGCTCAATCTCCCGGATGGACAGAAAACCTCTATTGAGGGGGAATGGCGGCATATGTCGGACGCCAACAGATTGTCAGAACGTATTACGATGCTTCAGCATGCGATCTATGAGCGGTATGAGGAATACAGAGCAGATATTCCCGTCATCTGGTCAAGATAACTTCTGACAGACCTCACCGGCGAGCATGACGTTCGCCAGCATCATTCTCCTAAGTACTTAAATATTCCCTTTCAGCATGGCTACCGCATCCGCTTCGGGCATAGCAAACTGCACGCGATGCCGCGCAGCAACATCAAGTGCAAACACCTTCGTATAGACTTCCGTCGAGCTAATCGATTTGTGGCCCATCAGGCTCTGCAAAACCTTCAGTGGTATGCCGGCATACAGCATGTGCATCGCGTAGGAGTGACGGAACGTATGGGGGGTCACCGGTACTGAGAACGTCACCCCGTCGGCCGCTGCGGCTTCCACCGCTTCGCTAAGCCAGGTGCGGACGGTACGGTCTGTGATCTCCCAGATACGCGCCTTCTCCATTCTGCCGGTGCGTTTGTTTCGTCTTTCGAGGGGAATTTTCAGGGTGGCCACCATCATCTGCAGCTGACTGACGTAGTGGTGATCGGAAAGGGGAACCAGACGATGGACCTGACTGCCTGCGGGGGCACGACCTGCCGTCCTGGCCGCTTTCTCGGTGCGCTGCTTGAGCGTGGCCAGCTGCACGAACGGATACGGCGGCGCCAGCGAAAAATCCCCCCGGGTCAGCGCGAGCGCTTCATTAATGCGCGCGCCGGTGTTCCACAGCGTCGCCAGCAGCATCTTGCGGTGAAGATCCGGCACGTAATGGAGCAGGGCGCTGACTTCCGGCGCCAGCAGGTATTTCGGGAGTTCATCCTGCACGAGCGCCATCTGACGCAGGGCGAGAGCGGCAGGGTAATCGATGGCTACTGGCAGATTCATCGAGGTGTTCCGTGTGTTATCCCTGATACCTGCCGGGAAATTATTATTCATAGTCTAACTCCTGAGCCATCTACTCAGTAACATCAGGCAACCGTTTATATCGGCGGTAAACATTGTTATTATTCCTAATATGCTCCCAGCGCTTCCGATACAAAACACTCCATGCCGACCAACGGTCGTCAGACAACCTGTCCCCAGGCATATCGCATAGCTGACGTAGCCAACGGGATAAACGTATTGCTTTTAATCCGAGTCTTGCAGACTGCCTGTTAAGTTCGAAAATTCCATACGATCCATCGAAGGGAGTATCTTCATTGAACGCCGCACTTATAGAACTCGCGGCTTCCCTGCAGATGACTGGCAATTCAGCAAGTCTGTACATCAATCCTGGTGGCAGAGAACGCCAGTCCCCAGTAATGGACTCGAAATTGATTTCAGGTAAAGAATACTCAATCCTAATACGTCCATCTTGGTCATATTCCCCTGATTCATTAGCAGAATAAACACAGCGTTGTGCAAAACGCTCCAGCAGAAAAACTAGCTCGGTAGATATAAAGTACAATTCATCGTAACGTTTACGTGCAGCAGTAGCTTCTTCACGCCTGCGGGTAAAACGGTGTGTGAGAGCAACACCCACCAGGGCTGCGCCGGCAGAGGAAATAGCCGTAACGATCTGCGGCCACAGGCTGGCACTGTCCTTCACCACCTTCACGCCCTCAGTCGCAATAAACCAGTCAGCCATGTTTGATCCTTATTGAGAAATCCCACTATCCATTATTCCTCTGGCTTTCTAGTGACGATGCTGTAAAGGAGCATAAATGGTTTATCTATCAGGCAGGATTGCCAGGGCGGAGCACAATCTTGTGACTGTGGATCTTTGTAGTCACCAACCAGTTGCCATGAGTCCGAGTTATCCATTCGTTCTGCAACCATTCTTCCGTTACGTTTCAGGATTTTTGGCGATTTCCAGTTATATTTGGCTTTAATCATTTCTGTTGGCGTTGCGTATGCCGTTCCTGAATACAGCCATAGCTCTTTATGGCCATATGCATCCTCAAGCTCCCTGACCACATCGATAAATGATCTAAATGTTGGTTTACCCATACCCCGCCTCAAAAATAGTATCCGGTTCAATAGTCACTCGACGTAATTATTATACTCAGCACAATCAGCCGTACACAATCCTGTATCTGTCACCTTGATGATTTTCCCATGCCGTCATCATTTTCAGGATGATAATAAGCAGACATATAACCATGCAGTTAAATTACCGAATGGCCGTTTCACGGTGATCCGACTTTTCGCGCTTTACGAAGTTTCCGGAAGTGTACCACGGTCAGGGAATAAGCAAAGCGCCCTTTTATGGTGGTGAGCGGGCGGTCACGGGGCAGGTGAGGAACACAACATATATGGTAATATTCAGATAATAACACCACTACATCTTGTGTTATCGGGCCGCAGAGCGCCGGTGGGTCTGACGGAGATCCGGGACCACCAGAAATCGGATCTGCGGAGAAGATAAGAAAGATTATTGCCGGACAGTCACAAAAAACGACAGATTGTTGTAATTAGTAGATTATTGCTTGTCGTGGCATAAAAATTGGTATTTTTTGATTTACTGGCAATTAAACAGCGACCCGTTACAGGGTCGCCAGATTTCGGTTCAGATATGTTCAAAACGAGCCACAAGAGGACCTGTAACCTGCATGTCCATTTCCCACAGCGTTTTCATCACTCCCTCTAAATAGATGCGCGGAATAGGGGTTTGAGAGCCAATGGAACGAAAACGTACGCTAAGAAGTTAATTCATTGTTTAAATTGAAATTTAGTTCTCTCAGTTCCCCCTTCAAAATATCCTCCGGTAGCGTAAACGTATAATGCCCCAGCATATTGATATGCCCGTGCATCAGTGGGGACAACCGGGCGATATCTTCAACCCCGATTTCTTCTCCATTACTGCGTATCCAGCTCAGGGCTTCCTGCATATAAAGTGTGTTCCACAGTACCACTGCGTTAGTGACCAGGCCCAGTGCCCCCAGCTGATCTTCCTGACCTTCACGATAGCGCTTTCTGATCTCACCGCGCTGCCCGTAGCAGATCGCCCTCGCCACAGCATGGCGGCCTTCCCCCCGGTTTAGCTGCGTCAGGATCCGCCGACGATAATCCTCATCATCAATATAATTAAGAAGGTACAGCGTCTTGTTGACGCGCCCCACTTCCATGATCGCCTGTGCCAGCCCTGATGGGCGCGAGCTTTTCAGCAAAGAGCGAATGAGTTCTGAAGCATGAATGGTGCCCAGTTTCAGCGAACCGGCGGTTCGCATCATCTCATCCCACTGATCCTCGGCTTTCGACAGATCGGCACAACCACGTGCCAGTTCGTCCAGTGCACCGTAATTTGCCGATTTATCCACTCGCCAGAATACCGCTTCACCGGCATCGGCAAGCCGGGGGGAAAACTGGTATCCCAGCAGCCAGAAGAGGCCAAAAATAATGTCGCTGGTACCGGCTGTGTCTGTCATGATCTCAACCGGATTCAGCCCTGTCTGCTGCTCCAGAAGGCCTTCCAGCACAAAAATGGAATCTCGTAATGTGCCGGGGACAACGATGCCGTGGAATCCAGAGTACTGATCAGAGACGAAGTTGTACCAGGTGATGCCACGTCCGGAACCAAAATATTTTCTGTTAGGTCCTGAATTGACGGTTTTCACCGGCGTGACAAAGCGCATGCCATCAGCTGAAGCCACTTCGCCACCACCCCAGCGGCCAGCAAGCTCCAGTGTGGACTGAAAATCAACCAGGCGGGCATTGGCGCTGACCAGCGTTTCTGCCCGGAGGTAATTCTGTTTTACCCAGCTAAGCCGGTGGCGCGTCAGCGCCGGTATATTGTGCTTTATCAGCGGTTCCAGCCCGATATTGCAGGCCTCTGCCATCAGGACCGCGCACAGGCTGATGTGCAGATCCTGTGCCCGGGCCCCGGATTCACTGACATGCGTAAACTCACGTGTAAATCCCGTTCTGGCATCTATTTCAAGCAACAGTTCCGTCAAATCTACTGGCGGGAGTAGCAGCCTTACCCGACTGTTGAGACGATGCAACGATGTTGGCTCCTCCAGTTTCTCCAGGCTGCTGATAGTCAGGGAAGGATGTTTACCGTCATGGCAAATATGAACCTCCGCATTTCCTTCAAAGCGGGATGCGACGGTTTTCCAGGTTTCATCTAGCTGGACCGCCAACTGTTGCACGCCTTTATGTCCATCAGTGGGATGTCCCAGCGCCCGGCAAACGGGGACCCGCTGAGCCTGCCATTCTTCCCCCTGCAACAGCTTCTCGCGGGGATTTCCCCAGCGATCGCTGTTTTCGAGCCAGATGTCCCTTCGACGTAGTGCATCCTGAAGGCGCTCCAGCAGACAAAGCGAGTAACCGGCACGCTGTATCCGGCCCTCCGCATCGTATACCAGGCGTTTCCAGGGGCCGGTAATAATATGTTCAGGCGCATTGTCCAGGATGCGCTTTTTCGAGCAGTTCAGTTCGGTCAGATAATGAATGGCGGACAACGTATGTTCTCCGGCTGGCGCTGCCTGGAAATGCAGGTCGCGCAATACCGCCGGAAGAAAGCGCTTTACCCGCCCGTACTGCTCCACCATTTCGTCATGGAAATTGTTGTTCTGAGGCCGGGCCAGCTCATTTACCTTGCAGACGGATTCTGCCAGCCTGCTTTTCGGTATGCTGTTGAATATGGTCTCCCTCAGTTCAGCATCGTCAGCCTGTTCATCCAGCAACAATGAACATGCCCGCGCCAATATTAGCGCAGCACGATCAAGATCTTTAAGCGTCCTGAGCCGTTTTTTCTGCCCCGTTTTCTTCGCCGCACGAGTGATATCCAGTATCAGCATATCGAGCACATCAACGGCCTCATCCAGCGCCGCAGTCTCCTGCGCTTTAACGAATGCTGTGAGTACGGCCAGTTTTCTCTGCTGTGGCATTCGCGCGATATATTTTACCGACGCCATGCCTGCGTAACGGGCCAAATTACGCAGTTGTATAGCAGGCAGACCGGTAAAATTCAGTCGGGAAAATTCCAGGTTTCGCAGCCGGATATACCGCTCCAGCGCTTCGGTAAATGCCGGGCCGCTGACGGTGACCGGTCCCTTTTTCAGTTGCTCCAGCGGTGAAGTACGCTGCCCCTCAGGAATGTCCAGAAGCTCCGTCACGCGGGCGGTCTGCCAGCTGTCCGGCAACGCGGCCAGTTTCTTCCACAGCCGCTGATTTGCCCGTTCGCGTATTTCACTGACGAGACGTACAAGTGTGGTTGCTCCGGGCAGCAGGACCTTATTCTGAAGCAGCCACGCGGTGGCAAAATCAAACATAAGGCCGGGTCGCTCATTACTGAGCCATGCGCGGGTGTACAGCAGGCGCTTCAGGCGGAAAGACCAGGGGAAATCGCCAAATTCATGGTAACCGTAATATTCCTTAATCAGCGCAGTATGCTCTCTGAGGGTGGTAACCCGTTCTGCGTAGCGGGTAAGGACTTCTGGACGGCGAATATTAAGCTGCACCGCGACAAATTGCTGAACACCTGGCAGAACCCGGGTTAAGTCTGTCAGAAAGGTGCCCAGAAAACGGGCGGTGGTGAGCTGAAGCGCAATTCCCAGCCGGTTATGCCTTCCCCGCCGCTGGTTAATGAAGGCAAGATCCCGCTCATCAAGATGAAAATAGCGCGCCAGCTGCACGTCATTGGGTTCTGCAACATAGCGACCATAATTCAGTTCCTGCTCAGTGGTCAGAAAATCGACGGGCATACCGGCCTCCCTGCCTGATGGTCATGAATTAACAATTTCGCAACCGTCCGAAATATTATAAATTCTCGAACACACTAAAATGGTGTTGTCTAGGTGTCTATTAAATCGATTTTTTGTTATAACAGACACCCACTGTCCGATATTTGATTTAGGATACATTTTTATGCGACTTTTTGGTTACGCACGGGTATCAACAAGCCAGCAGTCCCTCGATATTCAGATCAAGGGGCTTAAAGAGGCGGGGGTGAAAGCCAGTCGCATATTTACCGACAAAGCATCCGGCAGTTCTACCGACAGGAAAGGACTGGATCTGCTGCGAATGAAGGTGGAGGAAGGTGACGTCATCCTGGTGAAGAAACTCGACCGGCTTGGCCGCGACACTGCCGATATGATCCAACTGATAAAAGAATTCGACGCTCAGGGAGTCGCGGTCCGATTCATAGACGACGGGATCAGCACCGACGGTGAAATGGGGAAAATGGTTGTGACCATTCTTTCAGCTGTAGCCCAGGCCGAACGCAGGAGGATTCTGGAGCGTACGAACGAAGGACGGCAGGAGGCCAGGCTGAAAGGTATCCGGTTTGGCCGAAAGCGCATCATCGACAGAAATAGTGTACTGGCACTTCATCAGCAGGGAACTGGTGCAACAGATATTGCCCGCCGGCTCAGTATTGCCCGTTCCACTGTTTATAAAATTCTGGAAGATGAGAGCCGGGTTAATCTGAGCAAAATTTGAGGACGAACATGAGTGATGTAAAGGCATTCAACAATTGCATGAGTGTGTTCTGGCGACAGCATGAAGCCGAATTCTCTCGCTTTCTGACATCGAAGACAGGTGATAGCGAAAAAGCAGCAGACCCGGAGAAGACGAAGGTGATTATCGTGACGCTTGCCGAAACGACACCTGTACTGGAAGCCGCTAACCTGCAGCAGGATCTACGCCGAGCTGGCATCGAGCCGTGGGCATGGGTCGTTAATAACAGCCTGGCAGCTGCTCAACCGTCTTCGCCTTTCCTGAAGATCAGGGCGAACCGCGAGCTGCCTCTCATCTCTGATGTGGAAGAGCAGTATGCAAAGCGTATTGCATTAACAGCGCTACAGAGCGAAGAGCCGGTTGGTATTGACCTGCTGGAAGAAATGGCGAAGTAATAATGAAGGGGGCAAATGCCCCCTTCGTCTTTATTTCAGTCTTTTACCTGAATCATCAACGACTTTTTCACCGTCTTCCTTGGTGAAAGCCGCTTTCTGGGCATCTGGAAGGATATCGAGAACAACCTCTGAAGGACGGCAAAGTTTAGTTCCCAGTGGCGTCACTACGATCGGACGGTTGATCAGAATCGGATGCTGTAGCATAAAGTCGATGAGCTGGTCGTCAGTAAATTTATCTTCTGCAAGACCCAGTTCCTCATACGGCTCGACGTTCTTACGCAGCAAAGCCCGGACGGAAATGCCCATATCCGCAATGAGTTTGAGCAGCTCATCGCGTGAAGGTGGAGTCTCAAGGTAAAGAATAACGGTCGGCTCGATACCGCTGTTGCGGATCATCTCCAGCGTATTACGCGACGTGCCGCAGGCTGGGTTGTGATAAATGGTGATGTTGCTCATATCAGTATCTCATTACAAAGTGAAAGAGAGACGTAGCGCCAGCGCGGCCAGCGTTACAAACAGCACAGGCAGAGTCATGACGATCCCGGTGCGGAAATAGTATCCCCATGTGATGGTCATGTTCTTCTGTGAAAGGACATGCAGCCAGAGCAACGTTGCCAGGCTACCAATAGGTGTAATTTTCGGTCCAAGATCGCAGCCAATCACGTTGGCAAAAATCATCGCCTCTTTGATAACGCCTGTTGCAGTGCTGCCATCAATAGAGAGAGCACCAACCAGCACGGTAGGCATATTGTTCATGATGGAAGAGAGGAAAGCCGTCAGGAAGCCAGTACCAAACGTCGCGGCCCAAAGTCCTTTATCTGCCAGCACGTTCAACACACCGGAGAGGTATTCTGTTAGTCCGGCATTACGCAGACCATAGACCACCAGATACATTCCCAGAGAGAATATGACGATCTGCCATGGCGCACCGCGAAGCACTTTGCCAGTGTTAATGGCATGGCCTCGCTTCGCCACCGCAAACAGAATGACAGCCCCTACAGCAGCAATCGCACTGACCGGGATACCCAACGGCTCAAGGACGAAAAAGCCAACCAGAAGAAGGATCAACACTATCCAGCCGGTTCTGAAGGTTGCCAGATCTTTAATCGCTTTTGCCGGTGCTTTCAGGAGAGCCAGGTCGTAAGTTGGCGGAATATCTTTGCGGAAGAACAGATGCAGCATCACCAGCGTGGCGATAATGGCTGCGATATCCACCGGCACCATTACCGACGCATACTCAGTGAAACCCAGCCCAAAGAAGTCTGCAGAAACGATGTTAACCAGGTTGGACACGATAAGCGGCAGACTGGCCGTATCGGCAATAAACCCGGCGGCCATGACAAATGCCAGCGTAGTGCCTTTGCTGAAACCTAATGCAAGCAGCATGGCGATAACAATTGGCGTCAGAATCAATGCCGCACCATCGTTGGCAAACAGTGCCGCCACCGCTGCGCCGAGCAAAACGATATAGGTAAACAGCAAACGCCCGCGACCGTTACCCCAACGTGAAACGTGCAGCGCCGCCCATTCGAAAAAGCCCGATTCATCGAGCAGAAGGCTGATAATAATCACGGCAATAAAGGTCGCCGTCGCATTCCAGACAATATTCCACACTACAGGGATATCACCAAAATGGACTACGCCAGAGATCAGCGCCAGTACCGCGCCCAGCGTCGCACTCCAGCCGATCCCTAATCCCTTCGGTTGCCAGATAACCAAAACGATGGTCAGGACAAAAATAGCGCCTGCCAGTAACATAAATCCTCCAGACAGGACGGCTTTGCCGCCCTGTATATACAAAAAAAATTAAACAACCAGCTCTCTGAGTTTCTCGATGCCAGTGGGCTCTGCAGCCATTACCGGTACTAACGCTATGCGGCTTGCATGCTGGTTTTTCACAACCTCGATTTGAGGACGCTCTTGTAGGGCGCGCTGGCAAAGCAGCGGCGATTGCGTCTGTGCAATCGAAAGGCTGTTATTGATAATCCAGCCCCAGGGATGAATCCCCGCACGTTCAAGATCGGACTGCAGGTTTGCCGCTTCCAGTACAGGTGTGGTTTCAGGCAGAGTGACCAGCAAAACTTTGGTACGTTCCTGGTCCTGAAGCTGCATCATCGGAGTGGTAAAATGACCTTTATCCCCCATCTTCCTGGCAATCTCACGGTGATAAGCCCCGGTAGCATCAAGCAGTAATAGCGTATGCCCGGTAGGTGCCGTATCCATGACCACAAACCGTTTGCCAGCTTCACGAATTACGCGTGAAAACGCCTGGAACACCGCAATCTCTTCTGTGCAAGGAGAACGTAAATCCTCTTCGAGCAGCCGTTTCCCAGCCTCATCCAGATCCCTGCCTTTCGTCTCAAGAACATGCTGACGATAGCGTTCAGTTTCATCGTGAGGGTTGATTCGGCTGACCTGCAGATTTTTGAGGCTGCCATTGAGCGTTGTACTGAGATGTGCAGCAGGATCTGAGGTGGTGAGATGCACATCAAAACCCTTATCCGCCAGACTGACGGCGATAGCCGCAGCCATTGTGGTTTTGCCCACACCACCTTTGCCCATCAGCATAATCAAACCGTGTTCACTGCGGGCGATATCATCAACCAGGACAGACAACGACATATTCTCTGGCTTGTTCTGTGGGCTTTGTTCAGGAAGCGATGTTATCTCAGCGTGTTCGTTGAGCAGGCCTTTCAATGCGGATACACCAACCATGTTCAGCGGCTGCAGGTATAAGTTGTCTGTCGGCAAATCAGATAACCCGGCAGGAAGATTTGCCAGCGCCTCTTGCTCCCGTTGCCATATTGCAGCGGCCAGTGCATCACGTTCTGCTTCGCTCGCAGGCAGGACACCGTTAATGACTAAATACTGATTTTTAAGGCCAATAGCTGATAATTCGTCATGAGTACGAGCGACTTCCTGCAGTGTTGATTTTTGCAATCGCGCGACCAGCACAAGGCGAGTTCGTTCAGGATCGGATAATGCCTCAACCGCATGAGCATATTGCTCGCGTTGTTTTTCCAGCCCAGCCATTGGACCAAGACAGGAAGCACCATCCGGGTTACTTTCGATGAAGCTGCTCCAGGCTCCGGGAAGCTGAAGAAGGCGAATAGTGTGGCCAGTTGGGGCAGTATCAAAAATGATGTGATCAAAGCGGGTCAGCAGAGAAGCGTCAGTCAGTAAGCCAGTAAACTCGTCGAATGCAGCGATCTCTGTCGTACAAGCTCCTGAAAGCTGTTCACTGATGCTGTTAACAACGTCATCAGGCAAAAGACCTTTAATAGGGTCAACGATTCTGGCGCGGTATTGCTGGGCGGCGTCCTGCGGGTCAATCTCCAGAGCCGAAAGACCAGACACAGCAGTCACGGGCTGGATAGTGTTACCGATAGTCTGATCGAATACCTGACCGACATTGGAAGCCGGGTCGGTACTGACAAGCAGAACACGCTTTCCCAGTTCAGCCAGACGTATAGCCGTTGCGCAGGAAATCGAAGTTTTGCCTACACCTCCCTTACCGGTGAAAAACAGGTAAGACGGGATATTCTCTAAGAATTTCATATGTCCTCCTGACATACTCAACAACAGGAAGTTTTACCACCACAGCAACTGGTGGAAGCTAAACCCACCTTTTCCAGCGGTATACCAAACCAGCGAGCCAGTTCAGCGCGTTTTGGGTATCGCCCGGCCATCACCGTTTCACCATCAAGCAACAGCAGCGGAAGCCCTTCAGCTCCAGAAGCCTCAAGGAATGCTTTCGCTTTTTCGTTCTCAACGAAGCTCATAGGCTGCTGCGCCAGGTTATAACGTTCGATCTGAACCCCACGCCCTTTCAGCCATTGCACATCAGCAGAAAAATTGACCAAAACCTGATCGACATCTGAACCACAAACGCCGGTACTGCAGCACATCGCCGGATCAAACACCGTTAACATTTTCATCTTTAACACCTCATATTCGTAAAAACATATATGTACAGGCAAAATTTTTAGATACAAACAGCCTTACCGCTGCCAGAGCAGTTGGCCGATGCCAGCTTACGGGCGATGGCCTGTACGTCGTCCTGTTGACTTAACCAGGCCTGCTCAATCACCAGGGCAGCCCAGGAAGGAATATGCGGGGATAAGCGATAATGAACCCATTTCCCCTGCTTGCGATCCAGCAACAGGCCACTTTCCCGAAGCATCGCCAGATGGCGGGAGGTCTTGGGTTGTGATTGTTCCAGCGCTGTGCAGAGATCGCATACGCACAGCTCCCCCATCTCCCTGAGCAGTAGCACGATACCCAGGCGGGTTTCATCAGATAGTATTTTGAAAAGTTGTAGGGATGCAATTTCTGGCATTATGTACTCCTGCTATGAATGGGTATTGTCTCTCCACCAAAACAAGAAGTCAAAATCATATGTGTTTTCTCGCATGTGAGTGCAGGTGTCACTATGCGGTTGAAAAACGACCTGATGTGCGATCGTTACGTTAGTTGGGTAGGTAAAAAAGTCATTTGAGGCTAAAACATTGCTTAGTGCGGGCTTTCAGTTCATAGAGAAGAATGAATAATATCAATTATAACAATTGGTTATTTCCTTAGCGTACGTTTTCGTTCCATTGGCCCTCAGACCCCTAGTACAGAGGATCGGGATGCACTCTACGAAAAACAGCGAATCGCAGCGCAACGGCAGCGCGAACGTCAGAAGACCAAGCTGGCTGACCCAGCTTATCGGCAACATCAACAGGAAAAACGCCAGGCGGCAGCACAACGATCCGCCGAAAAACGATTAGCCCGTATCCATTCGCCGGAGTATCAGGAAGCGCAGCGTGAAAAACAGCGCATTAAGCGACAGGAATCGGCACAGAAACCACGTACAACACTTACCGTTACCAAACCCCGCAAAACCTCAATGCGAGGACTGAAAGGCCGAACCCCAACTGCAGACGAACGGCGCGTAATGGATGCGTTAGCCAAACTCCCCTGCACCGCTTGCTGGCTGCATAAGCACCACCAGCTAATTGTCAGTCTGCATCATGTAAATGGGCGCACTGCAGCTGGCGCGCATATGGATGTTTTACCGTTGTGCCGGTGGCATCACCAGGACGCGGCCCCAAAAGCAGATCGCGAGCAATACCCGTGGCTGGTGCCGGTTCATGCCAGCGGAAACGTTGGCGGAAAGGCCGAATTTACGCGCCTGAACGCCTCGGAAGAGGATTTGCTACTCATGGCCTACAAACAGGCTGGAATAACCAGAGAGGGGCGCTAATGGCTCGCACAACAACGGAACGGGCCTTAAATCCCCACGGTCACGTATACTTACTGGATGGATTGACCAAACTCCATATTTGCAAGATTTGCGGAACCTGTGAGCGCCGAAACGGACAATATTGGTGGGCTGGTAAGTGGAGTAAGACAGAGCCGCCGTGCGGCCTCAATACGGAGGAACAGCGGGACTGGCATAACAATGCAAACCCCGACAACGAAGACGAACCATAACCGGCTGCAGGGCGGTAAATAATTCCTTGACGCTAAAAAACACAAAGTACAAACCGCATAAAATCCTCGCAGCTTTTGTGTTCCCTTGAGGGTACTTTTGACAATTTAACTTCCTGCTTTAGCGCGGTTGGGAACATCAATAGCCAGTAAGGGGCCGCAATCGCGGCCTTTTTGCTTTCTGGAGGATAGAAAATTGAGTCAAAAAATAGCTGTTTTCAGTCTCTCAACATCAAACCCGCTCTATGTCACTGCCATCTATGACGATGACAACAACCTGATAATGAGCATCCCGAAATCACTCCCCAACTCATTAAAACAACAACGAGTAAAGGTGATCCCCGCCATCGAGAAGCTGCTTAAAGCTGACTTTAAGGTGCTGGTGGATGAAACCAGTGGGACCATTGCTAGTGAAAGCGGCGCTCACCATGTTTCACTGAAGACGCGACATACAGACTCGCGCGCAGCCGTTCTCGTCGGCATCGAGCGCTACAACGAATTGCGCCTCCAGAAAGCCATTTCTCTTCCTGAGAAAAACCCCGGCGCATATGAGATCCCGTCTTCTATCGTGGACATTGATTACAACGCCGCCGGTGACGAGGTGTATCACATCAACTGGCAGGATATTCGACCTGAGCATCTGCTCACGATCATGTGCTGTTTTGCCACGGTATACCATCCTGTCACCTCAGCTGCGTACATCAAAGCCATGACCGGCGGCAGCGAAGAACGCGAGCAGCACCCGCTATTACGCGTTTTCGGGAACCTCATTAAGCATCAGGAAGTGACCAGCGCAAGCGCAGTTCCGCCATCGCTAACCGGGCAGCGGATCAGTGATAACGAGGTCATTCTATGAGTTACAACCGCCTGGATGACCGCACAATTGACGATCCTATCCTGCTGGCATTGTTTCATCAGGAAGTCATTGCACGGGCCACCAGCTACAGCGCCGACAACATCTCTTACACCATCAAGCCAGATGAGGTTTACCGTTCTGATTTGTCGGCGTTTCGCTGTTACGGCAATGAAGAATTACGTTGGGTATTCCGCCTGCTGGTGGGGCATGAATCTGAAACTGAAGCCATGCCGGTTGGCATAACGTTAACCGTGCCGCCGGTGGCCTGGATACGTGACCGGATGCGAGACTATGCGTCGGGAACAGTGGAGTTAATCAGTGGCTGATTTTCCCCGCGCCAGTAACGGGCGATACCAGACAGAAGGCCTAAGCGCGCGCGAGTTCGAACGCCTATTCAACCAGATTGAGAAGGATAAGCGAAGCAAGCGCCGCGCCGCTCGCCGCACTCTGACGCCGTTTTCACTGAAGAACAAAACAGCCGAAGATATCATCTCGCTGGGCAAGAAGAAAAAAGGCGGTACGTTCTTCACCGTCGAAGATCTAAAGGCATTTGAAGGTCGCCGCAAGGATATTCGACAGACGTTCAATTCAGGCATAGCCGGGATCACCTATGCCCAGCTCATAGCCGGAAGTGAGGCGATCGACGTTAAACGTGCTAACAACGCCGTAGACGACGGTTCCGGCATTAAGCGCGCCGTGCCTTCATCATTGAAACATAACGTCGTCACAGTCAGCGTGGAGGCTTCAGATCGCTCAGAAGACCAGCATCACCGCGTAAAAGTGCGCTTTGAGGAATGGGATTCACTGATTGATGAGCTGGGGGATGAGACTAGCGCGGTAAAAGTGACGAAAAAGCTGTGTGCCGGTCGCGTATCCTTCGATTGTGATTGTGGTCGTCATCAATACTGGTATCGCTACATCGCGACCGCCGGTAACTTTGCCCTGGCACCGCCAAAAGAATATGCCTTCCCCAAAATCCGTAACCCTAATCTCAAAGGGATCGCCTGTAAGCACGTGATCCACGCAATGACCCGACTCCAGTCGGCAAGCTGGCAATTGCGGATCGGTCAGGCCATGCTGCAGGCCGCTAAACGTGTAGGGTTCGGTGACGACAAACGACGTACTACTAAGCATTTCACTGAGGAAGACCGGAAAAGATTCAACAAGAACCGTAACTCACAGACTAACCAGGGGGCGATGCGTCAGGAGTGGGATAAATACCAGCGCCGCCAGAAAGCGCTGGGTAATCAGATTGCGCGAGACAGTACAAAGCTACGCACCCTCAGCGACAAACTGTTAAAAGCCCGGAAAATGACGCAAAAACAACGGGCAAAGGCAGAAGAAAGTCAGCAAAAGCTTAAAGCCGAGCAGGATAAAAACAAGGTGCTGCTGCAGCAGCTCGCCGACCGTTTCAAGGTGGAACGCCAGGCGTTTATTGATGCGATGGTAATGACTGGTGTATCACGTCAGGATGCCGAGAAACGCTTCCTGGACTACGTGAAAAACAAAGGCAGGGGTTAATACAAAAGCCCCCAACCTTTCGGTCAGGGGGCTGTTTTACGCGTCCATGAATGAGCTGGGCGGAATGTTGAAGCGCCGCGCAAGTGCTTTCATGTGATCTAGTGTTAGTGAGCGAGTCCCGTTAAGGATGCGGCTCACCAGCGATTTCTTACCAATCTCTTCCTCAAAATCACTCTGAGTCAGTTTGTGCTGATCCATCAGGACACGCAGCAGGGCCACGCCACTTGGTAACGCTGCAATACGGTCGTTGAACTCTGCGAACTCTTCCGCCTCATCTTCATACTGGGCAATTTTCGCAACCAGCATGTCCACCAGCGGATGATCTGGCTCGTGTTCAACCAGGTATTCAACCAGCGTCAGCGCGTCTTCATAGTCCTTGCGAGAGGCATTGCCCCCCAGGAGGGGGACAATGCTAACCAGGCTGTTTGCCGCCTGGATAGCATCGGTGTACATCATTCTTTAGTTCTCCGGTAAAAATCTGTCAGCTTGTCGTATTCGGCGTGTGTGGTTATGTGCTTTATAAAGATTTTCCCACGTTCAAAATCAGCAAAAAACATCACCCTTAAATTCCCACCGCCAACATCGATCACCCACCACTTCTCCCGATATTTCATTCTGTCCAGCGAGGCAAATCGTTTTTTCATTTCGTCCGGTGAAGTGTAGTTCTCTCTCTTCAAAGTCCGGTATACGTCGTCTAGTGCCGCTGCCTGATTGGGGAATTGCCTGGTGGCTGTATCGAAAGGTGCTCTCGATACAATGTGCATCCTTCGCTCTCCTTGTGTTTCCATCTTGGAAACATAATATCGCACTCCCGCAGAGTTGACAAGTTGGAAACTGAAAATAATTAGTGCCTCTGCAATTCACAATCTCCATACAGTGCTCACATACGCAAATTAACCCCGTCAGTGAGGCACAGAATGGGCCGTTTTGATGAATGGTTAGACGACACAAGGCCGGTAACAGTCGCACCGGTTACCGGCATCGGCGATACCATCGGCATGCTGATGTCGCACGGTAATATTTCTCCCTACATCATGGCGTGGTTGATAACCGTGCTGATTCGTCTGGCAACGGGTCAGGGCGTGGTCTCAGCCATGACGGCGGCGGGGATTATTAGCGCAGCGATCCTCGACCCGGCAACCGGTCAACTGGTGGGCGTCGACCCGGCGTTGCTGGTGCTGGCAACAGCGGCCGGCTCCAACACCCTGACCCATATCAACGATGCTTCGTTCTGGCTGTTCAAAGGCTACTTTGACCTGTCGGTGAAGGATACGCTGAAAACCTGGGGTCTGCTGGAGCTGGTGAACTCCGTGGTTGGCCTGATTATCGTATTGATCATCAGCATGATTGCATAACATCGATACCGCTCTGGCCCGCAGCGCCAGAGCGGTTATCCATCCTATCCTGCCTCAACAATCCTCAATAATCAGATACACCGCCTTCACCGGGCCATGCACCCCAACCACCTTGATAAGCTCAATATCCGCCGTCGAGCTGGGTCCACTGATGATATTAATGCATGATGGCATACGCTCACCGGCCTGTGCTTTCTGATGTAGCTTTTCTGCCAGTTGCGCCACGCGCGGCAGGATGGTGCTTTTACGCAGCACGAAAATCGAGGACTCTGGCAACAGGCTCAGGGAACGCCCGCGCTCCGGTGCGGAAAACAGCACCACGCCGCCGGACTCGGTCAGGCCATATTCGGCATACACCACGCCGACTTTCGCCTGTTCTGCCTGGGTAATATTTTCGCTACCTCGCGCTGGGTCCCAAACCACGGCGTTGCATTCCTGCTGCAAGCGTTCGGTGATACCCAGCTCCACCAGCCGGCTGTCGCCGCTCAGCACCACCGGCTGCTGACCCAATTCTTCGCACAGGCGCAGCGCCGCGTCTGCGGCCTGGTCCTCGCTGGTCAGTTCGCAGCGGGCCAGCATCACTTCGCTGGCAAACTGGATAAACGCATCGCAGCGCTGCTGCGGGCTAAGTTCGGTCAGGCGCTCGTTGGCATAGTTGTTAACCGGCGCGGCATCTGCTTGCGGTTCGAAACGCAGCGGGCGACCCAGCGCCTGGGCGATGGTGTTTAAAAACGCGGTACGGTTATCCATTCTTTTTCTCCTGCGCCTGATGTTTCTTAAACCAGCTGCGGAAGCTCTCGCCGTCAGCATCAGGCAGATCGCGCGCCTCCATCCAGTCACCAATCGCGCCAACCTTGAGCGGGGTTTTGCCGCCATTGATAAACCAGCTCGCCGCATGCGCGCCCGCCATCATCCCGACTTTCCACAGCCCCGGATGGCTATTGGCATAAGCGAACATCCTGATCGCCCGTCGCTCGGCTTTCGGCGTAATGCCCTCCTCGGCCATCACCCGGCGATGACGCAGGATCAGTTTTGAC
>ENA-UESL01000447-UESL01000447.1-human-gut-metagenome-genome-assembly--contig:-NODE-447-length-23409-cov-18.166295_pt1 | contig 23409 bp, 22 predicted proteins | sample MGYA00243008_ERZ508009 | MGnify/ENA primary metagenome ERZ508009 (study PRJEB26167, sample SAMN06115396) | human gut metagenome | host: Homo sapiens | place: China:Guangxi | collected 2016-06-08...
AAGATCCGTAACGCGATTTCTTCACCTGGTGAAAGTAATACTTATGCTGCTACAAATCTCGGCCTCGACATTCTGGTCCGCAAGTATGAACTGTTCCGCAAGGAACTGGATGCGGCCGGCGAACTGGGCGACTGGGAATATGATCTCGATACCTACAGCCACTGTATTACGGTGCTGAAGCGCTACTTCACCGGTAATTCATCCGGGCTGACAGAACGTGATGCCCGGATTTACAGTCATTACCTGCAGACTGAGCACAAAGGGTTTGTGAAGCTTGCTGAAGAGCTGGCTGCCGGCCGCTGAATACAGACAGAAGGTGTGATTTCACATTAAGGAACAATCATGTCAGATGTCATGACAGATTCAGAACAAGTTAAAGCAGTTGTGCAGGGGTTTTCTGCATGGATGCCGGTGATATCAACCCTAGCCGGTGGTGTACTGGCTGGCGGCGTGGCTTTACTGGTGAGCAGGGTGAATCACCGTTACGCCCGGGAACGAGAAGCGACTGCGGCAGCGGAGCGACTGCGCCATGAGCAGCAACTGTCTGAGGATAAACAGCAGAAAGAACTTCTTTACATCACCACGGAGCTGGTCTTCCACCTTGAACGTTTCGCTGAGCACTGTGCAAGAGTTGCCACGGATGCCGGTTATGAAGATCGTGACGGTATTACCCGGTTTTCAGTGGTACCGGAAGACCTCAGTCTTAGTGCTATCTCAGGTGACTGGCGAGTCCTGCCCCGCCATCTTATGTACCGTATCCGCGAGTTGCCCGTATTGCAGAACGGTGCTGACAGGGCTGTCAGTTCAGCAGCTGAACATGATGATCCACCTGACTATTCTGATACGTTTTATGAGCGTCGCTATCAGTATGCCTGGCTTGGACTGAAAACAATTATTCTTTCCCGGCGGCTGAGAAACCTCGCACAACTCCCTGCAACCCGCCTCGATGCAACGCCCTGGTCGGCACAGCCTGCTCTCTGGTCGATCTGGCGGCAGGAGCGTAAACGTCGGGCCAAGATAACTATCCTTAATCAGCGCGCGATAGCAGCGTTTCATATCCGGAAACAGTCCGGTAATAATGATTCAGCCCCTGCAGGAACACCATCATGATAATGTCATCCCTTCCGGCTGTTTCTCACCAGGGACATTCCTTACAGCTGCCAGTGGCCATCGATTATCCCGCGGCCCTCGCCCTGCGCCAGATGGCCCTTGTTCAGGACGAACTGCCGAAATACCTGCTGGCGCCGGAAATCAGCGCCCTGCTCCACTATGTGCCCGATCTGCATCGCAAGATGCTGCTGGCGACGCTCTGGAACACCGGCGCGCGCATTAACGAAGCGCTGGCGCTGACGCGGGGGGATTTTTCACTGGCACCGCCGTATCCGTTTGTGCAGCTGGCCACGCTCAAACAGCGTGCGGAAAAAGCGGCGAGAACGGCCGGGAGAGCGCCCGCCGGCAATCAGGCCCATCGTCTGGTTCCGCTATCCGATCACCAGTACGTCAGCCAGCTGCAGATGATGGTGGCCACGCTGAAAATTCCTCTCGAGCGTCGCAACAAGCGGACCGGCCGAACCGAGAAGGCCCGCATCTGGGAGATTACCGACCGTACCGTACGCACCTGGCTGAATGAAGCCGTTGATGCAGCTGCTGCTGATGGCGTCACATTCTCGATACCGGTGACACCGCACACGTTCCGGCACAGTTACGCCATGCACATGCTGTATGCCGGCATTCCGCTGAAGGTCCTGCAGAGCCTGATGGGCCACAAGTCAGTGAGCTCAACGGAGGTCTACACGAAGGTGTTTGCGCTCGATGTGGCGGCACGTCACCGGGTTCAGTTCCAGATGCCGGGGGCCGAGGCGGTGGCGATGCTGAAAGAACGAATTTAACGGCTACAGGCTGACGCGCAGCAGGCTTGTCCAACCCCTTGTCTGTCCAGAAGCGAGTTCTGAACAGACAAGGGGTTCAGAATGAAATGCCGGGTAGGTATTTTGCCTCATCCGGGCAGTAAACGCGTTCTCAGGAGGGAAGAATCAGTGGCGGATCTGCGCCAGGTCGTCTTCAGTCAGACCGGTCATTTTCATCACGGTACTGCGGTCAATGCCGCTCCTGAGCATGGTACGGGCAACTTCCAGCTTGCCTTCCAGTTTGCCTTCCAGTTTTCCTTCATTGCGGCCTTTTTCAATACCACGTTGTTCACCTAGTTGGATGCCCTGCTCGAGCCCCTGCTCGATTCCCTGCTGGATACCCTTCTCAATACCTTTCTGCTCAAGCTGCTGTGCGATGGTCATAAGTGCGTCCCCGTGTTGCGGCACACGCAGTGCCAGTTCGCGTACAAAGGCTTCGGCGTCGGCTGTTTCGCCTGCCTGCACGATATAGTGTACCAGTGATATGACCTGGGATGAAGACAGGTATCCGGCCAGCAAAATGGGCGCCAGACGGTCAACCAGTTCAGCGAGGTCGCGCTGATGAATATGTTTCTGCAGTAAAGTCAGGGCGGCCATACTGCGGTGGCCGGCGATGTCATCATCCGGAATAACGGTCACATCAACCAGCGGGAAAGCGTTGCTGTAGAGGTTGCCTGCCAGCACGGGGTCGTCAAACTCATCCAGCCAGCGGGTGGAGTACGGATAGGGGCTGCGTTTACCTGTATAGAAAAGGACCGGTATCACCAGGGGCAACTTCTTATGGCCCGCTTCCAGATGGCGCTGCATGGCGGCTACTGCGTAACGTATAAGGCGAAACGCCATGTGCCTGTCCGGCGACGACTGGTGCTCAATAAGCACGTGAACGTAGCCGTCGCCGCCGGCGGTTTTCAGGCTATAGAGAACGTCGCTGAAATACTGGCGGAGGTCATCCTCAACAAACGAGCCGGATTCCAGCTTCAGCGTCGTGAGGTCACAGATGGCACGCAGTTCTGCCGGGAGGTGCAGCTCCATAAAATCCCGGGCTATTTCCGGCTGCGTCAGGAACTGCCTGAATGTCGCATCGTGGGGTGTGGGCGTGGTGGTTTTCTTTTTCATCGGTCCATGCTCTGAAAATAACGTTGTCATAATATCACAGGCAAAAAATGCTAACATTCGCGTGGAGGGGACTTTCTGTTTCTTCCGAGGGGGGCAGTGCCGGGGTGGTTCTGTCCCCCTCTCCTCTTCCCTGGCATACCATTCACTCTACAGTTACAGACGTCTCTGAAGATATTTAAGTGGTCTTGCCGTTTATGGCCTCACATATCTGGTCACATCAGTCCGGAGGCGGAGGAAGCTCCCGGTATCGTTGACGTATACCCTAATGTTACATATTGGCGAGCGATCTAGGATTGGTTAATAAAAAAGCCAGGGAATCCTGGCTCTTGGGTGAGCTGGTTGTTAGAAGAACCTAGACTGGCCCCATGAATCTCCAGACAGTTGGTATCACTTAAATTAGTGATAGTCTTAATACTAGTTTTAGACTAGTCGTTGGAGTCCGAATGATTGATGTTTTAGGTCCAGAGAAGCGCAGACGGCGCAGCGTTCAGGAAAAAATCGCCATTGTTCAGCAGAGCTTTGAGCCCGGAATGACCGTGTCGCTGGTCGCCCGTCAGCATGGTGTTGCTGCCAGTCAGCTGTTCCTGTGGCGTAAGCAGTATCAGGAAGGTAGCCTCACAGCCGTTGCCGCAGGAGAACAGGTTGTGCCCGCGTCGGAACTGGCCTCTGCGATGAAGCAAATTAAAGAGCTGCAGCGCCTGCTGGGCAAGAAAACCATGGAAAACGAGCTGCTGAAAGAAGCTGTTGAATATGGCCGTCAAAAAAAGTGGATAGCGCACGTGCCCTTGTTACCGGAGGATGGAGAATAAGCCTTGTCAGTCGTTGCCTCCGGGTCTCACGTGCGCAACTTCATGCCATGGCCCGTCGGCCGAAGGACTGTAAGCGTTAAGTGAGCGCCGTATTGACGGTTATTTATCGGTAAGAACCACGTTCCATGGCAGCAGTTCGGCCACTTTGTTGCTGGGCCACTCCGGCAGTACGCTCAGGATATGGCGAAGGTAGGCTTCCGGATCGATACCATTCAGCCTGCACGTCCCGATCAGTCCGTACAGCAGGGCTCCGCGCTCACCACCGTGGTCGCTGCCGAAGAAGATAAAATTCTTTTTCCCAAGACAGACGGCACGAAGGGCTCGTTCGGCAGCGTTGTTATCAGGCTCTGCCAGGCCATCTTCACAGTAGTAGCACAGCGCATCCCACTGGTTCAGGACATAAGCGAACGCTTCGCCCAGACGGGACTTTTTCGACAGCGTCTCATTTTTTTCTACCAGCCATTCATGCAGCGATGCCAGCAGTGGTTTGCTTTGCGATTGTCTGGCTGCCAGACGCTCTTCTGTCGTGAGGCCGCGTATTTCTTCTTCTATCGCGTACAGCTCACCGATACGTTTCAGGGCTTCTTCCGCTGTCGCTGTGTGAGTGCTTATATAGACATCATGGATTTTTCGGCGGGCATGGGCCCAACATGCGGCTTCTGTCAGCGGCCCTCCTTCACGTTCCGGACTGAACAACCGATCGTAGCCTGCGAAGGCATCCGCCTGCAGCACACCATGATAGTGGCGAAGGTGTTGCTGAGGATGTTTTCCCTGCCGGTCTGGCGAGAAGGCGAACCATGCCGCTGGCGGATCTGATGAACCTGCGCTTCTGTCGTCACGTACATACGTCCAGATACGCCCGGTTTTCGTCTTCTTTCTGCCCGGTGCAAGCACCAGAACCGGAGTGTCATCCGTATGCAGTTTGTGGCAGTCCATCACGTAGTGGTAAAGGGCCTCATCCAGCGGGGCCATTAACCGGCAACATGCATCCACCCAGTTGGAGAGCAGAGCCCGGCTCAGATCCACGCCCTGACGGGCAAAGATTTCGCACTGGCGATACAGCGGCAGGTGTTCGCAGTATTTGGCCGTTAACACGCGGGCCAGCAGACCCGGCCCGGCGATACCCCGATCGATGGGACGTGATGGCGCAGGTGCTTCAACGATACAGTCACATCGGGTGCAGGCCTTTTTCACCCTGACCGTGCGGATCACTTTCAGGGCGCTGGAGACCAGTTCCAGCTGCTCCACGCTGACTTCGCTGAGGTACGCCATACCGCTGCCGCATTCCGGACAGCTGGTTTCCGCAGGATCCAGCCGATGTATCTCGCGGGGAAGATGTGCTGGTAACGGGCGACGATGGCGGGACTGACGCAACTGGCGAGGTACCTGCGGATCGTCTTCCCGTCCGTTGTAGCGATCGCTTTGCTGCTCCTGCTGTTTCAGCAGGGCTTCGGCTTCTTCAACCTGTCGGCGAAGTTTTTCGGAGCGGGTACCGAACAACATTCGACGCAGTTTTTCTATCTGTGCCCGCAGATGCTCTATCTCGCGCTCTTCGTTCTCTATTTTCTCTTCTGCGCGGGCCAGTGCAGAACGCAGGAACGACTCAGTCTCTGCAACGAGACTGAGCTGACTGTCTTTCTGGCGAAGCGCGTCTTCCAGCGCAGCGATACGGGCGAGATAGTCGTGATTCATAACCGCTTTTATAATGCGGTTATGATTTTTTTACAACATTGTCAGTGAGTTAAGGCGGGATATTTTTGGCTGGCGCCAGTCCAGCTTATCAAGGAGCATGGCAAGTTGTGAGCGGGTGATCGCGATTTTGCCGTCGCGTACAGCAGGCCAGACGAACTGTCCCTCTTCCAGGCGTTTGATAAACAGGCACAGACCATCAGCATCAGCCCAAAGTATTTTCACGGTATCGCCACGGCGTCCCCGGAAGATAAACAGATGGCCGGAGAAGGGATCCTCATCCAGAACGTGGTGTATCTGTTCGCCCAGCCCGTTGAAGGATTTACGCATATCCGTGGCCCCGGCGACCAGCCAGATGCGGGTGCCTGACGGGAGGGATATCATGGTGTCCTCCCGGTCAATTCGCGGATCAGCACAGTCAGCAACTCTGACGACGGGTTCTCCAGCGTCATTTTGCCGTGGCGGAACTCAACATGACAGGAAGTGGCGCTGGCGTGAGCGGAGGAGAACGTACACAGAGTGTCATTCTCTGCTGCGGGTAACGGGTCGTTGATAACGTCGACGGACAACAGAGTCGGAGAAGCCGGAAGAGATTGAGGTACCACCGGCCCCACGATAGTTGCAGGCATTCGACGAGAGATTCGCCCCTCTCTCTGCCAGAGGCGTAGCCACTTAAAAATGAGATTATTATCAACGCCATGTTCCCGCGCCAGTTGTGCGACGTTGGCATCTGGTCGTGAAGCCAGTTCGACCATCCGAAGTTTGAAGTCACTGGAATAGACGGTACGCGATTCAGTTCGCCAGTTGGCAGCATTTTCCATAAACAGAGCTCCTTCTAAATTAGACGGAGCTCTAAGCTAGCGATCCCGGGACTGGAATCACAGGCGGCAGTGACTTGACGCTTACGTCTAACCATCAGCGCGATTGCCCGTGAATTCAATACTACACGACAGACCATTCTCAGAGTAAGAGCGGCAATGGAAGACTCTAACCCTTTGTAGATAATTGCTTTTTCAATGAATCGCGCCGTTTATGCTCTTGTGCTTGATGCCCGCGGGTAGGAGTTAGTACTTAAAGGTATAGGTCAATTTCGCCGGAACACTTGCGCTGGAATGGGATAAAGATGAGATGTGCCGCGCTCGCTGATATCTGAAAACTGACGAAGGGCAACATCACTTTATATCCTTAAAATAAAAGAAAAGCCGACCATAGGTCGGCTACGCAAATTAGCGATGCAGCGAACATACATTTAAAACATCATATATGGAGCATTTAGTCGTCTACTTGTAGAGAGATAATTTCACCCAACGTGACAGGTTTCAGCGGTGGTCGAATACGGTAAAAATCCTGCTGCGTAACCTGACGTTTCTGTTCTGAGGCGATGATATTGGCAATGGTGTATCCACATTGCCTGCCCTGACAGGGGCCCATGCCCGCGCGTGTAAACGCCTTCAGCTGGTTTATGCCCGGTGAGGCCAGAGCGGCCGCCCGCCGGATGTCGCCGGCGGTGAGTTCTTCGCACCGGCACACAATGGTTTCGTCCGCCGGTGAGACCAGACGCTGAGGAGGCGGGTAAAGGGCATCAAGCATGGGGCGAATCCCCAGCAGTTTCTTCAACCTTAACCGTAACGGCAGTGCCAGCGCATCTGCCTTTTTCTGCGCCAGAAGGCCGGCCCGGAGAGCAATGCCCAGCGCCACAATTTCGCCGCGTGTACAGGCCGCCAGTCCGCCGCCAATACCGGCGCCGTCTCCGGCAACAGAGATGCCAGCAATACTGCCTCTTCCCCAGATATCAAGCGTGGGCACCAGGCAGTTCTGCTGATGACTCCAGTGATGTTGCAACCCCAGCGATCGCGTCACGTGAACAGACGGGACAACACCTTCGTGCACAAGCACGGCATTCACGCTGACCCGTCGGGTCACACCACTGGAAAGGGTATATTCCAGTTCCTGAAGACGGCCTTCACCCAGCGCGCGGAAAGACTGAATGCCACGAATGCGACGCGTACCGGAGCGCTTTATCTGGTTCAGCCAGACGAGACCTTTGAGAATGTCTTTACGACCCCAGAATGCCTCCCTGAGCCAGGGAAGCGCACGGCGCCATTCTCCGGGCGCGCTGGTATCGAGCCAGCCCTCTATAGTGCCGCCTGCCCGGATAACCTGAGCCATGTAAAGAATGGGAAGGGGACCACTCCCGACGACCCAGGTCGGGCCTTCAGGTATCTGTCTGGCATTTTTCAGCAGGATCTGTGCGCCGCCCACCGGCATTACGCCGGGCAGCGTCCATCCCGGGAACGGCGCAGGTCTTTCCTGTGCGCCGGTGGCCAGAACAATCTCTTTGGCCTCAACGGATTCAGTTTTCCCGTCCCTGCGAAGAAATACCCGCCATGAAGGCTCTAACTGCCAGACCTGGGTGTTGGGCTCATAAACGGCTCCACAGGCCCTGAAATCAGCTGCCACTGAAGCACCTGATTCATACTCTTTACCCAGGATCTGTCCCAGAGGCGAACCGGCAACACCTTCAATATTGCGCCAGAGCTGGCCGCCCGGTCCCGGCTGTTCATCCACGACCAGCACTGACAGTCCGAACGTCCGCATCCGGATCGCCGCACTCATTCCTGCCGGTCCCGCGCCAACGACAATCACATCAAATTTGCGGCTCATTTGTTCAGACTCCGGCGGCCCATCTGGCGCTCAACATGCATATTGTCCTCAACGGTGACCAGACAGGTCTGAACCGATCCCTGTCCGTTAACCACGGCCAGACAGTCAAAACAGACGCCCATCATGCAGTAAGGGGCCCGTTCGCTCATCTGTACCGGCGTGGTCCGGCTCATCAGTTTGCTCTGGCGTAGCAGGACGGCAGCGACGGTTTCGCCTGCTTCCGCTTCCGTTGCCACTCCGTCGATATAGATAACAAGCTTTTGAGAGCCGGCTGGCTGATTAAGCTTCCTGAACATGGAACCGTCCGTAATGAAAAGGTGAAAGGCTGTCCGGGTAGGTGTCGCCTGATGCCAGGATCCGCGCGTACTGGCTGGCGTGGAAAGACGCCAGGGTGACGCCGGAGTGGCACACGGCAAGATGCGCGCCCGGGCAGGTTACAGAAGAGGCATATACCGGGCTGCCGTCTGGCGTCATGATCCGCAGAGCGGACCACTGCCGGACTATTTTTGCGCCTGAGAGCGCAGGCAGTGTCTTTATCGCTCTCGCCGCCATACGGGTTGCACCGGCAGTGGTTGTCGAGAGGTCAAACCCCACATCTTCATGCGTGGCACCGATCATCACGGTTCCTTCAGCAGTCTGACGAATTTCGCCTGATGGCAGTGGAAGGAACGATGCCAGCCTTTCTGTGACAAGCAACTGGCCGCGAAGGGGGGCGACGGGAGCTTCAAGCCCCACCATTGGTGCCAGCGTTACGTTACCCAGCCCTGCAGCCAGCAGGACTTGACCCGAACGGAAACTCGCATGCTCTGTGATGACCTCAAAGCCACCGTCTGCAAGGGATGAAATCTGTCTGACGCGGCTGTTATTCTGAATAAAGCCACCGCGCAGTAGAAAGGCTTTATGAAGCGCCGAAAGCAGGCGCAGTGGATTGACGTGTCCGTCAGTCGGGCCGAAACACGCACCCACAACGTCTTTGCCCAGCCTGATATCGGGAAAGCGGGCGTTCAGTTCGCTGCGGCGTAACATCTGGACTGGATGCGAGAGTTCCGGCATCTGAGCAATCCACTCACTCATCTCACGGGAAAAGTTGGAAAATTCTTCTTCGCTCAGGCAAAACTCCAGCCCACCATTATTTTCATAATTGAGGGTGAGCCCGCTTTCGTCTTCGAGCTCCCGGGCAAAGGCGGGCCATTGTGAGACCGCCTCCACGGAGAGGCGCTGATAGGCCGGATCCCCAAGCCCTTTACCTGCTGACCAGACGAGACCAAAGTTCGCTTTAGCGGCCCGGAGATCCGTGTCTTCGGCATCCAGCATCAGAACGCGAAGCGGCAGCTTTGATAGTCCCCAGGCGATAGCTGCGCCAGTCATACCAGCACCCACAACTATCAGGTCATACTCACGTTGCATTATGCGGAGTTCCTACAGGCTGAATAATAAACAGTGCTGCTGTCTGGTACTGAACGAGTAAACGGCCAAGGGTAGTCCACTGGCCTTGAGTAAAAGACAACAAATTGTCCGGGTCTTTTACAGTGTTTTCTCGGGAGCCCAGAAATACAGGTGCTGCGTGACAGGATGCTTGCGAGGTTATACAGCTTCGGCACCGCAGTCATGGATATGAAACAGCGTGAAGAATGCCAATTCAAATGAGTTTCAGAAGGACTTTCATGCGTAAATGTTATGCATGCATTAAACCGGGCTAGGCCTTGCTGAATACAGTTATTTAATCGTTGTTTTTTCAAAGAAAAATTCATAATTTCTTCAGGGCAATAAAAAATCATACTTGTTGCTGAGGGCCATAGTGTTTTCTTATCTGACGAATGAGTTAAAGAAAAGCTCGTTACTGAATGTTTTTGAGGGATGAGTCTATCATTCTGATATTAATTGATATTTGTCCCATGAAACCTGACTGGACACATTGTATTAGTTTCGGGCATAACATTCACTCATGACAGCCATCTTATTTTTTATTATTCAGTAAACAGGCTTCGTGGCAACACTGCTGACAGGTTTTAAACGTTAATGAAACCATGAAAAAGACTAATTTCACGAAATTATTCTTCCCAATAAAACCGCATCTGTAAAAAAACAACTTTAAACAAGGCACGGTCAATAAGCCGCACTGACTTTCTATTTTATTCAACATGAAAGGCCATAATTATGAAATTTGCTATTGCAACCCTGTTTGCTGCTGCTGCGTTTTCAACTTTTTCAACTTATGCGCAGGATACTATTCAGATTGCTACTGAAGGGGCTTATAAACCTTGGTCGTTCGTCAATGACAGCGGCAAGCTGGATGGTTTTGAAATTGACCTCACAAATGCGCTTTGCGCACGAATTAAGGCTGAATGCAAAGTATCAGCTCAGAACTGGGATGGGATGATCCCGGCACTCAAATCAGGCAAGTTTGATGCGATCGTAGCGGCAATGACGATTACGCCAAAGCGACAGGAAGTTATCGGATTTTCCGAAGCTTACGCAGCGTCACCTAATACGTTTATGGTGCTAAAAGATGGTCCTCTTGCGAACATGAAATCGACCGGAAAAACGTTCGATCTGTCAGACGCTGGAAACATGGCTGATGCAGAACTGGCTAATATGGCACGGGAACTCAGGGGAAAAACGGTTGGCGTTCAGGTGTCCACAACAGCGGCCTCTTTCCTGCACGACAAATTAAAAGGGGTAGAGGTTCGTGAATATAAAACGTTTGATGAGTCTGAACTTGATTTGCTTGCCGGACGCGTTGACGCAGTCATGGCAAACATCACCGTATTGAGTGATGCGCTCAAACGGAAAGATGCAAGTATTGCCCAGCTTGCCGGTCCTACGCTGGTGGGGTCGCCGTTTAACTCTGTTGCAATAGGACTGCGTAAAGAAGATGCTGCACTGAAATCTCAGCTGGATGCCGGAATTAAATCTCTGCGTGACGACGGCACAATTAAAAAACTCAGTGAGAAATGGTTCGGGGTGGATCTTTCTCCTCGCTCCTGAGATGAAGAGTGTTGCTGCAATTTTAAATCAGCAGGCTGGCGCACGTCGTCAGCCTGTTAACCTTCATATCCTGATTCTCCCGCGCTGGGCTGTTCGAAAATACTCCCTGCATGTTCATTTAAGAGGAGGATGAATGCACCCGATAAGCACACTGGACTCTTTCATAGTATTTAGTTATGACCCTCTCGCTGGATGCGCGCTACTCTTTGGGGAGCATCAGCTCTTCCTGTAAAAATCTCCAGAATCCATCTGAAAACTCCGTTGTCAAATCACCCCGGCGGGATTCCACCGCGCTAAGCTCCGTGAAACCCGCTTCAAGAGAGGGTTCAAAACGTCTGATGATCAGTCCTCTGTCCAGAAACTCGGATGCAGCAAAGTGGTCGATAACGGCAATAGCCCCACCTTCGAGCACGATTGAACAGGCCGTCAGTGACTGGTTGGTTTCAATCGTTGATGTGCGTTCGATACCCTCAAGAATCAGACTCAGTCTTTTTGAATAGGTTGAGCCGGGATCCACTTCGATGATGTTTTCACCAATAAGATCGCTGCGGGTCAGCACCATTTTTTCAGCCAGCGGGTGGCCTTGCGGCAGGGCCACCACGGCATCAATTGAACGCTGGCGACAAAGCATACCTGCACGGTTGAACTGAAAATCCACATAGCCCAGTTCAGCATCACCCGAGGCGACTTTTTCGATAACAGCGGGTGACGTCGCTGCTTCGAGAGAGACGTGCAGACCTTTTCGGCCCCGGACAAAGCGCCCTACATAGCGCGCAAGCATACCCGCTGCCAGAGCTGGCATGGCAAATATTCGCAGCGTACCGGCGAAGTTACGACCAATATCCTGCGCCGCACGTCCTATCCGGTCCAGTCCCACAAAGGCACTCTGTACTTCCCGCATTAACGTGAACGCAGCCGGCGTCGGAAGCAGCCGGTTGCCGCGCCGATCAAACAGATGAAGATTAGTTGCCCTTTCAAAATCGGCAATCAGCCGGCTGACGGCGGGCTGAGTCACAAACATGAGCTCGGCCGCGGCGGTTATCTGTCCTGTCAGCATTACTGCCCGGAATGCTTCGACCTGTCTTAGATTTAGGCGGTGCGTCTGGTGCATAACATCTCCTTATGACGCAATTCTCCTGTACCGGTAAAATCCTTGAATCCTGTGAGCAGAGATCTGTAAAGCTACAGGTGAATACAGTAAGGAGGAGTTGAGGTCATAAATAATCAGTATTCAGCTCAAACTAACACCAAAATCCCACGTGATTCAATGTGTAATAGGAAGCATAATATTTAGTAATGCAAGGTCGGCAAATTTTGATTTTTCACATTCGCCATTCCGTTGCAACACTGCTGTAACAGTGAATAAGCATTTGTGCAATACGAAGGTTGAGCTATGTCGATATTTGAACTTTTCTCGTTCGGAGAGGGAGGGTGGGGTTATCTGCTGCTGAGTGCGTTGATAACCACGCTTGGCCTCGCTATCGCAGGGATGTGCCTGGGTGCAGTGTTTGGCATTTGTGGCGCGCTTTCTGCCTTATCTGGCATACACGTGTTGCAAGCCTTGACCCGTGTTTACACCACTATTATGAGGGGCATTCCCGATCTGCTCGTTGTTTATTTGTTTTACTTCGGGTCATCAAGCGCTCTGACAGCGATAGCACATTTGTTCGGGGCAAAGGGATTTGTCGGAGCGCCGGAATTTGCCATTGGCGTCTTTGCGCTGGGGATTGTTTCGGGTGCTTACCTTACGGAAGTTTTCCGTGGAGCGATTCAGGCTATCGATAAAGGTGAAATAGAGGCTGCGCTGGCTTTTGGCATGCGCCTTCGCCAGCGAATGGTTCGGATTGTTCTGCCACTTGCCTTCCGACATGCACTGTCCGGGATTGGTAATGTCTGGCAGATGGTTCTGAAAGAAACGGCGTTGCTGTCTGTCATTGGCGTGGTCGAACTTATGCGACAGTCGCAAATTGCCGGCGGTTCAACGCACAAATATTTTACGTTCTACCTGGCGGCCGCGCTGATTTACTTCGCTATTTCATGGATATCAGGGCGTGGTTTTGCCCGCGCAGAAAAATATACCATGCGATCCCTTAACCGCAATTCAGGGCAATAAACATGCTAAACGAAGCCACGTTCATCTATGAAATGTTTATTCGCATGCTGCCCGGTATTCCTCTGACACTGCAGCTTGCAGCAACGTCTATTGCATGCGGTGGTTGCCTTGGGCTGGTGCTGGCCCTGATGCGAACCTCAGGCTGGGCATTGCTGGATGCATTTGCGCGTGCCTACATCGCCCTTTTCCGTGGAACCCCACTTCTTGTCCAGATTTACCTGATTTATTACGGTCTGAGCCAGTACCCTGAGCTGCGGTCCAGTGTGCTTTGGCCGCTCCTGCGCCAGCCATGGTGGTGTGCTGTTCTGGCGATGTCACTGAATACGGCAGCGTACGTCGCGGAGATTATTCGCGGCTCAATTATCACCGTGCCAAGAGGGCAGGTTGAAGCCGCCATGGCTTGTGGCATGAGCACCGTACTGATGTACCGCCGCATCATTATCCCACAGGCTCTGGTTCGCATGCTCCCAGCATATGGCAATGAAATCATCCTGATGGTGAAAGCCACCGCCCTGGCCTCAACAATCACGCTGATGGAGGTCACGGGGCTTGCAGCACAGGCGATTTCAGAAACCTATCGCCCGGTCGAAGTTTTTGCCGCTGCCGGTGTTATTTATCTGGGACTGAATTTCCTGATGGTCAGCATTATTCGGTTGCTTGAGAAAAAGACCTCAACGGAGGCATCGTCCGGGAAACAAACGCTCAAACGAAGCTATTTCTGATTTCGCCAACCCGGTGATGTTTACAGCCGGGAGTTTACCGGCACGCTGCGTTCCAGCGTGCCGATTGAAACCAACATCACAAAAAAATCAGGACAGTAAAATGAAACTAGCCCTTGCCACACTCATTGCCATTCTCTCCGCAGCAGCAGTTCCTGCACAGGCTCAGGACACCATTAAAATTGCAACCGAAGCCTCTTTTGCCCCCTGGTCCTTTACCAACGCATCAGGAAAGCTTGATGGATTTGAAATTGAATTTGCAGATGCGCTGTGCACCCGTATTCAAGCGAAGTGCCTGGTCAGCAACCAGAGCTGGGATGGTCTGATCCCCTCGCTGAATGCCGGAAAATACGATGCGATTGTTGCCTCTATGAGCATTACGCCGAAACGCCTGGAGGTTATTGACTTCTCTTCACCTTACGCTGCCTCCACTAACTCGTTCCTGGTTTTAAATGGAAGCCCTGCAGGCGATTTAGACTCCACCGGCATCAACCTGGGTCTGGAAGCGGATAAAGAAAAAGCTGATAAAGCCATCGGAATTATCGATAAACAACTGAGTGGAAAAATCGTTGGGGTACAGGCTTCAACCACGGGAGCCACATTCATGGCATCACGCTTACCGTCAGCTGAAGTGCGCGAATACAAGACCATGGATGAAGCCACGATGGATCTTGCTGCTGGCCGTATTGATGCGCTGCTGGGCAACGTCACTGTACTGCAGACGTCGCTTAAGCGGGACGATATGAAAGATGCGAAGCTGACCGGTCCGCTCTTCCAGGGTAAAGCTTTCGGGGAAGTGGGCATCGGACTGCGTAAGGGCGACAGCGCGCTTAAAGAACAGCTTAATAGCGGAATTAAATCACTGAGTCAGGACGGTACCCTCAAAAAGCTGAGCATCAAATGGTTTGGTGTGGATATAACACCGTCTGCCGTTAAATAAAAAAGCAATCGCAAAATATTAATTAAATTTATTTTTGATATCGCTTCCTTGTATGTGTCATTTAATGGCCTGCATGCAGGCCTATTTTTTATAGTTACAGGGTTGCCGAAACAAATAAGAGTCATATTCACACGCAAAAAGTATATGCGTAATGAGGGGCGCAGATTGCTGATACCCTACAGGGTTTCCTGCGCCTGAAATAAGACAGAATACTGAGGTTCATCGTGAACGAGACGAATATTCAACGCAGTAATTTCGACAGCCTGATGGTTCCCGCTTATTCGCCAGCAGAATTTATTCCCGTAAGAGGAAAAGGTTCCCATCTCTGGGATCAGGCCGGTAATCAGTATATAGACCTTGCTGGTGGCATCGCGGTTAATGCCTTGGGACACGCCCATCCCGTAGCCGTTCAGGCGCTGCAGGAGCAGGGCAATCTTCTCTGGCACCTCGGTAACGGTTATACCAATGAACCGGTATTGCGTCTGGCAAAACAACTGACAGAGTCAACCTTTGCCGATAAAGCCTTCTTCTGCAATTCCGGTGCAGAGGCCAATGAGGCGGCACTGAAGCTGGCCCGTAAGGTGGCGCGCGATAACGGCCAGCCAGGTAAAACCGGCATTATTGCCTTTAACAATGCCTTTCATGGGCGCACCCTGTTTACCGTGAGCGCCGGTGGTCAGCCAAAATACTCCGAAGAGTTCGCACCGTTACCACAGGGCATTGAACACGTGCCTTATAACGACCTGGCGGCAGTCGCTGACCTGATCAGCAACGAAACCTGCGCGGTAATTGTTGAGCCGGTTCAGGGGGAAGGTGGTGTTCTCCCGGCTGACGCGGATTTTCTGCAGGGACTGAGAGCACTGTGTGACAAGCATAAGGCACTGCTCATTTTCGATGAAGTGCAGACAGGCGTGGGACGTACCGGTGACCTCTATGCGTATATGGCCTATGGCGTTGTGCCTGATGTGCTGACCACGGCAAAAGCGCTGGGTGGTGGATTTCCGATCGGCGCAATGCTGACCACTGATGCACTGGCGGCATCTATGTCCCCTGGAACGCACGGCACGACATACGGTGGCAATCCGCTGGCGTCAGCGGTGGCTGGCGCCGTATTTAACTTCATCAATACGCCTGAAGTGCTTGAGGGCGTTCGTGAACGACACCGCTATTTTGTTGAGGGCATTTCGCGCCTCAACGAGAAATTCGGTGTGTTTACCGAAATCCGCGGCGCAGGCCTGCTGCTCGGTTGCCAGATGGAAAGCCGGTTTAGTGGCAAAGCGAAGCAGCTCACAACGCTTGCCAGCGAAGAAGGATTGCTTTTGCTGATTGCCGGGCCGAACGTCGTGCGTCTCACGCCTTCCCTGATCATTCCGTTTGCTGACATCGATGAGGGACTTCACCGTCTTGAGCGCGCGATGACCCGATTCGTTGCAACACAGGCACCGCAGTCATGATGCTTATCCGCCACGCGGAACCCCGCGATCTGGATGATTTGCTGATTCTGGCTGAAAAAGCCGGATTCGGACTGACGTCACTGCCGGTCAATGACGTCACGCTGGCCGCACGCATCGAACGTGCACGAAAAACGCTGCGCGGAGAGCTCGATAAAATGGATCAGGGCTATGTGCTGGTGCTGGAAGATACGGCGGTTGGCCGCGTGGTGGGTATCAGTGCCATTGAGGTGGCCGTTGGTCTCTCTGAGCCCTGGTATAACTTCCGCGTCGGCAATCAGGTTCATGCCTCAAGAGAACTCAGTGTATATAAGGCGATGCCTACGCTCTATCTGAGTAATGACTTAACCGGTCACAGCGAGCTCTGCACGCTTTTCCTGGACCCGGATTACCGGCACAGCCACAACGGCAAGCTCCTGTCCAAAATCCGTTTGCTGTTTATTTCGGCGTTCCGTGAGCACTTTTCTCCCAAAGTCATTGCGGAGATGCGCGGCTACTCTGATGAGAACGGGCGCTCTCCGTTCTGGGCCGCGCTCGGACAGCACTTTTTCAACATGGACTTTGTCCGGGCAGACTACCTCAGCGGTACCGGGCAGAAGGCGTTTATCGCAGAACTGATGCCGCGAAACCCGCTATATATCGACTTCCTGCCCGCTGATGCCCGTGAAGTCATCAGCGTGGTGCATCCACACACGGAACCCGCCAGAAAGCTGCTCGAAGCTGAGGGCCTGAGCTATCAGGGATTCGTAGATATCTTTGATGGTGGCCCCACGCTTGAGGCTGAACTCAGCAAGCTCCGGGTGATGCGTGAAAGCAAATGTCTCCGGGCTGTCTGCGGCCAGCCGCCGGCCGAGGGGGTGCTTTGTCTGGTTTCAAACACAAACTACCTGAACTATCGCGCTGTTCTCAGCACTTTCACCCCAGAAGCAGACACCGTTGCTCTGACCGAGGCTGACTGCGACGCTCTTGGCATCGGTGAAGGGGATCAGGTTCACATCGTTGCGCTCAACTCACGGGAAACATTATGACCAGTCACGCCTCACTTTATATCAATGGCACATGGCGACAGGGCAGCGGAAATGCCCTGAGCAAGTACGAGCCGCTGGATAACCTGCTGCTCTGGCAGGGCAATGAAGCCAGTGCTGAGGACGTATCAGAAGCCTGCGAAGCGGCACGAAAGGCCTTTCCTGCCTGGGCTGGTAAGACCTTCGCCCAGCGTCAGGAAATCATCGCTCGTTTTGGTGAGCTGTTACAGCTGAACCGGGACGAGCTGGCTGCCACTATCAGCCGTGAAACCAGCAAACCCCGCTGGGAAACCCTGACCGAAGTGCAGGCCATGATCGGCAAAATATCTATTTCACAGAAAGCCTATCACCAGCGCACGGGAGAGGTGATCTCTGAAATGGCCGACGGCGTTGCGTCCCTGCGTCACCGCCCTCATGGCGTGCTGGCCGTTTTCGGGCCATACAACTTCCCGGGACACCTGCCAAACGGACATATCATCCCGGCCCTGATCGCTGGAAACTGCGTGGTGTTTAAACCCAGCGAGCTGACGCCCCTGACTGCTGACGTTGTCATCCGTCTCTGGCATGAGGCGGGCATCCCACCGGGCGTCATTAACCTGGTTCAGGGTGGACGAAAAACCGGAGAGGCGCTGGCCAGCCACCCTGGCACGGACGGTCTGCTCTTTACGGGCAGTGCCGGCACCGGCTACCACCTTCATCGTCAGTTCGCCGGTCAGCCGGAAAAAATTCTGGCGCTGGAAATGGGGGGGAATAACGCCCTGATTGTGAATGACGTAACGGATCTGGATGCGGCGGTTAACCTTGCGATTCAGTCTGCTTTTATCTCTGCTGGACAGCGCTGCACGTGTGCCCGTCGTCTGCTTGTCAGACGAGGCACCGAGGGCGATGCGTTTATCGATCGCCTTGTCAGTGTATCCGCAAGACTGGTTACAGGCCGCTGGGACGCGACACCGCAGCCGTTCATGGGCGGGGTCATTTCTGCTCACGCAGCCAGCCAGATGATAGCCGCGCAGGAAAAACTTGTAGCGCTGGGTGCTACCCCGCTTCTTGAGATGACCCGACCCGAAGGAGACAACGGTCTGCTGACGCCGGGTGTTCTGGACGTGACGGGCGTTACCGGCATTCCTGATGAAGAGTATTTCGGACCGCTCACCTGCGTGACGCGATATGAACATTTTAGCGAAGCGCTCCAGATTGCCAACGATACCCGGTTTGGCCTTGCTGTCGGGCTGGTCTCTTCTCATCGCGAACTTTTTGAACAGCTGCTGACCGAAGCCCGGGCGGGCATTGTGAACTGGAATAAACCGCTGACGGGTGCCTCAAGCAACGCGCCTTTTGGTGGTGTGGGAGCATCAGGCAATCACCGCGCCAGCGCCTACTATGCGGCAGACTATTGCGCATGGCCAATGGCATCCTTGGAAGCAGAAACCGTAGCGATGCCCGCGATGCTTTCACCCGGTGTCGTATTCAGTGAGTAATGGAGCCAATCATGTCAGGAACTGAAGTCAATTTTGATGGGCTGGTAGGCCCGACGCACCACTATGCGGGGCTGTCCTTCGGGAATGAAGCGTCCACCAGGTACCGTAATACCGTTGCCAATCCCAGGCTGGCGGCAAAGCAGGGGCTGATGAAAATGAAGGCCCTTGCCGATATGGGCATGATCCAAGGGGTGATGGCTCCGCATGAACGCCCCCATATTCCTCAGCTGCGCAGGCTGGGATTCAGCGGCAGCGATGAGGCCATTTTGCAGCAGGCGATGCGGTATTCGCCTCAGTTGTTATCAGCCCTGTGCTCGGCCTCTTCCATGTGGACGGCGAATGCGGCAACGGTCTCGCCATCAGCGGACAGCCGGGATGGTCGTGTCCACTTCACGGCGGCGAATCTGAATAACAAGTTCCATCGCTCGATAGAGCCGGAGACGACCTCCGCGCTTCTGCGCGCCATGTTCCGAAGCGAGGCCCATTTCGCACATCACGATTCCCTCCCGCAGGTGGCAATGATGGGGGATGAAGGGGCGGCCAACCATAACCGACTTGGTGGAGACTATGGTTCGAAAAGCGTTCAGGTCTTCGTATACGGCCAGCATATGCTCGGCTCTGTGCCGGGGCCTTCCCGTTATCCTGCCCGTCAGACACGCGAGGCCAGCGAAGCAATAGCCCGGCTGCATCAGCTGGATCCGGATTACACCGTGTTTGTGCAGCAAAACCCTGACGTCATCGATCAGGGGGTGTTCCATAACGACGTGATAGCCGTCAGCAATCAGCAGGTGCTCTTTGTGCACCAGCAGGCTTTTCTGCAGCAGGCGTCGGCGCTGGATGAAATACGTCGCAAAGTCGCGCTGACCGGGCGTGAGCTGGTCACGATTGAGGTTCCATCAGACAGCGTTTCGGTCCCGGAGGCGGTGAGCACCTATCTTTTCAACAGCCAGCTGCTGACGCGCCGTGACGGGGGTATGACGCTGGTTGTGCCTGAAGAATGCCGTCAGAATCCGCGCGTCTGGGCATATCTGTCAGAAATGACGTCAACCACGCCGGTGGACCAGGTCTGTGTGTTTGATCTGAGGGAGAGTATGCGTAACGGCGGCGGACCCGCGTGCCTGCGTCTGCGCGTGGCGCTGACGGAGCAGGAACTGTCCGCTGTAAACCCAGATGTGCTCCTTGATGACGCTCTGTACAGCAGGCTGGACCGCTGGATTGAGCGCCACTATCGCGACCGGCTGACCCAGGAAGATTTGGCCGATCCTTCACTGCTACGGGAAAGCCGTACGGCTCTGGATGAACTGACCATCATTCTCGGGCTGGGGTCTGTTTATCCGTTCCAGCAATAAACGTAACCCCGGCAGGCCTATCTGTCCGGGTGCAGGAGTACAGCAATGAATTTTTTCCTGGAAGATACTCTCCGGAGCACCATACCTCAGCTTCAGAGAGGAGAGAGGCAAAATCTGCACTGGCGCTGGCTGGGGGAGGGGATCATGGAGTTGACCCCGACTACGGGATACCGGGAGTCCGTGGTTATTTCGGCGGGGATACACGGAAATGAAACGGCACCAATTGAGCTGCTGGATCTTATTCTGAGCGATTTGCTCTCCGGAAAGCTGGCACTGCGCGTACGTCTTCTGGTTATCCTGGGTAATCCTCCCGCTATGCGTGCTGGTAAGCGATATCTGTCGACGGATATGAACCGTATGTTCAGCGGGCGCCATAAAGATTTTACGCCCAGTTACGAAACAGAGCGCACGCGCAAACTGGAAGCCGTGATGACAGCTTTCTGGTCAACAAGCTCATCGGTAAAGGGCGCCTCTCGTTTCCACTACGATTTACACACGGCGATTAAAGGCTCCCATCTGCCGCGCTTCGGTTTGCTTCCCTTCCAGAACCGCCCATATCACCGTGAACTGTTAAAACGACTTGAAGCAGCCGATCTGGATGCTCTGGTAATGCACCAGGAGACCGGAAATACCTTCAGTCACTTTAGCAGTGAGCAGTTTCTGGCAGAGAGTTGCACGCTGGAGTTGGGCAAAGCGAATCCTTTTGGTGAAAACAAGCTATCGGATTTCAGGGCAATAGACCGTGTGCTTCGGGCCCACCTTGGTGGCCTGCCGTTTCCGCACAGAAGTTTGCCACCGGTACGCCTCTTCCGGGTGGATCGTACGCTTGTCAAACATGCCGATGACTTTGAGCTGGGGGTGCCTTCAGAGACGCTTAATTTCACTCAATTTGAAAAAGGTGCAGTCCTGTGCCGGGAAAATGGTTCTGAACAGCGCGTTGAAAACGATCAGGAGTGGATGCTCTTTCCAAACCCCGGTGTTCAGACCGGTATGCGGGCGGGGCTGATGCTGACGGAACTTAACCGATGGGTTCATTCTTCGCCCTAAAGACCGCATTTCATGAATATTCGATTTACCGGGGAAAACCTATGTCAGAAACAAAATTAGTTGTAACCGAACTGCACAAGAAATATGGCGAACATGAAGTTCTCAAAGGGGTATCCCTCACGGCCAGTTCAGGTGATGTGATATCAATCATCGGGTCATCCGGTTCGGGTAAAAGCACGTTTTTACGCTGTATCAATTTCCTTGAAAAACCCAGTGAGGGAACGATTCGAATTGGCAATACAGATGTTGGTCTGGTTCGAGACAAAGATGGCGAACTTCGGGTCTTTGATAAAAATCAGCTGCAATTGTTAAGAACGCGCCTTGCCATGGTATTCCAGGGCTTCAATTTATGGAGCCACATGACGGTACTGGAAAACGTCATGGAATGCCCTGTGCACGTTTTAGGCGTCAGTAAGGAAGAGGCCCGTAATAAGGCCGTAGCCTATCTGAATAAGGTCAATATCAGCGAGCAGGCTTTCAACCGACATCCATCTCAGTTATCTGGTGGACAGCAGCAACGCGTGTCCATTGCCCGTGCGCTGGCGATGGAGCCTGAAGTTATTCTGTTTGATGAACCTACGTCAGCACTGGATCCGGAGCTGGTAGGCGAGGTGCTTAAAATCATGCAGCAGCTTGCTGAAGAAGGGAAGACGATGATAGTGGTAACTCACGAAATGGAGTTTGCACGCCATGTGTCGAACAAGGTGGTGTTTCTGCATCAGGGCAAAATTGAAGAGCAGGGCTCTCCACAAGAGTTATTTGATAATCCTAAGAGTCTGCGTCTTCAGCAGTTTTTATCAGGTTCACTGAAATAAACCATTAATCAGTTTATCAGGAATAAAAATGAGTAACGATATTCAAAGAATACAGAGTAATGAGCGTCTCAGTCGGGTTGTAGTCCACAACGGTATCGCCTATTTGTCAGGTGTGACAGCAAACGATACGACAACCGGCGTAATGGCGCAGACTTCGGATGTGTTGGGCAAGATTGATGCCTATCTCGAATTGGCTGGAACCGACAAATCCCGTCTTTTGTCCGTACAAATTTGGCTGAGGGATATCGACAGAGATTTTGATGATATGAACAAAGCCTGGGCTCAATGGATACCAGAAGGGTCTGCACCTGCCAGAGCAACGGGTGAGGGCCGGCTGGCAGGTGCGGATATTTTGGTTGAAATGATTGTTACTGCTGCAATCTAATTCGTAAAAATAAATATTTTTTTAACCCTCGGCTGGAGATCCCGGCCGATAATGATTCTGAACCGAAAATCCTTCTTCATTCAGTATCAGAGCCCCGGGCTTTATACATACTCCCCTATACGTTGACTAAGTTCTGATAACCACTATTAAAAAAATTTTCTGGGTTACTTTAGCTACTTTCCTCTCACTGTCTTTCATATCTAATTAAGTGATGACATAAAAGTATACCCTAATGTCACAACATGAATTTAACCTGTTTAGGGGGCTGAGGGGCTTTGTTGAATAAATCGAACTTTTGCTGAGTTGAAGGATCAGATCACGCATCTTCCCGACAACGCAGACCGTTCCGTGGCAAAGCAAAAGTTCAAAATCACCAACTGGCCCACCTACAATAAAGCCCTCATCAACCGTGGCTCCATAACTTTCTGGCTGGATGATGAAGCTATTCAGGCCTGGTATGAGTCAGCAACACCTTCTTCACGAGGCAGACCTCAGCGCTATTCTGACCTTGCCATCACGACTGTGCTGGTCATTAAACGCGTATTCAGGCTGACCCTGCGCGCTGCGCAGGGCTTTATTGATTCCATTTTTTCTCTGATGAACGTTCCGCTACGCTGCCCGGATTACAGCTGTGTCAGCAGGCGGGCAAAGTCGGTTAATGTCAGTTTCAAAACGCCCACCCGGGGTGAAATCGCACACCTGGTAATTGATTCCACCGGGCTGAAGGTCTTCGGTGAAGGCGAGTGGAAAGTCAAAAAGCATGGCCAGGAACGCCGCCGTATCTGGCGTAAGCTGCATCTCGCCGTTGACAGTAAAACACATGAAATCATCTGCGCTGACCTGTCGCTGAACAATGTGACGGACTCAGAAGCCTTCCCGGGTCTTATCCGGCAGACTCACAGAAAAATCAGGGC
>ENA-UESL01000459-UESL01000459.1-human-gut-metagenome-genome-assembly--contig:-NODE-459-length-23188-cov-74.150102_pt1 | contig 23188 bp, 19 predicted proteins | sample MGYA00243008_ERZ508009 | MGnify/ENA primary metagenome ERZ508009 (study PRJEB26167, sample SAMN06115396) | human gut metagenome | host: Homo sapiens | place: China:Guangxi | collected 2016-06-08...
CTGTACCTCGCGCTGGCGATCATTATCTGCGGCTACGGCCTGTTCAAATCCAACATCAGCTGCCTGCTGGGCGAGCTTTACGCCGTTGATGACCATCGCCGCGACGGCGGTTTCTCGCTGCTGTACGCCGCCGGCAATGTCGGCTCCATCGCGGCACCCATCGCCTGCGGGCTGGCGGCGCAGTGGTATGGCTGGCATATCGGTTTTGCGCTGGCGGGGATCGGCATGTTTATCGGCCTGCTGATTTTCCTCAGCGGCCATCGTCACTTCAGCCACACCCGCGGCGTCGACAGGCAGGCGCTGTGCGCGGTGAAATTTGTGCTGCCGACCTGGGGCTGGCTGGTGGTCATGCTCTGCGTGGCGCCGGTGTTCTTCACGCTGCTGCTGGAAAATAACTGGTCGGGCTATCTGCTGGCTATTGTCTGCGTCTTCGCCGCCCAAATGGTGGCGCGCATTATGGTGAACTCTCCGCAGCACCGTCGCGCGCTGTGGCAAATCGTACTGCTGATGCTGACCGGCACGCTGTTCTGGGTTCTGGCGCAGCAGGGCGGTAGCTCTATCAGCCTGTTTATCGATCGCTTTGTTAATCGCCGACTGTTCACCATTGAGGTGCCGACGGCTCTCTTCCAGTCGGTGAATGCCGTTGCCGTGATGGCGGCAGGCGTGGCGCTGGCCTGGCTGATGCGCCCGGAAGGCAGCACGCGATCGGTGCTTCGCGTGTGGCTGAAATTTGCTTTTGGCCTGGTGCTGATGGGCTGCGGTTTTATTGTGCTGGCCCTGAACGCACGTCATGGCGCCGTCGATGGCCAGGCATCAATGGGGCTGATGGTCGGCGGACTGGCGCTGATGGGCTTCGCCGAGCTGTTTATCGACCCGGTGGCGATGGCGCAGATCACGCGCCTGAATATGCCGGGCGTGACCGGGGTACTGACCGGAATTTATATGCTGGCGACCGGCGCGGTGGCCAACTGGCTGGCGGGTATCGTCGCGCAGCAGACCACCGAATCACAGATTAGCGAAACGGCGATCGCCGCGTATCAGCATTTCTTCTCCCAGATGGGGGAGTGGACGCTGGGCTGCGTAACGGTGATTGTCATCCTGGCCTTCGCTGCCGCCTGCAGCGTCGGCAAGCGCCGCGCCGCGACCGGTGAACTTCCCGGAGGGGGCGCGTAGCCATGGTTTCCGGGCGGCAAAACCCAGGCGCTACGGGCTCGTCGCCCGCTCAGGCGCTGCGCGCCGCCGGGATATGTCGCCAAGCGAAAGGATCAATACATGGCCGACGCAGGTGCGAAAACAGCGCCTTGCATCGTTTGACTGTTAGGAGGAGGATGTTCTGGATAGATGGCAATCCATCGATGAAAAAAACTTTAGTTTTGCTATTGCTGAGTGATATCAGCCTTAAGTAAGGCCAGGTTATTTATGATTCTATCGTTCGGTCTTTGGCGATAACGTCAACGATCGGCCGCGCACTGGTGTAGAGACCCGCACTGACCAGGCCGCGCTGGATAGTGGCCTGGCGCAATTTATCGAAGCAAGTTTGAAAGCAGGGTTATGAGGAACCAACATGTCTGAACAACAAGCACAAAGTGCCGATGAGGCAATTGACCTTAATAATGAACTGAAAACCCGTCGTGAAAAGCTGGCTCAGCTTCGTGAGCAGGGTATCCCGTTCCCGAATGATTTTCGTCGTGACCATACTTCTGACCAGTTGCACACTGAATTCGATGACAAGGATAACGAAGCACTCACCTCCTTGAACGTTGAAGTCTCCGTTGCTGGTCGTATGATGACCCGTCGCATCATGGGGAAAGCCTCTTTCGTCACTCTGCAGGACGTCGGCGGGCGTATTCAGCTGTACGTTGCGCGCGACGATCTGCCGGAAGGCGTCTATAACGAACAGTTCAAAAAGTGGGACCTTGGCGACATTATTGCCGCCCGCGGTAAGCTGTTTAAAACCCAAACCGGCGAGCTGTCTATCCACTGTACTGAGCTGCGTCTGCTGACCAAAGCCCTGCGCCCGCTGCCGGACAAATTTCACGGCCTGCAGGATCAGGAAGTCCGTTACCGTCAGCGCTATCTGGATCTGATCGCCAACGACGAATCCCGCCGCACGTTTAAAGTCCGTTCGCAGATCCTCGCGACGATGCGCCAGTTCATGGTAGGCCGCGGTTTTATGGAAGTCGAAACCCCGATGATGCAGGTGATCCCCGGCGGCGCGTCTGCCCGTCCGTTCATCACCCATCACAACGCGCTGGATATGGACATGTACCTGCGTATCGCGCCGGAACTGTATCTGAAGCGTCTGGTTGTGGGCGGCTTCGAACGCGTATTCGAAATCAACCGTAACTTCCGTAACGAAGGCATCTCCGTGCGTCACAACCCAGAGTTCACCATGATGGAACTCTATATGGCGTACGCGGATTACAAAGATCTGATCGAGCTGACCGAATCCCTGTTCCGCACCCTGGCGCAGACCGTGCTGGGTAAAACAGAAGTTCCATACGGCGACCAGATCTTCGACTTCGGCAAACCGTTTGAAAAGCTGACCATGCGTGAGGCTATCAAGAAATACCGTCCGGAAACCGAGATGGCGGATCTCGATAACTTCGACGCGGCGAAAGCCCTTGCGGAGTCCATCGGTATTCACGTTGAGAAGAGCTGGGGCCTGGGTCGTATCGTCACGGAAATCTTTGATGAAGTGGCGGAAGCGCACCTGATTCAGCCGACCTTTATCACCGAATACCCGGCGGAAGTCTCTCCGCTGGCGCGCCGTAATGACGTGAATCCGGAAATTACCGACCGCTTTGAGTTCTTTATCGGCGGCCGCGAAATCGGTAACGGCTTCAGCGAGCTCAACGACGCGGAAGACCAGGCGCAGCGCTTCCAGGACCAGGTGAATGCGAAAGCCGCCGGGGATGATGAAGCGATGTTCTACGACGAAGACTACGTCACCGCGCTGGAGTATGGTCTGCCGCCGACCGCCGGTCTGGGCATCGGGATTGACCGGATGGTGATGCTGTTTACCAACAGCCACACCATCCGCGACGTGATCTTGTTCCCGGCGATGCGTCCGCAGAAATAACCGCGAGATGTGAAAAATAAAACCCCGGCCCGGTGCCGGGGTTTTGCGTTTATTTGCCGGAGGCGGGGGCGCCTTGCCCGGCCTGTCGACCGCATTCAGCCTCGAGGCCTTCGTAAGCGTAGCGCCGCCGGGCGAAAGCACCGGTTTGCCGGGGCTTTTTATGCGGTCATATTCAGGCGCCGACGCTGCCCCAAACCATCTTGCCCTTGTGGAAGGTCGCGGTACGCGGTGAAATGCGTGCCACCGCTTCGGCGGAGCAGGAGGCATCGACCAGCACAAAGCTGGCCTCATCCTGCTCTTTCGGCCAGACGCGCTGGCCTTGATCGTTGAGCGGCAGTACGTTGCCGGTGGCAATTGCCAGCGAACGCGAAAGGGTCTGTTCGTTGGGGCGAATATAGAGCTGGGCGTAGAGATTGGCTTTTTCCAGCATGTCGCCCAGGCCGTATGGCGACCAATGGTCAATCACGCTGTCGGTGCCGGTCATTACAAATACCCCTTTATCCCGCAGCTGCTGCAGCGGCATGTGCAGGGTACCGATCGGCACGGTGGAGGCGATGGTGATGTGCTGGGCCGCCATGCGGCTGGCAATGGCCTCAACCTGCTGTTCGTTCAATGTCGCCAGCGCAAAAGCGTGGCTGATAGTCAGCTTGCCTTTTAGCGCCGGGGTTTTCTCTACGGTCTCTACCATATAGTTTATCGCCGCGACGCCCGCCGGGCTGGTTTCGTGGAGATGGATATCGACCCCTTTGTTATAATCCAGCGCTATCTGGAACATGGTATCGAGGGATTTCTCCATCGCTCCATCAACGTTGGTCGGATCGAGGCCACCGACGTAGTGTGCGCCGGCCTGCATGGCTTCACGTACCAGCGGTTCTGATTTTGACAGCAGGAGTCCGTGCTGCGGAAAAGCGACAATCTCGCAGGCGAAACCCGGCTGGCGGTGCGCGAGGACTGCCTGCAGATCTTCGAGGTTTTTCAACCCGGAGGTGGGTTCGATATTGCAGTGGCTGCGGGCTATCGTTGACCCTTTTGACTGGAGCAGGTCGATCAGTTTTTCCGCGTGCTGGCGGGTGTACGGCTGGAGCTCAGGCAACAGCTTCTGCTCAAGCTTAATCATGTCCTGAATCGTGGTGCCCGCCGGGCGGTTGAGTGAACGCCACGGGCCGCCGTAAAAGGTTTTATCCAGATGGATATGCATATCGCGCATCGCCGGGAGCATCAGCTTACCGCCGGCATCATAGCGGGGCAGGGAGGCATCAGGGTGGCTGCGATGGTTGTGGAGCGCGATAATTTTGCCGTCGGCAATCTCGAGGGTTTGCCGTTCGGTACGAGTGTGTACTACTACGTCATTTTCATACTCAAAGCCGCTTTCCAGCAGGACATTATCGAGATAGTAGTGGGTGTCGTCGGGGCTGATAACCTTTTGGTTGTCGCAGGTCGTCGCGGATATCGAGCGCTCATCGGCGTAAACGACGGGTGCGGCGGCGGCAAACAGGGCGGCGGCGGTGACCATTTTTCCGCTCTGGCTGAGAAATTCGCGACGGCTATTGTCTTTATTCATGAATCTTCCTTTTTCTTTCTTTTCATTTGCTCAGTCGTGCACAAGATGGGTACCGGTCTCTCCGCGCAGCGCAGCGGGTAAACACTCCGGTGTGGTGATAATCACCCGCTTGCCGCCGTGCTTTAAAAACGCGAGGCTGGCGACGATTTTGGGCAACATGCTGCCGGCCGGAAAGTGGCCTTCCTGCATATAGCGGGTCATATCGCTGATATTGACCGTCCCCAGCGCCTGCTGCCGGGGCTGCCCAAAGTGAATGCACACTTTTTCAACGCCGGTGGTGATGGCCAGGATATCGGCGTGAATCTCCCGTGCCAGTAGCGCGGTTGAGAGATCCTTATCAATCACCGCATCAACGCTCTGATAATCTCCCTGCGCGCTGCGGACTACAGGGATGCCGCCGCCGCCGGCGCCGATCACCACGAACCCTTGTCGGGTCAGCGCTTTAATGGCTTCGGCTTCCACGATGCGTTTGGGTTCCGGCGAGGCGACCACCCGCCGATAGCCACGCCCGGCATCTTCGACGAAGTGCCAGTCCGGATGCGTCTGCCGGAGATCATCGCGCTGGGCTTCGCTAAAAAAAGCGCCAATCGGTTTCGTCGGGTGGGTAAAGCCGGGGTCATTTTTATCGACTTCGACCTGGGTGACGACGGTCACCGCTTTTTGTTCGCCGCGGTGGGCCAGGCGATTATTGAGCGCCTGCTGAATCAGGTAGCCGATTCCACCCTGGGTGTCGGCAACGCAGTTGGCCAGCGGCGTCAGCGGCAGACCTTCGCACTCATGAGCGATTTCAGCGCGGCGTAAATCCAGTCCGACCTGCGGCCCGTTGCCGTGGGTCAGGACAAGATGGTAGTCCGACGCCAGCATGGCCAGCACCGTATCCGCCACGGCCTTGACCGCTTCAGCCTGATGTTCAATTGACTGGCTGGCGTTATCTTTGATGATACTGTTGCCGCCAATGGCAACGACCACAAGTTCTTTCATCGTGTAGGTTCCCGGTACAGAAGGTAATGGCGTTGTTGTTATCAGATTTATCGCCCGGCCAGGGCGCTTTCGCCCCGGGCCGGGGATGTTTTTAAGCGCCGTAACGTTCGACCCAGCGCAAAATGGCTTTTTCAAAACAGGCAAACGGCGGGTGGACGATGCCGGCGCCGATCATACCGATGCCCGCATCTTTGTGGGCGATGGCGGTATTGATCACCGGCAGAATACCGCTGCTGCCGACGCGGGTAATATCGATAGCGGTCGGCACACCCATAAACCCGAGCAGCGGGATAGTGACGTTGGGGTTTTCACCGAGGGTGATTTCACGCATCTGGCGGGAGAAATCGATGGCCTCGTCCACCGTTCCGCCAACCAGTGCGACGATGGCCGGTGCCGTTGCCATAGCGAAACCGCCAATGCCGTAGGTTTCGGTAATCGCGCTATCGCCGATATCGAGACCGGAATCCTCCGGCTTATAACCGGCAAACATCGGGCCGATCACCTGCTGCGCCGGGCCGGTGAACCACTCTCCCGGCAACCCGCTGACTCGCAGGCCGAACTCGACGCCGTTACGCGCCATGGTGGTAACGACGGTGCTGTACTCAATGCCGTGGGCGGCATCCATCGCGGCTTTACACATCGCCATCCACGTCGGGCCGGAGAAATAGTCGCTGCTGGCGACGAATTCAAAGACTTCACGCTGCTGTTCGACCGGATAGCCGGCCTGAATAATGCCCGGCGTCAGCGCCTGGATCAGTAGCGTGGTACCGGCATTGTTGCGGTTGTGGCACTCATCGCCCATATGCAGGGCCTGCGCCAGCATCAGGCGCAGATCGATTTCGCCAATCACCTTCATGGCGTCGCGCAGCATCGGCCCCTGGACGTCACGCATCCAGTTCAGACGGTTGATAACGCTCTGGTCGTTAGCCCCCATGCGCAGGATCTTCGCCATCTGCTCGCTCATGTTGGTATAAGCGATGTTGCCGTAGGTTTTGTTCTCGACAATATGCATAAACATGGAGGCGGAGGTGACGCCGGCCATAGACCCGACGCAGTCATGTTCGTGACATGGCGAGAAGGTGATTTCACCTGAAGCGGCCAGTTCGGCGGCATCAGCCAGATCGTTTGCCAGCCCTTCAAATACCAGCGCGCCGGTGACCGCACCTTTCATCGCTCCGCACATCTTTTCCCACGTTACCGGCGGCCCGGCGTGGAGAATGGTTTTTGCCGTCATCCCAGGCACCACGTTGATGGCCTGGTCGAAGCCCGTCAGCACCGGATGCGACTGGATAATGCGTTCCAGCGCCTGCTGGTTGGCGGCGGCGATTTTATCCGCCAGCGCGGAGTCGGCAAGCGCGTCGAGGGCATTGACCACCCGCATATTGCCCTGGCCTGGCGGCGTCCAGTCGAGCTGGGTCACCGCCGTATGCTGCTTTTTCAGATCATCGCTGAACATCGCGATCCCGACATTAATAACGTTCAGCGGCTGGCTGAATAGTGACTGATTCATCAGGCGTTCTCCCCTTTGCAGATAAGTTCACGCGCCAGCAGGCCGGTCTCGGTACTGCTGTTGGCCAGAATGACGCCCGCCTCGCTAAGCATCAGGCGCTGTTGTTCCCGCGATGGCGTATCGATATCGGTGCCTAAAACGTAAGCGAGGATCGTCAGCCGACGGCCATCGGCGGCGGCAATGGCTTTTGCCTCTTTGATCGCCTCGATCGTCGACCCGACCGGATCTTCATGCGACCCAAAGCCCAGCACGAAGTCCATCACGATCGCCGCAACTTCTGGATCGCGCGCTTCCTGAAGCAGGCGGCTGATGCGGTTGGTTGGGTCGATCATCGGGTGCGGTTTACCATTGGTGAAGTCGTCATCGCCGAAATCGAGGAAGGTGTGCTTGATGCTGTGGTTGATATCGCTCAGGCGATAAGCCGGATCCGGCTGAATGTTACTGTAAACTTCGGCCTGTTTTTCCAGGACGGCGAACATGGTTTCGTCGCACAGCGTGCCGCCGCAGAACAGGCCGCGAATGTATTTCTGCTGCGGCGTGAGCTGTGCACGAATTTCAGCAATCAATGCCGGGTCCAGCGGGGGCAAATCGAGATTTTGTTGCTTAACGCCGCTCAGCAGTACCGCCTTCAGCGCCGCTTCTCTGGTGCCGCGGGCAAACTGCAGACCTTGCTCATCGGCCGGTGGTTCGGCGCGGCCCAGGAAGCACACGACAACCGGTTTACGGCAGGCGCGTGCGCGCTCCAGCACTTTTTTCGCCACGGTCGGGGCGGGCGGCTTGGAGACGAGGGCGATAATTTCCGTTTGCGGATCCGCTTCCAGCATCTGAATGGCATCGAGCATCATCATGCCGCCGATTTTTTCACTCAGGTCGCGACCGCCGGTGCCGATAAGTTGTGATATGCCGCCGCCGAACGCGTGAATACGCACGCTCAGCTCCTGGCTACCGGTGCCAGAGGCGCCGATAATACCGATGTTGCCGCGGCGTACCGCATTTGCGAAGCACAGACCGGTGCCGTTAATGATGGCGGTCCCGCAGTCTGGCCCCATCAGCAGCAAACCTTTCTCATGGGCCAGTTGTTTCAGCGCGCGTTCGTCCTCGAGAGAGACGTTATCGGAAAACAACATCACGTTGAGACCGTTTTGTAACGCCTGTCGTGCTTCGCGGGCGGCGAACAGTCCGTTGACTGAGATAACCGCCATATTGCTGTCCGGAAGATGTTTTTTAGCGCTGGCGAGGGTGGCATAGCGCGCTTCGTGCTGGCCGCTTTGCGCTTTTTGGCTAAATAGCGCTTCGATCCCGGCGAGAATTTGCTCGTTATCGGCGCCGTCCTGGCCATTAATGACGATCATCAGGTCGCCGTTTTTCGCTGCTTCCAGCTCCGGCGTCAGCAGTCCCAGATTCTTCAGGACTCCTTTGTTCATTTCGGTCGCCATCGCTACAAATGCCTGCTCTACGCCGTCGATCTTATTGGCGCGGGTGGATATCGACATTAATGAGACGGAATCAAAATAGGTATTCTTCTTCACGACTATTTTAACTGACATAATTCCCTCCATACGTTTGGCTCAGCGCGCAGGCATCCGCCATGCCCAATAGCATGTCGCTGCCGGAACTTGAGCCAATATTTTTAATATCGGCAATTGCCGCAATAGAAAAGATTGTCGGTTGATTAATCATGAGGTTAATCAACCCGGCGATACTTTCGCGATAGCGCTGATTAATAGCTGCCTCCAGCGTAATCGCGCTGAGCGGCGTGGTGTTATGTCTGGCACACTGCAGCGCCGCTAAAAATTCATCCCGGTATTGATTAGCCGGATGTCCGTTAATAAATAAAATAACGCTAAGGCCTACCAGGTAATCATCCGCCGATGGCGTCAGGCCAATACCTAGTCCGAGCATATTAGCGATGGCGGCACTGATATTTTTATTTTGCCGAAGGGCGTTAAATAATGTTTTCCGGCGATGCTGTAATTCGCGCCCCATCGCTTTATAAAACGGGTTGTCGCCGCGATAAAGAAATAAGGTATCGTCCTCATGCAGTTGCTCAATGATAATGTTTTGCCAGCGTCGCCAGGCTATCCGGGTCAATGCTGCCGCGCTTAATACGGCCGTTGGCATTTGCCAGCGCTCACAGCGCTGGAGGTCTATCCATTTATCATTGCCAATATACATTCCTGAATCGGTGAACCGGACGCTTTCCCCTGGCCGGAACAGGTTGTCAAAGTAGGTGAGTGCTAACCTACAGCTGTTGGGCGCATTGTCATATGCGGCGCACAGCAGCGTCAGGAGCCCTGGCTTGTCGGGAATCTGCAGGTTGACCGCACGCGAGAAGACCTGCTCGACCCGTCCGCCGCCGCGTTGAGTGAGAAAGCTCTCATCCGCAGTTAGCGCTTGCACACACCGCCGTAAGGAGGTGTCGATGGCCGTTCTCCTTCCTCAGGCGCCGGCGGCAACCAGCAGGTGGGCGATTTCAGCAAAGCCCTTATCCCACGCCAGTTCCAGCGGCGTTTTGCCATATTTATCGGTCATATGGGGATTGGCGCCGTGGTCCAGCAGCAGCTTAACGATCTCCTGCTGCGTTGCGCCGCCATCGTTTAAAACAATCGCTTCCAGCAGCGGCGTCCAGCCGACAAAGTTAGTGTGGTTGACGTTAATATCGGTTTCGGTCAACAGAATTTTTACGATCTCAAGATGACCCTTTTCGCAGGCCGGCGTCAGACCGACGCCGCCGAAACGGCTTAAACGCGTAAGGTCAGGTTTCGCTGGCAGAATTAAATGCAGCAGCTCGACGTCATTATTCAGGCAGCTCAGTAAGAACGGGTTAAAACAGGTCTGGTCCTGCTTATCAATATCGACACCAGCGGCAATGAGCACAGACATGCAGGCATAATGTTTATTCAGGCTGGCCAGAGTAATAGCGGTTCGCCCCTGGCGATTGCTGGCATTAATATCGACGCCACGGGCTAAACAGGTTTTTAATTGTTCGACATTGCCTTGCTCCGCAGCCAAAAGATATTCAGCAATAATATTTTCCGTGGTCATCATCTTACTCCTGTGGTGGCGGCTGAGACTTTTTGATGACCTGAGCATAGCAACCAAAAATAGATAAAAGAACCCGCTTAAATTTTATTCGCGATAACCCCACTCATTGTTGAATATTTTTTAATAATGGATGCAGACTGTGCGGCAGTGCAATGTTTGTTTCTTGCATGCGATTTCCCGTAATTCAAGAGGGGATTATTTCTATATAGTTCCCGAACGAAACCAATTTCCACGACCACTATCACGAGGGGGAAGAGATGAACGGACTCACCGCAACGGGGATTACTGTCGGCATTTGTGCCGGGATCTGGCAGTTGATCTCCTCGCAGGTTGGGCTTGATCCGCGCTGGGGATTGCTTGGCACGATCGGCTTTGTCGCCTTTTGCAGTTTTTATGCGGCAGGCGGCGGTAAAGAGGGGTTTGTGAAGAGTCTTTTTGTCAACTACACCGGCGCCGCGTGGGCATTTCTGGCGGCGATGGCCGCGGGTGGGCTGACTGCCGCCACCGGGATATCATCCTTCTGGGCCAGCGTTATCACCACGGTGCCGTTCTCCGCGGTGATTGTCTGGCAGGGGCGCTTTTCCCTCACCGCGTTTATTCCCGGCGGCTTTCTTGGCATGACGCTGTTTTTCGCCTCCGGGATGAACTGGCCGGTGACGCTGCTGGGTTTTTTGGCCGGCAACGGCGTGGGGCTGATTTCCGAATATACCGGTCGTAAACTGAGCGAGGCAACCTCAAAAAGTCCGCGCTGAACCATGACGCCGCGGAGAATTTCGCGGCCCGCGCAGGCCGACAATTCGCATGGTGTTAAAAGATATTCAAAAATGATTGCCGATGGCAGGGACAGGAAATAGAGTCGATTGCAGAGTGGGGCTAATGAGCGGTTGACGAAAGCAGGAGCAGGCCAATGAACTCAATTTTTACTGAAGAAAATCTGCTGGCGTTTACCACGGCGGCGCGCTTTGGCAGTTTCAGCAAAGCCGCAGACGAGCTGGGGCTGACGACATCAGCCATCAGCTACACCATCAAGCGCATGGAGACGGGGCTGGACGTGGTGCTGTTTACCCGTAATACCCGTAACATCGAGCTGACCGAGTCCGGCTACTATCTTTTCCGTAAGGCCACGGATTTGCTCAATGATTTCCATGCCATCAAGCGCAGCATAGATACCATAGCCCAGGGGATTGAGGCCCGGGTCCGTATCTGCATCAACCAGCTGCTTTATACGCCGCGGCACACGGCGCGTCTGTTGCAGGTGCTCAAAAAACAGTTTCCAACCTGCCAGATTACCGTTACCACGGAGGTGTATAACGGCGTCTGGGATGCGATAATTAATCAGCAGGCTAATATCGCGATTGGCGCGCCGGATACGCTGCTCGACGGCGGCGGCATTGACTACACTGAAATTGGTGCCATTCGTTGGGTCTTTGCCATTGCCCCGGATCATCCGCTGGCGTTTATGCCGGAACCCATAGCGGAAAGCCAGCTACGGCTTTACCCCAATATTATGGTGGAGGACACCGCCAGCACCATTAATAAGAAAGTGGGTTGGTTACTGCACGGGCAGGAGGCGATTCTGGTGCCGGACTTTAATACCAAATGCCAGTGCCAGATCCTCGGTGAAGGCATTGGTTTTCTGCCGGATTATATGGTTCGTGAGGCCATGGCGGAAAACCGGCTGATTACCCGCCAGATTCATAACCCGCGCCAGGATTCAGGAATGCTGCTGGCGACCCAGCATGCGGCCAGTGGGCAGGTGACGCAGTGGATAAAGAAAGAGTTTCGCCCCGGTGGGATATTAACTGCTATCTATAGCGATTTACTTCACCGCGAGACGACGATGAAATCGTTTCAATCTATTTCCTGAAATTTTTCTGGAATACCTTATGTGTTATAACACCAGATATAAAAACATAAGGTGTTAATTAAATGAAAAATTTAAAGTTAATTGTTGGTAGCTTGATCTGCGCTGGTTGTTTATTCGCACCATTATCTGTCATGGCGGGTTATAAGATAAATACAATCCCGGTTCATTTCGATAAAGGTACCAGCGGAACCACCATTAAAAATGCCCTGAGCGGCGCCGATGTGAAAGATTACACGCTGGTGGCGAAAGCTGGTCAGCTAATGCACGTCACCATGAAGAGCAAATGGCCCCATCCTTATTTCAACGTGATCAACCCCGCGAACGAAACCATTTTTAATGGCTCGATGACAGAAGGTGCTTTTGAGCAGCGCCTCGAAACCAACGGAAAATATACCGTCCGCGTGTATCAGATGGGCGGCGCGCGCGATGAAGGAAAAACCAGTGCCTATGAGCTGGCCTTGAAAGTCACGGACTGACTTTTCCAGTATGCAACCGCCGTCTTCACGCTGCGCCGCGGGCCGGGTGAAGACGGCGTTTTTTACGCGTATTTACCCCGCATAAGGGACACCCAGCTCCCATCTCGACTGCCAGTGGGCGATATACTGGCAGGCCACGGCTTTCTGATGACGTATCACCACGACGTTTTCACTATTTTTTGTTTCGGCGGACGGAGCATAGTTAAATGACCCGGTTTCAACCGTCGCCCCATCGGCAATAATCGTCTTATCGTGTTGGATGTGATAGTGGCCATCAATACGTAATGCCACCCCGTGCTCCGCAACATACTTCATTATCTTTTGGCTGGCTTCCACCGCGTTGCGTCTTTTATCGACCACGATTTGCACCTTGACGCCGCGGTCATGGGCGGCGACAAGCGCCCGCGCAATATCAGGCGCCTGAAAAGAGTAGGCAATCATCTGGATCGAGGTTTGCGCCTGATTAATGGTCTCTAATACCAGTTGGCGGGCAGAGCCTTCGGGGGAAAAACCTACCTCTATATCGGGCGCCGCCGCAACCTGCGAAGAGAAGGAAAGTGTGAGCGCCGGAAGGGCGAATTTCAGCGAAAGGAGACGCGACATATCGGGTTGCCTTGCGGGGCACGATGAAAGATGTGAGCAGTCTATGCCCCTGCGATGGTCATGGGAATAGACCTGCCGGGCGGTACACGGCGGCGTGTGCGAGCCAGGTGAGCGTGGTCATCACGCTAACATGTTGAAACCGTTAGCCTGATACCGGCAGCGGATGACAAAGCGGGCGCTCTTTTCCTCTCATCATGACGGGAGTGAAAATCGGATCAATTTGTAACGGCCCTCCTGAAAGGGTCGCTGACGTTTCAAATCCCCCTCTTCTTTAGGCGGAAAATCTTCTCTGGCGGATTGCCAGCGGCGGGCCTGTGACTTGTCTGCAAACTGCTGGGCGCCTCTCATTTTTTGCGCGTTTATGCCGCAATGTTAGATATCTGTCAAAGTTCTGTTATCAGACGGTTTTAAAATTTTCATTTCAGTTATTTAATTATAAAAGTTTCATATGTGTTGTTAATGAAATAAAACGTCTGAAATTTTCCGGGTGATAAATCGTATGTTTTATGAACTGCTGTTTTAATAATTCACTAAAAAACCACTGAATTAGGTGGTTCTGATAAACATGTGCAAAAACAGCGCGCTCAGAAGTGAAACTTCTGGCTGGCGATCCGGCAGGTATCAGCAACACGCATTTACGAAATGAATCTTTCATTTCATCTCAATGAACTGGCATATCACTGAACCCCAAGGAACAACTATGAACATCAAGAAAACGATTGTTGCCTCTTTGTTAGTCTGTATGTTGCCCGCTGCGGTGATGGCAAAAGATCTCTCCGTCGGCGTTTCCATGGCGCTTTTCGACGATAACTTCCTGACTATCCTGCGTACCGCGATGCAAAAAGAGATGCAAAAAGAGGGGGTGAAGTCGCAGGTAGAGGATGCCAAGGGTGATGTCGCGCAGCAGCTGCAGCAGGTGCAGAACTTTATTGGTCAGGGCGTCGATGCCATCATCGTCAACCCGGTCGATACCAACGCCGTGAAGCCGATTATCGATCAGGCGACCAAAGCCGGCATTCCGCTGGTCTTCGTTAACCGCCGTCCGCAGATTACGCTGACCGACAAAATGGCCTACGTCGGTTCGGATTCGGTGCTGGCCGGCCGTCTGCAGATGGAAGCGCTGGCGAAGGCGATGAACGGCAAAGGCAACGTGGCGATTCTGCTGGGCGACCTGGCGAACGAATCAACTCGCGATCGTACCAAAGGCGTAGAAGAGGTGGTTGCGAAATACCCGGATATCAAGATCGTTCAGAAGCAAACGGCGAAATTCATGCGTAACGATGCCGTAGATGTGGTGAGTAACTGGATGACCAGTGGGGAAGATATTCAGGCGATCGCCTCCAATAACGATGAAATGGCGATTGGCGCGCTGCAGGCGCTGGGGAGCAATCCGAAGCACATTCTGATTGCCGGCGTCGATGGGACCCCTGACGCACTGCAGATGCTGAAAAACGGCAAGATGATCGCCACCATTTTCCAGGATGCTAAAGGCCAGGGGGAAGGGGCGGTGGATGCAGCCGTCAAACTGGCGAACGGGGAAAAAGTCGAAAAAGTCATCGATGTCCCTTACCAGCTGATTACCAAAGAGAATATGTCTGAATTTGTCAGCCGTAATCAAAAATAATCATTTCTGGCTCAGCGGTACGGAGGGGGATGTATGAACGCTTTTGCACTTGAAGCCGAAGGTATCAGTAAGTTCTTTCCTGGCGTGAAGGCGCTCGATAATGTCTCATTACGCGTGCGCCCGGGGACGGTGCACGCCCTGATGGGGGAGAATGGTGCGGGAAAGTCGACGTTAATGAAGTGCCTTATCGGGATTTACCGTCCCGATAAGGGCGCGATCCGGGTGAAGGGCGAACCGGTGCAGTTCCAGGATACGATGGATGCGCTGCGCGCGGGGATCTCCATGATCCACCAGGAGCTGAATCTGGTGCCGCATATGACGGTGGCAGAAAATATCTGGCTGGGGCGCGAGCCGATGAAATACGGCTTTGTCGACCATCGACAGTTGGCCCGCCAGACGCAGACACTGCTCAATAAACTGAATATCCGTTTATCCGCCGACCGGCTGGTGGGCGAGCTCAGCATTGCCGCCCAGCAAATGGTGGAAATAGCCAAAGCGGTATCGTGGAACGCGGATATTGTCATTATGGATGAACCCACCTCGGCGCTGACGGAAAGTGAAGTGGCCCACCTGTTCACCATCATTCGCGATTTACGCGAACAGGGTAAAGCCATTATTTATATCAGCCACAAGATGGATGAGATTTTCGCGATTACCGATGAAATTAGCGTCTTTCGCGACGGGACCTGGGTGGGCAGCCGGCAGACGGGCGAATTTACCCGTCAGTCGCTTATTACCCAGATGGTGGGCCGCGAATTAACTCAGCTGTTCCCGAAATTCAATAATACTATTGGCGAAGAGGTACTGACGGTCCGCAATCTGTCGCGCAAAGGCTATTTTGAGGAGGTGAATTTCAGCGTCCGCCGTGGCGAAATTCTCGGCGTTGCGGGTCTGGTTGGCGCCGGGCGCAGTGAAGTGATGGAGAGCCTGTTCGGGATGGAGCGCTTTGACAGTGGCGAAGTGTTGATTGACGGCCAGCCGGTGATCATCGACTCGCCTTCCGTGGCCATCGAAAAAGGGATGGCGCTGCTGACCGAAGACCGCAAAAAGTCCGGACTGTTCCTCGTGCTCTCGGTGATGGAAAACATGAGTATCGTCAATATGCCGGAATATATCGGCAAGAGCGGGTTTGTCAAACATATGAAGATGGCGCAAGACTGCATGGAACAGATCCGTCGTCTGAATATTAAAACCCCGACCATGGATCAGATTATTAATAACCTGAGCGGCGGTAATCAGCAAAAGGTCTTAATTGCCCGCTGGCTTTTAGCGCAGCCCAAAATATTAATTCTTGATGAGCCAACCCGCGGGATTGACGTGGGGGCGAAAGCTGAAATTTATCACCTGATTAGCGAACTGGCGAATCGCGGCGTTGCGGTGATTATGGTCTCTTCTGAACTGCCGGAAATTCTGGGCATGAGCGATCGCGTTATGGTCATGCACGAAGGACGTATTACCGGCATCCTCGACAAAGACGAGGCCGATCAGGAAACCATTTTGTCGTTGGCATCCCACTGAGGTGTAGAGAATGAGCAATATGAAACTGACCGCAACAGCTGCAAATGCGCGATCCTCTTTCCTTGGTAATTTACGGCATAAATTACCGAAAGATACCGGTATCTTTATTGTTATGGTGGTCATCGCCCTGACCTTTGAAATTGCCGGCTGGTTTGTCCGCGACCAGTCTTTCCTGATGAACACCAACCGCCTGGTGTTGATTGTCCTGCAGGTCGCCATTATCGGGATTATCGCCGTCGGCGTCACGCAGGTCATTATCACTACCGGGATTGACCTCTCCTCCGGCTCGGTCATTGCCCTTGCTGCCGTGGTGGCGGCAAGCCTGGCACAAACCTCGGATAGCCTGTCGCCGATGTTCCCGTCACTGGTTAACCTACCGGCGGTCATTCCCATTTGCGCCGGGATTGGCGTCGGGCTGATCTGCGGATTAACCAACGGCTTTTTGGTCACCCGTACCGGGATTCCGCCGTTTATCGCCACTCTCGGGATGATGGTCTCTGCCCGCGGTCTGGCGCAATATTACACCCAGGGAAATCCCATCAGTTTCTTGTCCGATAGCTTTACGTCGATTGGTCAGGGGGCGATGCCGGTGATTATTTTCTTCGTGATTGCCGCTCTGTTTCACATCGCGCTGAAACACACCCGCTACGGTAAATATGTTTACGCCATCGGCGGCAACATGACCTCGGCAAAAGTATCCGGCATCAATGTGAATAAGTATCTGGTTATCGTCTACACCATCGCCGGCGCGCTGTCGGGGCTGGCCGGGGTTGTGCTGGCGGCGCGCGTCAGCAGCGGGCAGTCCAGTATGGGGATGTCCTACGAACTGGACGCTATCGCCGCGGCCGTTATCGGCGGCAGCAGCCTGATGGGCGGCGTAGGCCGCATCACCGGCACCCTGATTGGGGCGATGATTCTCGGCTTAATCAAAAGCGGCTTCACCTTCGTCGGCGTCGACGCTTACGTTCAGGATATTATCAAAGGGATTATTATTGTTGCGGCGGTGACGATAGACATGCGCCGTAACCGTAAGAAGCACTAAGCGAATGCAGAGAGAGCCCTGAGGTGATATCAGGGTTATCTCTTCGCGCTGTTAAACCGGGGGACGATTAAAATGGCAAGGCACGCAGGCGCCGGTGCGCTCAGGAGAGGCCGCAAATCCGGTCACGCCCGCTGTTCTTGGCGTTATACAGCTCCCTGTCGGCCCGCGACATCAGCTCTTGCAGCGGGCACTGCCAGCCTTTAGCTACCCCGAAACTGGCGGTGATCTTAAAGGTGATATCGCCGGTCGTATGGAGGGTCAGCTTGCGGATTTCCTGCTGAATCCGCGCGGTATAGCTGGCGACTTCGTCTGACGAAGCGGCCAGAAACAGGACCGCGAACTCTTCTCCGCCGAGGCGCCCCACCACGTCTTCCGGGCGGCTCAACTTACTCAGGGTTTTGGCCAGGGCAACCAGCACCTCGTCACCCATCGGGTGTCCCCAGTTATCGTTTATCGACTTAAAGCGGTCAACGTCGAGCATCACTAACCAGGCCGGAAGCGCCTTGCTGGACTGACTTAATAGCGCATCAGCCCGGGCGTTAAATGCCCGGCGATTAAACAGATGGGTCAGCGGATCCTCTTCCGACTGGCGCTGGTACTGGCGGCTGATGCGGGCATCTTCACGGAGTTTTTTCCCGAGGGTCCCGAGGGATGAAAACAGGCTCTGCACCTCTTCTGCCGTATCGTCATCGATTTGGACGTGGAGTTGTTTTCCGGCAATCAGCGCCGCGGCGAGCTCATTTAAGCGCAGAATGGGGCGTAAAACGCGAGAGCGAATATAGAAAATCATCGCAATGGTCAGGGTATACACCAGCCCAAGCACCACCAGCCGTAGCAGGAAATTCTCTAAGGCCCGATGTTCGGCGGCGGTGTAGTGCTCCTTTACTCCGTTCATATAGGTATTGAGGAGATCGTCAAACGAATTGAGGCTGGCGTGATAGTCGACGGCAAACTGTTCGGCGCTCACGCTATAGGGCTTACCGCTGTCGCTCTCAGCGCTTAACTGATTGATTAACGCGATGCCCTGATGTTCAAAGTCCCGGCGCGTGTTTTCCAGCGTTTTCTGGAAGTGGGGAAGATAGGTGGCCTCATTGCCCTGCGTTTGCAGCAGCCACCACGCGGTATTGATCCGTTCGATACCGCGAATCAATCCTTCCCGGTTGGCCCGCGGAATCGGGGTGTGTGTGGCCAGCGGAATCAGCACCTGAGAACCGAGTCGACCCGTTGCATCGCGCAGCTCGCCCAGCGCCTGCGCGCGCAGAATCGGACCCAGCGCGCTGGGCTCCAGCAGCAGAAACTTGGTGGTGCGCTCGAACAGCGCCTTATGATAGAAATCCGTTGCCACCACCATATCGTGAATGGCCAAATCTGCGGACTGCGGGTCGCTCAGCACCTGGGTGCGAAAGCGGTCGGCAATACGACGGGAACGCTCCAGCTGCTGCATCATTTCGCCCATCAGCGCCGGAGAGAGCAGGTTTTTCGGGATCTTTTGCATGTCGCGGTCGGTGATGTCGCGATGGGCGACCAGCGCCTGCCAGCGTGACTCTTTCTCCTCAGGCGAGCTTAATATCAGCTCGTTAACGAAGGCGCGCTCACCGGCGAGGTCATTAGAGACCTGTAGTACCCGGTAGAAAATATCGAACTGGGTAACGTTGTTATGCGCGCTTTTCCACGTTCCCCACGAGCCGGAAAGCAGCCAGAAGGAGAGAATGGTGGTTAAAAAAATCGTCGCCAGCGCGGATCCCCAGATATAGCGGAGAATATTGGACGATGCTGAGGATCTCTTTTTCGTTTTCACACGTACCCGGGCGTCAGCAGTAAAAAAGAAGCGATTCGAAAATCATTGAATTGAACTGAAATACAACGGAATGTCATGCCGTTATGTCCGCATACCTGCCTGCTCTATGCGATCTATTGGCTGATTTTAGCAGATAATCCACAAATAAATGGCTTTTTGTCCGCGCGGGTAAACAATCTAAGATATTGTTTTAATTTGGTTATGCCTGCAGTTATCTCCTTCCCGGAAGGAGCTGGCGTACCGTCACGGCGGTGAGCTGTCGTTCTGGCACCGCGCGGCGCCAGAACGATCAGCAGAAGGGCGCTTACTTTTCCCTGGCGGCGAGCAGTACGCTATGCAGCAGTACGTTGGCCCCTTTTTCTGCCCACGTGGGCAGAATATTCTCCGCCTCGTTATGGCTAATTCCCTTCTCGCAGGGGATGAAAATCATGCTGGCGGGCGCGACCTTGCTGATATAGCAGGTATCGTGGCCGGCGCCGGAGACCATGCGTCTGGCGCTGTAGCCGAGCATCTGAACCGCCTGCTCGCTGCGCGCCAGACACTGGGCGTTGAAGGCGATTGGCGCGTAGTCAAAAATGCGCTCGATCTGCGCCTGCACCCCGCGTCTGGCCAGCGTGTCGGCAGCGTGACGCAACGCCTGTTCCATTGCCTCCAGCGCGCTGCTTTGCGGATGGCGGAATTCCACGCTGCATTCGACGCGCCCCGGCACCACGTTGCGCGAACCCGGTATCACCTGCGCCATGCCGATGGTCGCCCGTCCGTCGGGGTTGTGGGCGATCCCGATTTGCTCCACCGCCAGCGCCAGCTCGGCGAAAGCGGTCAATGCATCGCGGCGGCTGCCCATCGGCGTGGTGCCGGCGTGGGCGGAAAAGCCCTCCAGCGTGACGTTGAACCAGCGCTGGCCCATTGCCGCGTGGACGAGGCCGATATCAACGTCTTCTTCTTCCAGAATCGGTCCCTGTTCGATATGCACCTCATAACAGGCATGAACCGGGAACGCGGCGGTCGGACGCTCGCCGCGGTAGCCGATCGCCTCCAGTGCCGCGCCGACGCTGATGCCGTCGCGATCTTTGCGGGCCAGCGCGAAAGCTTCGCTGAACTGCCCGGCCCAGACGCCGGATGCCAGCATCGCCGGGGCAAAGCGCGCCCCTTCTTCATTGGTCCAGTTCACCAGCACGATATCGCGTTCGGTCTCAATGCCGCGTTCGTTCAGCGTGCGTAGCGCCTCCAGCCCGGCGAGCACGCCGTAAATCCCGTCATAGCGGCCGCCGAGCGGCTGCGAATCGACGTGCGAACCGGTCAATACCGGAGCCAGCTGCGGATTTTTTCCGGCGCGGCGGATAAACATATTGCCCATGCTATCGACTGCGCAGGGAAAACCGGCTTCTTGTGCCCACTGGCGCAGCAGGTCGCGCGCCTGGCGGTCCTCGTCGCTCAGCGTCAGCCGGGTGACGCCGCCGGCCGGCGTCGCCCCAATCCTCGCCATCTCGTTGAGGGTTGACCACAGACGTTCAGCGTTGATGGCTATCATGGCTTGTCCTTCTTCACGCGATAGCGGAAGTCGCAGCACTTTCCGCCCTGCATGATGGTGGTGGTGCGGGTCAGCTCCACCTCCGGCGCGTAGCCGACGATAAACTTGTCGTCGCGGGCGCAGGAGAGCAGGTGGCCAATCTCGCCGAGGCCCATCTCGTGGTACATCTCGGCGTAGCGGCAGCGGTTGACGTTGTAGTTATACTGCTGGTCATCGGCGTCCAGCACCTTGACCTCCAGGGCATTGTCCTTTTCCCACAGATATTGCAGGGCGACAAAGCTCTGGATGTTCGCGCCGTTCGGCTCCTGGCGGGCAAACGTTTTTCCCGCCTCAATCGCGGCGTTTTCAATGGCTTCGCCGATGACCGCCTGGGCACGAGCTTTACCTATCTCGCACACCAGGATGTCGTAAATCGGCTTAATAATTTCGGCTTCAATTTTGCGGCGGGCGAGAATGCCCAGCTCATTATTATCACTCATCACATTGCCTCACTGCGTTACTTCGTTGTTGCGCCGCCGAGTACGGTTTGCGGCTGCCATTTGCCGTCGACGACTTTGTAGACGGTAAAGGTTGGCGATTTCAGGTTGCCCTCTTTATCAAAGGCGATGTGTCCGGTGACCCCGGAGTAGTTAATGGCGCGTAGCGCGGGCAGATAGTTGGCCGGGTCGACGGAGTCAGCTTTTTCCATCGCCGCCACCAGCACGCGGGTGGCGTCATAGGCGAACGGCGCGTGCAGCTCGATATGGGTGTGATAGCGCGCCTGGTAGGCCTGCTCAAAGGCTTTGCCGCCCGGCATCTGTTCAACCGGCAGTCCCGGCTCCAGCGCCACCACGCCGTCACCCTCTTTTTGCGCCAGCTGCAGGAAGGTCTGGCTGACGAAACCGCCGGCGCCCATCAGGGTGGCGTTCATGCCCAGCTGTTTGATACGACGCGCCAGCGGAGCGGCCTGGCTATCGACGCCGCCGAAGAAAATCAGATCGGCATTTTTACTGCGGATGGCGGTCAGTACGGCGCTGAAGTCCACCGTTTTGTCGTCAACATACTGGCGATCGACGATTTTGATCCCCTGCGCGTCCAGCGACTTAATAAACTCGTCCGCCAGCCCCTGACCAAAAGCGGTACGGTCATCGATCACCGCGATGCGTTTGGCCTTCAGGGTTTGTACCGCGTACTGCCCGGCAAACTGGCCGCCGTCATCGTCGTGGCCCATCACGCGGAAGCTGGTGTCGAAACCCTGTCTGGTATAGGCGTGTCCGGTAGCGACCGGCGCGACCTGGGCGATGCCGGCATCGTGGTAAACCCGTGCGGCGGGAATGCTGGTGCCGGTGTTCCAGTGGCCGACGACGCCGGCGACGCCGCTATCCACCAGACGCTGAGCGACGGCAACGGCGGTACGCGGGTCGGACTGATCGTCTTCAGATTGCAGTTTAAAGGTTACCGCCTTGCCGCCGATGGTCGGGTGTTGCTTGTTGATATCGTCAATCGCCAGCTGCGCGCCGTTTTCGAGATCCTTGCCGATACGCGCGGAAGGGCCGGTCAGCGGGCCCGCCAGGCCGATAATCACGGTTTCGCTGGCCGCAGACCATGCGGCGGATGAGGCAAAGCCACTGAGCAGAATAGCGGCGCTGAGCGCACTGATTTTGACTGTTTTCATTGTTTTTCCCTGATGCTGGTTAGTGTTATGCGGGCACTTCGCCCAAATAAATCTGTGCGATACGGTCGTCGGCCAGCAGCGCCTGCGAGGCACCACGTTCCACAATGCTGCCGCTGTCCATCACCCACGCGCTGTCGGTGGCCTCCAGCGCCAGACGCGCGTTCTGCTCAATCAGCAGCAGCGCCACGCCGCGCTGACGGAGAGTGGCGATCACGCGGAAAACGTTCTCGACCATCAGCGGCGCCAGCCCCATCGAGGGCTCATCGAGGATCAGCAGGCGCGGCTGGCTGAGCAGGGCGCGGTTGAGCGCCAGCAGCTGCTGTTCGCCACCGGAGAGCAGCCCGGCCAGCTGGTGCTGGCGTTCGGCGAGGCGCGGGAAGTTGGCGAAGATCTCATCCATCTCCTGTCGGACAGCCGCGCTATCGCGACGCAGCCAGGCGCCCATCTGCAGGTTTTCCAGTACCGTCATGCGGGTAAAGATGCCGCGGCCTTCCGGTACCATCACCAGCCCTTCGCGCAGCAGCGACTCCGCTTTGCGTCGACGAACCGGTTGACCGTTGAAAATAATCTCGCCGCTAAAGGGTTCCAGCCCGGTAATGGCGCGGACGGTGGAGCTTTTTCCCGCGCCGTTGGCGCCGATCAACGTCGTCTGCTCACCCGCTTTAACGCTGAATGAGACGTCGCGTACCGCCTGGATGCCGCCGTAGTGCACGCTGAGGCCGGTTACGGTTAACAGATCAGACATGGACATTGCCTCCCAGCCAGGCGGCAATCACCGCCGGATCGCGGCGCACGGTCTCCGGCGTGCCGCTGGTTAATGTTTTGCCGTAATCCAGCACCATCAGGCGATCGCAGATCCCCATCACCAGCTTGACGTCATGCTCAATCATCAGCAG
>ENA-UESL01000519-UESL01000519.1-human-gut-metagenome-genome-assembly--contig:-NODE-519-length-21281-cov-52.449019_pt1 | contig 21281 bp, 16 predicted proteins | sample MGYA00243008_ERZ508009 | MGnify/ENA primary metagenome ERZ508009 (study PRJEB26167, sample SAMN06115396) | human gut metagenome | host: Homo sapiens | place: China:Guangxi | collected 2016-06-08...
GGCGGGCGTGAGCCCAACAGGCGGCTTCCGTTATCCGGCCATCCCGGTACAGCTCGTTGAACCCGGCGTATGCATCCTGTCAACGACGGATGAAAAGTGATCCACTTATATCTCCACCAACGGCCCAATATTGATCCACCGTTTTACTCAGGATTAGCTTCTGCTATAACCCCGGCCTTTCGTTTCTGTCTGAGTCGATAGCTTTCTCCTTTGATTTGAACGACATGTGAGTGGTGTAAGATACGGTCCAGCATCGCTGAGGTCAGTGCTGCATCACCGGCGAACGTTTGATCCCACTGCCCGAACGGCAGATTGGATGTCAGGATCATTGCGCTCTTTTCGTAACGTTTAGCGATGACCTGGAAGAACAGCTTTGCTTCTTCCTGACTGAACGGCAGATAGCCTATTTCATCAATGATGAGCAGGCGGGGGGCCATTACTCCACGCTGAAGCGTCGTTTTATAACGGCCCTGACGTTGTGCCGTAGATAACTGAAGTAACAGATCTGCTGCTGTTGTGAAGCGAACTTTGATACCTGCACGGACTGCTTCATAGCCCATCGCTATTGCCAGATGGGTTTTCCCCACACCTGATGGCCCCAGTAATACGATATTTTCATTACGTTCTATGAAGCTGAGTGAGCGTAACGACTGGAGTTGCTTCTGCGGTGCTCCGGTGGCGAATGTGAAGTCATACTCTTCGAACGTTTTCACCGCCGGGAAGGCTGCCATTCGGGTATACATCGCCTGTTTACGTTGATGACGTGCCAGTTTTTCTTCATGAAGCAGATGCTCCAGGAAGTCCATATAACTCCATTCCTGGTCTACTGCCTGTTGTGACAGCGCAGGCGCTGCGCTTATAAGGCTTTCCAGTTGCAACTGCCCGGCGAGCACCATCAGTCGTTGATGTTGCAGTTCCATCATCACGCCACTCCTCTGCAGAATGAGTCGTAGATGGAGAGTGGATGATGCAGGGGGTGTTTGTCGAAGTTCACCAGATTTTCATCAAGATGCACGTCATACTCTTTTTTCTCCGGAGGCAGTGCCAGCATGGACTGCTGCTCTTCGAGCCAGCGATCGCAGGGACGTGCCTGGATTGTTTCATGCTTTCGTTGGTTAGCGACATCGTGCAGCCAGCGCAGACCGTGGCGGTTGGCTGTTTCAACATCGACAGTGATCCCCATCGGGCGCAGGCGAGTCATTAGTGGGATGTAAAAACTGTTACGGGTGTACTGCACCATCCGTTCCACCTTACCTTTAGTCTGTGCCCTGAAGGGGCGACACAGTCGGGGAGAGAAGCCCATCTCCTTGCCGAACTGCCACAGCGAAGGATGGAACCGGTGCTGACCGGTCTGATATGCGTCACGTTGCAGAACCACAGTTTTCATATTGTCATACAACACTTCGCGCGGCACACCACCAAAGAAGCGGAACGCATTACGATGGCAGGTTTCCAGCGTGTCATAACGCATATTGTCAGTGAATTCGATGTACAACATTCGGCTGTATCCGAGAACAGCAACGAACACGTGAAGCGGTGAGCGGCCATTACGCATAGTGCCCCAGTCAACCTGCATCTGTCGTCCGGGTTCAGTTTCGAACCGAACGGCAGGCTCCTGCTCCTGAGGAACCGAGAGAGAACGAATGAATCCCCTGAGAATGGTCATTCCGCCACGATATCCCTGGTCTCTGATCTCGCGAGCGATTACCGTTGCCGGGATTTTGTAAGGATGAGCATCGGCGATGCGTTGACGAATATAATCCCGGTATTCATCCAGGAGTGAAGCAACAGCAGGTCGCGGCGTATATTTTGGCGGCTCAGATTTTGCCTGCAAATAACGTTTAACGGTATTGCGGGAGATCCCCAGTTCTCTGGCAATCGCCCGGCTACTCATTCCCTGCTTGTGCAGGATTTTAATTTCCATAACTGTCTCAAAAGTGACCATAAGCTCTCCTGAATCAGGAGAGCAGATTACCCCCTGGATCTGATTTCAGGCGTTGGGTGTGGATCACTATTGCACCGTTCGTGACACAATGGGCCATACGGGCCGACGTTCCATGCCGCGTTACTACATTCAGCCCGGACGTAAAATGCGCCCGTCAAAAAGAACGGTTCGCTTCGAAACTCAGCCAGGATACCACCTCTCCGCCACACCCGGGAAGAAGTTGATATGGTGGTTGCCGGACAACAGAGCTCTTGGATTGACTGCTGCATCACTCAACCACGCTGAATATCAAAGGAGAGCGTTACCGGTTAAAAGAGAAACGTAAAGCTGTGGTGATGACCCAAAACGCAACGCCTGTCAGTGAGGATGAAATGGTGAAAAGCGGACAGCATCAGTAACGGAAGTATCTTAGCGGGTACGAAAATGGCAGGATCGTGACATTGACAGAATATCTCCTGATCATCCTGAATGACTGCAGTTGCTGTGGAAAAGTAAGCTGTCTCCACCCACGGCACGACTTAACAGGCATTCCGTAACTCCCCCAGACTTACTATGACGCATTATCGGTGCACTTAAAACCGCAGACCGCATTGCGGGTGTTACTGCATGACAGTCTGACCGTATTGTGAGATGTCGGCAGGAACCGATGTCCGCGCAGGGGGGAACTTCCTGCAGTACCTGACGCTTCAAATAGTATTAACCGTAGGGCGTTGTTGGTTCCGGATCGCGGAAATGGGAGCACAGGTCTGCTACGGGGTGTACCTCTGACAGTAAATCCGGCTCGCTCATCTGACAGCCTCTCTCCCGGAAAAGACCAAAAATGAGATCGTCTCCTCAACAGCAGAGAAGAGGTCTTGACAGACAGGCTACATTGCATACGATTTATGAAGAAAAAGACAGCAAATATGGAGGTTATAGCGGAGAACACCCTACGAAATTCCTATGAAAAACGATTGAAAAAAATATCAAATTCGATTCGTTTTTATATGCTTTTTGGGAACGTGGCGATGACGAACTGTTGCATGTGCAGAGGAGAATGCACCCGGAAGCACCAGAATCATCCAGAAAGGCAGAACGATTACGCATCAAACCAGGAGACAGCAATATCAAGGTAATACACTGATTTAAAATGAATTTACAGCAATACGTGAAAACATTTTTTACTTAAAGGAGACAGATGCGCTGAAGAGAGTGCAGGTATTTTTATATAAAAATGAGAAGATTACGGGATATATATCCGGCACACTATGACCGGAGAATACCAGTCAGGCTTAAAAAGACAATAAATACAGTGAGTTAAATACACAGAGAAAACGTAGTATCAGAGGGTACATCTTACAACAGAGACTGAATTTCCGGTTTTTCATAACCGGCGCATTCCGGAAAATGCAGGCGGCCCGGAGCTCTTCTGACGCCAGTACCTGATAGATTGTTCTGTACATTCTGTACATCATGTACGGAGGTTTTTGTTTGCTTTCTTAAAATCTGCAAATGTGGGAAGAGCAGGTGAGGTGTATTGTGGGAAAGGAACTGGATGATATCTGCACCAGCTGTCCGTATATCGATGCTGTAAAACGGCACAAACAACAGCTCGGTGCCATAGAGGAATATACACAGTGGTTAAAAAAAGAACCACGGGCATCTTATTTTTTTCTGTTCCAGCTGTATACCCGCATTCACAATACATTTTTCTCCCAAAAGCAACAACTCCCGTTCACTCCCGGTGGCACTCACTGCCCGGAACCTGATGTCACCCTTCGGGACTTAACGCTTTCCCCGGGCTACCACAGTGATTATGCCCCTCACCCCATTCCGGAGATGGACAGTTCTATTGTTGTTCCCCCCACTAATGAAAACACCTCGCCTCCGGAAGATACTCCCGACAACACTCCGGCCGGAGGCAATACCGGACAAGCGGAAAAGACCAGAAACGCAGGACTCACACCCATTCCTGAAAAACGTTCAGGAATGCCCCCGGAACATCTGCGGTTTGCCATGGGTTTTCCATCGCAACCGAAGATTGCCGGTCCCAGAGAAAAGCCGATGCGCACCGTGCATCCGGATAATATCTACCGTGAAATTATATGGTTCTGCTCCAGTTACCTGCTGAAATCCGGACCAGAGGCTACGAGGACGATTATCAACTCAGTATTCTCTGAATGGGCCAGCATAAACAATGATTACCCCTCCCCCTTTTCGTGGGTGGACAGCAGGGACAGTGAACAGTGTGACTGGTTATGGAACGCCATGCAGGTCCGGTGTGTGGGAACCCCGCTGAATCCCCTTACCCCGGAGCAGAAATACTGGTTCGCCTGCGCCACGTTTGATAACTGGGAAGGCTGGAATGAGCAACAGGTACAGTTTTTACTGGAAAGTAATCCCAGACGGAACAGAGCGAAGTTTACGCAGGCCTCCTTCCAGGCCCCCAGGATTCAGCATAAAGCGATTCTTCTTGATGAGCTGAAAAGTGCCCGGGAGCAACAAAAAAGGCGTGATGAACGTGCTGATGGTTCCGTCCCGCTGAAACTGTCCGGAAAAATCCACAAACAGCTTGAAAGTATTGCCCGAAGTCGTGGTGTCCTCCCAAAAAAACTGCTGAATGAAATGATTGAGCAGGCGTACCAGGACTTTGTGGCAAATGAGCAACACAAGACACTGAGTTAAGGACCGCAGGGCCTCCGGTTACCGATTCTGCAGCATACACAACGAATGTGTCCGGCTCTTACCTGTGGGGGCCGCACTAAAGTTACGCATTGAGTATGAGTGGGTAATCCCGGATGAGAATATCCCAGTTTTTACACTATTCACTGAAGGTGCGACATATCATTCAGTCTCTCTGAATTCTTCATTTCAGTGGCCCCGGCTACAGTCGTTTAATCTCCTCCACGAACCGGGGCCGCAACTTGTTGTGTCAATACCAAATTGTTGGTCATTACTGTCTTGTGTCACTGGCGCTGACAAGTGAACTGAAATCCGCACCTTAATATTCTGACTGGCTGCGTACATTCATGGCATGAAGCGGCCGGAGCGGCTGAACTGAAGGTCCGTTGTGAGCGAACAGCGGACATTCACTACACATGGTTCAAACATGAACCGGAGCTTTATTGTCTAGCTGTCAGTGTACTGCGATTTACCCGCTCGGCTGTCCAGAAAATCGGTCTGAAATCCAGTCATTAAAGGGCCTTAGCCTGACATTAAGCAACTTGGTAGGCGGATAGATAATAGAAATAGGAATGCGCAGGTCTGTCATGTTGCCTAGAACGGTGACAAGCTGTCCGGTGCGAAATCATTCCGGCAGCGACAGGCTCATGTGTCAGCCCGACGCCCAGACCGTCAACGAGCATGTGGATCTGCGAGGCGTTATCGTTCGCAGCGATGTTAAAACGAACAATCTGCTCATCTTCTAGAAGCACAAGTGCTTTAATGACATTAAGGCGGTCTATATGTTGCATTACAGACTTCCTATTGATCTTTACCTGAGGCTGAAGCAACCACGTTAATCCGACTATTTTTCGATTGCACCATCCACTATCACCATCGATCTTCCCTGAGCACAACGTTCAACTCTCCCGCGTACGCCGTATACCTGCGCAAGGCTCTCTGCATGGATCACCGTTTGCGGGTCGCCGCTGTCGATAAGTTTCCCCTCTTTCAGCATGATGACCTGGGCGGCATGCCGCAGTGCGATATTGATATCGTGTAAGACGACCAGCGTAACCATATTGCGTCTTCGCGTTTCGCGCGATACAACATCCATCACATGGAACTGATAATTGAGATCCAGCGCGCTCAGTGGTTCATCCAGCAATAATAATTCGGGGCGGCGAATAAGCGACTGTGCAAGCCCCACCAGCTGCTTCTGACCGCCGGACAGGCTATCGAGGTAGTTCATTGCCAGATGTGCGATGCCTAGCTCTTCGAGCAGCGCTATAGCCTGCGCCTGATTTTGCCCGGCGCCGGAGGCGCGCTGGGCGACAACCACCGACTCCAGCACCTGTAAATGCACGCCCTGCGGCAGGGACTGCGGCAGGAACACAACTTTTTCAGCCCGACGAGCAAACGGCAGCGATAAGAGATTCTCTTCATTCAGCCAGGCTTCGCCACTGGCGCGATTTAGCCCGGCCAGGGCGCGCAGTAGCGTTGATTTACCGCAGCCATTAGGCCCCAGCAGTACAGTGACTTCGCCGCGCGGCAGCGTAGAAATCGACAGATGCTCAATAATCCGCCGTTTGCCGTAACCGGCGCACAGCGCATTAATCGTAAGCCCGCTCATGACATACTCCCTCGATGACGCATTACAATGCTCAGAAAGAACGGAACGCCTACCAGCGAGGTAACAATTCCTACCGGTAAAATGACACCGGGAATGATGTTCTTCGACGCTACCGAGGCCAGCGATAGCACCAGCCCACCGATAAGGATGCTTCCGGGCAAATAAAAGCGATGATCTTCTCCCAGCAACAGGCGGGAAATATGCGGTGCAACCAGGCCAATAAAGCCAATTGGCCCCACAAACGCAACCGAAAGGGCCGCCAGCAGGCTGATGCGCAGCAGGGAACCCAGGCGCAAACGGCGAACATCAATGCCAAAACTCATCGCCCGCTCTTCGCCGAGGCGTAGCGCGGTAAGCTGCCAGGCACGACGCAGCGACCAGGGTAAAACAATCGCCATCGCCGCCGCCAGCACCGCCAGTTTCTCCCATGATGCGCGAGCCAGGCTGCCCATCGTCCAGAACACCAGGCCCTGCAAAGTATCTTCATCGGCGACAAACTGCATAATGGACACCAGCGCATTGAAGGTAAACACCAGCGCAATCCCAAACAGCACAACGCCCGACGTCGGCACGCGCGTCCAGCGGGTCAGACTATCGAGCAGCAGGGCGGACAGGAGCGCAAAAAGAAAAGCGTTTGCCGGTATAAACCCGCTTTCGGGAACGCCGGGAATACCGATGCCCAGAACAATCGCCAGCGCTGCGCCAAAGGCCGCCGCCGACGAAACGCCAAGCGTAAACGGGCTGGCGAGGGAGTTATTCAGAATAGTTTGCATCTCTGCCCCGGCCAAACCCAGCGCCATTCCTACCAGGAGCGCCATCAGCGCATAGGGCAAACGGATGTCCCAAACGATAACCCGCATGCCGTTAGTCGCCCCGGACGGATGCATCAAAGTCTTTATCAGCGAATGTAAAGGGAGCCCTGAGGGGCCGAGGGTGAAATCGAGCAGCAGCGAAGCAATGATAGCGATAAAAATAACCGCCAGTATTACCAGACGCTGGCGAAAAAGCTGGCGATAGCGGTTCTCGACCGACAGCGTACTTTCCAATACAGTCATGGTTTTTCACAGCCTCCGTTAGCGCGGCGGATTGAGCACATCGCTCATCTGCGCATCGCTTAACGTCAGGCCAAAGAACTGCCGATAAAACTCACGCGTCTCTTTGCGTATATCCACATCAGCAAATCGCGCAGGATAAAGCGTTTTCGCCAGCCACAAAAATTGCAGCGCCTCTTCGCTGGTTTCACGGCACCACCAGAACATTCCTTTCGGATTAACGTAAACGCGATGATGAATGACCGCGTCCACGCTTGCCCACTGCGGAGAACTCAGAATGGCATCCGCGTCGCGCTTGTTCATCGCGATGATAACCGCCGGATTGGCAGTGACAATTTTCTCCAGCGCGACTTCACCCGAACGGTTTTGTTGATGCTCGCCAAACCAATTTTCAGCGATATTTTTGCCGCCGGCCAGGTCAATCCAGTCCTGGTTTAGCGAGGGTCTACCGGTGGTGGTCAGCGGATTGCCCATACTGTGATAGAGCGACACGCGCTGTGACGCAGGAAGATCTTTCAGGCGCCCGGTGACCAGGGCCACGTTGCGATCGAAGTAGCGTTGATAGGCGAGCGCTTTTTGCTGCGCATCGGGCCCCAGCACCGCTGCCGTTTGCTGTACGCGCTGCGTTAACGCCCGCAGTGAATTCGCCTCAAACGCCAGCACCTGCACCCCAGCCTGTTTCAGCAACGCCTGTTGAGGCACTACCATATTCTGCGGTACAAAAAGCATATCGACCCCCAGCGCGATAATCTGTTCGGGATTGATTTCATGCCCGCTGTTTACGCTAACTGCTGCGACTTTCTCTATGCGCGGCAGGCTCTGGCGAAACAGGGGGATCCTTTTTGCAATCATCGAGGTTCCGACAATGTTATCGCCGTACCCCAGCATGGCAATAATGGTATTTTGCGCCGGCCACGGTGACGCGATACGCACCTCCTTGTGCGTATTTTCTGCGTGCAGGCTGGCCGCCAGCAGCAGCGCCAGCAGCGGAAATAAACGGGAGAGTTTCATCATTTATCCATCAGAAATCGAAGGTGACGGATGCACGCACTTCGCGGCCGCCGCCGATAAACGCACTTGGGGAACCGTTATCGCCATCGGTACCCGATGGGAAGATAGAAGCCCAGTAATGTTTATCAAACACGTTGTTTACCACCACGCGGAAAGTGGTTGGGACGTTGCTCACTTTCGTGGTGTAACGCGTTCCCAAATCCCATGTGGTATAGCTGCTGGCGTAAGAGGTGTTGGTATCGTTCGCCGCGCGTTTGCCCGTATAATGGACGTTAGCGCTGTAAACCCATTCCGGTATGGACGGCAAACTGTATTCCGCCAACAGATTGGCCTGCACTTTCGGCACGCCGACAACCTGTTTATTGCTGGTTGAGGCATTCGCCGTATCTTTCAGTTTCGGGTCGAGGAAGGTCACGCCGCTGTAAATATTCAGCCCCTGCCACACATTCCCGGCAGCGGTTAACTCAAGGCCGTTGTTAACCTGGTTACCCTGCTCTTTATACACGTTATCCGTATCAAGATAGGCAAACGGACGTTCCAGTCGGAACAGCGCGGCGCCTAGATTCATCTCGCCGATGTCCGATTTTAGCCCCACTTCATACTGCTTGCTGCGATACGGGTTTAGCGTTTGACCGGCATTTTTTACGCTCTCATCCGTCGGTGCGGTACCGCCCTGCTCCAGCGAATCGGCATAGCTAACGTAGGCCATTGTGTTAGGGGTAATTTTATACATCAGCGCGGCGTTCGGACTTAAACCATTTTCATCAACCTGGTTCGTTTGATTACCGTGCTTATCGTAGTTTTTAGTCTGCAGCCAGCTCTGGCTGAGATAGAACATTGCCGACCACTGCGGCGTAAATGTCACCGTATCGCCGAGCGTAACGCTCTGCTGAGTATTTACGCTGGAGCGGTATCGCGGCCCGCCGGTGCGGATTTTGCCATCGCCCTGCTCATCTATCGCATCCGGGTGATACATATTTGTTGTACCCCAGCTATAGCTGGAACCTGTTCCTTTGGCACTATAAAGCGACCAGACATATCCCGTGGTAGAAAGTGACAGATCGTGGCAGATAGAGCCGGTATCAATATGACCATTCAGCCCGGCGGTGTTGCTCAGGACGCGAAAACGTCCGGCAGCGGTGGAATCCTTCATCGAACGAGAGATATCGCCCTGATTGTTGAGTATTTTACTGGAAACACTACGCATCGCGCGGTCAGCCTGCTGCCAGCCCACGCCAGCGTTCATGGACCAGTCGTCGTTAAAGTAGTGGATCAGGCGAGTGCTGATGGTATCGGTAGTGAGGTCGTTGCCCGCAGTGCTGAGCGCCAGATTTTTGTCCTTCGGATTCGGCGCAGACGGCAGTTTGACGTTCGGCCCATAGTTAAAGCTACCGACATAGCCTTTCTGGATAAATTCGTAATGGCTGGCGTCGAGCTGTAGCTGAGTGCCCGGCTGAATATTCCAGTCGAGCGCAACGGAAACGAGTTTGCGACGCAGCGTGCTGTCATGCACATTGCCTTCCCCTTCCTGATCAAGCAGGTTCACGCGATAGCCAAACCGTTTGTTTTCATCAAAATGGCCACCCAGATCGGCATGGCCGGTAAACGCACTGCGGCTTTGATAGCCCAGCGTCACTTTACGCAGCGTCTCTTCGGTTGGGCGCTTCGCCACGAAATTAAACTGCCCTGCTGGGCTCGCCGGGCCGTACAGCGCGCCGGTCAAACTGTTAAGCACATCCATGCGCTCAAGCATTTCCACCGGAAACGCGGTTGTTGAAACGATATTCAGCCCGTCCAGACGGCTGTTGGCCACCACGCTGCCCTGCATCCCCCGACTTTGCGGACGCCCGACATCCATTCCACCGCGCGCCTGCATTTGCGTACTGGGAGAGTATTTCAGCATCTCGCTGACGCTTTGCGCCTGCTGATTTTCAATCATCTCTTTAGTAACAGTGGTGCTGGAATATGGTGTTTCGATCCAGGATTTCGTTCCCAGCGGGCCGACATCTATATCGTTCGTTTTGAAACCGGCACCGGCGGCAGAATCGGTGGTGTCGGCGGCGGTGTTGCCCGTGACAATCATTTCATCTTCAGAAGTAGACGAGGCATGAGCATGAAGCGGTATGAAAGACGCTAATGCTGGCAAAAGCGCAGCGAAAGTTATTTGAGTTTTCATGAATCACTGATCGTTATGTAAATATTTATATTACGATCGGTGCATAGGCAAAATTATGATCCAGATCACACGTGAATGTAAGTTATTTACAAATTACGCTAACCTTCTGTCTCCGCTCTTTGCAGCATAAAAGTATGGCGGCGCGTTGTTGAAAGCAGGAGCGGCCGGGTTGTCAGAAAGCTGGTTTGGACGCAAGTAATATATAACAACTCTGATTACCGCATACTGTCAGGACAGTATCTACTTGAGCGTCCGCCTTTGGCACAAAGCGGACTGTCAGATTAGATTCAGACCTGTACTCATTAGCTGATACAAATCAGCCACATATACCTGCATTCAAAATAATTTCAGAAAGATATTATCTCCGTGAATCCCCCGCCACCTTTCCGGTGCACGGGGTTTTGTCTTTTTTCACTGGGAATACATGTATGAATCCGTCTGATGCCATTGAGGCAATTGAAAAACCGCTCTCCTCCCTGCCTTACCCGATTTCCCGTCACATCCTGGAACATCTGCGCAAACTCACCCGTCACGAACCCGTGCCTGGCATTATGGGTAAAAGCGGGGCCGGTAAATCCTCACTCTGTAATGCACTGTTTCAGGGGGAGGTCACCCCGGTCAGTGCACTCATGACAGTGCTTCCCGGACATGCCGCCATCCCTCTGATGACACGCCTGCAGGACGAACTGCGCACGGAGTCTGTCCGCACTCAGACCCGTGAACAGTTTACCGGTGCGGTGGACCGGATATTTGACACGGCGGAGAGTGTCTGCATTGCCTCTGTTGCACGCACGGTTCTGCGCGCCGTCCGTGACTCGGTGGTCTCTGTTGCCCGCGCGGTATGGAACTGGATTTTCTTCTGAACCCGGTGGTGATGTACCAGGCTGTTGTTACAGATTTTTAACTCCATGAAAACACTATGCAAACGCAGCCATACCCGGGTTGTCCCCTTGCGTTGTGTTTCTCAAGTTAATAGAATACATCGATCGTTACTATCATATCGATCGTTATAAACGATCGTTTGTGGTAAATGACCTCCTCCGTGGTTGTCATGAAAATGCGTCTCAGGAAGGTTAAATAATGCACGAAAAGAACATCGCCCTGCTTTGTGATGAAGCCGACCGACTTTTGCAACTGAACATTAATCTGCTCCGGCAAATGGTTGAGGAGCCAGATGTGTTATCTGACAGTAAGAACGAAAAAAGACTGCTTTTTGATAAACAGAAAGCACTGAAAAGAATTGAGGAGCTGGAGGGCGAACAAATCAAAACCGCCCGCAGGGAGATGGTGCTGGCTGTTGTCGGCACGATGAAAGCAGGTAAATCAACCACCATCAACGCCATTGTGGGGCAGGAAATTCTGCCTAACCGTAACCGCCCCATGACCTCTGTACCGACGCTCATCCGCCACGTTCCCGGAAAAACTGAGCCGGTTCTCCATCTGGAACATATTCAGCCTGTCCGCAATTTATTAATCACACTGCAGGAAAAACTCGCCACCCCGGCAGGACAGCAGGTCGCACAGACCCTGCAGCAAACCGGGGATACCCGCGAACTGCTGGATATTCTGACGGATGATGGCTGGCTCAAAAATGAATACCACGGGGAGGAGGAAATCTTTACCGGACTGGCATCGTTAAACGATCTGGTTCGTCTTGCTGCGGCAATGGGGAGTGAATTTCCTTTTGATGAATACGCAGAAGTGCAGAAACTGCCGGTGATCGACGTGGAATTCAGCCATCTGGTGGGGATGGATGAATGCCAGGGAACACTCACACTGCTGGATACCCCCGGCCCTAATGAAGCCGGACAACCGCAGATGGAAGTGATGATGCGGGATCAACTGCAGAAAGCCTCTGCGGTTCTGGCTGTGATGGATTACACCCAGATGAACTCAAAAGCGGATGAAGACGTCCGTAAAGAGCTTAATGCCATTGCTGACGTATCAGCCGGCCGCCTGTTTGTACTGGTCAATAAATTTGATGAGAAAGACCGCAATGGCGATGGGGCAGATGCCGTACGCCAGAAAGTTCCGGCAATGCTGAACAGCGATGTGCTGCCCGCCTCCCGCGTTTATCCCGGATCCTCACGCCAGGCATACCTGGCTAACCGTGCGCTTCATGAGTTACGGAAAAACGGAACCCTTCCTGTTGATGAAGCCTGGGTCGATGATTTTGTCAGGGAAGCCTTCGGTCGCATGAAAAAAGATTACGTCTGTAAAGACAGCGAACTGGCAACTGAAGGGGCGACAGACCTGTGGGAAGGCTCACTTATCGATCAACTGATAACGGAAGTCATACTGAGTTCACACTCCAGAGCTGCGGCACTGGCGGTTGATTCTGCCGCCGCAAAACTGATGCAGAATGCAGAAAATATCAGTGAATACCTGTCGTTACGCCATCAGGGGCTGATGCAAAGTATTCAGTCACTGCAGGCGCATATCACCAGCCTGCTTGAGGATATCCGGGAAATAGCAGACTGTCAGGAGCAGGTGACCGCTGATGTCAGAATGGCCATGGAGGAGATCGATGCCAGAACCCGGGAATTACTGACGGGGGTCTGCACCTCACTGGAAGAGGAGCTGAATGACTATTTCAGAAGCGGTAAACGCAAAGAACAGCAAATGCTGGAGGAAGAAAATTCAGCGCAGCCCCGGGAGAGAAACGCATTCGCTTTCTTTCTCGATATTTTCGGAACCGGAAATCAGCATGACAGGATGCGGGACTTTGATCCCGACAGCCCCGAAATAAAATTCAGTGATCGCAGGGAAGCCCTTGAACTGATGACGCAAATCGAATCGACCGTGACCAGCCTGCACCGTGAGGCTGAAGCACAGTTCCGGCCTGAGCTGGAGAAAATCGTCAGCGGGATTGAAACAGGTTTTCGTGGCACGGCCCTGTACGCCACAGAAAACATTGCCGGTCGCATCAATGCCCGCCTGGAGGATGAGGGCTTTACCGTAAAAATCAGTTTTCCGGCAGTCAGTCAGTTACAAACCCGGCTCGCGGTAAAAACAAATCTGAGTGCGCTTATGGAGGAAAGAACGGAGACCGTCACCCGTCGCCGTCGGCAGAGTGGTTTATGGGGAAAGATTTGTGGAGCGTTTGGCACCAGTGACTGGGGCTGGGAAACCTATAAAGAGGATGTGAGCCGCAGTGTTATCAATATCAACACCGTCAGGAAGGAAGTTATGTCACTGACCCGGGCATATTTCGGGGAGCTGCAGGCATCCATTGAGCAGGATATTAACCAGCCCGTCCGCCAGGAAATCGATGCCTTTTTCTGCGCATTCAGGGAGAAAGTTGAACAACTGCGTAACACGCTGATTCAGAGCTCTGAAGATCATAAACGCGATCAGCAGGCACAGGAACGGCTTACCAGGAGACTTCAGGCATTAAATGAAAGGGTTCCTGAGCTCATTACTGACAGTAAGGCGCTGAGGGAAGAGCTGGAGACAATGCTGTGACTTCACCATTTATTCAACAAATTGCTGATAACCGGGTATGTCAGGTACTCACCTGTCTTCCTGAAAAATTTGTGGTTGATTTCGCAAACAGAATCGATGTTGCACAGGAGCATATCCGCACGGCCGGAGAGCGCACGTTCTTCCGGCGTTTAAAAGAGGGGCTGACCGGCGAAGGCGCTGCACGGCAGAATGCCATCAATGCGTCGCTTGCACAGGGCGTTGAGGCGTCCCTGCGCTGGCTGACGGAGATGACAACGTCACTTGCCACCACAAACTACGCGATTACCCGGGTAAACGACAGGGTCAGTTCACTGGTCAGTGATACTGCCAGGCTGGCGCATTATTCCGCAGATACACGGGAGCAGTTACTCATCCTGGCCGATCAGGTTCACCATAAACTGAATCATCTTGAAGAAAAACTCCACCGTGTTGACCAGGTTCAGCGGGCGCAGTTACATCTTGAGCAGATATTCTCATGGTGGAGCGCCGGGCGATATGCGTCATTTTCCCCTGCCGGACGTTGTTATGTGGCGCTTGAAGAGCTTCGCTGGGGCGCGTTTGGTGATGTGATACGTCAGGGCGAAACAGGCCAGGTTAACCAGCTACTGGATATTCTCAGACATAAAGCATTAACGCAGATGGCACAGGAGAGTGGCGGTAGTGCAACCGTGCGTCTGAACACTCTGGACTGGCTTGGTGGTCAGGGCCGGGAGCAGGCAGATAACGAGTGGCATGACGCGATTAACTGGCTGGGAGACTGGTGCAGTGAAGAGCAGCATCCGGTGATCTGGTCAACCACGCAGGCTGCAGAACACTTACCGGTTCGCATGCCTCGCCTCTGCTCTGCAGAACGCCTCTCTGAAAGTATGGTCGATGAAATATTTCAGAAGGGGGCTGGATGAGTACAGAAATGAAAACGGGGCTGGTGCTGTCCGGTGGCGGGGCGGTGGGCGCTTATCAGGCGGGAGTGGTTAAGGCACTGGCAGAGTGTGGTACACAGATCAGCATGGTTTCAGGGGCCAGCATTGGCGCATTCAATGGTGCCATTATCGCGGCCTCTCCCGATCTGTCAGAAGCTGCCGTACGCCTGGAGGCGCTCTGGGATCATCTGGGGAATAATCAGGTGCTGTCGGTAAACAGATTGGTTTACTTTTCATTGCTGAAAAAATTGTTCCAGGCAATGAACCTCTGCCAGATCCCCGGACGTGCAGGAGCACTGCTTACGACGCTTCTTCGCCATATATCGATACTCAACGGGTTTGACAATCTGATGGCTCAGCCGTTGTTGTCAGATGAGCCCCTGACAGCGCTGTTGGATCATTATCTTGATACTGATGCTCTGGCAGACGGGCTACCGCTGTATGTGTCGCTGTACCCCACAGAAGGGGGCATGCAGGATATTATTGACTGCATTCGTGCTGAACTGGGTGTCGGAACCACGAAAAACGCCGTTTTTCAGCATATCCAGAGCCTGCCCCGCGGACAGCAGAAAGAGGCTCTGCTTGCGTCAGCCGCGCTGCCCCTGCTGTTCCGTCCCCGTGAGGTTCAGGGGACAATGTTCGGTGATGGTGGTATGGGAGGATGGCGAAATATGCAGGGAAATACCCCTGTGACGCCTCTGGTCGATGCCGGATGCAATATGGTGATTGTGACGCATCTGAGTGACGGTTCTTTATGGGATCGCCAGGCTTTTCCGGTCACCACAATCCTTGAGATCCGTCCCCGGAAAAGGCTGAAATATGCAGGTGATGGTGACAACAGCGGCGGTCTGCTCAGTTTCACGTTGGCACATACCGACGCCTGGCGTCAGCAGGGCTATGAAGACACGATGCTGACGATGGAGCATATCCGGAAACCGCTGGCAGCACGTCAGGTACTGTCCCGGTCAGAAACGGTGTTGCAGAAAAGTCTGGAGATAACGGAAGAGGCAGATTTGGCACTGAGAAACGCGATGGCCCGGATTAAATAAAGACGCCCCAAAGAAACGCCACCGCCTGTGGTGGTGTTTTTCCTGGCTGGTGTTATTGAAAATATTTTCAGATATATATTACCTGAGAGAAAGTTTTACCCCTCACCTGTCAATTCACTCACTGGAAATTTAATTATGCAATTACCTGTAAAGTTATTAATGAGCCTTATATCTCTGGTCAGCGTTATTGCACGTGCCGGGAAATATAAAAATTACATCCGGGATGAAATAAAATACTGGCGATATACATCATACAAGGGGGGGGAATTTCCGGAAGGTTTCACTGATGAGAAATTTTCCAGCGCCATTTACAACGGAAGAATATTTACAATGAAACGTTTACATACCCTGATGTTATTTCTGGCGGTTCTGTTTACTGGCTTTAACGTGGAAGCAGCGAGCGTGAAACAAGCGCTCAGCTGCGACCCAAACGCCCGGGCTGAACAACCTGGAGCGTGTCCAACAACGTATGCGTATTTTCATGAAAGGAGATCACTCAATAACTTCCATCGAGATCGGGTAATAACATTTGAACAGATCGCTGAATAACATCGATGGAGATCACTTTTGACTCATTTTGTTATTCAGTGATCTCCATCAATGTTATTGGAACTTCACAGGTGTGTTGATCTGTATCTTTTGCCATTCCGGTAAAGGATACCTATGCCAACAGTTCCAATTTCTATGAGAAAACTTAAAGAAATTCTTAGGCTTAAATACGGTGTTGGACTCAGCCATCGACAAATTGGTCGTAGTCTTGCAATCTCCCCTTCCGTTGTATCCAGATATGCTAATCGGGCGGCTCAACTTGGCATAAAGCAGTGGCCCTTACCTACAGGATGGGATGATACAAAACTAAAACATGCGTTCCTTCAGACCCAGGTTAAGATGAAGAAGCACTCTCTGCCTGACTGGGCTACAGTACACCGGGAACTGCGTAATAAATGCGTGACGCTGCAGCTACTCTGGGAAGAATACTGTGAGCGTAATCCAGGCGGTTTTTACAGCTATAACCATTACTGCCGGATGTACCGTGAATGGCTCAAAACCACTTCACCATCAATGCGTCAGGTACATAAAGCTGGCGAAAAACTTTTCGTTGATTACTGTGGACCTACCGTTGGCGTTACCGACCCTGAGACCGGAGAAATAAGAACTGCTCAGGTCATCGTAGCTGTTCTCGGGGCATCAAGTTACACATGGGCAGAGGCCACCTGGTCTCAGCAGCTTGAAGACTGGGTGATGAGTCATGTTCGCTGCTTCCAGTGGTTGGGTGGCGTTCCTGAACTTGTTGTTCCGGACAATCTGAAAAGCGCCACATCCAGGGCATGTAAGTATGATCCTGACGTTAACCCTACCTACCAGCAGATGCTTGAGCATTATAATGTCGCAGTTTTGCCTGCGCGGCCACGTAAACCGAAAGATAAAGCCAAAGCTGAAGTTGGCGTTCAGGTTGTTGAACGCTGGATCATGGCCCGAATCAGGCATGAGATCTTCTACAGCCTTGCATCGCTTAATCAGCGCATTCGGGAGTTGCTGGAAAGACTGAATAACAAAATAATGCAGAAGTTGGGTTATTCACGTGCAGAACTCTTCATCCAGCTTGATAAACCCGCACTGAAGCCTCTTCCTGAAGCCAGTTACAGTTACACCCTGGTGAAGAAAGTCAGAGTTCATGCCGATTACCACGTGGAAATCGACAAACATTACTACTCGGTTCCATGTTCGCTGTTAGGCCAGCAACTGGAAGCATGGATCTCCGGAGAACTGGTAAGACTCTTCAATCAGGGGCAGGAGGTTGCTGTGCACCCGCGCAAGCGTACTTATGGCTACAGTACCCGCAACGAGCACATGCCTGAAGCTCATCGACAGCATGCCACCTGGACGCCAGAGCGTCTTCTGGAATGGGCGGGGCACATAGGCAGTGAAACTCATAGTTATGTGCTTCATATACTGAACTCTCGTCCACATCCGGAACAAAGCTATCGCTTCTGCCTTGGACTCCTGAACCTTCATAAAAAATACAGTAAAGCCAGACTTAATGCAGCATGTGCAAGAGCTCTGAAAACAAAGGTATGGCGTCTGTCAGGTATTAAATCGATCCTGGAAAAAGGTCTGGATAAACAACCTGTTCAGGATCCAAAACCAGATCTGTTATCCACGATGGAACACGAAAACGTACGCGGCAGTGAGTATTACCACTGATACGGGATCCAATGATGAATCATCTTTACGAACAACTGACCGCACTTAAACTCACCGGCTTCCGTGATGCGCTTAAAAAGCAACTTGCTCAACCGGGCACATACCAGGAGCTGGGCTTCGAAGAACGCCTGTCATTACTGACAGCAGAAGAACTAACCTGCCGTGAAAACAGGAAGGCAGAGCGTCTGATCAAACATGCACGGTTCAGACTTAATGCTGAGTTATCAAAGCTGGATTATCGTAACAATAGAGGGCTGGACAGGGCCCTCATCCGTTCACTCAGTCAGGGAAACTGGTTAACCCTGAAACAAAATATTTTACTGACCGGGGCCACCGGCAGCGGTAAAACGTTCCTGGCATGTGCACTTGGTCATAATGCCTGCCGACAGGGATACAAGGTCTACTATTATCGCCTTAAAGCGCTGATGGAACAGTGCTATCAGGGGCATGCTGATGGAAGATACAGCAAACTTTTGACCAGGCTGAATAATAGCGATCTGCTGCTTCTGGATGACTGGGGGCTGGAACCTCTCTCATCAGAACAGCGTAGCGACCTGCTGGAAATAGTGGATCTGATGTACCAACGAGGCTCAATCATCGTAGTGAGCCAGTTGCCGGTGGAAAACTGGTACAAAATGATCGGAGACTCCACACATGCGGATGCCATCCTAGATCGACTGGTTCATGGCAGTATCAAGATCGAACTTAAAGGAGAATCAATGCGGAAAATACAATCTCCGTTGACCGAAGGAGATCAGTGAAGGTAATTTAAAAACGGTTCTGTGAAAGTGACACGAACCGATCTCCATCGATGTTACTCACCGATCTCCTTCACGGTAATACGCAACGTACGAGTTGTACGAAGGTGACGCTGCCTACAAAGCTGCGCTTGACAAAGCATTAAAACCGGTCGGACTGAGCGGCATGTTCGGTAAAGGCGGGTATATGGATGGCCCTGGCGGAAACGTAACGCCAGTAACCATTAACGGTACAGTCTGGCTCCAGGGCGACGGTTGCAAAGCCAATACCTGCGGCTGGGACTTTATCGTAACACTCTATAACCCAAAAACCCATGAAGTCGTTGGCTACCGCTACTTTGGTTTAGATGACCCGGCCTACCTGGTTTGGTTCGGCGAAATTGGCGTGCATGAATTCGCGTATCTGGTGAAAAACTACGTAGCTGCGGTTAACTAATTTAAGGAGTCTGTCATGAAAACTTTTATCAAAACTTTACTCGTTGCTGTAACTATTCTGTTCTCTGTCTTCGCTGCGGCGAAACAAGTAAAACTGCCAAACAACATCAAATACGTTAATACTACAGAGGCGTTTTCCTGTACTGAGATTGACGGTATGAATTGCCAGACGAAGAATCCGTTCAACTATAAAGATAACAGCTATGTTTTCGTGCTTGAACGTGGTGGTGCCTGGTGTTACGACTACACTGTCTCGGTACTTAACCTGAAAACCGGGAAAGAACAGATGCTCGAATACAAAGACAACCAGCTGTGCTCAGGTAGCAACAAACCGTTCTTCGAAATCAAAAATGGCGTACCGACGGTAGGAGTCATCGACACATCCGGAAAACCTGTCGTTGTGGCTCTGGACAAACTTAAAACCTGAGGAGTAAACCATGCGTTTCTCTGCACATTATTAATATCAAAGGTAAATACAGCCCCAGCCATTGTTGCCGGAAAGCCGCTTAATGCGTGGCTCGCCAGTGAAAGGCTTCTCAGACAATAAACCTCATTCATTTCACCCGTCAGGCCGCGTCTTCTCCGGGAGACGTGGCTTTTTTCATTTATTACACCAGTAAATCTTAACCACCGATAAGGAGCAAATCATGCGATTAACCAGTCGTTTTGGTTATGTAAACCAGATACGCCGTGACCGTCCGCTGACACACGAAGAACTGATGCACCATGTACCGGGTATTTTCGGTGAAGACCGGCATACCTCCTGCAGTGAACGCTATACGTACATCCCCACCATCACCGTACTGGAAAGCCTGCAGCGGGAAGGCTTTCATCCATTCTTCGCCTGCCAGACCCGCGTACGTGACCCGGACCGCCGGGAATACACCAAACACATGCTGCGTCTGCGCCGTAACGGAGAGATAAACGGAGAACATGTCCCTGAAATTATTCTGCTCAACTCTCATGACGGTACCTCCAGCTACCAGATGCTGCCGGGTTACTTCAGGTTCGTCTGCCAGAACGGGTGCGTCTGTGGTCAGTCTCTGGGGGAAGTGCGTGTTCCGCACCGGGGAAATGTGGTGGACAGAGTCATTGAAGGGGCTTACGAGGTGGTGGGCGTGTTTGACCGGATAGAGGAGAAGCGTGATGCCATGCAGTCGCTGATTCTGCCGCCACCGGCACGCCAGGCGCTGGCACAGGCGGCACTGACTTACCGTTATGGTGACGAACATCAGCCCGTCACCACCGCCGACATTCTGACGCCACGACGCCGGGAGGATTACGGTAAGGACCTGTGGAGTACTTATCAGACCATCCAGGAGAATATGCTGAAAGGCGGAATTTCCGGTCGCAGTGCCAGAGGAAAACGTATCCACACCCGTGCCATTCACAGCATCGACACCGACATTAAGCTCAATCGCGCATTGTGGGTGATGGCAGAAACGCTACTGGAGAGCCTGCGCTGATGCAATCTGTCCCTGAAGGCGTGATTCAGGCACCAGAATCACCCGACGCCCCGGAGAACTCAGTCTGTGCAGACTGAGTACAGGCAATGGCATCTTCTGGCCATCCGTCTGTGACCGGAACGGTTACGCGTACGGCTGTCCGGAATTTCAGCCGAATATCATTCATCCCTGATATTACCGGGTCATCACGGTCAGTGATGAACGTGATGTTGCCAGCTCCCGACCTTTACTCCCTCTCATTTATTCACATTACAAGGATTTCATACATGAAAACATTGTCTCAGAACACCACCTCTTCGGCCTGTGCACCGGAGACTGACCTGCAACAACTGGTAGCCACTCCCGTCCCTGATGAACGGCGCATCAGCTTCTGGCCGCAGCACTTTGGCCTCATTCCACAGTGGGTGACCCTGGAGCCCCGTATCTTCGGCTGGATGGACCGTCTGTGTGAAGACTACTGCGGTGGTATCTGGAATCTGTACACCCTGAACAACGGCGGGGCATTTATGGCACCCGAACCGGATGA
>ENA-UESL01000521-UESL01000521.1-human-gut-metagenome-genome-assembly--contig:-NODE-521-length-21242-cov-13.085944_pt1 | contig 21242 bp, 19 predicted proteins | sample MGYA00243008_ERZ508009 | MGnify/ENA primary metagenome ERZ508009 (study PRJEB26167, sample SAMN06115396) | human gut metagenome | host: Homo sapiens | place: China:Guangxi | collected 2016-06-08...
GTCGCGATGCCCGCCGGCGCTGAGGAGGGAGAAACGTTTAGCGTGACGCTTGCGTCCTCGGGAGAGCGGTGGCCGGTGCCCCCGCATAAAACCATCGCCCAGGTTCTGCAGGAAAACGGCGTCGCCGTCCCCCTCTCCTGCGAGATGGGGATTTGCGGCGCCTGCCTGACGCCGGTTATCGAAGGGGTTGTCGACCATCGCGACACCGTACAGTCGGAGGCGGAGAAATCCGCCAGCGCGCAGCAGATAGCCCTGTGCTGCTCGCGCAGCCGGTCGGCGAATCTGCGCATTGATTTATAGCCCGGCGCCGCTAGCGGGCGAAAACCCGCGCCTCGCCCACCACCTCAATGCGTACCGCCGCCCCCGGCCGCCATAAGTGCCGGCTGACGGTTTTGACGAGCAGCGGCTCACTCTGGCCGGGCAGCGCCAGGGTTAACGTTGACAGGTGGCCGCTAAAGTCCACATCGCGCACGGTGAGCGATTGTCCATCCGCCGGACAGGGAGAGATAACCAACTGCTCGGGGCGCAGCATCACCCTTCCCTGGCCGACGGCATGCGGATCATCGGTTGACATTTCGCCAATCGCACAGCGCGCCCGTCCGCCGCGAAGCTCGGCGGGCAGCACCAGCGCATCGCCAAGAAATAGCGCGGTCTCTTCATCGACGGGACGGCTGTAGACTTCATACGGCGTGCCGACCTGGGCAAAACGTCCCTGGCGCATCACCGCGACCTGGCTGGCAAAGGAGAGCGCTTCATTCTGATCGTGGGTCACCAGAATCGACGCGATGCCGGCCTGCGCCAGTAAATCAGCGGTGGCTTTACGCGTGGCCGCGCGCAGCCCGGTATCGAGGGCGGAAAAAGGCTCATCCAGCAGCATCAGCGCGGGCCGCTGCGCCAGCGCGCGCGCCAGGGCCACGCGCTGCTGCTGACCGCCGGAGATTTCGTGCGGCCAGTGGTTCGCCAGTTGACGGTCCAGCGACACCCTCTCCATCAGCGCCGCCACCTGCTGGTATTTCTCCTGCCGGCTGCCGTCAAGGCCCCAGGCGATATTGTCCGCGACGTTCAGATGGGGGAACAGCGCGCCTTCCTGCGGCACGTAGCCCACCCCGCGCAGGTGGGCGGGAATAAATGTCCCCTGCGCAAACAGCGTGCGCCCCTGCATAACAATGCGTCCGCTATCCGGCGTTTCGAACCCCGCGAGGATCCGCAGCAGCGTGGTTTTACCGGAGCCGGAGGGGCCAACGATCGCCGTCCGGCTGCCTGCGGCCACCGTCAGATTGAGGTTTTCGAGCACCCGCGTACCGGCAAAAGATTTTGAGATTGAGGAGAGTTCAAGCATTTACAGGCCTGCGATTTTTTTCGACTGGATATAGAGAATGCCGGTCAGCGGCAGCGAAAGCAGAATCATCAGCATCGCGTAAGGCGCGGCGGCGACGTAATCAATTTCGCTGGTTAGCGCCCAGAAGCCGGTCGACAACGTGCGGGTGCCGAGCGGAGAGAGCAGCAGCGTGGCGGTCAACTCATTGGTGATGCCGAGAAACACCAGCGCCGCCGCTGCCGCCGCGCCCGGCGCCGCCAGCCGCATGGTCACGCTCCACAGCGCCCGTCCGGGGCTGCGGCCCAAACTGCGGGCGACATTTTCCAGCTCCACGGGGGCCTGCGCGATGCCGGCGCGCAGGTTGACCAGCGCCCGGGGCATAAACATCAGCAGCCAGGCGAGCAGCAGCGTGACCTCGGTCTGATAGATGGGGCGCGCGTAGTGAATGGTGACCGTCACCAGCGCCAGCGCCGTCACGATGCCGGGTAGAGAGCTGGTCATGTAGTTACACCCCTCCAGCAGTCGAAAAAGAGGCTGCGGATAGCGAACGCCCAGCCAGGCAATGGGAATAGCGCAGGCGGTGGTGAGGAGTGCGCCCACCGCGCCGAGCAGCAGCGTTTGCCGCAGGGAGAGCCAGAGGTCGGCGTTTAACCAGTTCTCCACGCCGCCCAGCCATAGCCAGCGGCAGAGCACCATCAGCGGAACGCCCAGCGCCAGCATCACCAGCGTCAGCAGCGCGAGCTGGAGAGGGATCGCCGCCAGCCGGCCCAGCGGCTGCCGCTGCTGTTCGCGCGCGGCGCCCGAACCGATGCGGGCATAGCGCGCTTTCCCCCGCGACGCCCCTTCCAGCAGCAAAATAGCCAGACAGCAGAGCGCCAGCACCCCGGCCAGCATGTTCGCCGCCGGGCCGCTGAAGGTTGACTGGAACTGGTCATAGATAGCGGTGGTAAAGGTATCAAAACGCACCATCGCGAAGAGGCCAAACTCCGCCAGCAGATGCAGCGCCACCAGCAGCGCGCCGCCGCATATCGCCAGCCTGAGCTGGGGCAAAACCACGCGGAAAAAGATCCGCCACGGCGGCGTACCTAATGAGGCGGCAACATCTTCCAGCGTCGGGTCCAGCCGCCGCAGAACGGCGGCAACCGGCATATAGATAAACGGGTAATAGGCCAACAGCGAGAGAAAAACCCCGGCAGACAGGCCGTGCATTGCCGGCACCGCGCTGACCCAGGCGTAACTTTGTACAAAGGCCGGGATCGCCAGCGGCGCAACCGCCAGCGCCGACCAGACTCGCCGCCCCGCCAGCAGCGTACGCTCCGTCAGCCAGGCCAGGCCAACGCCCAGAACAATGCACAGCGGTACCGTCAGCGCGATAAGCCACAGGGTGTTGCTCAACAGCTCAGCGACGCGGGGGCGAAAGACCAGCGCCTGGATTGTCTCCCAGCCGGTATCCACCCCCACGGCAATAACAAAACCCGGCGGCAAGAGCGCCAGCAGAGAAAACAGAACGGCTAACGCGATCATCGGAAAAGCAGGACGCCTGCGCTCGGGCAGGCGTTGGGCTTTTTTTCCGAGCGCGAAACTCAGAGAAGACATAGCGTATTCACTTTAACGGACGATTACAGCAGGCCAGCCTGGGTCATCAAATCGACCACTTTTTTGCTGTTCAGCGAAGACGGCTCAACTTTCGGCGCCTCTAACGCCTGCAGCGGCGTCAGCTTCGGGTTGGACGCGGCGTTAACGCCAACGGCATATTCAAAGGCGTTGTTGGTGCGCAGCTCATCCTGCCCCTGCTTGCCGGTGATCCACTTGATAAAGGCCTGAGCCTGTTCCTGATGTTTGCTGGAGGCCAGTACGCCGCCGCCGGAAATGCTGACAAAGGCGCCAGGATCCTGGTTTTTAAAGTAGTGGAGACGAGTATTTTTGCTGTTCTCGCCGGTTTTCGCCTGATCGACAAAGCGGTAGTAATGATAGATAACGCCGCCATCAATCTGACCGGCATTCACCGCTTTCATCACCGTGCTGTTGCCCTTGTAGGCCACAAAATTGGTTTTCATCGCTTTAAGCCATGCGAGGGTTTCCTGCTCGCCTTTCAGCGCCAGCATGGCGCTGACGATGGCCTGAAAATCCGCGCCGGATGGCGAAGCGGCCCAGCGCCCTTTCCACTGCGGCTGCGCCAGATCCATCAGGGATGTCGGCAGCTGCGCTTCGCTGATTTTCGCCGGGTTATAGACGAATACGGTGCTGCGAGCGGCAATGCCTATCCAGCGGCCGTGCTCAGGGCGGTACTGCGGGGCGACCTGCTGAAGGGTCTCGGCAGCCAGCGGCGCAAACAGCTTCGCGTTATCCACCAGCACCATCGCCGGAGAGTTTTCGGTCAGAAAGACATCCGCCGGGGATGCCGCCCCCTCTTGCACCAGCTGATTACCCAGCTCGCTGTCGCCGCCGTTACGCAGCGTCACTTTAATTCCCGTCTCTTTGGTAAAGCCGTCAACCCAGGACTTCACCAGATTTTCATGCTGCGCGTTGTAGACCACAATCCCGTCGCTGCTGGCCGCCGCCAGCGCCTGCGGGGCAATAAACGCGGAAGAAGCCATCAATGCAGCGGAGCAATAAGACACCAGACGAAAACGCATAAACTAATCCTTAATAGAGGTGGGCGAAGAGTCACTGGCCGCCGGCCGGCAAGGATTAAATCACAGAGGAATGTGAATGATAATGCAAACAATTACCATCTAATGAAAAAAGTGAAATGTACTGAGCACGGGCGGATAAGGGCGAGAAAAATGCTATAAAAAAATAACCGCCGCGGTGAAGATTAAAATAACCTTAAGATGGCTTCATTTTTTATCACGGTTCTTTCAAAGCCCCACAGCGGGCGGATTTTCGCAACAGTATTAGCGGAAACTCCACTGTATGCTCACCACAAAGACGGCGGGAAGAATAATTCCGCTTTCAACGCCGAAATAATTGGTAAAGTTGTACTGAAAACCATGATAAATATAGGGAGAAAAGCCGATGCCGGTGGCGTCTTTAAAATCCTTATAAGAACCATGATCGCCGCAGTGCTCGAAGGCCGAGAAAAAAAACTCGCCAACGTAGCCATAAATTCCCTTAAACACCCAGCCGTTGCCCAACGAGACCCAGTCGCGGCGAACCCCCAGCGCAATGCAGCGATCGTCAAAGCTGTTTTTCATCGTTCCGGCCAGCAGGCTATACGGAGAATCTTCGGAGAACTTGCGCTCAACGGAAGCAAACTGGTTGTCAAAACCTTCGGTGTACTGGCCGTGGTTGTTCGACAGATGGTAAATCCAGGAGCCGGTATTAACCGAATACAGGTTGATTTCATCCGCCTGTAGGGCCGTCGATGACATCATCAGGGCGGCGGCGGCCACCGCAGGCTTCATCATTTTTCTGCGCATCAACATCATCCCCTGGTTCAGGCGTGGCCCGGCTGGATAATAAGAGTATATACCCGTCGTCTTTCAAGTGGCTTCTTTGTTGGCTACGTTCGTTCACCCCAGTCACTTACTTGAGTAAACTCCTGGGGATTAATGAGAGGCTCCTGCCGCTCACCGGAGGCCAGCCTTCGGCTGGTCAAATTCGTTCCGACGAATTTGTCTCTCTCTTGCCGCCTCAAAGCAACTCGAAATCCATTGGGTACAGAAACCGCCGGTTGGCTCTGCCGGAGAAATGCGCGATTTTCGGTAAATAGATTTTTTAATGAAATTCTGGTGGGTTAATTTTATTAATACAGCGTATTTTATCCGGTCATCAGTGCCTGATGAACAAAAATAAAGCGGGGGTCTTAATTAATTTTCAGGGCGAGAGTTGAGCGTGAATAATAAAATACCTGGCGTCTTACCAGGCATTTTTTCAGGTCTATTTAGCGCTGGCAAATTTTTATTAGCAGCTCCGCCATCCAGCGATGGCTTCTCTCCTGGCCCGCCGTTTCATGCCACGAAAGATAGCAGGTACGGCTGTCCATTTCTAAAGGCAGCGGCAGCAGCTGTAGCGTAAACTGCTCTTCAAACTCTTTCGCCAGCCATTCCGGCGCGATAGCCACCATATTGGTTTGCGACACCACGCTCAACACGCTGACCATCGCGTTACCGTGAAAAGCGACGCAGGCCCGCTGCTCTTCAGAGCTATACCAGGGATAGCTGAAGGAGGCGTAGCGATCCAGCGCGACGGTTGCGTGCTGCTCGCGATAAATATCCTCCTCGCTCAGCGGCGATGCGATACGCGGATGGTTGCGCCTGGCCACCAGCACCATTCGGTCATGGAACAGCGGGATGCTGGTAAATTCCGGATGATTGAATTTGTTGTAATCGAGTACAAATTCCACCTCCTGATAGCGCAGCTGATTTGTCACCTGCTGACTTAGCGAAGATTTAAAGGAAAGAGTGACCCTGGGAGCAATCTCGCTGATTTTGTTAAAAATAAGCGGAGTCAGGTAGTTATCCAGCGGGCTACAGACGCAAAGGTTGTAATTACGTTCGCAGTCCAGCGGGTCGAAAAGCGTATCCGGTAGCTCATTTTGCACCAGCGACAGCGCGCGACGAACCGAGCTAAACAGCTGAAAGGCGCGCTCCGTCGGTTTTATCCCGCGGCCGTTGCGGACGAACAGTTCATCCTTAAACAGCACCTTCAGGCGAGAGACCGCGCTGCTGACCGCCGGCTGAGACATGCCCAGCGTGTGCGCCGCTTTGGTTAAGCTTTGCTCCTGCATAACGGTATCAAAAATGGTTAACAGGTTAAGATCGACTTTCCGCAAGACGGGCTGCCGGACTTTCGGTTCAGAGGTTGCTTTAGATGTTGTATTTTCACTCATGTAGGGAACTCCACCAGCACATTAATCAGCAATTCTGCTTCGTAACACTGAGACCTTTCGCCAAAGGAAAAAAATGGGCAGATAAATCACCATCGGCCCCAGCAGCCATGTGTTATCGGTTTCCAGCAGCACGCTCAAATGTATGAAACTTATTATCAAAATGGTAAACAGTAAAAGAATATGAAACGTATTATGTTTTCTGGAGAAAACGGCATAGCGGTAAAGCATTCTTTTTTCCTTCGTTCACTCCTTGAACAAGGGAGAATACCATATAAAAAGTGATGAAATTTCTGAAAAATACGCGACTAAATCCTAATAAGTAGATTCACATTAAAATTATCCAGACTTGCTTAGGTAAATCTTAAGCACTCCAAATGCAGGTATTCCTTTGCCAGGGTAGTCGCGATAAAACCAGGCAATCACATTCCGTCGCGAGTAATAGCGAGAGAAGAGAAATTATTTCACAGGCAATAATAACGGCTATGTAGCAATAGCAGGAAAGAGATCTAAAAGGAGTGATTAAAGATGTTCAGAGGCGTGTTCAACAGAAGCGGGAGGCTTTATTACCGATACCGTGCGAATCCGCTAAGCAAGTGTTGGGCCGCCATCGAGGCCTCGAACCCCGTTCCCTACAACGTACGTCGTTCGCTCTTCCAGATGAGCTAATGGCGGTCAGGCGCTAAGCAGTCACGTCCGGCAGCGGCGTGCCGGTACCGCTTAGCGACGCGAATAGTAGCCGGATGCATCAACGCTGTAAATAATATAAATGTACGAAATACCTGAACGCCCGCCTTTCCGCCGCATACGCCGGCAACGTTATCCATCCAGACAAAACCTTACACGCCAGCCTCTTGTACATTGATAAGGATTGTTTATGATCCTCGGGTTCTGTCTTGTCCTGGTACCCTATGCACAATCGTCGGCTTCCTGGTAAATGGTTTTTGATACTGACCTGCCTGGTCATGGCATTCTGCCTTGTTCAGCGGGCGGCCTATCTGCACCATTTTTTGGCCGATGTCGGCGCCGGCACGCAGGCGATACCCTTCAGCGCGCAGGCCCAGCAGCCGTCTTCTGAGGAGGCTGAGCCAGGCCCCTCGCCCTGTCAGCTGAGCGCTAAATCCCTGCTCTGCGCGCAGCCGCTATTCTTTGATGGCGCCTTACCTGCCGTCATACTCTTCCTCGCCCTGCTTCAGCTGCTCACCGCAGGGCGTCCGGTGGTTTTCCGGGACGATCCCGTCCGGCCACCCACGCTGCGAATACACCTTAAAAACTGCGTTTTCCGTGAATGAAAAAATCGTTCTTAGACGATTAATTTTTTAATTCACGGAGAAAAAAATGCTGAATATCTTCAGGGGCTTCGTCTTCCTGTTGCTGGCCTGCGCGGGCGTTGCCCACGGGGCGGACACCGGATGGCTGACATCCCCGCAAAACGACCATGCCCGGATCCGCTTCCAGGCGGAAAAAGGAAACGATCGGATCGACGGACTGCTCTCAATTGAGCTGGCTTCCGGCTGGAAAACCTACTGGCGCTCGCCGGGCGAAGGCGGCGTCGCCCCGCAAATCATCTGGAACAACGGGGAACAGGCGCGGTGGTACTGGCCTGCCCCGTCAAGATTCAAGATTTCCGGCCTGACGACCCAGGGCTACCATGACCGGGTCGCGATCCCGATGACGATCGCCGCCGCCCCCGGCGACGTGCTGGAAGGCACGCTTACGCTATCGACCTGCAGCAACGTCTGTCTGCTGACCGACTACCGGCTGCGTCTCGATTTCAATCAGCCCGCGGACGGCGATTTCCGGGACGCCTTTGCCCGGGCCATGCGCACTATCCCGGCAGATACCGGCATAACCAACGATCTCGCCGCGCATCGGGTCGGGAGCCAGCTGGTCATCACCGCCACCGCGACCGGCGAATGGAAAAACCCCGGGATCTATTTTGACCCTATGGACGGGGGAATTGTGGCCGGCGATCCGGACATTCGCGCCGAGGGCAGCCACCTCAAGGTGACGGTACCGGTCACCGACGAATGGGGAGAAATCCCCGCCACGCTGGCAGGAAAAGCGCTGTCGTTGGTGCTGACAAATGGTGAAAAAGCGCAGCAGATAAACCTTACGACTGGCGCGGATCTCGCCCCGGCGGCGACGGTTAGTCTCGGGAAAATAGTGCTTTTCGCGCTGCTCGGCGGCTTAATCCTTAACCTGATGCCGTGCGTATTGCCGGTGATGGGCATGAAGCTCAGCGCGGTGCTGCAGGCCGGTTCAGACCGGGGCATGGTCAGGCTGCGTTTTCTGGCCACCAGCGCGGGTATTCTGACCTCGTTTGCTCTGCTGGCGCTGATGGTGACGATACTGAAGCTCACCGGCGCATCGCTGGGCTGGGGGATCCAGTTTCAGAATCCCTGGTTTATCGGCTTAATGGTTGCCGTCACCTTTCTCTTCTCGCTGAACCTTTTCGGGGTAGTCGAGATGCTGCTTCCCTCGGCAGCCGTGAGCCGGATGGCGACCGCCGGCGGCACCGGGATGGCGGGCAGCTTCTGCGAGGGCGTTTTTGCCACCCTGCTGGCAACGCCCTGCTCGGCTCCCTTCCTGGGCACGGCCGTCGCTTTCGCGCTTGCCGCTCCGCTTCAGGAGCTGTGGCTGATTTTTCTGGTGCTCGGGCTGGGGATGGCTGCGCCGTGGCTGTTCGTCGCCCTGTTCCCGCAAACCGCCGCCCTGCTCCCTCGCCCCGGCCGCTGGATGAACACCCTGAAAATGGCGCTTGGCGTCATGATGCTGGCCTCCAGCCTCTGGCTGACGACGCTGCTCGGCCTGCACCTGGGAGAAACGGCGGGCGGCATGCTGACGCTGACCCTCACCGTGGCGGCCCCGATCGCCTTGTTAGTCGCCCGTCCGCGAGCGACGCCAGCATTCTGGCTGGTGATTATCGCGCTGGCGGCGTTTGCCGGCTTTCAGGTTCGCGGCCTGCTCGCCGAGGGTGCTATCGTCTCGTCGCCGGAGGCTAACGCTCAGCAAATTCGCTGGCAGCCTCTCAGCGAGGCGGCGATCCAGAGCGCGCTGGCGGATGGCAAACGGGTGTTTATCGATATCTCAGCCGACTGGTGCGTCACGTGCAAAGTCAATGAACACCGGGTGTTAAATCAGCCCGCCATCATCAGCGCGTTGGCTGAGCCGGATGTCGTTGCGCTGCGCGGCGACTGGAGCAAGCCCTCTGAGCCGATCGCCCGTTTCCTGCAAAGCCGAAATCGTTACGCCATTCCCTTCAATCAGGTCTACGGTCCAGGCGAGCCGCAAGGAGAAATGCTGCCGCCGCTGCTCGATCAACAAAGCGTCCTGAACGCGCTCACTCATGCCAGAGGTTAATTAACGATGAAAACTACGCTGCTCACTTTTCTTCTTCTCTCGGCGTCGTTGACGGCGTCAGCCTCGTCGCCGCTCACGCCGGCGCAGGAGGCCCGCGTGCAGGCACTGGTCCAGGAGACGCTGCTCAGCCATCCTGAAATTTTGATCGCCGCGGCCGATAAGCTCGATCGGCAGAATGCCCGGGCGGAACAGGAATCGCTCAAGCAGGTGCTGTCGCAGTACGGCGATTTTCTCTTTCACGACCCCCACTCACCGCGAATCGGCGCGCAAAAGCCGAAGCTGACGCTGGTGGTCTTTACGGATCATAACTGTCCGTATTGTAAAAAGTTTGACCCCTATCTGGAGAAGATTGTGGAAAAATACCCGGATGTTGCGGTGATTTTTAAGTTTCTGCCCTGGCGCTCCGAAAGCTCAATGACCGCGGCCAGGGATGCGCTCACCCTGTGGCGCACGCATCCTGACCAGTTCGCCAAATTTAATGCGATCCTGATGGCAAAAAAGGGGTATCACGACGGCGCCAGCCTTGAGCAGGCGAAAAAAAAGGCGGGCGTCATCGTGGCTAAGCCGGATGCGCAAAGCCTGGAGACGATTCAGAAAAGCTTCTCTGTCGCCGAAAAGCTCGGCATTCAGGGAACGCCGGCCACGCTAATTGGCGATGAGATGCTGTCGGGCTGGATCCCCTGGGAGCAATTTGATGCCACAATCGGCGACGCGCTAAAAAAACAGTAACCCACGTCAGGGGGAGCGTTCCCCCTGCATTGAGAGGCGATATGATGAAATATATTTTCCTGCTGGCGGCCTGGATGATACCGGGCCTGGCGCTTGCGGAGGGGGCGATTCCCCAGATAGTTAAAAACTTTGGTGAACAGCAAGGGATCAAAATTATCAAGGAGATAGATTCCCCCGGCGGTATAAAAGGCTGGGTCGGTCAGTATCAGGATATGGGGGTGACCCTGTTTTTAACTCCGGACGGAAAGCACGTCATTTCCGGGTATCTTTACGATGGTAAAGGGCAAAACCTCAGCGAGGGGTATTTTAAAGAAGCGATCTATACCCCCTTAGGCCGCGAAATGTGGAAGAAGCTGAACGATGCCCGGCCCCTGAAGGAGGGCGCGGATTCGGCGGCCAGAAAAGTCATCGTCTTCGCCGATCCGTTCTGCCCTTACTGCAAGACGTTCTGGTCGGCGGCGCAGCCGTGGGTAAAAGCCGGTAAGGTCCAGTTGAATACCCTGCTGGTTGCCTTTCTCAATCCGAAAAGCGGCCGATACGCCACGGCAATCCTGAATGCCAAAGATCCGGTAGCCGCCTGGCAAGAGTATGAACTCTCCGGGGGCAAAAAAGTGCCGCGCTTTGACGGCGTGACGCCGCGCGAAACCTTTAATCTTCTTCAGCATAACCAAAAGCTGATGGATGATTTGGGCGCCAGCGCGACGCCGGCCATCTATTACATGAATGAACAGAACGAACTCCAGCAGGTGGTCGGCATGCCCGACAAGAAACAGCTGCTGGAGATGTTCGGACCTGAGCCCTGATGAAGAGCGGGCGTCCCGCGGGGCGCCTTGCCAACCCCGGCCAGAGCTCGTATTTTATGACCTGCTCTGCCCGTCCGGGCCTTCAACGCTTGAGTGATTGAGGAATAATGGAACGTTTATTTGTCTACGGCACGCTGCGTCCGGGCCACTCCAATGCCCATATTATGGACAACATTGGCGGCGAGTGGCTGCCCGGCTATGTGCAGGGTCTGTTTTATGAACGCGGCTGGGGAGCGGCGGCGGATTTTCCGGGGATCGTGCTCGACAACAACGGGCCTCGGGTCGACGGCTACCTGTTCCTGTCCACAAATCTTAGCGCCCACTGGCCAATGCTGGATGCGTTTGAAGAGGGCTACGACCGCGTTGCCGTTGACGTTACCATGGAAGACGGCCAGCGCGTGACCGCCTGGATCTATCAGCTACAGCCAAAGGTCGCAGCGTAAAACCCTTTAGCCCCGCGCCTGCGGGGCGTCGCCCAGCGCGGGTTAGGCGTCGCGCCAGCCCATTGCCGGCGCAACGTGCTTCAGTATGGACTCAATCACGTGGGCGTTATACTCCACGCCCAGCTGGTTCGGCACCGTCAGCAACAGCGTATCCGCTTCGGCAATCGCCTCGTCCTGCTTCAACTGTTCGACCAGCTTATCCGGCTCGGCGGCGTAGCTGCGGCCAAAAATGGCGCGGGTCTTCTCGTCGAGAAAACCTATCGAATCGCTCTCGTCACGGCCTGAACCGAAATACATCCGGTCGCGATCGTTCATCAGAGCGAAAATGCTGCGGCTGACCGAAACCCGCGGCGTGCGCGTATGGCCCGCTTCAGCCCAGGCCTCGCGATAGGCGCGGATCTGCTTCGCCTGCTGGATATGGAACGGCTCACCGGTTTCATCGTCTTTCAGCGTCGAACTTTGCAGGTTCATCCCCAGCGTTGCCGCCCATCTTGCCGTCGCATTCGAACCGGCGCCCCACCAGATTCTCTCGCGCAGCCCTTCAGAATATGGCTCAAGCCGCAGCAGTCCCGGCGGATTGGGGAACATGGGCTGCGGGTTAGGTTTCGCAAACCCCTCTCCGCGCAGCGCGTCCAGCAGCACTTCGGTGTGGCGGCGCGCCATGTCGGACTCGTTTTCGCCCTCGCCGGGAACATAACCAAAATAGCGCCAGCCATCGATCACCTGCTCCGGCGAGCCGCGGCTGATACCCAGCTGTAAACGGCCGCCGGAGATTAAATCCGCCGCGCCCGCATCCTCGGCCATATACAGCGGGTTTTCATAGCGCATATCGATCACGCCGGTGCCGATTTCAATACGTTTGGTTTTCGCCCCGACCGCTGCCAGCAGGGGGAACGGCGAGCTGAGCTGGCGGGCGAAATGATGCACCCTGAAATAGGCGCCATCCGCGCCCAGCTCTTCGGCGGCAACGGCCAGATCGATGGATTGCAGCAGCGCGTCAGCGGCCGAACGCGTCCCGGACTGCGGCGACGGCGTCCAGTGACCAAATGATAAAAAGCCAATCTTTTTCATGACGTGTGTGTCCTGGGTTGCAGGGAAGTCGTCGGCAGATGGCGCATAATGAAAAACGTGTCTGCCACATTATGCCTCTACTCTACGCATAACCAGGTGAGAATAAATATCGTTTGTTTAACCGAATGCTTCAAATAAATTGATTGAGTCTGCCCGGCGGCGCAGACCGCGGCCCGGGCAATAAACACGGGCTCACAGGCCGAATATCGCCTCAATTTCAATTTTGAGATCCGCAGAAAACAGGCGGCTGACTTCTACGAGCGAGCTGGCGGGTAGATGATCGCCGTAGTTCCGGTAAAGCACTTTGCGCAGCTCGCCGATCTCATCAAAAGAAGTGATAAAGATCGTGACTTTGATAAGAGAGGAAAAATCGATGCCTTCGGCGCGGGCAACGGTTCGTATCTGCGTAAAAACCTCCTCCGCCTGTGCGCCAATACCGGCCTGCTGCGCACGGGTGCCAAACGCGGTGAGCCCTGAAATATAGAGCGTGTTCCCGTGCTTAACCGAATGAACGTAGGGCGCCTTGACCTCGCCCAGTTCAGGGTAATTTTTTCGTACCATCTGACTCATACCGATATCCTTATTTAAGTTAAAACTGACAACCCTTCTGACATGCTGTTGTTACCGCCCAGCGTAGCCGTATCAAAGGTATTTTTACCGATTCGCTAAAAGCCCGTTCTTACTGGCGCCAGCCGCGGACGCGTTGTGATTTCACGCCACAGCCAGCCTGCTCCATCTCCACTCCATAATCTGAACAATATCACTCAATCCTCCTTCGTCAGAATATTCATTACGCTCAGGAGGAACCATGAACAAGCTGAACTACTCTCTTAAATACGTCGAATACTTATTCAGAAAATGCCGGGGAATGATGACTTCGGATCTTTATTTTCATACTGCCAAACTCAACAAAGCGTCGCAAACCTTTGTCAATCTCAAAAAACCCATCACGCTGAGTGAGAAGATATGCCACCGCCTCGTCTACGATCGTAACGCCCTTTATACTCTGCTGGCCGACAAACTGGCGGTCAGAGAATATGTCCGTACACGAACGCAGCTTGTGCAGGTGATACCGTTAATTGGCGTTTACCACCGCGCAGAGGATATTGATTTTAGCAGACTCCCGGCAAAATTCGTGTTGAAGTGCAATCATGACTGCGGCAGCACCGTTATATGCACCGACAGAGACAATTTTAATCCGGCCAATACCTTAAACCGACTCAAGCTGGCGCTCAAAAAGAATATGTATTACACAACCCGAGAGTGGCAATATAAGCATATTGCCCCGGTTATTCTCTGTGAGATGTTTATCGACTTATTTTCTGACCGAGATAAGAACGTTACGCCTGAAATGTTAAGAATACACTGTTTTCATGGAGTAGCCTGCTTTGTGGAGGCTGATTTCACCGATAAACAGGGGCGCGAATATATTAATGTCTATGACAGATCGTGGCGGCTGCAGCCTTTTCAGATGGAATATCCAAACACGCCGGGGCCGGTACCTGAACCCGAATCCTTTCATCGCGCCGTCACTGCCGCGCAGGAATTGGCAAAAGAGATTGACTACTGCCGTGTCGATCTGATGCTAAAAGAAAATGAAATCTATTTCAGTGAAATAACATTAAGTCCGAAGCGAGGTAAACTTAATATCACACCGGCGATATGGGATGCTAAGCTCGGGGACATGTGGCACTGATGTCTCCAGAAACAGGCTCAATTGAGCCTGTTTTGTCAGGGCAGGTTGACGGGCCATGATAATTTAAAAATCGAGTGATTTTCTCGTGACAACCGATAGCTCACGCTGCCGCCGTGAGCGAGCATAATCGCTTTGACGACCGATAATCCCAATCCGCAGCCTTGAGGATTAATATGTCTGGCATATTCTCCGCGCTGAAAAGGTTCAAATAACAGCCGCTGGAGTTCTTCAGGGATTCCGGGACCACGATCCTGAACCAGAATATAATTTTCTTTGCCAGAGGTTCCATTCTTTACCAGCAAAGTTCGGGAGGTGGAATATTTTAACGCATTATCGAACAGTACCGTCAGGCACTGCGTCATACGCAAAGGATCGCAAACGCACAACTGCTGCTTGAGTTCAGTGATAAGGGTGAACTGCCTGCTGCGAAACTCCGGTAAAAAAGTGTCAAGCGCGCTGGTAATCGTCGCTTCGAGATCGACCTCACTGAGCGTCAGCGTATAGCCGGCGCCGCCGGAGGAACTCACGACCCGCAGGTCCTCAATTAAATTAGTCAGGCCTTCCGTTTGTCTCAGCAGGTTTCTGAATAGCGCGGGCTCTGGCTCAAATACCCCTTCTACCAGCCCCTGAAGCCTTCCGCGCAGAATAGTGACGGGGGTTCTGAGTTCGTGAGCGATGGCCGCGTTCCACAGGTTCCTCTGAACGTCGAGGGTCTGCAGTTTTTCCGCCATTTCATTGAAATCATTAACAAGATTATTAATCTCGCCCAGCTGAGAGCTGGTGCCGGACGCTCGCGCGCCAAGATTGCCCTGCGAAATTTGTTTCAGGCTCTGGGCGACGGCATTTAGCGGCGTCAATATTCTGGCAGAGAGTTTAACGGTAAAAAACAGCGATACCACCAGACTGGTGACTGAAGCTATCATGATCCACAGCCAGTCCAGCAAGGTCATATCATCTTCGCTCCCGGAGACGGCGCCTCCCGGCAGGTAGTCAATCAAGAAGCTATAAAATAGATAAGAGCCCACCACGGCGATAGCGATAATAATGAAGGTTAACGACAGCATATAGGTCAATATCTGACGGCTCAGAATCGTTTCTTTGTTCATTTTTTCTCACCTAACCGATAGCCCACTCCTCTGATGCTCTCCGGGATGCCTTTGAGCCCCGCGTGTTCAAGCTTTTTCCGCAGCTTACTCATATGGCTATCAACGGTTCGATCAAGTGAATCCCCCTCGGGCAGGCAGGCATCCAGTAACTCTTCACGTGAGCACACCTTTCGCGGACTGCGCGCCAGGTAGGTCAAAAGCTTAAATTCGGTGGTGGTCAACACCGGGTTGACAATCTTATTCTCGACGGTAATTTCCACGTAAAATTCATCGGGATAAATTGTCAGAAAGGGCAGTCTTAATGGCCTTGAATTGGCGACTTCGGCATTCGGCCGGGTTCTGCGGAGTACCGCTTCCACTCTGGCGATCACCTCGGAGGGATTAAACGGTTTTATCACGTAGTCATCTGCGCCGAGCCTCAGTCCCATCAGTTTATCGACGTCCTGATCAAGCGCGGTCACCATGATAACCGGCACGTTAGTCTCTTTGCGTAAGGTCGTCAGCACGTTCCAGCCATCATAAACGGGTAGATGGATATCCAGTAACACGAGGTCCGGTTTATGCAGACGGGTAAGATTGATCGCCTGCTCGCCGTCCTCCGCCCGACAGGTTTTCATTCCCGCCCGATGTAAATAGCCTGTCAGAATAGCGGCAATTTCATCGTCATCCTCGGCGATAATTATCAGATTGCTTTTGTTCATTTTAGTTTCCACATTACCGATAATAGATTTTATTTTATCTTAAAAAGATTTTATGCCGTACTTGTTTAAACGTTCTACAACCTAATCTCAGGCACCAGCCGCGAGTGGATATTTTCCCTGTTAAAAGCAATGTGACAAGCCCGGAGTTAAAAAGTTGCACACGCCGCATTTTTTCCTGCCGATATAAAGCACGCGGAACGCGTCTCCATACTGGCTACACAATCACGAAATAAACAATCAACATACCGCTGCGACAATCCTTCATCGAGGAAGAAAAGTGAAAGCGTGAGTGTGACACGCACGCCTGAGAATTCAGCTCGCCAGGCAACTGATGTGGGCCCCTGTCAGAGAAAACATTATGGAAAGCTTAAGTAATATTCGTCGTGAAAAAGTTCTCGCTGCCTTTATATTTTCCCTGACAGCATGGGCGTTACTTTATTTATGGTTATACCTGGTGCATACCATTGATGAAAAGGTAGCGTCCACGACGCTGTCATCGCCATTGGTCCATGCCAGTATCACCTCCGCAGTCCTGGCGTTTATATTACAAAAGAAACCGGGTGCGTTAAGAGAGTTAGCGATTATCGTCTTCTGGCTGGTATTAATATTCATCTATAGCATTATAGTATTTAATATACTTTTGAACACCGTACCCGGCATATATGATATTGTCTTTTATTATGAGTGCTTTTTGCTGATCGTTTTCTGCGGTTCTCCGGCGTATTTATTGATGCGGATAATTTGATTTTAGGCCATGAGAAAGATAGCCCTCTTTAGCCAGGTCGGCAGCCGCGTTCATAAAATTAACCGGGAATATGCATACACACTCCCTCCATAAATCGGCCATCGGCGGTCAACATCGCGCATTTAGACTTAGCCACTTCCTCCTCGACCTCGTTCTGGCCGGATGGCGATATATGTCATTCGCCAGGAGACAATTGCTCGAACGTTGCCGCCCGGATGACGCTATCGCACGAGTTTACCGGAGGATAGGCCCCGGGAAACCGAGCGGTCATCCTGAATTTATTGACCTTTTTGTTTGTTGACTGGATGTCTATCTGATGCCGCACTTTTTTATTGAACGTCCTATTTTCGCCTGGGTGGTCGCGCTGTTTATCGTGCTGACGGGAATATTGTCCATTCCACGCCTGCCGGTTGCACAATATCCTGCCGTCGCACCGCCGGGCATTATTATTTCGCTCAGCTATCCGGGGGCCAGCCCGGATGTGATGAATACGTCTGTTGTTTCACTTATCGAGCGCGAGATTTCTGGCGTGGATAATTTGCTTTATTTTGAATCCACCAGCGATACCACCGGCATGGCTTCCATTACGGTAACCTTCAGGCCGGGAACGGACGTTAAGCTCGCGCAGATGGATCTGCAAAACCAGATTAAAATCGTCGAGCCGCGTTTACCGCAGGCGGTAAGGCAAAATGGCATAACGGTTGAGGCGGCAAACTCCGGCTTTCTGATGATGGTGGGGTTAAAATCCCCAACGGGAGAGTATCAGGAAGCTGATTTAAGCGACTATTTTGCCCGCAATGTGATCGATGAGCTGCGCCGCGTCCCTGGCGTTGGCAAAGTCCAGCTCTTCGGCGGGGAAAAAGCGCTGCGTATCTGGCTGGATCCTATAAAGCTCCATGGTTACGGGCTTTCCGTCACGGACGTCGTGACCGCTGTCGGCCAGCAAAACGTGATTGTTTCTCCCGGCAGAACGGGAGATGAACCAACGACGCCGCAGCAGGCCGTTACTTATCCGATAACCGTTAAAGGTCAGCTCTCATCGGTTGAGGCGTTTCGCAACATTACCTTAAAATCTGAGGTGACTGGCGCACGGCTAAAGTTGGCTGATATTGCGCGCGTGGAGTCCGGGTTACAAAGCTATGCTTTTGGCATACGAGAAAACGGCGTTCCCGCCACGGCTGCCGCTATTCAGCTCTCTCCCGGCGCAAATGCGATCGGCACGGCATCGGGGGTCCGCGCGCGGCTGGCGGAGCTTTCAGGCGTGCTTCCTGAAGCAATGGCGTTCACGGTTCCGTTTGATACCGCCCCCTTTGTGAAGCTTTCTATTTTGAAGGTGGTGGAAACCTTTGCCGAAGCAATGGTGCTGGTGTTTCTCGTTATGCTGCTGTTTCTGCACAAAATCCGCTGCACGTTTATCCCCGCAATCGTAGCCCCGGTGGCGCTGCTGGGCACCTTAACGGTGATGCTGTTTAGCGGCTATTCCATCAATATCCTGACCATGTTCGGCATGGTGCTGGCAATCGGCATCATTGTTGATGACGCTATTGTTGTTGTCGAGAACGTTGAGCGCCTCATGGAAGAAAAGGGGCTCTCCCCGAAGCAGGCCACGCGGGAAGCGATGAGTGAAATCACCCCGGCCATTATGGGTATTACGCTGGTGCTGACCGCGGTATTTATTCCCATGGGTTTTGCCGACGGGTCGGTAGGGATTATTTACCGGCAATTCTGCATTTCTATGGCAGTATCCATTTTATTATCGGCATTCCTGGCGCTGACGCTCACCCCTGCCCTTTGCGCTACGTTACTTCGGCCGCATCAGCCTGACCGGAGCAAAGGTGGTAGGTTTTCCGCGTGGTTTAACGCCCGTTTTCATCGCCTTGCCTCATTTTACGCCTCCGGGCTCGGGTTTGTTCTGAAACGAACCGGACGCATGATGCTGCTGTATACCGCACTCTGTCTCGCGCTGTATACCGGTCTATCCTCATTACCTTCGTCATTTTTACCGGATGAAGATCAGGGTTACTTTATGTCGTCGATCCAGCTCCCTTCCGACGCCACGATGCAGCGTACGCTTAAGGTGGTACAACGATTTGAAGATGAAATTGCCGCGCGGCAGGCCGTTGAAAGCAACATCATGATCCTGGGATTTGGGTTTTCAGGCTCAGGGCAAAACTCTGCCATGGCTTTCACCACCTTGAAGGACTGGAAAAATCGCGAGGGCGCGACCGCCCAGGGTGAAGCAGAGTATATTCAAAGCAGTATGGAAAGCGTTCCCGATGCCGTCACGATGAGCCTGCTCCCTCCGGCTATCTCAGACATGGGGACCTCATCCGGGTTTACCTGGTATTTGCAGGACCGTGGCGGCAAGGGCTATCCGGCCCTTAAAAAGGCAGCGGATGAGCTGGTAAAGCGTGCGAACCAGAGTCACCTGTTGAACGATGTCTATATTGATGGGCTCCCTGAAGGGAGCAGCCTGACGCTTAACGTCGACAGGGAAAAAGCGGAAGCGATGGGCGTATCCTTTGATGAGATTAACCAAACGATTTCCGTCGCAACGGGCTCCAGTTACGTCAATGACTATACCAATAATGGCCGGGTTCAACAGGTAATCATTCAGGCGGATGCGCCCTACCGCATGCAACCAGAGCAGTTATTGACGCTGTCGGTGAAGAACCGCTCGGGACAGATGCTTCCTTTGGCGACGTTTGTGACGCTCTCCTGGAACGTTGCCCCGCAGCAGCTCAATCGCTATCAGGGATATCCGGCCATCCGTATTAGCGGAAGCGCCGCCGCGGGCGAGTCCACGGGTAGCGCGATAATGGCGATGGAGAAGCTGGCGGACCAGTTGCCGACGGGTTTCGCCGGAGAATGGGCGGGGAGTTCGTTACAGGAAAAGCAGTCCGCGTCACAGCTGCCGGGGCTGATAATACTCTCGGTGCTGGTCGTATTCATGGTGCTGGCCGCACTCTATGAAAGCTGGTCGATTCCCTTCGCGGTAATGCTTGTGGTTCCTCTCGGCCTGCTCGGCGCGGTTGCGGCCGTGACGGTGGCGAATATGACCAACGATGTCTTTTTTAAAGTGGGCCTGATAACCCTGATTGGACTTTCCGCTAAAAATGCGATTCTGATTGTGGAATTTGCCAGACAACTGATGAGCCAGGGAATGAACGTGGTGGATGCAACATTACTCGCCTCAACGCAGCGCTTACGCCCAATACTCATGACCTCGCTGGCATTTACATTAGGCGTCGTACCGCTGATGCTGGCCAGAGGGGCGAGCGACACGACCCAGCATGCCCTGGGAACGGGCGTCTTCGGGGGTATGATAAGCGCAACGGTGCTGGCTATCTTCTTTGTCCCCGTCTTTTTCGTCATGATTACGCGGTGCATTAAACAACGTCGGAAAGGGGAAAACACCCCGCGCCATATTAAATAGCACGAGGTTGGTACGAGCGCAGCTGGAACGACAAGACGAGTTTTACGCTGCGTTAAGGGAAAGGATCTCGCCGCGCTTTAGACTCGCTTGCCTCACTCGTTCGGCGGTCTTGTCGTCAGCCGCTAAACAGCGGCTGTTAAGGCTAATGGCGCGCGCTTTTCATGGCATCCTGCTTGCCCGGATTGCACGGCTCTTTTGTGCCCGGAAGATAAAATTTTCCGGACGAGTCAGGCTGCGTTCCGCCGGGGCAACCATCGCGTCCCGACGCGGTCGAGCTGCCATCAGAGCCATTGCCCCCATCCGAGTTATTCCCATTCCCGCCGTCGCCGCCATTCCCGCCGTTAGCGGCAAAGGCTGAGCATGCGCACAGCATAAAGAAACACACCAAAAAGCGTCTGACCATCACTATCCCCTGTCATCGGATTTAAATACTGACTGAAAGCCGATGAATTGTACGCGCTTCCAGAATCCGTTGAACGCATTTCTGCCGCATCGCCGGATAAGAAAAACCGTACGCAACGCGACTGTCGTTGCGCTCAGGGACAGGACATGGAATAAGGGAGGAATAATCCTGGGAAAGGCCGTTGTGATATCGCCAGCACGGCTTTCGCTATCGCGGGCGTAACGCTATAAATCGTTATTTATCGCACAGTATGACATGGGTGGCAGCAGGGCCTTTGTCATCTCTATGGAGGATGGCATATTCAACTTTCTGGCCTTCAAACAGGGTATTAAAATTATCACCACGCAGCGCCGAGCAATGGACCGAGATATCTTTACCGCCATCGAGAGGTGAAATGAAACCAAATCCCTTCGACTCATTATACCACTTGACCAGACCTTTAATTCTTGAGGACATACTGACTCCAGTTGCGCATCAGGTAATTGACAGAAAACGTGTCGGATTAAACGTATGGACTCAAAAGAAAGGGGGTATCAGCGATAGCGCCTGGTAATGAGAACGGGCCGGTAAAATTTTTAAGTGCATGCGTTTTTTCGG
>ENA-UESL01000544-UESL01000544.1-human-gut-metagenome-genome-assembly--contig:-NODE-544-length-20708-cov-13.130241_pt1 | contig 20708 bp, 22 predicted proteins | sample MGYA00243008_ERZ508009 | MGnify/ENA primary metagenome ERZ508009 (study PRJEB26167, sample SAMN06115396) | human gut metagenome | host: Homo sapiens | place: China:Guangxi | collected 2016-06-08...
GAGCATTGTGTATCACAAATGTTTATAGGGCACGCTGTGTTGTTTAATTCATTGATTATAGAAGCAAAAAATGTTAATCCGCCAGCATTGTCCAGTGCGCCATAGGGTAGCAGAAGGGTAGCAAAATACGCCGCAGGGTAGCAAAAGGGTAGCAGGATATGAGCGAAGACGGGAAGCGTACCCCGACGAAGGACAAGGGCGTCTACAGTCGGACGAGTAGCACGAAACGGCACAACGGGAAGCCCGACGTCTGTTTTGACATCACCTACAAGGACACGTCCGGCAAAAAAATATGGGAAAAAGTCGGCTGGCGTTCCGAGGGCGTTTCGCAGGCGCTGGCCGCATCCGTCCGCCGGGAGCGGATGGAGGAAATCCGTACCGGCCGTCCCGTGGACAGGGCATCCCGCACGCTGACCTTTGGAGCTGCCTATGCCGAATGGGAACGGACGCATCTGCCTAAGCTCAAGGAGCAGGTGCGGGTCAAAAACCTTGCCGAGCTGCATGTCCTGCCGTTCTTCCGCGACAGGCCAATGAATGCCGTCACGCCGCTGGAACTGGAGCGCATGGGGACTCGGATGCGCGAAGACGGCTTTTCGGACCAGACCATCCTGCATGTGTACAGCCTGATCCGCAGAGTGTACAGGAAGGCTTTCCTGTGGGGCATCTACAACGGGCCCATCCCCACGGCGGGAATCAGGCTCCCGCAGCCGGACAATGCACGCCAACGCTATCTGACAAAGGATGAGGCCGCCCGTCTGCTCGGCGAGCTTCGCGAAACATCGTTGCTTTGGCATGATATAGCCCTTTTATCTCTCCATACCGGGATGCGGTTATCCGATATTTTGGGGTTGCGGTGCAATCAGGTCAATCTTTCCGGGGGGATCATCGACGTCATTGCCTCAAAGCCCGGAACGTATACGGCCTATCTCACAAAAGAGGCGTCGGACATGCTTCGCGAGAGGCTTTCCGAGCCTTCCGAGCTTGTCTTTCCGTCCCCGAGAGGCGGAAAACAGATCATCCGGGCCGGAAAGCCGTTTCTGCACGCCGTCAAGGCGTGCGGCTTCAACAACGGTCAGCCTGATCCGCGCTATCACGTCGTGTTCCATTCCCTGCGGCACACCTACGCCTCGCTGCTTGTCCAGCGCGGTGTGCCGCTGACCGTCGTCTCGAAACTCATGGGGCACGCCACGACAAAGATGACGGAACGTTACGCCAAGCTCTCCCCGGACAACAAAAAGGACGCCGCAAAGCTGATTTCGGAAATCCTCAGCTCGCGCGAACCCGGCTCTTGCTGAGAAACGCCTGTATGTCGTCGTGCGAATAGAGCACCGGCGCGTTCTTCGTGCTCTGGTGGTACGCGGGGCCTCCCCCACGGCAGCGCCAGACCTTGAGCGTGCCTTCCTTCAGGCCGTACAGCTCTTCCACTTCGGGCGGAGTCAGCAGTTCCCGGCGCTTGAGCATTTCAAGGCGTCCCACCCCCTTGAGGGCTTCGGCGAAGCCCATGCTCAAGCAGGCGGCCAGATCGAGCTGTTCGAGCGCGGACGAAAGTTCGGAACGGGATGCGTCCATGATCATCTCCCCCTTTCGACATTGGCCTGCAATCCGGCGAGCAGGCTTTCACCTTCGGCGAGCAGCGCCTGCACCCGGCGGATCATGCGGCGGGCTTCGGCGGCGTCGATCTCGTTGTCCGCCAGAATGTCCTGACCCTCGCGAGCGATCGCGCCCATCCGCCCGAACAGGCCGCCGAGACTGTGCAGCATCGCCGGGGCGTCCAGCGGTTTGACCGGCTGCACGCCCGTTTCCGTATTGTCCATGAGCCACTGGAGAATAATGGTATTGCCCAGCACGCGGCATAGGCGGGGAATGTTCGGGAGTGCCGGCCAGTAGTCGCCGGAAGAGAAAAAGCGCGAGGCCGAAGCGGCTCCCCAGTCCATGCCGGCGGCGATTTCGTCTTCCGTCTTGTGGCTGTAGGCGATGGCCATGCGCATGGCGGACACGAGGCTGTACCCCTTCAACGTTTCAGGCTTTTGCATCATATGACTCCCCGATGGTTTTATTGCGCTTGCGAATTGCATATTTTTTTATCATTATGTGCACAACGGATGCCTTGTTTGCGGGGCCGCAGCGGGGGAAGAAGTTCCTCTGGGATTCCGGCCTCCTCAAGAACAATTCTGACAGGCAGATAAACGCCCGCGCTCCCGAGGGATGTACTCAGATAGCCAAGTGAATAGCCTGTCTTTCTTGCCAGTTCCGTCGTCCGTATCTTGTTCCGCCGCATGAATATCTTGAGTCTGGCGCGCCGTTCCTCATTACTGTAGAGCCGAGACATAGCTGTCCTCCTCATGACGGGTGTATATTGATTAGATACTGCGTATATTCTAAATATACAAGATAAAAATATGAATACAAAAAATAATTTTCCAAAACGTATTGAATTTGTTTTTAATCATTTTAAAGAAAACCATTTCGAATACGGCGTTTCAAAGCCGACAAAGGAAGCATTCGTTACGTTCCTTGGCATCTCGCGCGGAAAACTCCAAAGTTGGGAACGCGGATATTGGCCGAAAGATGAGGACGTGCAGGCTGTTTCCCAAAAAATGCGCCTGTCGTTCGTGTGGCTGGCCTTCGGAACGGGCGAGCCGTTCGATGTTCAGTCCATGGCCGAGCCTTGTCCCGCCGCGCGGGAGGCCGTGGTTCCTTTTGTTGCCCAGCAGGAGCGGGATCCCCTTCAGAGGATGACGCAGGCAATCGGCATAGGGGAGGACGCGTGGTCCGTCAGCGAGTATCTGGGCATCCCGATGGCGGACGCCAGCGCCTATATTCAGCAGGTCATGGCCTGCCGGCAGGCACGGCAGCACTACAGGGACACCCATCCGAACGCGGTCCAGCCCCTGCCGCAGCATCTCCCTCTGCCGGATTCATGGCGGGAGGCCGCCCGCAGGCGTTACGGCGTCACCCCGTCGTGGCTTGATTCCGGGATCGGCAAGAGCCACGAGGCACGGGCTGAAGATACCCCGGAACTGCGCACCCTGCGCGGCATGGTGGCCATGCTCAAGGAACATGGCGGAACGGACGAGCAGGTGCGGGAACTTATCCTGACCTATGGAAAGCGCGGCGACGCCGGCGCGGAGGCCGGAGACGGCACGAAGCGGGAACAGCCTGCGCAAGCTGCATTTTTATGAGCAACATGCGCATAGTGCAGTGAATCCCCCCGGAACCGAAAGGTTTTGGGGGATATTTTTATACAAAAAATTGCATAAAAATACTTGACTGTATGCAAAAAATTATATAAAAATAAAAGCACGAAAGGGGGAGTCCATGACAAAGGCCCGTGAAATCAAAAAAGAGCTTCAAGAGGCAGGCTGGACATTCGAGGAAGGGGGGAGGCACACACTGGCGATAAGCCCCGACGGAAAGACAAAAGTCCCGATACCCCGGCACGGCGGCAAGGACATCCCGACAGGGACACTGAAAAGCATCAGAAAACAAGCCGGGCTGCGGTAACAGAAAAGGGCGGGGGAACCCGCCCGAAGGAGTCTTGCCATGAAAAGATATTATCCCTGCGCCATCGTCCCTGAAGACGAGGGCGGCTATTCCGTCTATTTCCCCGACGTTCCCAATTGCTTCACCTGCGGCGACACGTTGGAGGACGCGCTGGAAATGGCGGAGGACGTGCTGGCCATGATGTTGCAGAGCATGGCCGAAGAACGAAAGGACATCCCCGAACCGTCAGACATTGAGTGCGTGAAGCGTGCCGTTACGTCGGAACGGGCGGAAAACGGCCTTGCCACATCCGACGCCACGGTCTACCAGTTCGTCGCCGCGCCGAGCCTTGATATGGTTCCGGTCAGGGTCAGCGTGAGCTTCCCCAAGTCCGTGCTTGCCCTGATTGATCAAAAGGCATCCGTCCACGGGATGACCCGTTCCGGCTTCCTCGCCAGAGCGGCACAGGCGTACGGTGCCTAGCCCAGATGCCCCGGAATCGGAAGGTTCCGGGGCTTCTTTACGCTACGGCTTGCGTTCCGCGTGCCGGCTCTTCCGGCAGGCTCATTTTGTCCCCCAATGGCTGCCGCCGAACACGCGCACGGCCACCCACATGATCCATGCGGCCGCCGCGTGTCCCGAGGCGATCACGCACTCGCGCAGCAGCCGATCCGCAAGCCAGCGGTCGCGCCAGCCTCCGCCTTGTTCGTAAAACAGATCGTGCTCGTCGCAACAGCCCCGAAAGGGCATGTCGATACCGAAGAGCCGCAGGTGCAGGCCGCTCAGCACAGTACAGCCGTCGCCGTTTTTGTCGTTTTCCGGCATAGTTCCTCCTTGCCTTACTCGCCGTTTTCCGTCAACGAGACGGCCAGCTTCAGATTGTTCAGGACAGTCCCGCCGCGCAGGTAGATGACGCCCATCTTGACCGGACTTGCAGGCGTGCCGCCGGCGGACATGATACCGTCTCCGACCTTGCAGTTCAGGAAGATGGCTGAGGTGCTGTGGCGGGTCGTCACGTTGATGGAGTCGGACTGCGGCCCGGTGAACGTGCCGCCGGCGATGGATACCGTCTGCGTCAGCGAAGCCGTGCCGGAGTAGAGCGCCGCGTCGCTGTCCCACGCCGCCGGACGCGAGGCGTTGATTTCCAGCCCGCCCGTGTATTTGATGTTCAGCGCCGTGCCGCTGACCGTTCCGTCCAGCGTGATGATGCCGCCGGCGTCGATGCCGACCGCCAGCGAGCCGTAGGTCGCCGTTCCGGGCGTCATGGCCGCCAGCAGCAGATTTGCCGGCTCCGGCTCGGGAATGCCTTCGTCGGGCCGCATGGCCGTGTGGTTCCAGCGTTGCAGGCTGGTGTAGCCGTCGCGCACGGATTCCAGTTCCACGCGCACCTGACGGTTGTACTGGCGAGGCATTGATCCATCCGCGGGATAAAGGACAACCGCCGAGGTCGCCACGGCGTCGGCAATATCTCCGCTTAGATTGCAGGAAATGGTTCCATTGAAAACTGTATTCTTTTCCACTCTGGCGCTGCCCACGGCCAGACGTAGATCATTACCGGAAAACGGCGTGATAAAGTTGCCTGTTGTCGTGGTGTATGTCGCCACGTCGTTTGCCTTTGTATACACAGTACATACGGCGAAAACCGCAACACCATGCTTTGTCGGCATCAATGCAGGAAGGGAAACACTTTCATATTGCGCGTCGTCATCGACATGCGAGCCCGACACGTCAACCAGTACGCCGCTTGGGTGCCGCCACGCCGAAATGTTGACATTAAGGCGAACGGAGGATGCCTGCGTCCATGTGAACGTCGAACCGGCATCACCGGATACGGCAAGCCTGCGAAACACGGACAGGGCCTGATTGGAGTCGCCGGGGGGCGTGGCCGTCAGCAACGTCCAGCCGTCAGGAGAGACCAGCGCGTCCCGGTGCAGCACATGCGCGAGGAGCATGTCGCCTGCCTGAACATCTGAGCCCAGCGTGACGGAGAACGACGTCGCCGCCGTGTTGGTAATATCCGTAGAAAACCAAACAGCCTCAATACCTCTGATGTCGCAATCCGCCGTCTCCGTATCCCACGTCCAGCTTGTGCCGGTCAGCCCGGTGAGGTTCTTCTTCAGGGTGTTGTTCTCGTCATAGACGCGCAGCGTGTAAGTGGTGCCGGGCTCGGGGCCGATGTCCGCGGCGGTCTGGGAGACGACGACGTCCTGTTGTTCGATGCGGTCGCGGTGGCGCCAGCTTACCGTGAGCGGCCCGCTGATTTCGTCGGGCAGGTACTCGCCGTTGATGCGCAGCCCGCCGGGCGGATAGGGCCGGATCAGGCGGGAGTTCATGCCGAGCGACACGGAGGGGGCGCGGGCGGGATCGACCACCCCGCCCGGCCCGTAGGTGGCGAGCACGCAGGAGGCCGACGAGCGGGCGGCGAACTGGAAAAGGCAGAGCCCGCCGCCTTCGTTGGAGGGGAGCCAGAGCCGGGCCCCGGCCTCGTGCGCCTGCGGGAGCGTGTCCAGAACGCCCCGGCGGACATGCAGCGCCGTGGTGGTCCATGCCGTGATCTGGACGATTTCCTCGTCGATGAAGGCGAGATCGTCGAGGCGCAGGGGAAGCGCCGCCGTGTTCCCCACTTCCCATATCTCGTCCACGGGGCCCACGCCGCCGGGCATGAGGATGGAGGCCGAGAACGCGCCCGTACCCGCATCCTCCCAGCCGTTTTGCGTCCGGCGCTTGTGCATGTAGCCGTAGTCCGTGGCCGTGGGGCGGGCTGCCAGCGTCATGAGGTAGCCCGCAGCCGGAGGAAGCCCGTTCACCTCGTCCGCGCTGAGATCGAGCAGTGACGTTGCGAGGTAATGGGGCAGTTCCAGAAGCCGCACCACCGTGGGGGCGGAAGGCGGGGCGAAAGGCGTCTGCCACGCGGATTCGGGTGAGGGCGAGGCGATGAGCTGCATGTCGGCCCCAAAAATGTCTTCCGCGCAGGTGAGGGTGGCGGTGGGTTTGTCCGGGGTGCCGTAGTCCGCTTCCAGCACGCGGCAGATCATCCGCTCAAGCCCCATATCGGGATAGGCAAGGACGAAAAGGTCGCCTTCCTCCAGCGATTCCAGCGTGCTTTTGCCTTGCAGGGTGAACGAGCGCAGGGGGTAGCTGCGCGCCCGCAGTTCCCGGCTGAGGATACGTGGGGCAAGGTCCGGGATGGCATTGGTCAGATGCTCGAAGGTGACTTCCACGGCGTTGATCCGGCCCCCCTGCATGTCGATGTTGGCGAGGTTCTCCTGCGTGATGCTGGCCGATTCCTCGCCCGTGTCCGTCAGCTTCGTGTATTTGAGCGTGATCTTGTTGACGAGGGCGTCGAGGCTGACGGCGGCCATATCCGTCAGGGCGGAGAAGTCCCCCGGCCCGATGGCCGGAAGGCTGGCCGCGGCGTAGCCGCCGCGCAGCAGGCGCAGGCGTATCCTGCCTGTGCCGCGGTCGCGGGTACGGATGCCGTCGATACAGTCGAGAAGGCTCTGTATATAGGTTTCCGTCTTGTCCGTGCCGTTCCAGACTGGAGAAAGGCCGAAGTTCTCGGCATAGAGGATGTCCGCTGCCTGCCGGAAGCTCGCGTCGTCAAGGTCGTCCGCCGTATACTGCCCGCCGAGATCGGGGTTGATCAGCGCGTCGCGGATTTCATGGGCCGGGTTGATCTGCGTGCCCGCGATGACCGCCTTGTCCGGGTACCAGTCATAGGCCGTATGCCGGACAAGGCACCGGAGCGTGCGGAACTGCGGGGAAAAGCTCGCGACGTAGCTCTTGTCCATGCTGAGCGTCACGAGGCCGCGGTGGGCGTAGACGTCTTCACCAAGGTATTTGCGCATGACCCGGTTCGGCAGCTGATCGGGCTTGCCCATGCTGGCGACGAACGAGCCTTTCAATCCGCCCGATCCGCCCGTGCTGTTGCCGCCGAAAAGGTCCGCCCTGTCGACCGTGATCTCCTGATCCGTGGCTTGCCCTTCCCACGCCACGCGATCCCCGTAGACGATCTTGAGCAGCTTGTCGGCCTTCAGGCAGAGCCCGAAGATGGCGGCCATGAAGTAGTCGTAGCCGACGACCTGTTTTTTCTTTTTGGAGCTTCCCATCAATTCTCCTCATGGCGGGCGCGTTCGCGGGCGTTCTTCGCTGTTTCGATGCCCATGTGCTGCCCGGTGGCCTCCAGTTCGTCGGCGGTGACGCGCCCGGCCATGAGCGCGGCGAAGTCGATTCCGGTGCGCAGGCAGAACCGCCGGACGCCGTCGGCGCAGTGCAGATGTTCCCCATGCCGGATGTCGCCGGGCAGGACAAAAACGTCGGGTCCGCTCATTGCTTGACCTCCTTGGTACCTTCGGGCTGCCACCACAGGCAGTTGACGGAGACGAAGCGCGTCCCCCGGACATGAGGGATGGGGATGCCCTCGTCCGCCGTGGGGGACGCCAGTTCCCCGGGCTCGGGCGTGGCCCCGCTGGTTTTGGGGCGCGGGGCGAGCAATATGGAAATGGCCGTAAAGACAAATGAAATGGCGAGGGAAACGAGAAATGAAAACATGGCTTATCCTATGGGCGAGACGAAGGGGTTTTCAGTGGGGATCCAGCGGTGGCCGCCGAAGTTGAGGCCGTTGCCGAAGCGGGACACACAGCAGGCCCAGCTTTTGTCGCAGCCCGGATAGAGCGTCACCGTATCGCTTTTTTTCAGGAGCAGAGGCCGCTCCAGCGTAAGGACGTTTCCGGCGTTGCCCATGATGCAGCGCCGCCGCCCGTCGGCCGCCGTGATAAGCTGCCCTCCGGCAAAGCGCCCGTCCTCCGTCCCGGACGGGAGGGAGAGCGTGAGCGTGGAGCCAGTACTTTCCGAAACCCGCGCCTCAAGGCGGCGGGCTGTCCTGTCCACGCGGCAATGCGGCCCGTAGAGGGTATGCGGGCAATTGATCTGGTAGTTTCTGATCAGCCCGCTGCGCTCCATGCGCGCCGCCAGAGGCTCGCAGCTTAGATCGCAGGTATAGGCTTCGTCGGAAAAGCTGAAGGAGGCTCCGTTGACCGTGCCGCTCCATACGGCGGGCAGGTCCGCCGCCCCCCGGACGCCGCGAAAGACCTTGAGGCGCATGGCGTATTCCGGCGTCCCGCTGAAAAAGAGCGCGGCCACGGCATTGGTCGCGGGAAGCGTGATCGTCAGAACGTCCTTGGCGAAATCGTTGGAAAAATGGAGCCCTCCGCGCAGCAGATACTCGGGCGCGTAGACGTCTCCCTTATAGACGTAGGGCTCGCCGGAGGTGGCCGCATAGCGGTAGGTTTCCCCGCCAAGTTCGAAGCGGTACAGCTCGATGGGCGCTTCCCGCAGGAAGGCCGCCACGCCGGAAAAGAGGCTCATGCGTCCACCTCCACGACGGAAAAGGTCACGTCCGCGGCCCATTGCGTGTAGCGCCACGTGAAGAGGGCGCTGTCCCCGGCCAGCCGGACGAGCGTCAGAAAGGAAATGATGCGGAACTCGGCGGCGGGCAGGTTTTCGAAGGGCAATGCCTCGTCGAGGGAGAGGATTTCCTCCGCCGCGGGCCCGGCGGCAACCGAGACGATGCGCCGCAGGAAGACCGAGCCGTCGGCCAGTTCGATGCGGATACGGTCGCGCCCGGGCGTAAGGCCCGAGGCCGCCCAGCCGCTGCGCCGGACGGCAAGGCCCACGGTCTGGCGGTAGTCGCCCGCGGGCACGAAGTCGTGCCGCCCGGTGGACAGCCAGAAGGCGGCGCAGCCCCCGCGCCACGCCATGAGCGCGCCGCGCATGGCCGCGATTTCCTCCGGCGTTTCGCAGGGGACGAGCACGCTCCATGTTGCGCGTGCGTAGGGACAGGGGTTGAGCGTCCGGACGGGGCCAAGCCCGTTGTCGAGCAGGACTTTGGGGACGGTTACGTCCCGGCTCAAGCCCTCTTCCGTGGCGTAGGCGGGCATGTCGAACAGCGGAAAGCCGTCATAGGCGCTTTCCGGAAGCCGTTCCGCCCATACCGGCGGCGAGGACACGGCCCACTGCACACGCAGTACGGAGGCGTCGCCGGGCTCGTCGGTTCGGCCCAGTGCCTCGATGCGGGCGTCGGCGCACGGGACGGCAAGGCACATTCCGCCGAGAGCCCGGGCAAGGGGCTTTTTCAAAACAAGCCCGCCCGGGGAAGCGGAAGCGACGGAAAAGGACTCGAAGGTCAGGGCGTCCCGCCACAGGATGCCCCGCCCGCCGTCTTGCCACGCGCTGCCCGAAGTGTCGAAGGCGAGGCGTTCCGAGCCCGCCGCCGGGGATGGGATGCGCTTTGCCTGCTCGAAAAGCGGCAGGACGAAGCTCCCGGCCCGGTGCGAGTAGATGAGCGACTCCGCGTAGGCCGCTTCCCGCCCGACGGCGGCATAGGCCGCGCCGTAGGACACGCGGGGCACGTCGCGCAGGGGCCGCCTCTCCTCGCTGTGGCCAAGCCCGATCACGATGTGCGTCAGCCATTCCCATGTCTCGGAAAGGCCGCGCTCGGGCGCAAGCCCCCACACGAGCCCGCGGGAACCCGTAATGGCAAGGGGAACGGAAACCGTATCCACGGAGAAGAGCAGAACACCGTCCACGTCGGGCGTGCCCTGCATGGAGACGGTCACGGAGAAGCCCGCTTCCCCCAAGGCGGCGAGCCCGACCGAAGGGCCCGCGGTATCGCTGATCCCCTCGTAGTTGCGCCGAAGTGTGGATACGAGCTGAGGAACCGGAAAGGCGTTCCAGAGCACGCACTGGTAGGTCATGCCCTGCGTCAGCAGCCCCACGTCGATGACGCCGGGCAGGAGATGAAGCTGCCCGTAAATGAGGTCCGCAACGCTCTCGGCCATGCGGTGTCCCGAGGGCCGGGCAAGAGGGGTTGCGTCCACATGGACGGCCTCCCCGGTGAGTAAGCCAGAGGCAGGCCATGCCCCTGCCGGGGCCGCCGCCGAAAAGGCGTGCTCGGGCAGCCCTTCCCTGAGCGGCCACAGGACGGACGAAAAGGTCATGCCTCCACCTCGACGGCAAGGCCGATTTCGTCGCTATCGGAAATGTCCGGGAACACCATGAACACACGCCCGCCGATGCGGATGCGGTCTTTCGGCTTCAGGCCTCGCATATTGACGGCCCAGTATGGGAGTTCCCCTATAACACGAATATCCTCACCTCCGCATGAGTAGAGCAAAGGCTTGATAAGCATATTTCTGAGTGTCCCCGGATTCTGAAGAACAGCCCTGTTATAGCAGGGTACGGAAGGGCAAGTTCTTCCCTTATAACAGTATGTAATGGTAACTCCTGCATTGACGATATCCCCTCGTACCCGTCCATCTCCATACCAACCACCACCGAGAAGCGGACGACTGGTTATGCTTGTTCGTACAACAGAAGCGGCTTCAGCGTATTGTGGATAGCCATAATCCTGTTCATCAGGAAGACAATCGACATTGACACCACCATAGAGGACCCCTATCGTTCCGTAATTTTTGTACTGAGCTCGTACAGCATGGATAACATCAGTCCCATTACACAAATGGAGCCCCAAGCGGAACGTAATACCATATTCAGCTGTGTTTCGCCTTCGTCACCGTCCGCCGCACCGAATAGAAGTGGAACCCATCCTGTATAGGTTGTTCCATCATGCAGCGTAGATATGACGCGAATTGCCGTAAGGACAAAGCTGGAACAGACGCAGACGATTTGCTCCACAATTGGTGGAACAACCCACCAACCTGTATTGGACTGGTTCCCAGTGCTTCCGCCTCCCCATACGGGCCTTCCTGACTTGTTTGACATATACATGTCTACTATGCGTTCGGTGAACCGCCCCGGCTGCGCATCCCATGCGGCGGAATCATTAAAGCCGGTGTTGCCGTGTACGCAGAGCATATATTTTCCGGTGTCATCATAGGCTTGCAAAAGGCGGAGAGAAAAAAAGAGATTCTGGCTGCCGTTCCCCAAACTATGCAGATAGAGTTCCCGGTCCGCGTCGATGGCATCCTTGTCGATGATCCACCCTCCGGACTCGGCGGCGTTCCGGATGTTGGCGAGTGCGTCCTTTTCCGTAGTCACATTCGTATACGTAAAAACCTTGCAGGGCTGCGCCATCACTCGTCTCCTAGAGCCATGAAGCTGTGCCACTCCACGCGGTTGATGTCCGGGAAAAGTGTATAGCCGCCCACGGTGCTTTCTGTACTTGCCAGCGAATCAGGAGCCCAGTGGACACCGTACAGTTCTCCAGCGAGTGCGGCCCCGGCATAGCTTCCTGCCTCTTCCATTTGTACGATATACAACGGGAACAGTACCCGCTTTGAACCGGGAGGAAAGACGACGCCGATTGTACCCAGCGTGTCCGGCTTTGCCGTCTGTTCCGATGCTCCAGAAATCACCGACGTTGGGCAGACGGCAAAATGCGAAGACCAAACACCGTCAGGGCGGCAAATCTGGTGGCAAGCATGATAATAGCTACTCCCTTTCGGCCAGTACCCGCGCCGTACAAAAGGCAGGCTTCTGCGGTGCATGTCTATGTCGTAACTTCCCGTTGTGGCTATGCTGTCGTGCCATGTCGTGTATTGCCACAGGCTCGTGTAGCCGTCCGTCAGGCAGGCCAAAGGCCACGGGTTCTCGCTCGGCAGCGAAAAACGCCGGAGCTGTCCAAGGTAGGCATTGCCGTAGAGGCCGTTGCACTCCACGACGAGCATCACCCGGGCCTTGTTGCTCCAGATCCACAGGTTCATGGCGGCGTTCCAGCAGGGCAAAAAGCTGTGCGTGCCGTTTTGTCCCGTTCCGTTGCCGTAGCGCGTATCAAGAAAATCCGTACCGCCGTCTGCGCGTGGGGCGGCATCGAACGCCTTGTAGACCTTACATACGAGGCCGCCTTTCACGCTGTCGGTATACGTGGCCGCGTACAGCCCGACATAGACCTCTTCGGTCCCTGAAAGGCTTGTATTCCGAAAGACCGTGGCCGGGCCCCATTCGAGGGCGTCGTGGCGCGCGACGGTCCAGTCGCGGCCCGGCACGGCGGGATCGCCGGTGATGAAAGCCGTTATCTTGGCGAGCACATCCGCGTGGTTGGCCGCCGTCAGCTTGCCGCTGAATGCCATCAGGCACGCCCTCCCTGCGCCACGTTCTTGACGGCGGCGCGGTTCTGGTTCATCTGGAAAAGGAAGGTCCGCGCCCCTTCGGGGCTGCGCATGTACTTCTCGATCTTGCTGTTGTCGTCGACGATGACGATGTTCGGAGAACCGCCGCCCGTGCTGTTTTGGATGGCCGAAGCCAGCGCCTCGATTTTGTCCGCGATGACGTCGAGCTTCGCGCCCATGTTCGCGTTGTCCGAGCGCGACAGCACCCGTTCACCCGTCTGCAAGATTGCCGGGCGTTCATCCGGGCGGAGCAGCCCGCCCTCGTGGTAGCGCGGGGCATTGGCGAAGAGGGACAGCGGCACGGTACGGGTAGCGACGCCGCCCATGCCCACGATGCCGCCCGAATGGTGGATCGGCACGTTGGCGACGTGCTGCCCGAGCGCGGCGTCGTATCCGGCGAACCCCGTTCCTTTGCCGGAATAGAAGCTTCCGCCGCTGAACATCCCGGACAGGGAATTGGTCAGCAGGCCGAGGATGCCGCCGATGAGCTGGTTGGTCGCCGCGTTGGCGGACTGTACGGCAAGCTGGCGGGTCAGGTTGGCGAAGAACTCATCCGCCGCAAAACGCCCCTCATTGAAGACCTGTTCCAGCGCCGAGCCGCCCACGTTGCCGATGGTCTGGAAGGCGTTGGTGAACAGGTTTTCCATCTGGCTGGCGGCGTCCGTCGCCGTGGAGACGTAGGACAGCGACGCCCGCGCGATGCCGTCGTTCCAGCTGCGGGAGGATTCCAGCTGTTGCAGCTTCAGCCACTGCTGGATGTATTCTTCGGAAATGCCGACGTTCTTGCGGAGATTGTCGGCCTGCGATTCCAGCAGCTTGTTGTTGTATGTCTGCGCCAGCCCAAACTGTCCGGCCTGCTTGTACAGGTCCCGGTAAAACTCGGAAGCGGCCTGCGCGTCCTTGATCTGCGATTCCTTTTCCTTGGCGGCTCTGTATTCGTTGACCTTGGCGGTGACGGTTTCCTGCGCGATGCCGAGCGAAGATAATTTTTTCTCGAGGTTGTCCGTTTCTTTTGACAACTCCATATCCTTGACGGCCTGCCAGTTCCCGGACATGCGGGCAATGGAAAGCGCCACATCGTCAAGAGCTTCCGACTGCTTGCGGAAATTGTCGGCGTTGGCGGCTTTTTCATACCGTTCAGTGATGTTCTTCAGTTCATCGCCCGAAAGCCCTGCTTCCCCGCTACGTTTGACGATTTCTTCGAGCTTTTTTTTGAGCTTCACGCCGAAGGCTTCCCCGCCGTTGTTGAGCAGGTTGGCGATTTCCGCTTCCACGCCCTGCAAATACGTCTTTGCCGACTCCGCTTTCGATGCGCCGGCCTTTGTTTTTTTTGGGGGGGTGTAGGCTTGCCCGGCAAGGGAAAGGAGTTCGGAAATTCCGGGCGTCAGCAACTCCTTGTTCCCGGACATGACGCCTTTGACGGCGTCCGTGGAAAGACCTACTTCGCCTTTCAGCGTTTCGGCCTTGTAGCGTTCAACGCCTTTCAGCGTTTTGACATAGGCCTTGAATTTCAGCCGCTCTACGGCGGTTTCAAAGCGTTTTGGGTCAATTTTGTTCAATTCCACCACAAGGCTGTTGACGCCGGAGGCCGCCTCTCTGGCGCTGTCCCCCACGTTTTGGATGCCGGAAGCCATTTGACCGGTCTGTGCGGTGACGGCTTCTTGCTGGACTTTCAGGGCAATGACCGGGTCAACAATCTTTTCAATGGCTTTCGAGGCTTCGCCCGTCTTGTCATACTGGACAGCCAGATCCATCAGATCCTTTTTGATCTGCTTCATCTGTTCCGACGATGTCGAAGCGATTGCCGTATCGCTTAACGGAAAAATTATTTTCCGCAGTTTTTCTTCAAAGCCATCTGGAACACTGTCAAAAACATTATACCACGACGGAAGCATCTCATCGAGGATGCCCTTGTACACGGAATCGTTGGACAGCCCGCCAGCCGTTTGTTTCTTGAAACTTTCCGCCAGCTGTTTTTGCTCGAACGCAAGCTGGGTTGCGTCCATTTGCTTGAGTTTCTCCCTGTAGCTTTCCAGCGCGTCGGCGGCGGTTCCAGCGTTGTCGCTGACCAGCATGAGCGCGTCGGCGTGGGTGCGGGCAAAAACTTCCGCCTCGCTTTCCCGGGTGGCAAGATAGCCGAGCCCTGCGGTCAGCGCCGTCACCGCCAGCCCGACCGGGCCGCCGAACGCGCCGAGCAGGGCGGAACCGGCTGTTTTCGCCATACGCCCGACACCGGCCAGAGAACTTGAGAAGGAGCCCAGAGCGGTGGGCAAGGCTTTCAACTTTTGCTGGTATATCGTTTCCGCCGCCGTCAATTGTTGTTTCAGGGCAAGTTGCTGGCGATCCTGCGCGGCGCGGATGATGGCGTTATCCGTGCCGTTTTGCACGGCCAGCGCGCTGCGCCGTTCGGCTTCAAAGCGCTCCAGTTCCGCGCGGGCGGCGTTACGGGCGGCAAGGGCGGCCTCGGTATCGGCCTGCGTCTTCATGGCCACGGCCTGCGCGGAGCCGAGGAGCGTCACCTTCCCGCGAAGCTGCGCCGCTTCCAGCTTGATGGTTTCGGCGGCGTAGCGGGCGGTTTCGTTGGCGGCCAGCTTTTTGGCCGCCGTCATTCCGGCAATCCCGGAGCCGAGCACGACGGCCCCGGAGGCGACCGTATCGAAGTTGTCGGACAGGAGCTTCAGCACGTCGTTGAGCTGGCGCAGCCCCTCGGCGGCGGCAGGGGCGAACAGGTTGCCGCCTTGCGTGCCGAGGTTGTCCAGCATGTTCGCCGTGGTGTCCTTCAGGCCGTTCAGCGTTTCCTTCCAGCGGGCAAACGAGGCGTCCGTTTCCCCGGTTTTCTTGTTCATGGCGTCGAGATTGGCGGCGTGCTGGGCAAAGGCCGTTTCAAGTTGCGGGGCCAGCCCCACAAGCGACTCTTCGGAGCTGAGGAACTGCGCCAGCGAAGAGCCGGACTGCCGGGCCGCCGCGTCGAGCATCCGCCACGTCTGGGCAAGGCCGTTTTGCTTGACCATCGCTGTTCCGGACTCGTATCCCAGACGCCCAATGAGCCCGGCCAGCTTTTCGTTGGGCCGCAGCAGCTCCATGACCGCGGCCTTGTACTGCGTGGCCGCCTTCGCCGTGCCGCCGGAGGTGAGCGTCAGCGCGGAGAACTGCGCGCCCATTTCGTCCGCGCTGATGCCCGCCTGCTTCGAGACGCCGGCCAGTTCGCCGATGACCGGGATGACTTCGCCGACAGTGGTTTTGCCCTGTTTTTCAATGGCAAAGAGGAGGTCGGAGGCTTCGGCGGCCCTGTTCAGTTCCCCGGTGTACCCGGTCATGAGCGAAGTGAGCGCGTCCACGGCCTGCGCCTGCGAAACCCCGGAAACCTTGGAGGCCTTTGACGCCGTTGAAAGCAGGTCAACCGCCTTGGCGGCTTCGGTCACGCCGGACGAGTAGACGGTATACAGCCCCTGCATGAGCTGGGTTTGCGAACCCAGCTCCGGCCCCAGCCCGGCGATGTCGGCCTTGAGCTCGCTTGCGCTGCGCGAGGTGACGCGCCGCATGCTGACAAGGGCCGTCTCGAAGGCGGCGGCCTGCCGGATGGCCTGCCCAAAGCCGACGCTGACGCCGAGCCCGGCAAAAACGTTCCGCAGGCCCGGCCCCAGCGCGTTGAGGGCGTCGATCTTTTTTGCCAGCGAATCCGCTTCGCCGCCGACCCTGCGGAACGAGGCGCTGGCCTTGTCGTCGGCATAAATGCTGATGCGCGTCGCCATGTTGGCCATCAGTGTTTCTCCCGGTTCCAGAGTTCAAGTTGCGTGCGTTCGATGAGCGCCACGCCGTTCAGCGTGTCCGCGTCCATCGTGATGCCGAGCGCCCGCGCCACGGCGAAGACGGCGGGGTAGTCCAGACCGTACGGCCCGCCGAAGCCGACGCGCCATTGCGTGCCGCTGGCGCAGGCCAGCCGGGCCGCCGGGATGTTTGCGTCAAGCAGGGGCGGCTCGCGTTTGTCGCAGCCGCCGCAGGGGGCGGGCCGTCCGCGTTTCCGGCAGCGCCGGACGCAGGCCGTGCAGTATTGTGCGCGTCCCGCGTCCCCCGCCCAGCGCCACCAGCGTTTCAGTTTCCCTCTGTGACTTCCGGCTGCTCCAGTTTGGCGCAGAAGGTTTCGATTTCGAGGATGTCGCGCAGGTCGAGGCTGTCCCGAAGCCCGGCAAAGCCCTCGACGCACAGCGACAGGCGGGCAATGCGGAAATCCATGACGCTGCGCTGGGCAAGGGCCTCAGCCGCGACGCTGTTCCCGGATGCGGAAAGCCCGGCGATGGATTCAAGGCTTTCGATGCGTCGGCGTTCGGCCTCTTCCCATTCGGCAAAGGTGCGCCCGCGAAGCCCGACGGTTTTCCCGCTGGGGAGCTTGTGCGAGATGAATTCCATGTTTCCTCCGTTACGCGTAGGATTCCACGCGGTTGACGAGTTCAACGGCCATGACGGCATCGCCCTTGTCCACAAACGGCATGACCGTCACCGTCTGCATGAGCCCCTCTTTGCCGTTGATGGCCGCCCCTTCCGCGTCCAGTTCCGTTTCCGGATAGCGGAACCATACTTCGTCGCCGGTCACGGCGCAGATGCCCACGGCAAAGGAGACGGTGGAAGCGTCTTCCGAAAGCTGCTGGAACGTTTCGGATTCGAGGAAACAGGTCAGGGTGCTTTTGCACTCGGGGTCGCCTTCGGGCATCCGGCTGTACTGGCCGAGATCTCCGACGGCGGCCTTGGCTTCAATGCCGAACGCATTGGACAGGTCGCCGCTTTCGACCTCGCCCCGGCGCACGCCGTTGATCCACACGGACGTTTCGATGTTGTCGAAGGGAACGGCGGGCGGCGAGAGCGGGCTGGCGTCCAGCGGTTCGGCGGCTCCGCTTTCCCGGCCAACCACGAAGTCGAGGGAAAACTTCAGCTCGTCGTCCCCGCCGAAGTTGAAGTTCAGGCCGTTGACCTTGCAGAAGGCAAAGCGGCGGTAGGGCTTTTCAGCCGCGCCCGTTTCGAAGTCGAGGTATTTTTCCATCGTCAGGGTCGGCTGGCGTTTCGGCAGCGCGAAGGCGTGGCGGTAGAACACGGGAACGGCAATGGCGGATCCGTCAAAGGATTCGGCGGTGAACGTTTTTGTGATGACGAGCTGCCCGTTTTCCGTCCCTTCTTGCAGGACGTACGTTCCGTCGTAGTTTTTGGAGCCGGAAATGGTGACTTTTTCCCCGGCGTTCAGGGCATGGATGCCGCCTTCCACGGGCAGGGCCACCTTGCCGCTGGAGAGCGTTTTTGCCGCTCCGGAGAGCACGCAGACGCGGCCCCGGTGCAGGGTTGCCCCGGAAAGGGCTTCGGCCTTGTACGGGGCCTCGATCACCACCTCGTCGGCGGTGACGCCGGGCGCGACGCGGTAGGTGCCGTCGTAGTTCGCCGATCCGGTGACGGAAACCACGGCGTCCTGCACGAAGCCGTGCCCGATGCAGGGCAGGCCGACCAGCCCGTCGCCCTTGTCCGTCACGGCTCCGGAAAGCGCTTTTCCGGCACCGTCCGCCGTGGTCGCCGGCGCGCCGCACAGGGCCCGGATGATGTAGCCGAGCTGAGGCGCATACGATGCGCTTTCCAGCGAGCCGGAGAGGTTCGCCATGCCCGCGTAGGGCTTGCCGCTGCCGCGGGCTTCCCGGATGACGGAGCGCTGCTTTTTCGAGCTGCCGCGCTTGAAGTCTTCCGAGGCGAAGGCCAGCCGCACGCCGGACGTGCCGGCGGCGACCTTGCCGGGGGTCTCTTCCATGTACAGCGTCAGCGAGCACGCGCCGCCGGAAACCTGTTGATACTGAGGCATGTTTCCTCCTGAAAGGTTAGAGCCGCCTGCCGACGGGCAGGCTTTCGGTTGCGGTCAGCGTTGCGTCGAGCATGACCAGCGGGTAGCCGGCAAGATGATACTCGGCGGAAACATCCCCGAGCGACACGCCCGGCACGGCCTGTTCAATGGTTTTCCTGACCAGCTCCCAGACTTCGGCGAGCCGGAGCGTCCCGGTCATGAGCATGACGCCTTCGCGGTTTTCGAAGCCTTCTTCGCTCAGCCCGATGAGCAGGCCGACTTCGTGCTCGTTCGCCTTGCGTCCCGGCCCGGTGGTGACGGCATCCGGGAACAGCGCGATGAACGGCGCGTCGCTCTCGTCGGGCGGTCGGCGCATGTCCACGCCCACGCGCAGGGCGACGGCCTTGCCGTAGTGGTCTTGCGACCACCGGCGCAGCGTCCGGCTGGACGCGAGGGCCGCCGCCCAGAGCGTGGCGATTCCAACGGTTGTGTGCACGGAAGACTCCTTTTTCGCGGGAGGATAGACGCAAAAAAAGGTTTCCGGCAAACGGGGTTAACGCGGCGTCGGGAAGGATGGAAAACGGTTAACGGAACGGGGTTCAGGGCATGTCCGGCGAGAATGCCCCATTGCCGCGCAGGGCGTCGAGCGCGTGGCGGGCCAGCGTCCGGCTGTGCTCCTTCTCCGCTTCGGAGTAGGTGCGGAAGACGGGCTGTTCCGGCTGGACGGCGGGCACGACGGGCGCGGCTGGAGCGGGTGCGGCATGGGCGGCCCTGACGCGCACGGCGTTGGACAGCCATGTCCGCAGGAAGCTCGCCCAGTTGCGGACGGGCTGCCTTTTCTTTGCCTGCCAGTCGCGGATGCGGACGATTTCGGCGTCCACGTCCACGTCGGGGAAGTCGCGTTGCAGGGCGACCAGCAGGTGCAGGGGAAGGGGCGTTTCTTCAACAGGCGGAGCGAAAGAGGCTCTCTCACGCTCCGGCGACCTGATCGAAGTTTCTTTTTCCACTTCCCGTTCCGATTCCCCGGAGGGTAGCGATACCCTATCGGAAGGGTACGGCGCGGCCCCGAACAGGTGGGGGTAGCGTTCCAGAATCGCCCTGCGGATGGCGGCGGACTCCACGGTGGGGAGCAGGGCGCGCAGCGAAGTGAGGATTTTCGGCGAGGTGGTGCACTGGTGGCGGATGAACCCGCAAACCCAGATGTCGCCGTCTTCCATGACGATGCGTTCATGGAAGGCCAAGGAGTCGAGACAATCCCGCACGGCCTCTTCTTCCATCCCGGTTTCAAAGGCGATCTTGCGGATGGTCACGGACAGCACGCCGAGGTTGTTGGTGTGCGGGGAGGTAAACAGGTAGAGGTACAGGAGCTTTTGTTCCGGCGGCATGTTTTCAATGGCGGGGCTGTTCCAGAACGACATGCGGATAGTGCGGTAGGTGGCCATTACGCCACCTCCAAAATCAGCTTATTGCCGGACAACAGCCACCACACGCGGCGGCACTGGAACGGCAGGGGCAACTCTTGGAGCGCTTGCGCGGCGGCCTCTTCGCCGGAACGGATGAGCTTGTAGACGAGAAGGGACAACGGCACGCGTCCGGCGCAGCGGCCCGGACGGGAAAGGAAGAACGTTGCGGACATGGGGAACCTCGTTGATTTTCTTATTCGGCCTTCCGCAGAACGCAAAAAAGGCCGGGAGCTAAGAACCGTCAACGAACGGCGGGCATATTCCCCCGAAGGGTATTGTATTAGCCCACTCCCGGCCTGAATGACCGTGGATGCACCTCTGCTTGTGTATGCGCGGAGGGCATAAAAAACGCCACACTCTCGGGTTGGCTCTTCCGTCGTTGAAGGTGTTCTTAGGCACCGGGGACAGAAAAGCACAACGGGGTTGAAGTTGTCAAGAGGGCGATGACTCTACCAGTTGGGATTTGAGCGTCGCGCACAAAAAAAGCAAGGCAACGTTCCCCTGCTTAGCGAGCAGCCGGGGCCTCACGGACACCCGGACGTTGCCTTGCCAATATGTAACTACACTAGAAAAAGGATGCACTGGTGTAAGATATAAAAAAACGTCATTGTCCGCCAGCTTGGGACTGGCAAAAGGCTACGGTTACGCCTCGTAAGATTGGGAAGTGCAGAGCAGCTAAGAGTTGGGGGTGGTGTCAGAGAGGAAGATACTTTTTATTCTTCATCATCGCTACCATAAAATTCGTCATCAATTTCTATACAACCGATATCTATAGTAGTGTTTGGAATATTTATATTTATATTTATGATTTCATCATTATTC
>ENA-UESL01000555-UESL01000555.1-human-gut-metagenome-genome-assembly--contig:-NODE-555-length-20465-cov-15.575633_pt1 | contig 20465 bp, 19 predicted proteins | sample MGYA00243008_ERZ508009 | MGnify/ENA primary metagenome ERZ508009 (study PRJEB26167, sample SAMN06115396) | human gut metagenome | host: Homo sapiens | place: China:Guangxi | collected 2016-06-08...
GAATTATATATCGCACAAAGTTACGAAAAAAGATTCGTGCTGCCCAAGAAAACGAAAGAAAAAACAAGCATTGTGTGAGGGATATTCCTAAAAAATTGTAACTTCGCCGCAGAATTTAAAATTATCGCAATGGAATTTACAGGAAAAATTATCGCTATACTCCAGCCCAGAGGTGGAGTTTCTAAAACCAGCGGCAACGAATGGAAAGCCCAGGAGTATGTAATCGAAAATCATGACCAATACCCTAAGAAAATGTGTTTCGACATTTTCGGAGCAGACAAAATAGAACAATTCAACATCCAAATGGGTGAAGAGTTGACCGTGTCATTCGATATCGATGCACGTCAATGGCAGGATCGCTGGTTCAATAGTATCCGCGCATGGAAAGTAGAACGCGTAGGCGCAGGCGCACCCATGGCTCCGGGAGCTCCGGTTCCTCCTCCGGCACCCTCTTCGGCACCCGAATTTATTGCCGGTGACGCAAAAGACGATCTGCCTTTCTAAGCAAACAAGCTTTGGCAAAAGGCATAAAACCCCGAAAGTTCTTCAAGATCTTTCGGGGTTTTATACCTTTTATGGGGTCAGGAAACGTCATCAGACTCACCTTTGTAAATCAATACCACATTGGGATATACAATTCCGTCCGTACAAGTAAATTGTGCAGAAAGAATAAAGTGGCGGAAAAACTCCTGATTACGAAAGAAAAATGCAGGTATCAGCCTCACATAATTCTCCGGTTGTAAGAAAGTCTCTCCCAAATCAGCAACCATCATAAAGTTGTACGACGGAGAAAGATTGACCACCGCCTCTTCATATCCGGGAGTATCATCCAGAATTTCTTTTTTATCCAGATGACGGAGATATGCGGTAAGGCTTTCCACATCCGGGGCCAGAACCAGTCTCCCCTCGTAGAAGCAAGCGTAAATGTATAAAGCCGACTCTGTTATCCCGGTCAATTGCGTAAACAACGTATTACGAGGCAGTACATAGAGCGTATAAGCCCTTAAAGGAGTTTTACAGAAAGTAGTACGTGGTTTCGGAGGACCGTCTACCTCCTTCGGAGCAGTGCGAAGCATTCCCTGCAACACACGCTCAGCCTGCTGCCCATCCCTCAATGGAATACTCATCACCGCACAAGGATTTGAAAGAGTATCTGTCGAATGAAACAGACAAGTCACAATCTCCCCCCCGGCATTCTCTTTAAGATATGCGAGCAACTCCCCATCCCGATCTCTGATATAGTCGGAATAAGTCGATGTCGTATACTCCTGCCTGGCAGTGAAATCAAGCATAGCCTGCATATCGGTTACCGACCGTTTATTGAAGAAAAAAGTAGAAGCCGGCAGGATATCTCCCGGGAAATCCTCCACCGGTTGTTGTTGGCGCAACACATTCATAAATGTCAGACAAGTATCCGTATCATGGCTGACACCGGAGAAATAAATGGCATCTCCATTCATTTTCATATCAAATTCGGTCCATCCGCCCAACTGTGTACACGAACGAATCCCGTCGGTAGCCTTTCCCATACTCAACGGTTGCATACGGGCATAAATAGTAGCTGCCACACGGGCACGTTTATCCTCATGTACTTTGGCAAACGAGGCATCGGTCAGCAAAGATTTCTTGGACAAACGGGCATCGATCACCTGCTCAATCAATTTTTTCTGATAACTCACAACCAGAAAGTCGGAAGTGAAATAACAAGCCAGGAAACTGTCATCCGGCATCGGATAAATACGAATCTCTTCCCCTTTATAGTCAAACAGCTTTGACGGGAAACTACTCGAACAGTATTTACGTATAAACTTTTCCACCAACTCGTAATCGCCGTTTCCCAAGCTGCAATACAACACCTGATTGCGATCATTGTCGGGTTCATGGAAACTCAACAACACTTTATTCATCTGCTTGCTCAACCCGTGCGGCGTATCTTCCAACAACGTATACAGATGGAGCTTCAGATAAGAAAATAATTTGGAAACATAAAGAAAATGTCGGTCTTTACTGCAACTCAACTCATTGATCCCCTGTATCATTCCGGCAAGATCATCCGTCTCGAGGACTACAGTGGCCGAACCCGGAACAAGCGTGTAGAGATTAAAATCCTTGCGTCCTTCCGCCGCCGACAACCTGAAGAAAGAAAACATGGCAAAGCCTGTACACAGCAGTACAACAGACGAGATTACGGCTATTTTCACTATCGTACGGAGTTTCATGGCATTCGTTGTTTATCGGCTCAGTGCAAAAATAATAATTTCTCCAAATAAAACAAAATATACTTAAAGAAAGAATTATAAAGCATCAATCACTAACATTCTAATTCAAGCCCGTCGAATGCAAAATGCACATGCGGAGGAAGTTGCTTCTCTACATCTGCCTGAAGTCCGATATGGTGACTCATGTGAATCAGCCAGGTTTCCTTCGCTCCGATGCGTTTCACAGCCTCCAATGCTTCAGACAGGCTCTGATGGGTGTTGTGTGGCGCTATGCGCAATGCATTCATCACCAGCACCTCTATCCCTTGCAACTGCTCAAACGATTCATCGGGCATGGTCAGCATATCTGTTATATATCCAAGCTTTCCGATCCGATATCCCAAAATGGGCAGTTTGCCATGCATTACCCTTAAGGGTAACACTTCGGTATGATTAACAAGAAAAGGGCGATTGGGTTCAATCTCACGCAAAGGAATATTCGGAACTCCCGGATAGGAATGCTCCACAAAGCAATAGGGCATCCGGCTGCGCAAACGTTCGGCTGTATAAGTTTCGGCATAGATGGGCACTTCCCCGAAACGGCAGAAAGGGCGAAGATCATCCAACCCTCCCACATGATCATAATGTTCATGCGAAATCAACACAGCATCGATCTTTCCAAACGGAACGCGCAACATCTGTTCCCTAAAATCCGGACCGCAATCCAGCAGTATAGTAGCGTCGTCAGTATACACCAATGCTGAGGTGCGAAGACGGCAATCTCTCGGATCTTTTGAAGTACAAACCGCACAAGTACATCCTATTTCGGGCACTCCGGTAGAAGTCCCGCTACCAAGTATTCTTATTTTCATTTCTTTCAATTATCAATCTGTCATTCCTGAGAGCCGGCATGCCCTGCAGCCCCATCGTAATCAGATAAAATTCACTTCCGGATGAATGTCTATGCCAAACTTCGCACGGACCGAAGCACGCACGGCATCGGACAATGCGATGACATCCGCTCCTTTTGCGCCTCCGCGATTCACCAGCACCAACGCTTGTTTATCGTGTACCGCCGCAGGGCCTAATGCTTTACCCTTCCAGCCACACTGATCAATCATCCATCCGGCCGGAATCTTCACCCGGTCAGTATCGATCTCGTAAAAAGGCATTTGAGGATATTCTGCCTGTAAGGCTTCGAACTGCTCACGACCCACAATCGGATTCATAAAGAAACTTCCCGCATTCCCCATTACCCGGGGATCAGGCAACTTCTCTTCACGGATAGCGATAATCACCCGGCGCACCACATCCAATGTCACTCCGGGATACTTCTCCAGCTCCCGGCGGATAGTACCGTAATCTAATGTATAATGTTCCCTCTTGCTCAGCCTGAAACTGACATAGGTAACAAAAACGCTCTTATTCTCAGGGCGCTTGAAGATGCTGTCCCGGTAAGAATATCCACACTCCGTTACATCATAAACATGCTCTTTCCCTTCAATGTTCAGGGTTTCCACCCGGACAATCAGATCTTTAACTTCAACCCCGTAGGCCCCGATGTTCTGCACCGCACTGGCTCCCACCTCTCCGGGGATCAGTGAAAGATTCTCCACGCCGTACCAATGCCGTTGCACGCAATAGTCCACGAAGTCGTCCCAGACCACACCTGCCCCCACACGCACAACAATATCGTCATCCGTTTCGGCCACAACCTCTACGCCCCCGATGCGTGAATGCAGGATAGTACCTTCGTAGTCTTTAGTAAACAATAAGTTGCTCCCCCCTCCGATATGCAGATAAGGAGAGGTAACCCGTCCGGACCCGATCAACCCGCGTAATTCATCCACCGAAGCATACTCCAGGAAACAAGCCGCAGACACATCGATACCAAAAGTGTTATGTGATAAAAGAGAGTATTTCTGTTCCATAATCCTATAAAAGCAATCTCTAAATACTTGTATCCTCAAACTTGTACAACTCCCAGCCACTGTCTTTGCGCTGGAAATAGAGGATATTGGAGAACCCGTTGCCAATGCCTTTCAATGCCAATATTTTATGTGAGGCATTGTCATCATTTTGCTGCCCATAGTTGATATTCGAAAGTTTATCGGCAGGCAATGCCGGCTTAAAGGCAAACCATTGGTTCAAGTCAAGTGTAGTTTCGAGTATCGAGAAGTCATCATCCGGATCGGTTGTCACAAAGACAAGCGGTTGGCGGATTCGCCGGCTCTGGAAAATACTATCCGTCGCAAAATGACCGAAGAATTCAACAAAGTCCTCGTTCTCGTTTTCCTCAATCGGACGCAGATTGATTGCTTCGAGCATCCACGCCCCTTTAATTCTTTCAAAATAATATTTCTTCACCATTCGTTTTTTCACGAAAATCCATTCCACCTGAACGGATGTGAGTGAAGTGTCTCCTACCAGATCCATATCCTCTTCCCGGTCGAAGAGTAAGGTATAATAACTTTGTTTGGCAAACAAGTCATCATGCTTCCAGTACTTCCTGTCGATTTTCGAAGCCCGTTCTCCGTTGTAGTAGGGCAACGGAAACACCACGCGCTGCCTTTGCAGAGCGTCATCAGAAGCAAAGTTGTAGATAAAGTCGTCAAACGATTCGTCAGCCTCAATCGGTTTAGGTTCGTCCGAAGTCTTTTCTCTGTCAATAGAATCGGTTTTGTTCACCATTGCCGAATCTACCAGATGTGTAATAGATGCAAAGGGGTCAGCGTCAGTCTTATTACTGTTGCCGCATGAAGCGAACAACACCAGGACGGTGACTCCCGCCATTATTGTTTTCATTTTAATAATTAGCAATGTGTCGATATCCCCACATGCCAACCGGTTTTCGAAACTCTTTCATACTCCGGTCGGCACATGGGATTTATATCATCACATTATTTTAATTTAGCTCTTAGTTTTTCAAGCATATCCACTGTCATACTTTCCAAATCGTAAGCCGGTTTCCAGCCCCACTCCTCACGGGCGCAAGAATCATCCATACTGTCGGGCCAGCTGTTGGCGATACGTTGTTTCAGCGGGTCTACCTTATATTCCATCTCAAAGTCAGGAACATGTTTCTTGATAGCAGCATAAATGGTCTCCGGCGCAAAGCTCATAGAAGCGATGTTGAAAGCATTACGGTGCACCAGTTTCGTCGGATCGGCCTCCATCAGCGAGATAGCTGCATTCAGCGCGTCCGGCATATACATCATATCCATCAGTGTTCCTTCCGGAATCGGACAGATAAACTTCTCTCCTTTAACGGCAGAGTAGTAGATATCTACCGCATAGTCAGTCGTACCACCTCCCGGAGGAGTTACATTCGAAATGATTCCCGGGAAACGCACGGCACGGGTATCTACGCCATACTTATTAAAATAGTAGTCGCTCAGCAACTCAGTGGTCACCTTGCTGATACCATACATGGTACGCGGACGCTGAATAGTGTCCTGCGGTGTCTGCACATGCGGAGTGCTTTCACCAAACGAACCGATCGAACTCGGAGTGAATACGGCACATTTGTTTTCGCGAGCCACTTCAAGTACATTCCACAAACCGTCGATACCGATTTTCCAAGCCAGCTTCGGCTTCGACTCGGCTACAACAGACAGCAGGGCGGCGAGGTTGTAGATTGTGTCGATATTATACTCTCTCACTACAGAGGCAATCATATCCTGATCTGTTACATCGACTACAGCCGACGGACCTGATTCTTTCAATTCCCCTTTGGGCTCTGCCCCGTGAATATAACCTGCTACTACATGTGTGTTTCCGTAGCGTTTACGTAGTTCCATCGTGAGCTCCGAACCAATCTGTCCGGTCGCTCCAATTACCAAAATATTTTTCATTATCTTTACTAATAAGGTGTATTAAGCTAAATGGTGCGCAAAGTAAGCACTTTTTTTTCATTTTTATACCAAATATATGTTGTTTATTCCAAGAAAAATTGTGTCCTTTGCAAAAGAAACTAAAACCCCAAACACTATGTACGGTAAAATGAAAGAACACCTCAGCAATACGATTGCTGAAATCAAAGAAGCAGGCCTCTACAAAGAGGAACGCTTAATCGAAAGTGCACAACAAGCTGCTATCACCGTTAAAGGCAAAGAAGTGCTGAATTTCTGTGCCAACAACTACCTTGGATTGTCTAACCATCCCCGCCTGATCGAAGGTGCAAAGAAGATGATGGACCGTCGTGGATACGGTATGTCTTCTGTACGTTTCATCTGTGGAACTCAAGATATACATAAGGAGCTGGAAGCCGCAATTTCAGACTATTTCAAAACCGAAGACACAATTTTGTACGCAGCCTGCTTTGACGCTAACGGCGGTGTATTCGAACCGTTGTTCACCGACGAAGATGCCATCATCTCCGACTCGCTGAACCACGCTTCCATCATCGACGGAGTACGTCTTTGCAAGGCAAAGCGCTACCGTTATGCCAATGCAGACATGGCCGACCTGGAACGTTGCCTGCAGGAAGCACAGGCTCAACGTTTCCGCATCATCGTCACCGACGGTGTATTCTCAATGGACGGAAACGTTGCTCCGATGGACAAAATCTGTGACCTGGCCGAAAAATACGATGCCCTGGTGATGGTAGACGAATCTCACTCAGCCGGTGTGGTTGGTGCAACCGGTCATGGAGTAAGCGAACAGTACAACACTTACGGACGTGTAGACATCTACACCGGTACTCTGGGCAAAGCTTTTGGCGGTGCTTTGGGCGGATTCACAACCGGCCGCAAAGAGATCATCGACCTGCTTCGCCAGCGCAGCCGTCCGTACCTGTTCTCCAACTCACTCGCTCCGGGCATTATCGGTGCCAGCCTCGAAGTATTCAAGATGCTGAAAGAAAGCAACGAAATCCATGACAAACTGGTAGACAACGTAAACTACTTCCGCGACAAGATGACTGCAGCCGGATTCGATATCAAGCCGACTCAGAGTGCTATCTGTGCCGTGATGCTTTACGATGCCAAACTGTCACAGATCTATGCAGCCCGCATGCAGGAAGAAGGTATCTACGTAACAGGCTTCTACTATCCGGTAGTTCCGAAAGACCAGGCACGTATCCGTGTACAGATTTCAGCCGGTCACGAAAAAGAACACCTCGATAAATGTATCGCTGCATTCATCAAAGTAGGTAAAGAATTAGGTGTACTGAAGTAAACCAATCTCCCACTTCCATTGTTATTGTATATAAAAAAATACGATAACAATGGAAGAACTTACACTCACGACACCCGCGCTGCTATTTTCAGCCGTTTCACTTATTCTTTTGGCATACACCAACCGCTTTCTCTCGTATGCCCAATTGGTCCGAATTCTTCGTGACCGCTATATGGAAGATCCTTCCGACATCAATGTTGCCCAAATTGAGAATCTGCGCAAACGCCTCAACCTGACCCGTATGATGCAGGTATTCGGCATTGCCAGTCTATTCTTCTGCGTAGTCACCATGTTTCTTATCTACATCGGATTGTTCCTGCTCTCAATCTATATCTTCGGGTTGGCATTGCTACTGCTGATCGCTTCTTTGGGGGTTTCCCTCCGCGAGATACAGATATCCACCCGTGCCCTGGACATCTACCTGAGTACGATGGAAGGCAAGCTGAAGCATTAACAGCCCATGTTCAGGATTCATACCACCCATACACAGAAAGTTCCGTCCTCTCCCCATCGGGATCGGGCGGAACTTTTACAAACAAAACAAACAAGGGGAAGTGTCTGTCACAGATGCCTCCACACTGTAGAATTTATGATTACTCTAAAACGATGTTGAATGTATAGTTATTGTTTCGGCGGAGGGAATAATCATGGATGTCACTTCTGCCCAAGTCAATGGCTTTTGTATATTCGGCCCCTCCTTTCTTTGCTTTGATTTGGAGCCGGGTGCGTTCACCGGAGTCGGTTCCCTCAGTCACATTCTCAGCCATATAATAGTAGCGGTAAAGGGGGGCTGTCCCCAATACTTTGTCGGCACCGATGACAACCTCTTCCGTATAATTCCCGCCTCCTTCCGGTGACAGATATACATCCGAAGGGAACAAATAGCCTTTGGTCTGCGCATTCTGCAACTGGATCCTCACGTTGCTGAATATCCCTGCCGTCTTGGCCGAAACAGCTATATTGAGCCTGCATACCAGACGTCCCAACACTACATTCACAGCTGTGGTGCCGGCAGCAATCTCGCCTTCGTAATAACCGAAGAGACACACATTCCGGTCCGTATTCCGTTCTTTCAGCCATCCCATATCCACCACCAGACTCTTGAAACCACTCAAGTTATCAGGCCACGCGGCAATCTCTCCATCCGCCAGATTGCCCACCACACAAACCGTACCGCGCCCGGTCCTCAACGCAATTCCTTCAAGCGTGGTGTTGAGCACCGGTGTGGGTAGCACTTTATGTTCGCTGCCTGTCAGGATACCTTCACGGTCAAACTGTAGAATCCACAAATTACTAATCAGGTTTTCATAATCAGGTGCCATCGGCTGCTCCGCACGGGTTGTCGCATCATCATCGGTGAAAGAAGCGGCAGTAAGTCCCATCGACACTTTCACTATTCCCTCCTCCTGATCCATCTGTTCATGGGATGTGCAGGCACTCAGCGCAAACAGGCAAATACTAAAAACGATATATCCGAATCTTTTCATGGGATCATTATTATTCATTACTCTACTCTGTTTATTTCACCACAGGTTACACGGATTTTCACAGGACTTTTAATCTTAAAGACCACCGGGATTAATCATTAATCGGTGGTGATCGGTATAATCGGTGGTGAATTCTTATTTATCCATTACTACATTCTCCGTCCACGAACGGTTTTGCCAGGTCAGCACAGTGACACCATTACTGATTTTCACCGTAGCCGTATAGTTGTACGAATGCCCTGCTGTCAGATACAAACCGGTGAGCAACATCTGATACTGAGTGGGGTTACCGTTCACCTTCAGGTTCAGCAACACACTGATAGAGTGAGAGCGTGCGTCTGTGGGCAATACGCCGGTATGCGCCACCAGGCTGTTATCGGCATTTCGGGTGGCATGTGTGATACGTACCGATGCACTCTGATCCCCCACTTTCACAGGCAGCACATCTCCATTTACCCAGTCGAAGCTGGTCGTATTGTCCAGTGGCTGCTGAATACCGCTGATTTCGATTCCTTCGGCAAGCATCTCCAAGGTGTGCACCCCTTCACCCGCCCTGACAATAAACTGCATCCGCGCTGTCTGGTTGATGATGGGGGGCAGATACAGTGTCTGGACATTGTTCAATGTACCCCCTTCATCAATTTTCGTAATGGTCACTGCCGTCATGGCTGTTTGCGTATACCGGTCGTCGGTCGCAAGCAGGTATTCTCCGTTACCGATATTGACAAATCCCTTTGAGTTTAAGGCCTTGGCAGGTGACAGGATTCTGAAGTAATAAGTACCCGCCTTCATATAAAGAGGAGTGCTGCTTGAAGATATTACCGCTCCGTTGTCGTCTACCTCACAGGGATAGAGCAGACTGCTGCCTGACGTACCGGCGTTACGTACCAGATAAGCTTTGGAATACTCTTCCAATAGATTCTTGGCATCATCATATACCACCAGGCGTATCGTACTCCCGTCTTCCAGCAGAAAAATCGGTCTATCTTTCAACGTTTCGCCATCCGGTGTCGCCCCACGGGTCTGGGCCGAAGGAGAAATTGAAGGATAATATCCACCGGCAACGGGATCAATCCGTACCCGATCCTCCATATCTTCTTCGGGAGAGCCAGCGGCACATGCCGTACAAAGCAGAACCATGATTACATACGAGCAACTTTTATAAACGATCATTCTTTTCATACATCATACTATTTTATTGTGAAGTGACATCCCGCACACAACGAATGGAAACACCCGCAGCCCTTCCCATCTGATATAGCGCAAAATAGCGATGGCCGGTATTACCTATATATTTAAACGAAGCGCCATACATATAGACATCGATAGGGGTCGATGTCGCATATACTACCTCAGCACCGGCATTATACAGTGCCGCTTGATCAGGATAAATATAACCGGAAATAGGAAGATTGATAAAATCACTGGGATGCTCCCAATCATAATCCGTATGACAGGTATTTATATTCAGATCATCATCCTTACCACACGGAAACCTCGCTATTGTGACATAAGCACGATATCGCGTTCCATTAGCATCCGTTACAGACTGATTGTCCCCAACCATATTCAAAGCCCACATCAGGCGGTAAGCTTGTGGAGTTCCCTGGTACTTAATGGCATAAATAATCCCATACGTACCCGTATTCGCATTTACCCGCTTACAGACATAAACTGTTTTAGCTCCTGTTTCCGGATCATTCTGAGAGGTTTCTTTCCAAGCCGTCCCGCTATGGCCGTTTATAAATGTCAAGTCGCCATATTTTTCTCCTATAGGCATAATCCCATCAAAATCTTTTTTAGTAGGTACACGCCAGCCCGTCGGACAGGGATCATTCTTTGTAGTCGCCCAATAAGTAGAGCTGATAGCAGCAGTATTATCCCAATCCCCACCGATCATAACGTAATTAAATGTCTTACTGGCATCTCCCGGATTAAGCGCTAAGGACGCCACCGCAGGCCGACTGACGGGAGCGTCGTTTTCATGTCCCACTACCTGTGGGTAAGGTCTTGCCCCTCCGTTTTGGTCAACACAACTTCTAGGTCTCAGATACTTCTTTCCGTCACTTCCCGTATACTCTACTGTTTTAGGCAAATAATACGGAATACTTCTTCCTAATTGATATACATATCCTCTGGCCCCTTCCCATCCTTCGGCCGTTGTCATATCCGCACTGGTAGCTCCGAGATTCCGGTCCATCCACATGACACCGTTAAAAGTCAGGGGCTGCCCCATATACTGCGAATCGTCATTATGTTCGATCCAATCATACCGGCGGGGGATGATGGTAATAATCTGTACGTCGCTATTAGTAATCGTAATGGTAAGCGTATACTCGTAATTGGGCAGGAAGCGGAAAGGTTCCGTCACAGTCTTACCGTTTTCATCCTTCCGGACCTCTCCATCATCTCCGACAACCGGGACACGAATTTCATACGTATCCGTGCGGTCCGCACTGTTCGTCCCTTTCGTAGCTACTTTTATTTTAAGTCCCTCCGTGGTCCCGGAGAGAGTCGGGAATATCAGACATTCGGCAGCCGCACCGCCCGCCTGCCCATTCGTAGTTACCGGCAACACACTTTCCGTCACCGTTTGAGAGAACCCGCTACTGAGCAGCGTACGGTCACTTTTCCCTCCCGTATGGCTATATTCTCCGGTCGAGAGCAAGAGGCTGCCTTCACTGTAATCACTGACTGAGATCCCCTTCAGTTCGATACCCGCCAACACATCGACACCCGTCGAACCATTCTCCGTTTTTTGCTTCACCACCTCAAACTTCAGCTTAGCCAACGTATGCTTGAATGGTAAGGTAATCACTCCCGAATTGATGCCCGATTGCTTCGTCAGTACGGCACGACGCAAGTCGGGCAGCACTCCCCCGGCATCGGCATGGATGCCGCAGGCCGGTACGCCATCTACTTCGGAGCCGCATACGGGCAAGGTCGTATTGCCGTATGTCAGCGCATAAAAGTCAAGGGTTCTGCCTTCAAAACGGTCCTCGTCGGCACCGGCACTCAGGTAGTCTATCTGATGGGTGCCGTCCGCAGCCACAGCCTCCGTGCCTTCCTGTCCATTCATTGTAGGAAGTTTCTTGTCCCACGCACCTCCCACAAGTCCGTACAGCCGGTATTTAGTGCCACCCGTAAAATGACTCACCGACACATCTCCCGCACGGGTGATGACCTGTTCTTCACTCGAGGAGAGTGTGAAACTGTCACCGCCCTGCACGGGCATATGTTCCTCTTCGGGAGTGCAGCCGGTAATCAGTGCAGCAGTCACGGCTGCGGTTGAAAGAAAGAATCGTTTTATCGTTTTCATATATTCAGCTCTTTTTATTAAATTCACCATTCATCTATGGGCCCGGAGTCGGTTCCGGCACCACCACAGGGACAGTCATTTTTCCTCCGTCCTCCCACTCCTTCTCTTCGCCTTCCAGCGTGAAAGAGTCGATATCAAATTTGAGGGTCGTTTCATACGATTCTCCGCCTTTCAGCTGAGTTGCCGGACTTCCAAACTGATCCATAAAGTTCAGGTTGCCATCCAAGATAGGAAAACTTGCGTTTCGCGCTCCGGTCGTAAAGTTTATATCCTTAGCCACATCCGCCGTCAACGTAAGCCCCGGTGTACCACCTGTTCCAGTGAGATCGGTCAGCAAATCAGCCGGGCTGCAAGGTGTCAGATAAAACACGGCGACCTGCGTATCCTCCGTACTCAATATCTGTCCGGAATGATTGATAACCAAATCGGTGGCAGCCGGAGCCGCCAGATATTGTTTTGTCCCTGTATCCCATTTCAACCCTCCGCACACCAATCTTGCAGGCACGGTCAACTTAAGATTCTTGACATACAGCTTGCCGACCGTGTTGTCCGTACGCCTCGCCTTGAGCACGATACGTACGGCAGCGTGTGCAAACTCCAATGCCCGTCCGAAAGGCTGCTTCCTGCTACCCGTAACCCCATTCGGAGTCACCAGTACATCGGTCAGCCCTGCTCTCGAAGGCAACGAATAGGTAGTATGACTGTCCGCCGTAGTCATCGCAGAAGGACAAAGCCCCATCACCACCACCCGGGAGTTATCAGCCGGATAATCCGTTTCCGTATTATAGGGTGCATCGGCGTAATCACCGATCCCCCCTGCCGGAGTGGAGGTTTTATAAGGAGAGCCCAATGTCCCCGTACTGAAATCCGTCTCTTTCCAGAACAGCAGTAACGGAGTGCTTTCGCTGCCTGCCACCCCATCCGTACGGGTGAGGGCTACCTCCATGGGTATCTCCTGTTCGTACTCTCCTTCTCCAGATGCACACGAGGCAGACAGCAGACACAGGCAAAGCAGCAGGCATGCCCGGCAGAATCTACTCTTTTTTTCTTCTTTATTCATAGTTGTATACTTTCTTTCTCAGCTTTCACCACAGAGTAACACAGAGTTCCACAGAGATGATTTTCTCTTCATATCTCATAAACAAGAGATTAAGACTCCGTAAGACTCTGTGTTACTCTGTGGTGAATCGTATTTATTTTCCTTTCTACGTCGGCCTTACTATAATTTGATTACCGGAACTCGTCACCCAGTCCGTTACTTTCATCGTGGCACGCATCGGTTGCGGCAATTCGGCCGAAGGCAGGCTGAACCGGGTAATACGCAACAGATAATAACGGTTGCGCAAGATGCCGGAATCCGCACTGAAAGCGATTGTGCCGTCAGTAGCACTTGTGCCGTCTATATAAGTGTAATAATAGCCGATCCCGCCTTCGTAAGCGGTAAAATCAGTACGTTTCAGGGTACCCGCACCGATGGCGGCCTTCATGCCCGCATAGCTGTAATAGTCACTCCCGTTGGTAAAGTAAGTGCCTGCCGCATGTGCTTCCGCATCGACAGGTGTCGTCGTTGCGGGCAAGTAAGTAGCGGCATCGGCGGGAGATGTCAGGGTTTGCGTGGTTCCGGCCCCGGTAATAATCTGTTTGGGGACAAACTTCGCCGCTACCAGCAGATGGGTAGTCACCAGGCGGGGAATTTCCGCCTGAGTCGAATTAAGTGTTCCTGTCAGATCCAGTCCGCCCGCAAGAGAAGCGGTGGAAGTCGCAGTCGTGTTCTCCGGACAATACAGCCCACCGGTATAAGCACCGCTTTCCGGAGGAGTGGCTTTCGTCGCATTGAATTTGACCTCTTCATACGCTTCCGGAGCGATCCCTTCCGCCCATACACTGCCCAAAGTACGGTAAACGAATTGCTGTTCAGCCACATCGGGTGCCGATACATAATTGCCGCCATCATCTTTAACCACATACGGATCTACTTCATGATTAGGATCTTTCCCATCCGGGGGCGCATTCAGATACACCTTCCGGTTGACTGTGTTGAGGGCATACCGCACATCCGACAAACGTATCCAGCCCGGATCGGCTGACGGACGAGACGCATTACCGGACATCCGTACGTACGCTCCTCCGTCGTCTGTATAGGTATCGCACACCAACAGTACTTTGGCCACCACCCGTTCCAGTGTGATAGGCGATGCCGTGAGATCCACGTTCACATCGGTGCCCGCACTGACCGTTACGGAAGTCCCGGCTTTTCCGGTCATGGCGATCCCCTCCGTCCCGCGGGCAAACTGCCGGATCACCTCGTCATACCCCGCCCCGGCGGCGGTATACAATCCCTTGCCTTCTGCCTGCCCGCAGATGGCATGCACCTGACCGGGCAACAGATTGGCCCCCACATAGACCTTCTTCTCTCCGGGAGTGGTCGGTATACGCGCCTGATACACGTCCGCCGCGCTACTGGTCGTGCCATACACCACTTCGTACTGCACATCATTCCAATCCTCCTTTCCACTCCCGTCGACCGACACCAGGAAAACGGCAACAGAAGAGATCTTCTCCTCCACCGTCGCATCCGCCTGTACCGCCGCCCGGGTAGTCTCTCCCACTACCCGTACCGAGAGCCGGACACACGCCGTCACCCGGTCCGCCCCTGCCGGAGGGGCAGGCATGCCGGCATCATCGGAGCATCCGCATGCCCACAGGCAGAGCAGAAACCGAAAGAATATGATCCATATGCTGCCTTTACAGTTGTGCATCGTTCAGTCTGATAATCCATCCGTTAATGTTCAGCGCCTCCAGCTTTCCCATCGGGGTAAGGTAGAAAATCACGTTGAACCGATCTTCGTAATCAAGGTAATCCTGGTCGCTGAGCTCCACACCGTTGCTCTCTTCAAACAGGGGGCGCGTCATCAGCAGATAACGCGTCAGGTCGACATCCACTACTTTCTGCCCCGAGACACGGTCCGTCACCACCAGACGGGCCTCCTGATCCGCCAGTAAGCGCAGTGTGTTCAAGCGGGCACGCGCCAGGCTGACTTCTCCCGTACGGGTGGCGGCCGGTTCCGTTTCGGAAGCGGACTCGGTATGATAGGCGGCATAAGTCACCCGGTCGCCCGTCATCACTTCGTTGTCAGCATTCATCCGGCCGTTATCCGCCAACAGCGTAAAGTCGTAATCATCGGCGTCCAGCCCCTGCCCCGACGTATCGTGCAAGGTAATGACGAACCGGTTGCTGTCCTTCAACATCGGCACGCTGACCGATGTCAGTTCCGAAGGCTGTATCCGGCTCAACCGGAGATGACCGTACCACAAGTGCCCCAATTCGTCATCCTGACGTCCGTCTCCGTCACGTTCCAACCGGAGGGTCAGCTCGTCACGGGTCGAACTGCCCGGTGTGAGTTGCGGCATCCGGTAATGCCGGTTGTCCCCTCCCGCCCAGAACACCAGTTCGTAAACGTCTCCGTCTTTATATTCCAGCGGCAGGGTAATGATATAATCGTTTTCAGTCAGCGATTGCCTGTTCTCTGTGTGCAGGCAGACAAACTGTCCCTGTGCGTCGAACACGTAAAGGGACAGTGTGTCGATCTCGTCGGTGATGACGCCTGTCCCGCTGTCAGGCTGTATCTGTGCATGCAATGCAGGCTGAAGACGAATACGGAAACCACTGGGACAGTCGCTACGGTCGTCCCCGGTCCACGAGCAGGCAGATAAGCCCGCCAACAACGAAAGCCACAAGAACGGCAGAAACCAACTGCCGGAATGGGAAAAACAGAAAGTCTGAAACTTATCGGACATGGTTGGGAAAATTTTATGATTGAACGGGTGTTTCACCACAGAGTAACACAGAGTTCCACAGAGATCTTTTTCTCTTAAGATATCCTGATAAGCGAGAACTTAAAACTCTGTGAGACTCAGTGTTACTCCGTGGTGAAAACCCATCTCAAAGCAATTACTTTTTTAGAGAAAACAGTGGGTTAACGGCCCAATACGGCACTATTCGCACGCACTACCCAAGGTTTGATACTTAACTTCACATTCAGCAATACGGTAGTCGGATCATCGGTTTCGGTATCGGTAATGATTTTTTCGGTTACACCGTCTTTGCCGACACCTTGAATACCGGTAACGGTTACTTGATAGACATTGTTGCGGACAATGCCGAACTCCATCACATCTTCTGCTGTATCTTCCGAGGGGAGATGTTTGATCCAATACGGATAATAACAAAAGAACTTGCCATCGGTATTTCCTTTCTTGAAACACTGGACGTCGTTCTTTTTCAGGTCGGCAGGGGCACCGCTGGCCGAACTGGAAGTAGTTCCGTCTGCCAACAATACGCCGGCCGCTTTCAGCGCTTCAATATCTTTGTAGAAGATACCGGAATGGTAGAAGATCTCACCAATCGAACCAATTGTATTAGTTTCTTCCACACCATCGCCCGAAGGCTTTTTTTGCATCATTTTACTCGGAGCTATTTCCGCTTTAAATACGATGCCGGTTGTATATCCGTTCTTCTGTTTATCCTTCAGCATCGTGTTTTCATAGCAGTAAGCGGCGACTTTAGTTTCCACCGCCCCGGAAGAGTAGCCCGGCATATCCGTATAAGTTCCGGAAAAAGTGCCGAAAGACGACAAGCCAAATGCGCTTGATCCTTGCAGATACCAGTCGCCATAGCTATTGGCTAAAGCAGGTGTGGAAGTATAAGTTTTATTATACGTCTTCGGATCTGTCACATACGGCAATGTAGCGCTTGAGTTACCATAATTTGCCTCAGTCAAAGGATTCGTTGCAGAGCTTTCTTTATCCACATGACGGAAATAATATCCCTCTTTCCGTGCGTTGACTACATAATAGTTTTTTAGGGTGATATCCTTAATATTGTCGATCTGAGCTACTGTGGTAGAAAACGAAGTATATTTATTAGCAGTAGCAGCAGAAGACACACTGGTTCCTCCCGCAGTCACCGTAATCTTTCCCATCACACGCTCATGCCAACCTCCAAAGCTTTCCGTAACCTGTACTGTTATTTTGTTCCAAAAATACGGTCTCCGGCGTCTCCAAGTCCCGGAACAATATCGCCTGGGCAATATAATGAAGAGTAATCTAGTTATTACTGTTGGGAGAACGGCTCGCCATTACCAGTCCGTCACTCGGTACAGCAGCTATCACGCTCGTAGCAGCAGCCGTTGTCTTTGCGAGAAAATCAGCTTCGGTCAGAGTTCCCTTGTCACTGTCACCCACCCCATTGACCGTACCGTTCACCACTATATAAATACGATAGTCTCCCGGGGTCAGGGCTGTTTTCTTACTGGTCCATACAATGGTCTTCTGGTCGGTAGTAGTAGTGGTGGTTTGCGTAAACTGGCTGATGGAAATAATCTCTGTCAATGTAGCAGTACCAAAGCTACTCGATGCTCCTCCCGGAAACAGATACAGATTGGCCTTCGTCACTTTGTATTCATCCTTTAAACCGATATCCATATTCGTATCGTCAGTATCCGCCGTCGGATCGGAGGCCCTTGTCTCCGCCACACCATTCGGTACGGCAATGGTCACTGTGGTATAAGCTCTCGCTTCTTCCGGATTCTCTCCGCCCGAAGCGTCCGTATCGTCGGAACAGGCGGCCCAGGTTGTCAGCAATAAAGCAGCCAACCCCATCATACTCATGTACTTTAGTTTTTTCATTTCTTTTTTACGTTATGTGATACATTTATTGCGTTATACCGATGGTAGCGGCCCGTCGTTCCGCATTCATCTTTTTAAGGTTTTCTTCCGCTTCCCGGTTTCCGGCTTTCACCGCTCTATGCAGCCATAGCCCGGCTTCCTTGTCGTCTCCGCACAACAGATGGCAGACTCCCCGTACATTCCACGAGCGTTCGTCCGCCTCCACCGTCTTCAGCAACCGGAATGCCTCTTCATACTTCCGCCCCCGAATGGCTTCTATCGCACGGTTCACCGTATCCGCCACGCTGTCAGGGCGGTTGGCATACTGCACACGGATGTAGCAGGCATCGCGCAACTGCGGATAGAGCACATCCAGCACCGAACGATACGGACGCCCGCCCGCCAAGGCTTTCAGCCTGTCATTCCGCTCTTCCTCCGGATGACTGCGGAGAATAGCGAGCACTTCCTCCTTATATGTCATGTCACTCCCATTCACCAGTTCGGCCAGCCTGTCCCAGTCTACTCCTCCGGCATTCAGTTCAAACAACGATACAGGCAGGTTCATGCGCACCGAGAGAGCATGCCGCAGAGCTTCGGCACGTTTCGCCGATAATTTCCGGTTCAGTTCCGTCGTGCCCTCGGGCGAAGCATATCCGCTGATCGAGATACCTTGCAGGAATGCGCAACTGTCCGCACGCAGCAACCCGATGGCTTCCGTTATCCGGCGCAGGTTTCCGGCATTGGCGGAATACAGCGTATCCACCACTGCCGATGCCGCACGGAAGCGAATACCGATGCCGCTTTCATGCAGGGGGCGGCTGCCTGCCTCGCACAGGAACGGATAGTCATCCGCATGTTCCGCCACCGTCCGGCTCACCCTCGGAGTGAGCTCACTAACCGACGGACGATAGGGCAAAGCCACCGGAAAAGCGCCGGAGGAGACGATGCTTCCCACTGTCTGTACCCGGCAGCAACCTTCCCGGTCGATGTCGAGCCGCAGGTTCAAGCCATTCTCCATCCACGGGGCATAGCGCAACGTATCGGTATACAAGAAGGTGTCTCCATTGCGGGCGGTCCACCGATGATTGACGTCACGGTCCGGAAGGCCGGCCAACAGGCGCCGCTGATTTTCCTCGCGCGCCATGATGCGTCCCGTCACCACAAACGGGCCAAGCAACACACTATCCGAGGCGTTGCCCAGACAAGGGGTAATCACCCAGCGGTGACGGGCACGCACTGCACGGGGGGCTATCTTTACGGCAAACGAGACATATACCTGTCCACCCGCACGCTGTATTCGGACGGCGGTAAGGGCTACTCTTCCGGACGGATCTGCCGCACGGACAGACAGCGCACCGAAGCACAGCGCAAAGAGCGTCAGGAAGCAGACTGTCGGCGACATCTTCCGAAAGCACATTCTTAAACGGGTCGATCGTATCTTCTCTTTCATAAGACTTTTTATTTTAACATATAAATCAGACTGATGCCCGCACGGGTCGGCGCCAGAAAATTTTTCTTGTTCGCTCCCCGATATTCACCACAGACCGGACAATTAAAACGTTTGTATTGGGCATGCACCCACCCTGCACCTATGGTAGCCTCCAGATTCCAGCGTTTGCCGAGCACCCACGAGTAACCGTATGAAAACCCCGCCATCAGCGCCCACCCCTCGTAGCGGTAAGAAGCCGAACGGGAAACAAAAGGAAGATGCACCCGGCTCAGGTTGTATTCTCCCCCACCGGCATGCACACCCAGAAAGTGTCCGTAGAATGACTGACAAAGCCAATAGCGTGCCTCACCCTGCGTCATCCAGAATTTCCACTTCCGGTTGTCCGCAAAGTTCCACGGACAGGCGCTTCCCGCAACATCGAGTGTCCAGCGGGAGGCAAACGCCCACTCGGCAGCAAGCGAAGGTGCCGTCGCTGCATCGTGCAGCAAATTGGTTTTAACCGCTGCCCGTTGCGCCAGTACATTGCCCGAAACAAGCAAAAGCAATATGAATAGTTGTTTTTTCATTCTGTTAGTTTATCTGAAACATATCCGCCAATCCGCCTATAAATCTGTCAGAGGTATCTCCGACAGATAGGCACGGGTCATCTGGTTGACAATGCCCAGCTTATGGGCGGCATAATGATAACGTGCATACATTTTCTCACAATCCGGTTGATTACAGTTCAGATGCTGGTCCACGGCTTCCATCAAATCGAGCAGGGAGATACGGAAAAGAGGGCGGGTCAGTTCATAGGTTTTCGGAATGCCACTGCCGGATTGGTCTGTCCTGACACGTATCAACCCCGCGGATTCCAGTTGACCCAGGAGTTCGTCAAGAGGCTTACAACCACATTCCAAATCCTGGAGATTTCCTGTTTCGTGAGAGGAAATATGACGTAAGACAGATATGGCTGTCAAAGTTAACGGCGTAAGCATAAGCTATTTTGTTTTGTTGTGTGATCAACCGTTACTTTGTAGGTAACGACATTTAACAGATAGCGAATACAGAAAGCGTTCTGAACCCAATAATATGAATTAAATAATAAAATACATCCGATGATGACAATAAAATGTTCGTCCGCGTTAAATTACATCAATGTGGACAACCCTTCTTATTGCTTTTTT
>ENA-UESL01000557-UESL01000557.1-human-gut-metagenome-genome-assembly--contig:-NODE-557-length-20396-cov-6.833161_pt1 | contig 20396 bp, 35 predicted proteins | sample MGYA00243008_ERZ508009 | MGnify/ENA primary metagenome ERZ508009 (study PRJEB26167, sample SAMN06115396) | human gut metagenome | host: Homo sapiens | place: China:Guangxi | collected 2016-06-08...
AAGGATCTTTCAGCATACCTCCCCACCAATCCTTAATCCTCTGCTGGTAGTTATCCGGAAGCACACCATAATCGGCAGAATTTAATTGCACCTGGCTTGGTGGAGTAGCAGCGCACGCTGTTAAAAGCAATGTTGCGATTAAAAACACTATTTTTTTCATATCCCTATCCCAGTAGTAATTGGTCTGCTGATGATAGTGCTCAAGAACTACATTTAAAAGTTATCAATGCCAATTTTTCATGGCATCTTCAAGCGATACAGAGACCTCATTGATATGTGGTGCAAAGTCGCTAATCTTGAACGGCGGCGAATTCTTTGACTTATTGATGTTCGCCAACACGGAGGCCACCAGTGAAGCCCCCCACTCGGTACGCATCATGCTGTTAAGCTGACCATACTTATTGCGGTACTTTACCCATATCTGAAACTCACGAAGGCTCATTCGCTCCTGAGCCTCCGCAATGGTGCGCCCACCAATGCCGTTCATGACTAACTCACACCAGAACTCGTCTTCTCCTGTGAGTTCGTAGTCTTTCCCAGATCGTTGACCTCCTGAATCACAGCCAGTAAGGCAATAACAATTGGCCCATCGAGCGCGCCACGGTCTTCGGAAGCAGTTCCGAGAATGTCTGCCTCAGTAAAGATTTGCTTGCCTTCCTCATCACAAATATGGGCGGCAATACGGCCAGCCACCGGATCTGATTTGCCGTTATACGCCAGCAGTTCAGCTTTAGTAGTGTGGTAACCCATCGGGCGCACATAGACGGTTGCGATATGCTCTTTCCCGTCACGACCTTTCCATTTGATTTCTTTCTCTACCGGGCGGCCAGTGAATGCCCCGGACTCTTTTAATGTGTCGAGAGTAAGTTTCATTTCTTCTCCTGAATCAAGAAGCCCGGAAGACCGGGCAAATCATTACGCTGCTGCTTTAGGTACCCAGACCGCCGATCCGGAGCGCTGGATGGTTGCGGAGGTGGTAACCACGGCATTTGCCTGAAAATCGAATGGGAAATCGGAAACGTAGCCCTGAAAGATGAACCAGGTGCGATCTGACGGAAGCACCAGACCATCAACAGCATCTTCATCGCCGGAAGTCGCAACGGTCGGGACGCTGGTTCCATCTGACCAGCCGAGCGCAAAGGTTAACTCTGCCTGATCGCTACTCTCAGAAAGGCCATGCAGCATAATATGACTGGCGTTCTTCGGGTCAGCATTCAAACCGACTGTCGCCGATGCCGGTGTTTTAAGCCCTTTCAGATAAGTACGGGAATCTCGCTCACTCAGGCAGGTACTCTCAATCTGATCGGCAGGGTTGCCGCCAGGGTTGAAGCTGGTGATACATTCAACCTCGCTGACCACGCCAGATTTCAGCACAAAAAGCTGCGTGCCTTGCGTTAATACAGACATTTTTTAGTCTCCATAAATAGAAAAACCCGCTCAAAGCGGGTCAGTTTGGGGTTGTTGGCTATCTGGACGCGATCCAGTCAACATCGAAGGAATAGCGGTATTTCATCGTGGAATCATTACGGCTCTGCTCTCCCCACCGGGTGATATAGGCTTTCCCTTCAATGGCATCACGCAATGCGCGGGCCACGGCAATTACATCTGCATCGGTATCGCCATAAATATCAATCTGAAGAGAGTAACGGTCAGCATCAGGCCGCTGGTTAAGGTAATTTTCAGGGGAGCCATCAATGTTTTGCCACACTGCATAGGGATAAATAATATTGTCGTCCTGTATCCCGAAGGGATAGAGCCTAACAGGGTTGGTACCCAATAAATCCTTTACGGCCTGACTTGCAGCGCATACAGAGAATATTGGAGCAATCATACAGACGTTCCTTTTTTGGCTGCGCTACGGACGGCACGATCAATAGCCTTTTCCAGTTCCAAAGCGAAAATATTAATTACGTCAGTATCAACACCATTCATTGCCGGGCGTAGTATTGGTCTCGCGGCCATATGCTCGGTCCCGAATTCCAGAAATCGCCAGTACCAGGTATCACCGCCGGGATTACCTTTATCTCCGGCTGTATTATAACTTTTACCCGCCCTGCCTTTTCGGACGTTAGCTTTTGTATTGGCGTATTGCCTCGCGCCACCCATGACCCCGACACGAAAAGTCGGATCGCCTGTTCTGCGAAAGGCTTTGCTGCTGAAGCTAACGACAATATTTTTATAGATGGCTTCTTTAGTAAGAAAGTTATCGACACGAGCGGCGTTATTACGGGCCCTGTCCCGTATGACGTTTGCCGCTTTACGCAGCGCTGCACGCCCGGTTTTATTGCGAGTCACCTGTGAGACGGCATCCATCTTGCCCAGCACCGACTCAAGCCCGGTCAGGTTAATCTCTACACCATCAGCCATCGTTCGCCCCTTCTGAGCAAGGCAGCGTCAGATATTCCCTGCCGCTGCGCGGGTCTGGTAAAACACCTTCAATGTTGTAAATGCCATCGCGATACAGAATCCTGTGCTTTCTGGTGACGCCCGCCCGGTAACGAATCGTTATGCGCGTTGTTATCTCGCCCTGTGATGCCTGGGCCGCTATAAACTCCCGCGCTGACAAGGGGGATACTTCGGCCCAGATGTTTGCGACATCTCGCCAGGTATTAATTACGGCTCCCGTTGTCGGGTTCTGCTCTTTCACCGGCTCCTGCAGGGTAACCCTGTGACGCAATTTCCCGGCCTGCATGTTACCCCCTGGGTTTACCGCTCAGATAGGTTTGCTGCTCTGGTGCCTCATCCAGTTCACCAGCCAGGGACTGGATAATGACATCGCACAGGGCCACGTTTGATTCAGCCAGGCGGTTTATCGCGTCCGTCTGCTCTCTCTGTGCTGCTGTTTGTTCGCTCAGCGCTGCTATCAGCGCGTTTACCTGTTGCTCGTTCATAGGCTATTTTCGTCCACTTTTTTAACCATTCACGTCGCTTGGCACATCCAGAACAGGACATCAGTTCCACCTACGGTTCAAAAACAGAATATCGCCAACACCCAAAGGAATTTCCGACAGGTTTTGCCCGGAAGCCTCCCTGTTGTTATACCAGTGCCCAATAAGAAGCAGCATTGCGGCCCAAATCCCTTTAGTAAAAACAATTTCTCGTGGTGGAGGTTCATCTGGAGAAGGAGGGGTAAGGCTTTCAACCAAAACACCATCACAGTATTTTTCCACAAAATCAGCTGAGGCCTGCGCGTACGCAATGATCAGTTGATCCTCTTCATTACCTTCAACACGTAAATGAAGCTTAATCTGCTCCAACAACTCATCGTTAATATCCATAATGATAAAGGCGGGGGATTCCCCCGCCCCCTCCATCAACCGCCAGCAGGCTCTGTCGCAAAAGTACCTTTGATAAGCGCAGACGGGCGATAATGCGCCAGCGCAAGACGCTCTTCGCAGAGAATGGTCAGCATGTTTTTCACGAAGTTGTCGCGGTCTTCACGGCTCACCTCAATGGTGGCATCCATTCGATCCCAGACCTGAGAGGCCATATCAAAACCACCGACGGTAAAGGTCCCCTGAGTCTGAGCGCGGGTAGGAATGACCGGAAGCCCCCACATGATGTTGCTGGTAAACGCCTGCGGTCCGCCAAAGAGATATCGCCCTTCGTTATCTTTCAACAAGGCGATATTGTGCCAGTCACGGGGGTTGAGGATGATGCCAGAGGCGCTGAATTCGGATTCAGTTACCTGGAAAATGGCGTGAGCGATGATGTCAGCACGCGTATCACCTGTAACGTTCAAATCCGTGTCATACGCCGTTGCAACATGGTTGATACCCTCCAGGTCATCACCGCTACCATCACCGTTTAACAACTGGCGCTCTTCTTCCAGAGCCAGACCATACAGCAGGCGGTTGTTAACATAAGATTCAAGCATCGGCGCATCATCCATCACCTGACGGGAAGCCTGAATCCAGTGAGCAATGGTTTTAACGTTGGCAGTCTGCTTGGTGAATGTGATGTCGGACTCTGGTTTGAGCGCTTTTTCCGCCACGCTTGCAGCATTGTTGGTAAAAACGTTTTCACGGACATATTCCAGTGAATTACTGGAGATACGCCCCTGAGCCAGCAGATCACGGATGGTCAGGCGACGTAAGCCAGGCATAATGATGCCAGGAACCTGCATCGGCTGAATGAGAGACCCGGCAGATGCAGCGCCACTTCCCAGTGATTTATTAAAGGTGCTCGCTTCAAAGTTACCTTTACTGCCATTCCAGGACTTAACCAGCTCTTCTGCTGCACGTTCTGAGAAGGATTTCTTTTCACCAGGATTATCAGGACCGGAAGAAAGCCGCTGTTCGAGATCAAAGAGACGCTGACCGGTTTTGGTCATCTCCTCATTAACCTTCGCCATATCATCCTGCAACTGTTTGGAGATCGTGCCATTCTGCTCGATCTGTTTTTTCTGTTCGTCGAAAAGCCCCTGCAGCTTACTTTGTGATTCTTCCAGGGCTTTCTGAATTTGAGCGAGTTCGGACATATTAATTTCCTAATGTCTGATGAAAATTAGAGATGCTCTTAAGCAGAGCGCTGATATCTTTGTTTTCGTCGCATTCGGACTCGCTCCGAACCGCTGACTTAAACCGGGCGATAAGCCCTACTGCCTGTGACTTGCTGAGACCGACTGAATCCCTCAGCCAGGCTTCAACATCACGAATGGTTTCAATACCGTCGATACTTTTCATGGAATCCACACCCGCCAGCTCGTTCGCCGGAAATGTGCAGACGCTGATTTCTTTTAGCCATGAAATGTTTTTGAAGATGCGACCACCATTAGCGGGCGAAATGCTGTAGTCGTCTTTTGTTACCGCAAAACCAACCGACATTCCCTCGACCGTACCGTGAAGCATGGCTGCTTTAAGGTCACTGGCCGCGCTATTTCCGGGGGTCAGCTGTCCACGAACATAAAGACCTTTACTGTCTTCTTCGAGGGCATCCCATTTACCAACCGGAATTTCCCATTGCCGATGATTAAAAAACATCGCAACTTTGCGCGTCTGTTTTTCAAGCGTGTTTTTGTAGGCTCCTGGAAGAATAATATCGCCGTCTGAATCTGTATTACCGAATACAGAGGCATATCCCTCAAAAATTCCCTGCTTACCATCTCCGTCGAATTTAATTTCTGTTTCATCGAAAGAAAGCGTTTTGATGATGTCAGGCATCATGGCCCCCAATAAAATTAAACCCCGCGTTTGCGAGGTTTGTTATTTCCCAGTTCAGTAATAGGCACATATTGTGATTGCCTGGTGGCTATATCACCGCCAGGTAGCGGCGCATAGTTATCCAGCCTTCGCATTTCGTTAATAGTTCTCAGTCCGGCATCACCCATCGCTTTCATGAATGCAGCCCTTGACGCAGAGTCACCACGCAGAAGGCCATCAAGGTTATGTTCCGCGTGATACACACCGACCTGATCTGGTCTTAACAACCAGCGTTGGATGCAGTTCTCCCAGCGCGAAATATATGGCTGAAGTGTGTACTGGAGAAAACCCAGGTTCTGTTGCTCAATACCCGATCCCCAGCTTGTACTTTTCTCAACGTCGCCTACAAGGTGTGGAGGAACACCAAAAAAGCGGGCTAATTCACTGACCTGGAATTTTCGAGAGGCCATCGTTTCAGCGTCCTGGGGACTTACACCGATGTCATGCGCCTGAAAGTTAGCCTCCAGTATCCAGAGACGTTTACGAACCGGGCCACCGGATATCTCTCTGAAATTTTCTTCAAGCTGCCCGCGCTGTTCCGCAGAAAGTACGCGATCACCTGTTGAGAGAATTTTGGGAGACTTAGCGCCATTGGCGTAAAAGTCCCGCTGTTGATCCTCCATCGCTACTGCAACGCTCGCTGATTTGCAGGCATGTGCAATAGGTGAAAGCCCCGTCAGTCCATTGAAGCCAAAGCCTTTGAGATGGAAAATCTCTTTTTGCGAGAAGTTGGCATATTCCTTATCACGCCTGTAACGATAAACTATCCGGCGACCTTCAAGCCTGACATCCATATTTGCCGACATCAGCGGAATAAGGCTTATCACATCACCAACAGTGTTTCTTTCAATGAGGGCATAAGCATTGCCGTAAAAGCAAAGCTGCATTGTCATCGACTCACGAAACTCCTGCGCGGTCATGTACTGATTAGGCGAATAACGGAGTAACCGCGCCAGCGGATTGTTTAAGTCTACTTTTCTGCGGTTATCACTTTTATCGGTTTCAAACACATCCATCGGCAGACATGCCGTGAGCGTTGATATCAGGGACACGCAACGCCAGACGGTAGATATCTGAAGTATGCGCTCATCGGTTATTATTGAGTCACCCAGTGCCCCACTGGCGGAAACTGGACCAGTTTGTGAGCCCTGTTCAGGCGTCACTAATCTTCCGCCGACGAACCAGGAAGCCATGCGGGCCCACCAGCCATTATTCGTGCGAAGATCGATAGAATATTGAGTATCAGCCATTACATGCTCAGCGGTTTAGATAAGAAGTCATCCAGATCGCCATCATCTTCAACAGCGTCTCCATTTGATGCACCCATAGCCATCGTCAGCGCAACCATGCCATCCATGCGCCCTGTAGCTTTAGATTTGTCGAGCTTGCGATTCGATGCGGGATCTTTAACCGTAACGGCATTCTGGGCGCACATTGTCAGCACCGGATGCATGCCATGCCGTAATCTGCCATTTAAGAGAACCTCTTCCAACGTATCGAGTGCCGGCGCCATATCCTTAAAACCCTGACCAAATGGAACAAGGGGCAGAGAGAGTTCCGCTGACTCCGCAGATTTTCGCAAAATATCAATTCGCCATCGGTCAAAGGCGATTGCTTCAAGATCAAAATCAGCAAGGATATTACCTATGTCATTCACCACGAAGTCATAATCGACGGTTACGCCGGGAGTGGTTCTGAGGTATCCCTGTTTTACCCAAACGTCATACGGGGCCCTGTCGGTCTTAGCTCTTTCAATGAGCGTTTTCTCTGGTGTCCAGAAAAAGGGATAGACATTCCATAAGCCATCATCAGACTGCCCGCAAATAACAAAGGCGGTAAGGTCTTTTTTCTCGGAAAGGTCAAGCCCGGCATAGCAGAGGCCGGTAATAGGTTGCGGTTCATCGCCGCATAGTTCCCAGATTAGCCGCGAAACGAACGGGGAAATCACCGACACGCGTTGATTCAGATTCAGGTTGCGGAAGGTGTTCTCAAAGCTGGGCATACGAGCTGCTTTTTCAGCCTGGCGACTCATATCCTTTTCTGAACGGAATGTACCCAGTGCCGGATTAGCCGCCAGCCAGGTATCGCGAGAACTAATATCAGCATCTTCCGGGGCGACGTAGAGATGACAAACAATATGCGGGTCTTTCGATTTAAGGGCATCATCAATCCAGATGCTCAACAAGTCCGCATCATTTGCAGCCTGGGTACTGATTACAATCAGAAGCGGTGATTCATGCGCCCCCTGAGCTGTAGTAATTGCATCAATGAAATCATCCTGCGGCCCCCTGACCTGACCTGTCTCATCAAGAATGGCCAGAACCGGCGAAAGGCCATGAGTCGTTTTACCCTCTGCTGAGAGCGCCTTATATTCTACGTTACACGGCAGACCAATCAGCTTTTTCCCACTCGGAGTGATATGAACTATTTCCTGAAGTTCAGGGTTCAGGTTGACCATCTTAACGGCCAGGTTGAAGACAATGGCGGCCTGCTCCCTACTGAGCGCCCCGCTGACGATTTGCGTATTTTGAACAGCCTCCGGCCCAACCAGATGGGCTAACAGAATTCCTGCAATCAGCCCTGTTTTTCCGTTCTTTCGGGCGATGCTGAGGATCGCCATATCCGTACCGGCCGGATTGTCATAGATTGCCAGAATGAAATCTTTCTGAAACTCATCCAGCAGCATAGGCTGGCCGAGAAGTTTACCCTCTGGCACGATGCAATAGCGCTCAATGAACGCTATCACGCGCTCACCTCGCGTCATGATTTATTATCCGTGTTTGGGGAAAGCTATCAGATTGCCATCATCTGGAGGTGAAGCGTGTTTGCCAACAACTGAGCGGGCGCTTCGGTCATTCTGATTGCGTTTTTTCTGGTCGCGGCTTTCACCGTTGGTAGCGTGAGAATGAATCTGAAGGTCACGGCGCTGTGCAAGAATAGTCCGCTGTAATTCTACGATCTGCTTACGCAAATCTTTAATAAGACTTTCATCCCGGCCTTCACCACGTATGCGCTCTTCCTTTCTGAGGTCCTTACGCAACACAGTGATATAAAGCTGATTATTTGCCAGTTCTACCGCAGCTAAAAGGTCAGCCGGTGTCCAACTGTCGAGAGCTTTCGATCTGATGTTATCGTGCCAAAAAGGTTCGGCTTTTTTTTCAAGACCCGCATGTGACGGGGGATCGAGGGTGTCCACAGTCGCATTTTGCATGGCCTGAATTGCTGCCGACGAACTGTCGGAGCGAGTTCTTTTTTCTGCCATATGTCAACACCTTAAAACTAAAAAAATCGGGTTAGCGTTAAAATTGGGTTTAGGCGGCGGTCATTTAGGGTAAACGTTTTGAAGTTTTTACCCACCCCCGCCCTTATTCTTTAGCCCAATGTGATGCAGGATCGAGTGGATAACCGTTAACATCGCAACCAATAATCACGCCGCCTTTTTCCATTCTTTGCTTGGTTGAATCGTGATGGGCTTTGCATAGTGGTTGCCAGTTCTCTTTACTCCAGAACAGATGCTGAGCCTTGGCTATTGCGGTCCTGTTATTGGACTTCAGGGCATCTTTAAGCTTGTGAGGTTCAATATGGTCAACAACGGTTGCAGGTGTAACCCTCCCCTGCTGCCTGCACATCTCACATAGTGGATTAGCGCGCAGGAAGGATAAGCGGGCTTTCTCCCACTTGCTGCCGTAGATGCGGGGTTCTTTGTTCATTGCTTGCCCTGCTAAAGTGTTCTATGGTCTTTTCCCTGTAAAAAGCTTGTTAACCGCATTGCGGTAACCGCGCTTAGCGCCTTCATCTGCGGCTTGCTTGATAACCTCAACTGTTTCAGTTGATGGTTGTCCGTCGATACCCATCCGAACAGCAACAGCCTCCAGATTAATTATCACCTGATTTTCAGCGCTGTCTTTATCCAGATTGAATACGGCTGTAGCAGTAGGGGTGCCACTCGTTTCGGTATTGATAATGACGGATGTCAGCCCATCAAGAAGCTGGCCGTTGACAGCGATACCGAAGCCATAGAAGCAACCTCCACGGTAAAGCCTTGCGAGCTGAATTTTCATCGCTTCCCCTTAAAGTAGATGACTCATACAGAACAATCCGCTGGGTGTCGTCAATACATCCCCGAGAATTCGGAGAGAGACGACCATCAGAACTTACATAAAACTCTGTGATATGAATTTTTTCATCACACAATCAGCATTAAATAAACATTATCGAAGCCACTCTGTCAGTGGCTCCTGTAATGCCTTACTTAACCGTTTCGATGGTCGCGCCGTGGCTGTTGGTGATGTAGATCTGATCGCCCTTGTATAGGAACTGATAACCTGCACCGCCAGCCTCTGGGATATCCGGGAGAGATGCGGAAGGCAGGCCGGAACAGATGATGCCAATGCAATCAGCGCGGTTTACGCCGTAGCGGTCCACCGATAGTTGATGCTCATCACCGATTGGCTTTGTCATTTCTGGGTCTTCGTATGACATCGGGATGTGCTCAATGATGTCAGGGGTCTGAACCTCCAGATCATCAGCCAGGGCGAATGCCTGACGCCACTGCTCTGAGCCGGGGCGAGCTACTGTGATTTCTTTCACCTCATATAGCGAGGTGGCATTGTTAATAATTTGCTTAACGGTAAACATATTTCTACTCCTGCTTCTGGTAATAAAAAGCCCCGCAAAAGCGAGGCCAGATAGAATATTTATCCCTAATGAGGGTTAACGCATGGGGAAGTTAATGAGAAACATAAGCCCGATAAATGCGCACAGCAGCCCTAAAGCGCCGCACGCAACAATGAGCGTCCAGACGAGAATTGTTCCGATGGTTGCAATCATTTGGTTCCCTTTCCGGTTGGTTGCGGGCAGTTCGCCAGCACTGCTTTGTTGTGCGCCAGAATGTCGCGCTTGGTTTGTTTATCCAGCACGTCAATATCATGGTCAGTCAGGTAGATGAACCGCACCCAGTTGCATGCGGTATCAACCACCACTGGAGCGGGTGAAGTGCTCGCGCAGCTCGCGATCAACATCGTCATCAGGCATATGGCTAACAGTCTGCTGTACATTGCTGGCCCCTTTGGTGACTTCTGCTTTTCTTTCTGCTGCGGCGACAGTTGCAGCGGCGGTATCTTCGATTCGCTGCTGATCGGCTTTGGCTTCCGCTTTATTAGTACCTCGCGTATGGCCTAATCCAAATGCGCCAGCGACAATGGCCAGCAACGCAGTTGCCAGACCAATAATCATTTCAATGCCCATGAGGACCTCACACCAGAACAGATTTAGCTTTCAGGAATCGGGCGCGTCGGTCGTCAATGCCGTTCTGCCCGCCGTTGATAATCTGAGTTACGCGAATTAAATCGCCGGGGTATTTCAAGCAGCCGCTTGAGGTATAGAACCATGCGGCGCTGCGGGCTGCGTTAATATCTTTCTCAAGCAGTTCAGGGTTGCTGACTAAATCGAGCCTTAGGGCAGTACCGCATCGCAGGTAATTATCCAGGAAGGTGATTTGCTTTAGCCCTCGCCCACGATATTTCCAGCCATCACCTGCTGACTTGTTGCCATAGCGATTGCTGTAGACCAGATTTGCGATTGCCTTCTGGCGTTCAAGCGGTAGCACCTTCTCAGATGATTTTCGGCCGAGTGAGTTTGCCTGGTCCTGCGTGATACGCTTTGCCTTCACAAAGCCAGTCAGCCCGGAAACGCTATAGTTGAAGCTTTCTACTAGTTGAGTGAATGACGTACTTTCATGCCCGCATTGAGCAATGAACATCGCCTGGTCGATAGCTGAAGTGATGCCGAATTCCTTCATTGCGGCATTAATATGTGGAAACCAACGCGCAGCTAACCCGGCGCTGATACCAGCCGCCTTCTGGAATTGAGATTGATTCATCAGTGCCTCAGTACGTCAACAAGCCGCGCTACATTGCCTCTTACGCTCAGCAGCACAACAAGAATCATGATATTGGCCCCGATAGTAGGCCATGTTGAATAGGGGTAAATGCCGCACAGATACGCCAGCGGCACAGAGCTGTATATCACGGTTATCAGCCATGCCAGCCGGGAGACCCACTTCCGATGCCGTGAGTCTCGACGGCGATAGAACATCAAAGTAACCACGACACCAGCGCATAACAGCGCATTGATGGTTGCTGTCGGATCATTTAGTACCACCGGAACCTCCCCGGCGCGTTATTAGCGCCACCAGCGAGCCAATATCCTGATTGTTCAGGAAGGTGAGTATTTTTACGGCCAATGCCGAAATGATTACGGCACCAATAGCATCAAGCGGTTTATCGCTGTACCCGGTAAGGGCTGATAGCTTGGAGCCCACCAGCCCAGCGCACAGAACCCCGGCGATATAGGACACCACGAAGTAAGCCATACGCCGTGTTGCACTCAAATCGGCAGCGGTCGCTATATAAAATACAGAACCAGCAAATGCCCCGAACACAACACCGTAATCAGTACCAGTTAGCAGGCCATAGATGCTTGCGCCTGTTAAAGCGCTACCAGCTACGCCCGAGCTGGTTATTGGGTCGGACATTTAGCCCCCTCTTGTTGCTGTAGGTCCTCTCAGAACGAGGGGAATTAAGTCCAGGCTTTCGGGCTCTTATATGAAAGTGAAGGTAAGTAGTGAATCCCGAAGCCTGAATTTGGTGGACACCACAGCAATTAAGAAGGTGGTGACCGTTTATGTTTTATTAATCTTTTCTATCTCGCTGACCGTCTGCATGAAGCGTTCAGTTTCGAGTTCAACACCAATAGCGCGGCGACCGAGTTCCATTGCTGCTTTTACTGTAGAACCAGAGCCCATGAAGAAGTCAGCCACTACATCACCCGGCTTACTGCTGGAGGTAATGATCTGCTGGAGCATATCTGCAGGTTTTTCACATGGGTGTTTTCCTGGATAAAACTGAACAGGCTTATGTGTCCAGACATCTGTATGAGGAACCAGCGCTGATACTGAAATTGGCCTGCGAAGGGATTTATAATCTTCCAGCAATTCAGAATATTTCTTGTTGAGCGAATGCCATTTTTCAACCAACTCGTGATGAGGGGCTGCTAGCTCATTGTTCTGGTGCTTCTCGATGGCAATCATCGAAAACAGAGCCTGAAGCTTTAAATAATCGCTTTCATTCGGTAATTGCCACTGGCTCATGCCGAACCAGTGGGAAGCCATATTCTTTTTCCCGGTAGCATCGGCTATTTGCTTGGAAGTAACCCCCAGTGAATCTCGTGCATTTCGAAAATAGGAAATCAATGGCGTCATCACATGCTGTTTCAGTTCGCAGCCCTTCTCTGCGTAACCATTATCTTTCGGCTGATACGGCCCCTGATAATGCTCAGCAAAGAAGATTCTCTCTGTCGCAGGGAAATAGGCCCGCAGGCTCTCTTTATTGCAGCCATTCCAGCGCCCGGATGGTTTCGCCCAGATGATGTGGTTCAGAACATTGAACCGTTTACGCATCATGATTTCGATATCTGACGCAAGGCGATGTCCTGAGAACAGATAGAGACTACCGTTCGGTTTGAGTACCCGCCAGAAGTGAGCAAGACACATATCAAGCCAACGTAAATAATCCTCATCCCCTTTCCACTGGTTGTCCCAGCCGTTCGGCTTAACCTTAAAGTACGGTGGGTCGGTAACAATCAGGTCAATGGAGTTATCAGGAAGCGAAGGAAGGTATTGCAGGCAGTCGGCATTAACCAACTCAATACTGGACATTTTTACAGTATTTTTCATAGATCCGTAAGCTTAACTCTGGTAGGCTCACTTTGCTTTTGCGCTAAAGCAGTGGGCCGTGGTTAGCTTGTGACCTGAAAGCATGAGCTGATGGCTGGCCGGGTGCTACAACACCCACCAGCCGCCCATTTCACAGCAGAAAGCCCCCATCACTGGAGGCGCTTATAACATCCGAACTGATAATCAGATAACCCCGCCATTACCAGCTGCGTAAGTATGAGCTGGCAGCGTTCGCGGCTCAGGTGGGTATTCTGTGCAATCTCTCCAGCAGTAGCCGGTTTATCGCTTAATTCATTGAAAACAGCCTTTGCCGTTTCTGTCATATCTTGCTGTTTTAACATGTCTTTTACCTTATTTAATTGGCGTGACATACAGATAACTCTGGTTCATTTATCCAGCAAGAACTATCTATTGAATTATAAAAAAACCCCGCCATTTGGCGAGGTTCTGTAATATTTAAGTTTGTGTCTAAGTGACCACTCTTAACACATTAATATATAAAATTCGTAACGAATAGCCTTTTATGCAACTTCCTCTATTTCTTTTTTATGGGTCCAGTCATCCATTTCTAATCGGGCACCAGTCATAATGATACAGGCATCAATAAACGTTTCGGCAATCATTAGCCTGTTACGTATTTTCCCTTCAGAACATTTTTCCCAGCGAGCAATAGTCGATTTAGAAACGTTATGCATGTAATGCAACATCACCAGATTTAATTCGTCTTCTCTTCCGGCACGTCTGAGCATTCCTACAGCCGTATCAACGATCAGCCCGTCATTGTCACAACATGATTCACGAGATTTCGACGTATTTATCAAGAGACCTTTAAAACCGGCACCAATTGGCGACCAGTCAACCTGAGAACCTTCACTAATAGCCCAGGTTCCCCATCGTTCGAGTACCAGTTGAATATCACGCTGCATGGTTCACCCCTTTTATCTGGCCCGTAATCATTTCAATGCTGTTGTTACATTCGTTTCCCCAGCGGTCCCATCCTTTCCACTCTTCCCGAGCGAATAGTTCTATCCTTTTCACATCGCCGTATAATTGCTCCAGTCGGTTCCTTACTTCCCACGGTTTAGCGCTGTGCTCACCGAGGCAAGTGTGAACAACCTGTTTTACCGATGCACTGGCGCGAGTTAGACCGGTTCCCCTGGTGGCTATCAGGACGTCTTCTGTATTGCTCCGGGTATGATTGCCACCGTTCATGCGCGTCTCACGGTCCAGCATCTCAAGCAGATCATTGAAGTCCACCAGCTCTCCGGCGCTTAGCGCCTTGTTGAAGCGGTCAGCGGCGTTCTGATTCAGTTTTACCCAAGTAAAGCCTTTCATTGTTCTGACCCGGAAACCCCATGATTCAGCCAGTTCTACAGCCTCTCGGTTATGGGTCCCCGTATACCACATCGCCAGTACAGCGTTATCAGCAGCCAGCTTTCGAATAGGGAGAAACTTCAGGTCATCAATACTCATTGTGCTGTAATGATTACAGGCTGCGCCGTTGCTGATTCGGTTGCCGTATTCCCACGGCGGATCACAGTAGATAAGGTCATACATTATTTGGACCTCCAGAAGATTTCGTAAGGCCACAATATCCCCAGGATAATAGCGGTCAGAACCAGGCATCCTGAGGCAGAGATTTTTTTAAGTCTGGTGTGCGTATATTCGGCAGTCATGCCAGCCATGAACGAATAAATGATAATCAGCGCAGTAATCATGCGGCCTCCCGGATAAGCTGGAAATCGTTCAAGTAGAGCCCGCCAAAGCTATACAGAATGCCTTCCCTGATATCCTCCAGCGTCGCGAATGGGAAATAATTCAAATAGAACTCACTAGCCTTATCTGTTTCTGCAAGTAATTCAGATGCCCTGGCAGAACGCATGACGTAAATGACATCCTGAAAGATTGCCGCTGTCTGGCATGGGTAATTGATTTTTTTCACGTATTCTCTTGTCATGCTGCCCTCTGCTTTTTCAGTTCGCGGGTTTTACGGCGGTATTTAGCCGCCATTTCTTCCAGGTCTTCTTTTGAGTAGTGCTTCGCCTCGTGTGGGCCTTCCAGCCATTCCACCAGCGACAACCCATACCACTCGATAAGCGTTTCCCTGTAGCGGGCGTGAACAGTAGCGTTCTTCGCAGCAAACCGACCTGAACCACCGTTACAGGCTTTGCACTGGCGATAAGCGTTCTTTTCTTCAAAGCGCAGCTCAGGGCGGGCCCCTCTGCCCATGTAGTGACCGCAATCCCACTGACCGCCAAAGACCATCGGGGGGTGATAAGTCCCACAGGACGGGCAAGGTTTACCCTCATCGCGCTCGCGGATAAACGCATTAAAGGCGGTCTGGGCTTTCTTGATGTAGTCGCCGCGAGTCAGCAGCGCTTTTTTGCGAATTTTCAGTTTTGACTTACGTTCGGCCTCTGCCTTTTTGGCTTTAAGCGCGCGGTTGTGGGCCAGGGCACAGAGGGGGCCGCAGACCTTTTGCAGATTCCTGTTCGGGGTGAATGTTTCACCGCAGCTGGCGCACTTCTTCGGTTTGTATGTCTTTACTTTCATCGGTGCTGGCTTCTTCACTGTTTCATCCCTCGGTGAAATACCCACTCGAAAACTTCAGAGCCATTGACCAGAAGATCGTTAAAGTCTCCCTGTTTAGGCCAGCGTACCGATACAGTCTCCAGATCGTTTTTAGCCTTCAGGTTTGCTTCAGCGCATACGTGCGCTGCTGCAAGTCCAGCTGCATTGGAATCGGCGTCAGCAAAAATGATGAGGTTCTTTACCCCGGCGGGAACACGGAATTTTTTCATGAATGCAGTGTTCATCGTCGCCCAGGTGTGGCATTTGGTAATCTGATGACAGGACAGAGCGGTCTCTATGCCTTCGGCAATACCCAGCGTTGACGCGACCGGGAACAAACGAATAGCTACAGATTTGGCATACTCAAGATAGTTGTCTTCCTGCAGCTTCATCATCTTCTTGGCTGATCCGCCAGTATTCGCTTTCTTATCCCCGTCAAGCAGGGTGCGGTGCAGGTAACAGAGTTCGCCTTTATCATCCGTGGCCAGCGCATAAATGGCCTGGAGGTTTTTACCGTCTACGGGCTGCTTGTCGCAGTATCTGACGCTCTCGGCAGGAAGGGAGTTAATCCCCCTCGCCTTCAGGTAGCTATCGGCTCCGGTACCGCGCAGCGGGGTGAGCTTTGCAAACTTCCGACTGACCTTCTCGCGCTGTTGCGCCAGCGTTGTGCGTACAGGGTTTGCTCTTGTGCGGTCAGCGGTGTACTCGTTGCCGATGATCTGATCCACTTCAGCGGCCAGTACCTTAAACTCTTTACCAGTAAAACCAGATAGCAGGGACCAGCCATCACCAGAACCACATACGCAGATGTATGAACCGGTGCCGTTCTTGTTGTCGCAGCGGTACTTACCTTTACGACCGCATAGCGGGCACTCGCCTTTGAAGTGGTTCTTACCCGTTATGGCTGGCAGTCCGTAGTATTCGAAAATCTCAGACCAGCGGCCCATTGCAGCTTGCTTGGTATTCATGCAGCTTCCCCTTGTTTCTCTTTTCTCTTCGCAAAGGCGATCAGTTTGGATTTGATGAAATTCGTGACTTCTGGTGTGATCTGCTGCGGGGTGTTATGTAATCCCCTGGGCCATACACCAAATTTTTGTTTGTAGGTATGCGCACACCAGCCATCACTGACCGGGCGTCCCTGCGCTGCACGGGTGCGCTGGTAAAAAAGAATCTGTGACCACCAGGATTGCTTCTGCTCTGCGGTGTATTTAACTTCCGCTTTGCTGACCTTTTTCAGCCCACGGGATTTGTCTGTTTCCACGTCTTCCCCGGCCAGCGGTTTGAAACCACATTTCGGGCAGATATAGATTCCGGCTGGTTTGACGTAGTGGCACTGGCTGCATTCTTTCGGCAACTTCTCCGCTTCATCGGTTTTCACGGCTCTTAGCGGCGCTTCTTCCATGCCATCAGATGATGAAGGGAGATAGTCGTATTCAATATCATCGGGATAACCTAGCTTATTAACCGTGCCTGTGTGGTCGAAGATGAGGCAGTGATCTTTACCAGGGGCGGCACGCAGGCCACGCCCAAGAATCTGAATCCAGCGCATTTCACTTTTGGTTGGCCGGGCGAAGATGATGCAACGAACATCGCTATCAAAACCGGCTACCAGAACACCAACGTTAATGATGATTTTGGTTATGCCCTGTTCGAAGCGGCGGATCGTCAGCTGGCGTTCGTCATGTGGTGTGCTGGCCGTCATAACTTCAACCGTCACGCCAGCGCTAGCAAATTCAACCGTGACAAAGTTGGCGTGAGCGACATCTACGCAAAAACAAATCGTCGGGCGGTCTTCGCCGTTCTCAAGCCAGTTTTTCACGATGTCGCCTACCAGCTTGGCTTCGCTCATCACCTGGCTGAGTTGGTTTTCTTTGTAGTCGCTGCCATAGCCTGCTACATATGACGTTTCCACCTCTGACAGATCAGGGTGTGACGGTGCGTAAAATTCGTATTTGCTCAAAGCACCGATGGCGATCAGCTCTTTCATCGTCGTTGGCTTAATCAGACGCTGGTAGTAATTGCCCAGGAACTTAGCGAATGGCGTACCGGAAAGGCCGATCACCTTCGTTGCTGTGTTGCGAGTGAGATTGTCGATAACCTCCAGCAGTTTTTTGCGCTTCAGGTGGGCTTCATCAACGATCAGCAGGTCGATATTGTCCGGGAACTCACGACGAATAAGCGTATCAGCGCTGGCAATCTGGATCAGAGCGGTGGGGTTGTATGACGGATGGTCACGCCAGACATAACTGATTTCTTCGCCAGGAAGGCCGTATTCCATGAATCGGGCTGCGGTCTGGTCCAGCAGAACCGTATACGGAGCCACAAACATTACGCGCATTTCACGGCTGACAAAGCCATCAGTGATCAGCGCGGCTATTGCTGTTTTGCCGAAACCTACAGGGGCGTAGAGCATGAAGGAGTTATTCTGTTTCCAGGCGCTGCGCAGCATGTTTAACGCGACGATCTGTTTTTCGCGGGGCTGGATGTTAAGCATTAGCAGTAACCTCCCCGAAAGCCATAGCCACCAACTCGGCGATGACAAACTTAGTGCGCTGACGCTGAACCGACAACGTAACGGTTTTGGTCCCGTCTTTGCGCTGGCGGCCTTTCAGAAAACCGCCGTGAATGTGTCGAATAAAATATTCAGAGTTAGCCAGGCGCGGAACACTGCGGACCCGTCCGAGGTTGCTGACTTCGTAGGCTTTGGAATATGGCTCAACCGGAACGGGGGCCCATTTTTCGTTAGCGTCTGAATAAATCATTTTGGCTCCTTTTGGATGGCTAAACGTCCGGATTTCCAGTTGACGTTTTAACCCCATACAGTGATCTATCTGTTAGATCGTTCTCTTCTGGTAAAGCTGTTCCAGCCCTTCGGGCTAAAACCCAACACCGCCCCCTTTCCCCCAACCCGGTTTCAAAAATTCATACCCTGGGTGGGAGCGAGGTATATCCCCTGACTGCTGGGGTATATCTCGTGCAAAACTCTCGCAATCGGCGGTTTGCCGTTCGTCGTGCTGCGTTCTGCTGCCGGAATGACACCGGTTCTGCATCGAACGCCTCCTGGTACGCCTGCGCATACGCCATCGCGATTTTTTCCCGCATACCTGCCGGGAGTGCTGCTAATTGCTCTTTAATCCACGGGGCGTCCTCACGAGCAAAAACCGTGGGCATAGTCACGTGAAAATATTCGTCCTGATACACTGGCCCTCCTGCTTACGTGGTGAGCCTGCCAGAGCTAATTACCCTGAATTTGATGGACCATCTGAGTTGTCATCTTGAGTACAGAAGACCATGAAGAGCAGGGTCAAATGTTCCTGCCACTTGGCCATAACCTGATAGCTATTAGCTTCGATTTGTGCACGTTCGCTACGGTCGATAACTCCATCAGCTGTAGCTTTCCGAAGGTATTGAGAGTGTTTCCCTATCCACTCAACCGACTCCATAAGTCTTTGGTTGATGTCGCCGTTATCAACTTCTTCAACATCAGCAAGGGGAACGAAAACACCACCGGAGGCTTTAGCAATGGCATTAGCGATGTGATGAGAGCCACCAGCGCGCTGAAGGACCATCGCCCAACCAAATGGGAAGACCTGATCGCCATCAGCACGTAGCCGGTTGAATAATGAGTTCTCGGTTACATCCAGCCATTCAGCAGCTTCCGCATACCCGCCAGGTAATTCAGCTATCGTTTTTTTGATTGCGGCCACCAGCCATGCAGGCTGTTTCTCGACTTTCCAATCTGGTTGATTACCCACGGTTGACCTCTACTTACTGTGGTTATTTTTTTGCAGCTGTTTGGGTACTCTTTTTATAAAGAGCAGGGCAAAAAGCTAATTTTCCACCAGTGCGATAAGCAGCTTCGGCAGCACGACCCTTTGGGATAAGCCGACCGTCTCTGTTGCGCCATTGATAGACCGCTTCGCTTGTGATGCCAAAAAAAGCAGCCACCTTTTCTGCGCTGCCGAAATACTTCTCAATGTCATCGGTTGTCATACCGCCCTCCAAGCTAAGTTTTATTAGATACTAAACATCAATCTAACTTTGGTCAACAAAAACTAAGATAAGTTAGCAATGAATATTCACAGGATGAAAAATGGAAACTGTTGGCCAGCGGATAAAATCGCTTAGAAAAATCACAAAAACTTCCCAGAAGGATTTGGGCAAATTCTGCGGAGTCAGCGATGTTGCGGTGGGTTATTGGGAAAAAGACCTGAACCTTCCGAGCGGCGAAGCTTTGTCGAAACTGGCTAAGTTCTTTAATACGTCTATTGACTACATACTTTACGGCACAGAGTTTGAGGGCAGGCTTATAACAAATATGCGTAAAGTCCCGGTGCTCTCATGGGTTCAGGCAGGTAGTTTTACTGAAACGAAGCCTTCCGAGATATTCAATGATGCGGACAAGTGGGTAGAGACATCACTTCGGATAGGTGATAACTCCTTTGCTCTTGAAGTCAAAGGGGATTCAATGACAAACCCTTATGGCTTACCGACCATTCCTGAAGGTGCAACAGTTATAGTTGATCCAGATGGGGAGGCTCTACATGGAAAAATTGTTGTGGCTCGAATTGATGGTACTAATGAAGCTACAGTTAAAAAGCTCGTAATAGATGGCCCACAAAAGTTTCTCGTGCCGCTTAACCCACGTTATCCGAATATCCCTATCAATGGTAACTGCGTCATAATCGGTGTTGTTAAAGGCGTTCAATACGAGCTTTAAACACATCTCACCTTCAATCTAAGCACCAGGCTAAGTTTAGTTTGGTGTTTTTTCTTGACCTAAAAACTAAGATAAGTTAGATTTCATCTAAGCAGTGAACAGGCAGGACGCCCACGAAGTAGCCGCCCAGGGCATATGAAGACTGGGATGATTCACTGAGTAGTGAAGT